>Ga0316189_10000003_pt1 | contig 360880 bp, 326 predicted proteins | sample LowCovwburrow_MG_FD_204930 | JGI IMG/M metagenome (GOLD analysis project Ga0316189, IMG submission 204930) | Coastal sediment microbial communities from Maine, United States - Lowes Cove worm burrow | ecosystem: Environmental > Aquatic > Marine > Coastal > Sediment | place: USA: Maine... | reverse complement strand
ATATTTTGGGTTTAGATTTCTTTTTTGGTGCTCTTTGAGTAGTAAAACCAAGTTTCTTAGCATATCGATACCAAGTTGTTCTTGACATAGAAATATCATTTTGACGAATAGCTTTAGCCCAAATAGAGCCAATAGACCAATAGGGGAACTTGTCTTTATGGAGATATTCCTTAAGTACATTAATCTGCAATAGAAACTTGTTGAGGCAATCGTTTAAAACAAATATTTACCATTGATTTATCGCAAGTATATTGTCTATAGTCTTTCCAAGCATTAAACATTTTAGGAGTGATTCGAAGGAATTTACACATTGAATGTGTTACCTTTTTATTATTAAGCGCTTTGGATAAATTATCAATTAAATCAACCAAAATGTATTTGTTTTGGCGAATCATTTTTTGAAAGTCTACCTGACCAATACTATCGAGAATCATCAGGTATAATCGTGCAAAGGCAATGAATGATTTTTTGAATAACCTGATTCTTTCATCAAGTATCGTATGTACATCATCAAAATTGGATTCAATTTGACTTGCAAATTCATACCCCACATATTTTTCAGGTTGATCCTTCTTCCAATAGTATGCTGTTGAATGCGATATGGAATCAATAAATGAGGCTGGTAAAACAGCATCTTCAATGCCAAGTGCAAAGCAAGATTTTATACTCGTATGATAGGCTTTATATTTTCGCATTCAGCGAATTAACATAAAAACTATCAATTTCTCAAAATTGTCATTCTTTATCTGTCGAATTTTCGACAATCAATTTTTCCAATAAAAAAATCTCTGGGTTCCAGGGTGTCCCTAGCAAGAAGGCAATATAACTTCTCATTTCAATGTGACTGTCATATTGCAATCTTGCACTGTAGGAGGGTACTTGCAAATTTGACAAAAGAAAGAGGGTGTTCTGACTTTTCAGACACCCTCTTTCTTTTTAATTTTTTATAAATTTTTTGACATCAATAGTCTGTCCGAAGTTATTTTTAAAGGAGATAAAATAGACGCCTTTTGCAAAATCAGTAAAATCATAACTTAGTTGGTCAGTGTTTACTGTCCTATTACCAATTATTTTCCCTCTAATATCATTTATTTCAACCGAGACTACGTTGGGGTTGCCAATATTAATATAAAGTAAACCTTGACTTGGGTTAGGGAAGATGGAAATGCCATCATTGGTCTCTTCTGGTGTGCTCAAACAGTCAATAACATTAATGTCTTGATAGACTGTTTTTTCACAATTATCAATAACGGTATAGGCAATTGACCATAATCCTTCACCAGCATTTGAAGGTTGGAAAACACCAGAAACAGGGTCAATACAGTTGGTGCAATTGGCAGACCAAGTTCCACCAGGCATAGTTGCTGCAAATTGAATTTGGTTTTCTTGCAGACAAGCTTCTTCTGGGAGTATCAAATTAACCACAAAATCAGGCAAGGCAATCACAGGAACGACTACTCTAGGACTCTCACAACCCATTTCTTCTAGTTTCCAATTGTAGAAGTAATAGTAGTAAGATGTTCCTGCGCTACTATTTGTGATAGTCACAATATCATTTGCTGTTTGATAAGGGAAGTTTGCACCATTGATATTTCGATAAAGGCTAGGGGAAGTACCGCTTCCAGTACCTAAAACTAAATCTGTTCCTGCTGGTACGTTAAAATCTAAATCCACAGTCTGAATGCCATCTAGAACGAAAACGGTTCTAGTTTCAAGAATAATACCTGTACTAGTTCTTAATTCTATTGTTCTATCACCATCTCCTTGAGCATCTACATCAACAGACTTAAGCACACAATCTTCTGCACAATCAAAAATTAAGTATTGGTAACTGTTAAAATAAGCGCCATTACCTATTGCTGAGGACAAGGGACCAACGCTAAAAGTTGAACCTGGTTCATAATTAGAAGCGTAAAAGTTAGTAGAACCGCTTAAAGAAGGGGTGTTGTATATATTTCCAACATGTAATAATAGGTTAGTAGTAGGGCTATCATACCATCTAACATCCCCATTAGCAGCTGCAATTAGCTCGGCAGGATTATTTTCACAGATTGTATCAGTTTCCACAAGTGGAGCATCCACGAAATCAACAACAATTAAATCTGTATAAGTAATTGAATCTGTTCCAACCGCATTTGATACGACTAATTTAACACTATAAGTGCCATTGTTCAAATAGGTATGCGTAGGGTTCTGTGCTAAAGAGGTTGAGCCATCTCCGAAATTCCAATTCCAGTAGAGTGGTCCATTGGTTGATAAATCTGTAAATTGAATGTCATGTCCACATGAAATAGTATCACTAGCTTCAAAATCAGCTTCTGGCGGAATAATGGCATAAAAGCATTGCCACGATATTTCAAAACCTGGTTCTACTAAACCTTGGTCAGAGTGAAATTCTATGGTGATTGCATCACCTGAAGAGTGCAAAGATGCAGGTGGAGGATTATTATTACAGTACGTACCAATAAGTGGTGCAGACGTTGACCCTCCATCATAAATTCTTACGTAATCGTAATTACAAGTAGCTCCACTTCCTGGTTCAACATCAAAACTTATAAAAGTCAATAAAATTGAGTCTGCACCAAACGGTTCAATGGTGATTTCTGCATCTTCGAAATTGCTATACGAACCATTTGGTCCGCCACTATCATAAAGTGTTCCTTCACAACTAGTTTGTAACACTCCAACGCCTTCAGAAGGCATATTGATGTTACAGTTAAATGAGGTGTCAACTTGAACATATCCAACCAAGGTAATACTATCATTTCCGCAAGCTGCGCCATCCGCTACAAGGGTAACATCAAAGCTCCCGAAGCTGTTATAAATATGACTCGGTATATAGGCTGTTGACGTTGTATTATCTCCAAAGTCCCAAGAATAAGTGATACCATTGACACTTAAGTTACTAAAATTAACCGGAGCAGGGTGACTACAAAATATCGTGTCATCAGCTAAAAAGTCAGAAATGACTGTCGGGGCATATGGTCCACCAACACCAACGGCATACCAAGCATCCACTGTTGCTTCAACTTCTATGGTACAATTTCCGAATAGATCAATAGCAGATAGCATGGCATAAAATCTGGCGTCGTAATAATTAGAAGATGGCGTTAGATATACCGTTAAATTCCTAAAGGCAATTTTACTGGCATCTGTGATTCCAATTCCAGTTACAGCATAAGCATCATTATTATCATTTGTGCCAGTTCCACCAGCAGTTAAGAGGTAAAACCAATGATTTTGTACGCCACTGTTAATGTGTACTCCACCATTATCAAATGAACTATCAACTTGAATCCAAAAATTACCTTCATAAGTATCAGGATCGTTGGCTTGATTAGGGTTTGACATTGAGCGAAAAATAGTACCTATATCTTCACCAACAGTCCAGTTCCAATTATTTGGTCTGGCATAGTTTTCAATACAAGTTCCAAAAATATCACTGAAAGATTCATTTAAAGCACCCGATTCCCCCTGATAAATTAAACCTGCTGTCAATGAGGTTAAGCCATGTGTAACTTCATGTCCACAAATGTCCACCGTAGTCAGAGGTGAAATATTTGAACCATTACCATCTCCATATGTCATCCAATTCCCATTCCAAAAAGCGTTGAAAAATGCAGCACCTTGACCGTTATGATAATGTACATAGCTTTTTAGGGCAAAACCATTACCATCAATACTATTTCTATTGTGTTGATTGAAATAATAATCATATGTCATTTCAGCGCCCCAATGGGCATCTGTTGCATATTCATCTAAGTCCGCATTTACATTATTCCATGTATTGTCGGCATCACTAAAATCAACCGCTGAACCAAAGGCTGTTGTTTGATTCATGTCGTAAGTTTCAATACCATTGCCTCTGCCAGTTTCTCTTAGTCTATAGCCACCCGTGTAGCTATCAGAAGTTATTGTTCTTGTTCCTGAATAGGCTGTGATCGCTGTACCACTGACATCAATATGTTTGATGATTTTATCTTCAAATATTATCTTGTTAGTCACTGCATCTACATAAATCCAAGCTCTAGAAATTGGTTCGTGAGCATAAATATTAAACTTGTATGCTAATCGCAATTGTGGTGAATCAGAAAACTCTTGAATATAAACAACTTCTCCTTCAGGAAAATAGGATGCTGTCGGGTCATCTTCAATACTTTTGATATGCGTTTCTTCAACTGGAATTTCCCATTTGTAAGAGTCAGCATTAACATAATCCAAAGCAGCTGATCTAGCAGCGTTTTTGCTTTGACTTAAGGAGCCATTGATATGAGCGCTTGTATAAGCTAAACCATTAATAGATTTAACTTTATCTTGAAAGGTGTGTAATATGATAATTGCATTTTCAATTGGATAACCATTGAATGTTTGTTGATATTTATAATGGGTATAGCCAATGTCATCAGTCAATTGGTCTGATAAGATAAATTCGCAATTATTTCCCAAAGCATATACTTTATTTAACCAAGGAAAAACTTGGTCTCGATTCATTTCTTTTCCTTCTTGAAACTGAATATAAGATGGGATATCAGAAATCTTACTTTCTCGAATCATAATGGTGCCAGAAATTTTTTCATGGGCATCCATACCAGTGTAAATTAATTGAGAAAATAGAGTAGAAGAGACTAAACAGATCGAGAATAGGTTGAAGAAATGTTTTATCATATTTTTAAGTAAAGTTTTGCTAAATATAGGCAATTGTTGACTTTTAAAAAAATATGTTTCCAATTAACCTGGCTCGGTTGAAGACAATAATTGATGAATAATTGTAAGGCTGAAAATAGCTTATTGATTTAAATCGTAAATAGAGAACACATCACCTCCAACTTCGTAGCTATAATTTTCAGAATAATTCTCCTTTAAGTACAATCTAATTTGATGATTTGGTGCATTAAAATCTGCTTGATGGTCAATTAAAATAATACGTTTTGGTTGCGACTCGAAATTGATTTCACTAGCATGCATGATTGGAAAGATATTCAGCTCATTTAAAGGTTTGTAGAAAACAGATAGCGCGTTATAGTCTTCAATATAATTACTGAATAGGCTATTGTCCAAATAATAAACAATTTGTTTGTCATAAAAAGAGGGGCAAACTAAAATGGCATTATCAGGGTTTTTAGTCAATATTTTAATTTCACCAACAACTGATTTGACATCTGTATGGTATCCACTAAATTTAAACTGTCCGCTTTTTGTTGAGAAAGTTGTTGCTAAAAGAATGACTGGCAATAAAAGGAACAGGTTTTGCTTTGGCAATGAATGGGTCATATATTTTGTTGCAGTCATTATCACTAACATAAATAGTGGTAGCAAGAAGTAGAAATAACGATCTAAAAAGAGCCCTATTTTAAATGATAATGCAAAAGAAAGGATGAATGGCACAAAGAAAAAAAGTAGAATTAAGAAATGGTACCTATTCTTTGCTTTAGGTAATTTTATCATATACTTTATGAAAGCTGCTATTAGGATTACAATAAAAATAACTGTTGGTAGTGGTTTATTTGAAAAGGTCCAAATCATATTGTACAAAGGTTCAAAGCCATTGACAGTAGGAATCCAAGTGCCACTCAACCCTGATTCTTGAAACCTTTGAATTAGTGTGGTTAGTAGGGGAGAAACTAAACTAAAAACGCCGATTAGATGAATCCAATACTGTTGTCTCAAATGATGCCTGATGTCCTTAAAGCAAATGAACAACAAGAATTGCATGATTATAATCCAAATGCCTAAATAGTGACTGTAAACAATCAATGTATTAACAACTGTAAGAATCAGTAAGTATTTTATCGTTTTGGTAGAATTAAGAGCGGATAAGAATAGATAAATTGATGTCGTTGTTAGCAAACCTAGCAGACTATAAACTCTAGCTTCATGGGCAATGAATAATGAAAAGTTTGAAAATATAAAAAGTAATGCAGCTGAAGTACCAACATGTTTTCCAATATACTTTTCACCAATTAGTGCAATGGGTATGATAGTAGCAATATTGAAGATGAGACTTGGGATTCTAACTGACAATTCAGAATGACCAAAAAAATTGACCCAGAGGTTTAAGACTAACTCCCAGAGCGGTGGATTATCACCATGACTGAGATAAGTAATGATTTCTGATGGAGATAATTGTGAAACATAAACCGAAAAACATTCATCTAAACCCAAATTGGTTTCTCCAATATATAATCCCTTTAAAATTAACCCCAAAATGAGTAAAATGATAATTTTAAATTCAAGGGCATATTTTTGAATCATTTGGTGATAATACAAAAAAACGCCCGATAATTAAATACCGGGCGTTTTAAAATAGTCATCTTTTTGTTGTTTATTCAGCAGGTTTTGCTTCTGGTTTAGGTAATAAAACCTTTCTAGATAATTTGAATTTTTTTGTTTTAGGGTCTCTTGCGATCACTTTAAACTTCAAAACATCTCCTTCTTTGCAAATATCTTCTACTTTTTCAACTCTTCCATGTTCTAATTCTGAAATATGAATTAAACCATCAGTTCCAGGTAAAATTTCAACGAAACAACCATACGACTGAATAGATTTAACTTTTCCTTCATAAATGGCATCAATTTCAACGGTAGGAGGGAAAGCAATTTGTTTGATACGACTGACTGCCTTATCCATTGCGTCACCATTAGTTGCTAATATTTGAACAGATCCTTCGCCAGATTCTAATTCTTCAATCGTAATTGTAGTTTCAGTTTCTTTTTGAATCTCTTGGATGACTTTACCACCTGGTCCGATAATAGCACCAATCATATCATTTGGTACAGTAAATCCAACAATTCTAGGGGCATGAGATTTCATCTCAGCTGCCGGTTCAGAAATAGTTTTCACCATTTCTCCAAGAATATGAGCTCTACCTTCCTTCGCTTGCATTAAAGCTTCTGTTAATACTTCATATGGTAAACCATCAACTTTAATATCCATTTGACATGCAGTAATACCATTAGTTGTACCAGTTACTTTAAAATCCATATCCCCTAAGTGATCTTCATCTCCTAAAATATCTGATAATACAGCAAATTTATCTCCATCAGTTATCAATCCCATTGCGATTCCTGATACTGGTCTTTTTAATTTAATACCACCATCTAATAATGCCATTGTTCCAGCACAAACAGTTGCCATTGAAGAAGAACCATTTGATTCCAAAATTTCAGATACCAATCTAATAGTATATGGATTTTCATCACCAGTTGGCAACATGTTTTTTAAAGCTCTTAAAGCTAGGTTACCGTGTCCAATCTCTCTTCTTGAAACGCCTCTAATAGGTCTAGCTTCACCTGTTGAAAATGGTGGGAAATTATAATGCAACATGAATTTCTCAAAACGTTTATCTTGTGCGCTATCTATCATTTGCTCATCTAATTTACCACCTAACGTTAAGGTAGTTAAAGATTGCGTTTCACCTCTAGTAAACAAGGCAGAGCCATGCGCTGAAGGCAAATAATTAACCTCCGACCAGATTGGTCTAATTTGATCAAAATTTCGACCATCTAATCTAATCCTTTCGTGCAAGATGACTTGTCTTACTGCCGCTTTCATAGATTCTTTAAAGTATACACTAATAAAAGGTGCTTCAGCTTCTAATGCTTCTTCTGATAATGAATCAATGTACTCTTGCTTGACAGCACCAAATAATTCTGATCGCTTTTCTTTAGATGCTAATCCTTGTCTAGCAACTGCCATACACTTATCATAAGTTCCAGCCTTTACTTTTGCACGGATAGTTTCATCATGCGTTTCATGTGCGTATTCTCTTTTTGTCTGTGCTTTTTCAATTCCTGACGCTAAGTCTAATTGAAAGGCACATTGTTTTTTTATTGCTTCGTGAGCGAATTTGATGATCTCAACCATTTCTTCCTCAGAAATCTCAAGCATTTCTCCTTCAACCATTACAATGTTATCTGCTGTACCAGCAATCATACAATCTAAGTCTGAAGCGTCGTATTGTGCAAATGTTGGGTTGATAATTAATTGACCATCAACTCGTCCGACTCTAACTTCTGACATTGGTCCATTAAATGGAATGTCAGAAACAGCGATACAAGATGATGCTGCAAATCCAGCTAATGAATCCGGCATATTGACACCATCAAATGATAATAATTGCATCATCAATTGTGTGTCTGCATGATAATCAGAAGGAAAAAGCGGTCTTAAGGCTCTGTCAACTAATCTCATTACTAATATTTCATCATCCGAAGGTCTAGCTTCTCTTTTCAAGTATCCACCAGGTATTTTTCCGTTTGAATAAAATTTCTCTCTATAATCAACAGTTAATGGTAAAAAATCTACGCCATCTTTTGCCTCTTTATTAGAAACAACTGTTGCTAAAATCATTGTGCCACCCGCTCTTAAAACGATTGACCCATCCGATTGTTTTGCTAATTTTCCAGTTTCCACTGAGATTTCGGTCCCGTTACCTAAATCGATTGTTTTTGTTATTACATTCATAATTTGTGTTTTTCGAACTGAGGGCTTCTTTTATCTCAGCTCTTATCTATATTTATTTGTTTACGTATTTCAATAAAAAAGGCAATTGAATATATTCAACTGCCTTTTTTAATTCATTTATGTTGTCAAAGCGATTATCGTCTTAATCCTAATTCTTTAACAATAGCTCTATATCTTTCGATATCTTTTTGTTTTAAATAGTCAAGTAAACTTCTTCTTTTACCTACCATTAACTGAAGCGCACGTTGCGTTCCAAAATCTTTTCTATTCGATTTTAAATGACCGGTTAAATGCGTGATTCTGTAAGTAAATAATGCTATCTGACCTTCAGCGTTTCCAGTATCATTTGCGCCATTTCCATGTTTTGCAAAGATCTCTTGTTTTTTTTCTGGTGTTAAATACATGCCAATATTAATTTAATGATTCTTATGTAATTTATAATTTGGCGCAAAGATAACGTATTTATTTAAGATATCTATTATATTCTAATTAATTTTTTGACGATCCGATTTCCAGATAAATCAGTGACTACAATAAAATAGACACCAATGCTTAAATCCGTATTTTGAAGTGTAATTGAATTCGAATTGACAGCTTCAATTTTTACAATTGGTCTCCCAAGTTCGTCAAAGATATCTTTTGTGAGGCTTTCAAAGTTATTTTCTTAAAATCTATTAAAGTACCGTTAACTTTTTAGTGGGTCACATTCAAAATAAAAAAGGTTGCACCTGTCTGAAAATAAAGCAAATAAAAAACGCACTGTTTTCACAATGCGTTTTTAGAATCTTTAAGGTATATTGTATTAGTTTTTAAACATACTAAGCGTTTGGGTTAACTTTTCTTTTAAGTTTTTGCGTTCAACTATAAAGTCAAGAAAACCATGTTCCATTACAAATTCAGCACGTTGAAATCCGTCTGGTAAATCTCGCCCAATCGTTTCTCTAACAACTCTTGGCCCTGCAAAGGCAATCAATGCGTTTGGTTCTGAAATATTAATATCGCCAAGCATAGCAAAAGAGGCAGTTACACCTCCAGTTGTTGGATCGGTTAGGAACGAAATATATGGTAGACCTGCATCACTTAATTGCGATAATTTAGCAGATACTTTAGCCATTTGCATTAGAGATAAGCCTGCTTCCATCATTCTTGCACCTCCTGATTTGGAAATGATCATTATTGGGCATTTAAGACTAATGGCTTTATCTATTGCACGGGCTATTTTTTCTCCCATTACACTTCCTAAAGACCCACCAATAAATCTAAAATCCATTGCGGCAACAACAATTTGTTGGGCATTCATTTTACCATACACTGTTCTAACAGCGTCTTTTAAACCTGTTTTTTCTTGAGTTGCTTTAATTCTATCTGGATAAGTTTTGGTGTCCTCAAATTTAAGCGGATCGCCAGAGTAGAGTCCTTTACTGAATTCAGTATATTTTTGATTGTCAAAAATGACATCAAAATACTCTGCAGCAGATAATCTATCGTGATGATTGCAATTCGGACAAACTGCCAAATTTTGTGCATGATCATCTGTGGACATCACAGTTTTACAAGTTGGGCATTTATGCCATAACCCATCAGGAGTCTCTTTCTTATCCTTTGTGGAAGTTGTTATACCTTCTTTTGATCTTTTAAACCAAGCCATAATAATTATTTTTAAGCAATAGTAATGGCATCATCAGCATAAACTGATTGCACCGCTTTTATAATCTCAATCCCTTCATTCATGGGTTTTTGAAATGCTTTTCTTCCTAGTATTAACCCTTGACCGCCGGCTCTTTTATTCACAATTGCTGTTTTTACAGCTTCGTGCATATCAGACGCATCATTTCCAGTAGAAGCGCCACCAGAATTAATTAAACCATTTCTGCCCATATAACAATTAGCGACTTGGTATCTGCATAAATCAATCATGTTGTCAGAAGATAATTCTGAATACATTTTTGGATGAGATTTACCAAATCCAATAGCTGGATAGGCGCCGTTTAAGGTTGGTAATTTTTGTTTGATAATATCTGCTTGAATAGTAACACCTAGATGATTAGCTTGAGCTGTAATGTCTGTTGAAGTGTGGTAATCAACGCCATCTTTTTTGAAACCATTATTTCTAACATAACACCAAAGGATTGTTGCCATTCCTAATTCATGAGCTCTTTCAAAAGCTTGTGCAATTTCAACAATTTGTCTTTCTGATTCTTCAGAGCCAAAATAAATTGTTGCACCTACAGCAGTTGCTCCCATATTCCAAGCGTCTTCAACAGAACCAAATTCAATTTGATTAAAAGTATTTGGATAAGATAAAAATTCGTTGTGATTTAATTTAACAATGAAAGGAATTCTGTGTGCATATTTTCTTGCACATGAAGCTAAAACACCAAATGTTGAAGCGACCCCATTACAACCAGATTCTACTGCAAGTTTTACAATGTTTTCTGGATCAAAGTAGATCGGGTTTGGTGAAAAAGACGCACCAGCTGAGTGTTCAATTCCCTGATCAACAGGGAGAATCGATAAATAACCAGAACCACCTAAATTACCAGCACTATATAAAGCTTGTAAACTTTTTAAAACCTGAGGACTTCTATTTGACGGACCAAAACATCTGTCAACGAAATCACCTCCTGGTAAGTGAATTAATTCTTTCGGAATTGTAGTACATTGGTGAGACAGTAACTCTTCACCTTCTTTACCTAATAGTTCAACTACTTTGTTTACACTCATTATTTAGTATTTATAATTTTTGGCAAAATTAATAAAACTTTTTTTAAACGCTCATTAAATGAATACCTATTGCCCAATCTTTTTATTGATAATTGCCATGATCTGTTCAAATTGTGCTTCGTGGGTTAAATCAGAATTATCAATTACAATTGCGTCAGGTGCTTGAATGAGAGGGCTAATGTCTCTATTCATATCTATATAATCTCGTTGTTTCAAATTTGCTTTAACTTCATCAAAACTAATCTTTGGATTCTTTTCATGCATTTCTTTTAAACGTCTTTCAGCTCTAATATCAACATCAGCTGTCATGAAGAGTTTGACTTCAGCATCCGGAAAAACCACCGTTCCAATGTCACGTCCATCCATGACCACTCCTCCTGATCTTCCCATTTTCTTTTGGATGTCAACGAGTTTTGTTCTTACTGAATCAATGGCACTAATTTGACTAACATTTTTAGACACTTCAAGCGAACGAATGTCTTGTTCTATGTTTTGTCCATTCAAATAAGTCTCTGACTTTTCTTTATCAGAATTTAGTCTAAATTCAATTTTAATGTTCGGAAGAGCGTCTATGATTTGTTGTTTTAACAAAGTACCATCCTTTAGCAACCCTTCTTTCATTAAATAAAAGGTAACGGCACGGTACATTGCGCCACTATCAACATAATTATAGCCTATGGTTTTCGCGATCTGTTTAGCAACAGTGCTTTTTCCACATGAAGAATAGCCGTCAATGGCAATGGTAATTTTACTCACTTCTTAAAATTAAAGGTTATTTGGAAAGTTAAAACGGTAAAAAGTGCCGTCATCAATTTCTCGTTCAAAGTTGCCATCCAATTGCTCAGTCAATGTATCAATTAATTCAAGTCCAAATGAAATTTTGTCATCTTTTCCATCCCAGTGGCCATTGTCCGAATAGAAAAATTCAATTACATTCCCTAGCTCTCTTAGTTCAATTGAGATGCTGCCATTAGTTTTGTCCTTAAAGCCATGCTTCAAAGAGTTGGAGGTTAACTCATTCAATAATAAAGCTAAAGGCACCATATAATCCGGTGTAATAAACCTTAGGTCGGCTTTGATATTTGTTTCAATTGGAATTTCAACCGAATAGGATCTAATTAATTCGTTGGTAAGTGTTCTAAAGTAAGAGGAAATATCAATTTTTGATAAATCTTTAGTTTGATAAATTTTTTCATGAATTAATGACATGGCAATGACTCGGTTTGTAGCTTCCTTAAACTGCCTAATTATTTCAGGGTCATCTATGTCCTTTGATTGCAACCTGAGTAGGCTGGTAATCACTTGCAAATTATTTTTTACCCTGTGATGGATTTCCTTCAGCATAACAGTTTTTTCATGGTTTTGCTGAATGACAATTTTATTATTTTCCCTAAGTTTTTTATTGGTTACTCTAAATTTAAGATTAGTAATGTTCTGCGTTTTGAAAAATAATATCAGTAAATAGCTGATTAATAAGCAGCCGAGGACTGCTGACAGGTAGTAATCAATCTGCATTTTAGTTGAAAATTCACTAAGCGGTTTAATTCCTTCATTAAGTTTGTCATAGTCATTTACACTAAGGAGAGCTTGATATAGAATTAGACCAATAAAGTTGGTAACTAAAATGACAATTCCCCAATAGATATTAATGGTATAGAAACCATAGAGCACAATAATAATAATCCACATCAGGTCAATAAATCGATCTGGATTATTAAGACTATATATATTGTATTGAATGATAGCAGTGGCAACTATTATGGTGATTTTTGAAATTAAAAGATGCTTACCAAACCGCTTCATATACCAAAGTGCAGATATACTTAAAATGGTTAATGTAAGAGAGATCCAAAAGTTTGGACCAAAGTCTTTTATGTGTAATAGCATGAACGTGGAAAAGACCAATAACCCTAGAATATAAACCCTATATGATAAGATAAACATTGACTGGCTATGGTAATCTTCAGACTCAATTTCGGGAATTTTTAATATACGCATTATAGAGTCAAATATAAAGTATAATTATGTACTTTTACACCAAATAATTAATTTTATTCATGGTCGATCAGAAAATAGTTTGGGTAACTGGAGCTTCATCAGGAATTGGACAAGCACTTTCTCAGTTATACAATAAAGCAGGTTATTTTGTGATCTTATCGTCAAGAAAAAAAGAGGCATTAGAGGCCGTTCAAAATGAACTAAATTTTCCTGAAAATAGTGCCATAGAAATTTTGGATCTTGAACAATCAGACACATTCCAAGAAATTACTAATCGCGTCATTTCAAATTATGGAAATATTGATGTTTTAATAAATAATGGGGGAATTAGTCAAAGGGGAGAGGCATTTGAAACAACACTTGATGTGGATCGACGGATAATGGAAATAAACTATTTTGGCAACATTGCCTTAACTAAGGCTGTTTTGCCATCAATGCAGAAAGCTAAAAAAGGACATATTGTAGTAATTTCAAGTATTGCAGGGAAGTTTGGTTTTTATCTCCGGTCAGCTTATTCTGCTTCGAAACACGCTTTGCAAGGATTTTATGAAAGCTTGTTACTTGAAGAAGCTAAAAATAATATTAATGTTACTTTGGTTTATCCTGGCAAAATAAATACACCGATTTCAATGTCTGCTGTTAATCATGAAGGTGCGACCCATGGTGTCATGGATCATAATCAAGCTACAGGAATGTCAGCTGAGGATTGTGCCCAAATTATAAAAAAAGCTGTTGAGAAAAAGAAAAAATCAATCTTGGTTGGTAATCGAGAAATAAAAGCAGTTTACATCAAGCGATTTTTCCCAAACTTATTCTGGAGAATTATTAAAAATCAAAAAGCAACCTAAGTCTATGCAATCAAGGCCAGAGACATTTTATATAAACGAAGTCTTAAATTTTAAATCTGAAGTTCAATCCATTAAGACTAAGTTACTTCTTTTAGCTTTAGTAAGGCTGCTGGTTTTTTTATCAATGGCAGGTGGTATTTATTTGACTATTGACTTTAGTCCGTGGCCAATTGTAATTGGTGTAGTAGGCTTTGCAATTTTTTTGTTTCTAGTTAGTCGTTATGCAGATTTAAAGCTTCATAAGGAGCGGGTTTCATATCTAATTAAAATCAATCAGGATGAAGTTGATCGGATGACAGGTCAGATTGTAGATACTGAAAATGGCATGGCTTATATTGATGATAAACATGCATTTTCATCAGATATTGATTTGTTTGGATCAGGCTCATTCTATGAAATGGTAAATAGAACTGAGTTAAAAGAGGGAAGTGAGACTTTGGCGAATACGTTGAAAGCCAATAATATTCACAATATCGTTGACAAACAGGAAGCAATCAAAGAATTGTCAAATAAACCAGCGTGGCGTCATAATTATAAAGCGTCAGCGCATATGGTTAAAACCAAGGTGTCTAGGCAGGTAATTGTAGATTGGTTGAGACAGTATCAAGCATTTGTACCTAATTACATGCGATATTTAGCAATCTCAATTTCAATCGCATCAATAGTATTAGTCGGGGCTTATTTTTTTGGTTTTGTATCACATATATATGTTTTGTTTGCCCTTTTTGTAGGTTTAGGAATCACAGGAGGCTATGTCAAACGAATCAATAAATTATCTATCTATGTTAGTGAATTGAAATTAGCATTTTCTAATTATGCTAAACTTTTAAAACAAATAGAAGATACTGATTTTCAATCAGAATTTTGCCTAATACAAAAACAAAAAATTGAGTCTGAAGGTCGTTTGTCTTCAGAAATACTTACTGAATTTTCAAAGTACTTGAGCGCGCTTGACCAAAGGAATAATATTTTATTTGCTGTGATTGGGAATGGTTTTCTACTGTGGGATGCACATCAAGCCTATAAAATTGAAAAGTGGATAAAGTCATATGGTGCATTAGTAGAAAAATGGTTCGAAACCATTGAGTTTTTTGATGCCTATAATAGTTTAGCAACTTTTGTCTTTAACAAACCAGAATACAAATACCCAAAAATTGATTTGGAGGCAAAGCAAGTTATTCAAGCCAAAGCCTTAGGGCACGTGATGATTGACAATAAAAAACGAATAGATAACGATTTTGAAATCAATACTACTAGTTTTAGAATTATTACAGGAGCAAATATGGCAGGAAAAAGTACTTTCCTTCGAACAATTGCTTTGACTATTGTTTCTGCTAATATTGGATTGCCGATTTGCTGCGAGTCTATGACCTATAGACCAATAAAATTAGTCACAAGTATGCGTAATACAGATTCATTGCAAGATGATTCTTCATATTTCTTTTCGGAACTGGTTAGGCTAAAGTACATTGTAGATATTATCCAAAGTGAACCCTATTTTATTATTTTAGATGAGATTCTAAAAGGAACCAATAGCAAAGACAAAGAGGAAGGATCTAAAAAATTAATGCACAAATTATCTAAGACGTCTTCTTCAGGTGTGATTGCTACTCATGATTTAGGTTTGTGTGAGATTGCAAATGAAATTGAGGCTATAGAAAATCAATATTTTGATGCTGAAATTTTTCAAGGTGAACTTAAGTTTGACTATACACTAAAACCTGGTATTTGTCAAAATATGAATGCGTCTTTTTTATTGCATAAAATGGAAATTGTTTAGGATTAACGATCAATTACTTCAAGTTTATTAAGAGTATTCCGTTAATAATATTTGGTCATTCCAGCATTTTTTTAAAGTTTCTAGAACAAATTCTTGTATATTTACGTCTGTTAAAATGAGCATTGTAAGCAAATAGTTCGTCAAATGGTCAAATTCACGAGAATGATTAAAAACTTACTCTTATTAATCTTATTCTGTATTGCCAGTGTTCAGCTTGAAGCACAAGTAGACGTGTTTGAGGCTGCAAGATCTGGTAATATACCTCAATTAAAAGCCATGTTTGCTTTAGATGCCGACACAATTAATAAGGAAAACCATTCAGGGCATACCCCTTTAATAATTGCTGCGTATAATAACCAATTGCAGGCTGTTAATTTTCTTCTTGAAAACGGTGCAGATGTCTCTTCACAATTTGACCAAGGATCTGCCTTACACGGTGCTGCTTTTAAAGGTTATTTGGAAGTTGTAAAAGTATTGGTTAATTATAAGGCCAAAGTGAATGAGAAAGACTCGAATGGAACAACACCATTGATCTACGCTACTTTGTTTAGCCATAACGAAATAGCTAAGCTATTGGTAGAAAAAGGGGGAGACCCTACTATAAAAGATAATACAGGACAATCGGCATTAACTTATGCTAAACAATTAAAAAATGAGGTACTACTTCACCTTTTTATGAAGTGTGCAACCAATAAAATACCAGATTATGAAAACGATTAAACTACTTTTAACGCTTACTGCTTTAGTAACATTTAGTTTACAATCCAATGCTCAGTCCTACCAGGGAAGTGTGACGGTAAATGCAGGTCAAAACATGACAATGTCGTTATATGTTGACCCTGTTGCAGATACTGTTCAGATTATCTTATCAGGTCCAGATAATGTCTGGTTTGGGTATGGATTCGGAGGAAGTATTATGAATAGTACTTATGCCATTGTGACTGATGGTAATGGTGTTTTTACGGAACGAGACTTAGGCAATCATTTAGCTGGGACGCTGTTGGTACCGTCTTTTATTACCAGTTCTAATTCCGTGGCGGGCACTGTTTCAACAACTACTGTTACTAGATCTCTCAGTGGTCTAACAGGTAGTTATTATACGTTTACAGCTGGTGCGGTAAGTATTCCAATCATTTGGGCGTACGGTACTGGTACAACTTTAGCATATCATGGTTCTGGTAATCGTGGTACATCAACGATCACATTATCCTTAGACTGCAGTAATTTAAATACTGCAGCAACAATTGATACAAGTGTGTGTGATTTGTATATTCCACCAAGCGGATCGCAGTTTTTTAACGCTACAGGAACTTATACGGATATTATTCCAAATGCAACTGGATGCGATAGTGTATTAACGATTAATCTTACAGTTAATAAAAGTGATACTGCCTTTTTAAAATCTGTCTGTAGTCATTACGTTTCTCCAAGTGGAGATATATGGGATACGACTGGTGTTTATACTGATACTATTCCAAACTTTTTAGGGTGTGATAGTATTATCACAGTAGATTTGAAAGTTAATAATACAGATTCATTGTTTCATGTTACAACTTGTTCGGGCTCATATACTTCACCAAGTGGTGCGTATACTTGGGTGAGTACCGGCGTGTATAATGATACATTGCCAAATGCTCTGGGTTGTGACAGTATTATAACAGTTGATCTTGTATTTCCTGATTATTTGGAGCTCTCTCTTAGTCCAATAGTTTGCGGAACGTATACTTCTCCTAGTGGTAATTATACATGGACTAGTACTGGTACTTATTTTGATACAATTCCCAACCCAACAGGATGTGATACTGCCTATACAATTAATCTATTAGTAGGTTTTTTAAATACTACAGTCACACAAGAGGATAGTGTTTTAACAGCTGAAATTCTTCAAGCAGATACTTACCAGTGGGTTGACTGTGATAACGGTTTCAGTCTAATTCAAGGGGCAACTGATCAGGTTTTCACTGCTAGTCAAAATGGATCTTATGCTGTTATAATTACTTTAAATAATTGTATTGACACCTCTAATTGCTTCACTGTCGATAATATTGGAGGAGGATCATCTGGAATTGGTGAATTCAATAATGCAAAAGCGATTACTTATTATCCAAATCCAACTTCTGGTCAAATCACACTTGATTTAAACAGTACATTTGATCAAATTGATGTCAAATTAGTTAGTATATCAGGACAGGTGTTATTCAATAATCGTTATGCAAATGTTCAGCAAGCTAATTTCGAAATTGTTGGCGAGAATGGTTTATACTTTGTTGAACTTTATCACCAAGGCGAATTAATAAAAGTATTGAAAGTCATTAAGCAATAGCGAATTTTTATACTTATTCGCTAGCATTAATTTCTTCTGATAGCTTTTGTTTTTTATAGATTGAAGCATAAACACCCTTTTGGGTTAGTAGAGAACTGTGTTTTCCTGTTTCAACAATATGAGTATCATCCAAAACAATAATGCGATCTGCATATTTGATGCTTGAAATTCGGTGACTAATAATAAATGAGGTGCTATTTTGAAGATCTTTTGTAATTGCATTTAATATGAGCTCTTCAGTTTCATTATCTACCGCTGATAAACAATCGTCAAATACAATAATATCTGGTTTTTTAATCAACGCTCTGGCAATTGAAACCCTTTGTTTTTGACCGCCTGATAAATTGATACCACGCTCACCTAAGGTTGTTTGATAGCCGTTAGGAAAATCAATTATTGAGTCATGTATCCCAGCTCTTTTTGCTGCAGCAAATATTTCTTCATCAGAAATGTTTTCATTCTCCATACCAAAAGTGATATTGTTTTTGATCGTATCTGAAAATAGGAAGTGCTCCTGAGGAACATATCCTATACTTCGTCGCCAATCGTCTAGATTAATAGATTCTAAACTTTGTCCGTCAATCAATAATTCACCTTCACTTGGATCAAGTAAGCGTAGAAGAAGGTACGCTAAACTTGATTTTCCAGAGCCAGTTTTTCCAATCACTCCAATGGTTTCTCCTTTTTGGATCGTAAAATTGATATCTTCCAATGCTGTTACACCTGAGTTTGAGTAAGTCAAACTCAGGTTTTTAAATTCAATACATTTCTCAAAATTAAAGGGAGTAGACGAGGGATTTGTAATTTCAGGACATTCTTTTAGAAATTCGTTAATTCTAGTTTGGGAAGCTGCAGCGCGTTGAACTAATGAAGTCACCCATCCTACAGAGGCAAATGGCCAGGTCAACATATTAATAAAAATAACAAATTGGGCAATTTCACCAGCATTAACCTCTCCGTGTTGAGCCTTAATAATACCTAAATAAACAGTTAAAATATTACTGAATCCAATTAGAAAAACGATCGTAGGCATAAATAAAGCTGTAGTCTTAGCAAGAGATAATGAGGCTGTTTTATATTTTGTAGCTTGTTGTCCAAAACTATTTATCGATTCATTTTCCTTGATATAAGATTTAATAACTCTAATTCCTGAAAAATTTTCCTGTACAAATGTTGAAAGTTTTGATTGTTCCGATTGCACAACCGTGCTTTTTTTATTAAGCCGAAAACTGACAAAATAAATCAAAACGGACATGATAGGGAGAGGAGCCAGCACATATAGTGTCAAAGACGGACTAACGCGTAGCATTTCTATTACTATTAGAATAGACATGATTACCAGATTAATAGTATACATAATTCCTGGTCCTAGATACATTCGAACTCTTGATACATCTTCACTAATCCTGTTCATTAGGTCTCCAGTCGCATTTTTCTTATAGAAGTTAAACGAGAGGTTTTGATATTGTTTATAAATCTCATTTTTCAGATCGTATTCAATGTATCTTGACATCTTAATAATGGTCTGTCTTGTAAAGAATAAGAAAATCCCTTTAAGGATTGAGAATAGAATGTAAATTCCAGCACTAACTAATGCAATCTTTAGGACAATATTCAGTGGGAATTCTGAATTTTCTTTATTGGATTCAATTAATTCATTGATCGTGTCTTTAACCACTCCAGGCATTTTTACACCAAAAAAATTGGAAATAAATATGAACAAAATCCCTAAAATTAAGTAGGTCTTATATTTTATTAAAAATTTGTTTAAATAATAGAGTGAAGACATTTAAATGATTATTTTTGCAACTAAATTAGAGCAAAAGTAACAACGATTTATTTAAAAAAATATAAACTTCCCATTTATGTTTGAAGTAAAGGATATAAAAGAAACAGAATTTGCGAATAACCCAGTTATTGAACGAATGTCTCAATATAATCATGAGCAGCTATTATTTTGCAATGATAATGAGACAGGGTTGAAAGCAATTATTGCCGTTCACAATACAGTTTTGGGACCTGCTTTGGGAGGTACAAGAATGTGGCAATATAATAATGAATTAGAAGCTTTAAATGATGTGCTTCGCTTGTCTCGAGGGATGACCTATAAAAATGCCATTTCAGGTTTAAATTTAGGGGGTGGTAAAGCAGTGATTATTGGTGATTCAAGAGCGCAAAAAAATGAAGCTTTGTTCAGGCGATTTGGGAAATTTGTTCAAAGTCTTGGAGGAAAATATATTACAGCAGAGGACGTTGGCATTTCTCCACAAGATATGACTTGGGTTAATATGGAAACTGATCATGTTGTTGGTTTACCAGGTAAGAGCGGAGATCCTTCTCCGGTTACAGCTTATGGTGTTTATATGGGCATGAAGGCAGCTGCAAAAGTACAATTTGGGTCTGATTCATTGACAGGGAAAAAAGTTGCAGTTCAAGGGGTTGGACATGTTGGAGAATACCTAGTGTCTCACTTAGCTAAAGAAAATGCAGACATTTACATTACAGATATCCATAAGGACACACTAAATAGAGTTTCAAAAACCTATGGTGCTCATGTGGTTGGTTTAGAAGATATTTATAATATAGATATGGATGTTTATGCGCCTTGTGCACTTGGTGCAACAGTCAATAATAACACGCTTGATCAATTAAAATGTTCGATTATTGCCGGCGCAGCGAATAACCAATTGGAGGATGAATCTGTACATGGTGAAATGGTAAAAGAAAAAGGGATTATTTATGTTCCTGATTTTATGCTGAATGCTGGTGGTGTAGTCAATTGCTTTGCTGAAGTTAAAGGCTTGTCATCAGAGTGGGCTATGAGCAAAGCACAAGATATCTATAACACAAGTTTAGATATTATCAATAGGTCTAATGCGCAAAATGTGCCAACATATAAAATTGCCAATGATATGGCAGAAGAAAGAATTGAATCTATTGGAAAAGTAAAACTACGCATGTAATGTTGAACAGAAGACATCTAAGAATAAAGGCACTTCAAATTTTATATGCTTTTTACCAAACCGAAGACGCTGATTATGCTAAGTCTGAAAAGGAACTTTTTGCATCAATTGAAAAAATGTATGATTTGTACATTTATTTTTTGTTGATATTTGAAGAATTAGGTGATTTTTCCAATGAAAGAATAGAGGATCGTAAGTTAAGAAAGCGACCCTCTGATCATGATCTTAATCCAAATAGAAAATTTGTTGATAATAGAATTATCAGTATTTTAAAAATCAATAATGAATTAAAAGCAAAATCGGAGTCAAGAAAAATTGATTGGAATTCTGCTGTTAAAAAGGATTTATTAAAGAAAATGTTCTTAGCGGTTTCTGAAAGTGAAATTTACGAGTCATATATGAATAATGACGAAAACGATTTTGCTGATGATAAAAACTTTTTAGTAGAATTATTTAAAACTGAAATTGCTAATTTTGGGTTATTACATGATTTCTTGGAAGATGAAACTATTTATTGGCAGGATGACATTGATTTAGTTTGCTCAATGGTCATTAAAACCCTAAGAGGTTTCAATGAAAAGGATGATGAGTATACTAATATTTTGCCTTTGTACAAAGACGAAGAAGATGAGGTGAGATTTGTTGAATGCCTCATGAGAAACATTGTTGATAATGACAATGAAAATAATGACTTAATAGATAAATTGACAAAAAATTGGGATTTAGAAAGAATCGCAAAAATGGACATCATTATCTTGAAAATGGCCATTACGGAATTGTGCGTTTTTCCTTCAATCCCAGTTAAAGTATCACTAAACGAGTATATTGAAATTGCTAAATTTTATAGCAGTCCTCAAAGTAAAGTGTTTATTAATGGCGTTTTAGATAAGTCTATTATAGTATTGCAAAATGAAGGCAAAATTAAGAAGACAGGTAGAGGATTATTAACTTAAATTAAGAATGATGACAAAAAAACTATTTATAATGATGTTGCCATTATTGGCCTTATCATGTAAAACTAGCAACTCCGGTCATGATGTAGAAGAGAGAAAATTAAACTATGCAGAAATGTTGGGCAAGCCAACAGAAATTACATTTACAGAAGATAGTTTTGATTTCGGAACCGTAATAGATGGAGATGCAGTTAACCATACTTTTGAATTTGAAAATACAGGTGATCATAATTTGATTTTAATTGATGTTAAAGGTTCATGTGGTTGTACAGTGCCTGAGAATTGGCCAGAAGCGCCTATTAAACCTGGAGGTAAAGGGAAGATAGATGTCACTTTTGATTCAAAAAATAGAGTTGGAAATGTGATAAAGAACGTCAGAATTGAAGCAAATACTGAACCTTCAATTACAGTGCTGAATATAAAAGGTATTGTTAAAGAAAAAATTTAAAATTATTGTACAATTAAGTACTTTTAAACCCTAAAATAAACTAAAGAAATGAAATTATTTATATTACAAGCTGGAGCAGAAGGATCAGGAGGATTAGGATATCAACAACTTTTTATGTTCGCATTAATGGGATTGGTATTATACTTTTTTATGATCCGACCACAAATGAAAAAAACTAAAGAGGCAAAATTATTCCGTGAAAGTTTAGCCGTGGGAGATAAAGTGATTACTGCCGGTGGAATTCATGGCAAAATATTGGAAATTGGTGAGACTAATATTTTACTTTCAGTTGAAAGTGGTAAAATTAGAGTTGAAAAAAATTCTGTTACCAATAATGATATGGAGCAATTAGCTAATCAGAAAAAGTAAGCACCATTACAAATTTATTTAAAAAGCCTGTATTTATTTATACAGGCTTTTTGTGTTTTAGACAACTTTACTACTGGCGTCAATGTACTATCAATAAAGTGAAAATGAAAAAGTATATAATTGGATGTCTTGTTTTGTTCTCTATGGCAAGTTGTATTAAATGTAAGTTTATTGTAGAGCCTTCAGTTGAAGAAAATCAGAAAGAATTACATAACTCATCTGATCCAAATGTTGAATTCTTGGATGGAAATGAAAGTCACTAAATTATGTTTAATCGAAATAAAATGAGGATTTTTCAAAAAATGTTATTGATCGGATTAATGATTGGCGGTCTTAATGCCTGCTGCAAAAAAAAACAAGTGGTTCCAGTGATGAGAATAATTTACCCCAATTTGCAAGAAGAAAAAGTAGCTTTGGTAATAAGAACCAGTCAAGGTAATTTAAATGCAGTGATTGATACAAATTATATCGACATGTCGTTTAATCAAGATGGAGATTTAACAGCATGGATTCACCTTGATTATGAAACCAATGATTATATTATTAAGATTGATTCAAGTAGTCATTGTGATACAATTACTGACATTAGTTATAGAACGAAAGGCAGTGGATGTTCTTATAAAATCTTAGATTTTCAATATAAGCACAACAGTGTTTTAAAGAGCGGTACAGATTTAACAATTTATTAGCCTAGTTTCTACTTCCGAAGATTAAACTACCAACTCTAACCATAGTACTACCTTCTTCAATGGCGATATTATAATCACCACTCATGCCCATTGAAATTTCTTTGAAATAATCTGCAAACTTAAATTGCTTGGCTTTTAGGATGCTATGATAATGGTGTAATTTTCTGAATTCATCTCGAATTTGATTATTATTCTGAGTAAAAGTCGCCATCCCCATTAGACCAATGATTCTAATGTTTTTTAATTCAAAAAAGTCTGGATCGTCTAGTAGTTGTAATGCGTCCGAATGTTTTAGACCAAATTTGCTTTCCTCATCTGCAATGTGAAACTGTAATAAAACGTCAATAACTCTGGTGTGTTTAGAACCTTGCTTATTGATTTCCTTCAAGAGTTTTAAACTATCAACGGCATGGATTAAGGAAACAAAACTAGCGATATATTTAACTTTATTAGTTTGTAAATGACCAATAAAATGCCATTGGATATCTTTAGGCATGGTGTCATGTTTATCAACCAATTCCTGAACCTTATTTTCCCCAAATACACGTTGTCCAGCCTGATAAGCTTCCATTAATAGTTCTACAGGTTTTGTTTTAGAAACTGCCACTAATTGAACTGATTTAGGGATCTGCTGTTTAAGCTTGGTCAAGTTTGATGCAATCATGATTTGATTAATCTAATGGGTAAATGGTTAATCCACTTCTAAGTTTAGGTTCAATCCATGTTGATTTTGGAGGCATAATTAAATTGGCATCTGCCACATCAATCAATTGCTTTGGTGAGACTGGAAATAAACCAAATGCTACCATGGCGCTACCTTTGTCAACGGCTTTTTTCAAACCTTTTATTCCTCTGTCACCACTGATAAAGCTGATTCTTTCATCTGTTTTCAAATCATGGATATCTAAAATTGGTTCCAATAAAAATCGGGTCAATAATCTGGTGTCCAGACTTTCTACAGGATGATTATGATCTATATTCTCTTCATTTGGATTTAATAGATACCAGGACTGGTCAAGGTACATTGAAATTTCTCCAGCTTTAGTTGGTGATGGGCTTTTTTTTCTTGATTTAGTGACTTTAAAATTTTTCTTAATCGCTTCAATAAAAGATTCAATTGAATGACCATTTAAATCAGAAACAACACGGTTAAAATCCATGATATTAAGCCTTGATTCCGAAATAAAGTAGGCTAAAGCATGTTGGTTCGCAGTTGATTGGCCTCCAATATCTTTATAATATCGGTATGATGAGGCACATCTATGATGACCATCAGCAATATACGTTTCATTGAGCGTTCCAAAAACCTCTTTTACTTTTTCAACTTGAGCTGGCTTCTTAACGACCCATAATTCATGCTTAACTTCATCAGTTGTGGTGTATTCATATTCTGGTCGCTTAGATGAGAGTTTGATCAATAGCTTTTCAATGTCCGAATTGTCTTTATGAAACAATAAAACGGGCTCTGCATTAAATTTAACTATATCAAGGTATTGGGTAAAAGTCTTTTCCCTTGCAGTTAAAGTTTCTTCATGCTTTTTAATTTTGCCATTTTCATATTCAGTTAAATCTGCACCACCTATAAATCCAAGAAATTGATGGAAAGGGGTTGATTGTTTATAGACATAGAAGGCTTCAGATTCCTCTTGCATGAAAATATCATTTTCAAAAAATTCAACAAACTTCTGTCGAACTTTTAAAAACCGACCGATACTATTAGGTTTTGTTTTGTCCTCCTTGTGAAATTCTGGGTTAATAATATGCAAAAAAGTATAAGGGTTGCCTAATAATTTCGCGGACAACATTTTTTTTGAATACGTGTAGTATGGTCGAGTTGCAACCAATTGAGCTTTATCCCTAACAGGCCTAATAGCTTTGAATGGAAGTATATTAGTCAATGTAAATAAATTTGGCGCTAAGATAAAATAATTAATAAAAACATTATGGTAGAAATTATTTAAAAAAAATTAATAAATTTGAAGAGCAACAACCATAATATTAATATGAATTTCAGTAAAGACACTAAAGAAAATTATACTATTGTAAAGTCGAATGTTGAGAAGTTAGATTCTTCTAATGCCTCAGAACTGAAAAGTGAACTGGTTCTTTTGAATAAAAATTCAGTAAACACTATTATATTAGATTTAAGTTCATCAAAATACTGTGATTCTTCTGGATTAAGTGCAATATTAATTGGAAACCGTTTATGTAAGGACTCTGGTGGGGTTTTTGTCATTACGGGATTGCAAAGTAATGTATCGAAACTCATTAAAATTTCACAATTGGATAAAGTTCTAAACATTTACGAAACCATGGTAGATGCACTTGAAGCGCTTAAGAACCATGCTTCAGATTCTGTTTAGATTCTTATAATGCTATGGTATTAATTATTGAGGTTCTATTAAGAGCCTTTTTTTTATGCAAAATATGAAGGAAATCAGTCAATCGGTAAAAGATCAGCTAGAACAAATTGTAGGTTCAAAATATGTGATTTGGCAGCAAGAAGACTTAAAGGCTTATGCCATGGATGAAACTGAAGATTTGTGTTTTTACCCTAGCTTAGCTATTAAACCGGCAAATACTGAAGAAATTTCTAAAATTTTACACTGTTGTGATCAACATAATATTCCTGTAACACCACAAGGGGCAAGAACAGGTTTGAGTGGCGGAGCATTGCCTGTAAATGGGGGAGTGGCCCTATCCTTAGAGCGTCTTAATCAGATTATTGAAATTGATGAAAATAACTTTCAAGTAACTGTTGAGCCAGGGGTGATAACAGAAATTTTACAAAATACAGTGGCAGAAAAAGGTCTTTTTTATCCGCCTGACCCAGCAAGCAAAGGATCTTGTTTTATTGGTGGTAATATTGCTGAAAATTCAGGAGGACCAAAAGCTGTAAAATATGGGGTGACGCAAGGTTATGTACTAAACCTTGAGGTTGTTTTGCCTAACGGTGAAATTATTTGGACTGGTGCAAACGTTTTGAAAAATGCAACTGGTTATAACTTAACACAATTATTTGTAGGGTCTGAAGGGACACTTGGTATTGTGACCAAAGCTGTTTTAAGGCTGATTCCAATCCCAAAACTCAATAAACTAATATTGGTACCTTTTAAAAGTATTGAGGCTGCAGCATCAGCTGTTGTAGCTATTTTTAAGGCTGGGGTGACGCCAAGTGGGTTGGAGTTTATGGAAAGGGATGCTTTAGAGTGGACGATTAAATTTATTGGTGATGACAGTTTAAAAGTTGAAGATGGGATTGAAGCTCATTTACTTGTAGAAGTTGATGGTAACTACAATGATGTGTTAATGCAAGATTTAGAGACAATTCTTCAGGTTGTTGAACAATATGATTGTGGGGAAGTTTTATTCGCTGAAGATCAAGCTCAAAAAGATAAACTGTGGCAGATTAGACGAAAAGTAGGGGAAGCGGTAAAATCGCAATCCATCTATAAAGAAGAAGATACTGTTGTGCCAAGGTATCATTTACCTGAATTGTTGTCAACCGTTAAAGCACTAGGACTAAAGTACGGATTTAAATCAGTGTGTTATGGTCACGCAGGAGATGGTAATTTACATATCAATATTATCAAAGGTGATATGTCAGATCAGGCTTGGGAACAAGATTTAACAGTTGGAATTCGAGAATTATTTGAGAAGACTGTTGAATTAGGAGGTACTATTTCAGGAGAACATGGCATTGGGTTTGTGCAGAAAAATTATATGGATATTCCATTCAATACCATCCAATTGAGCTTAATGAAGCAAATCAAACAAATCTTTGACCCTAAAGGCTTGTTAAATCCAGGTAAAATTTTTCCAGATTAAAAAAAAGACTGCCATTGAGCAGTCTTTTATAATCTAATTAAATACTTTAGTTATCGTAAAATGTAAATTGTACCATCAAATTCGTAGCGTTTATCTACTGTTATGTCATTTGTTGTCAATATCCAAGCATAAGTGCCTTCTTGAACCAATTCACCATTTGCAAGTCTACCATCCCATTCAGCTTCAGGGTCTCTTGATTCCCATACTATTTCACCCCAACGGTTGAAAACTTGTAGTCTAAAATCATACGGGTTTATTCCTACTATATATATCCGCCAAGTATTGTTAACATTATTTCCGTCAGGCGTAAATGCGTTGGGAGCATAAATATTAACATCACTAATAACATTTACAAAACCTTGAGTAGAGTTTACACAGTTATACTCACTAGTCACTGTTAAGTTGGCAATATATCTATTTGGAATACCTTCTTGATAAGCAACAACAGGACTCTCTAGAGATGAAACTGTTGGAGACCCACCAGGCATCTTCCAAAGGTACGAATGGTTTGCACCAGAAGTCAAATTAACTAATTGAACAACGGGTTCAAAAAATGTAACGGGATCGGGACTAACGTAAAAGTTAGCGACTGGAATAGGATAAGATTCAACCAATGCCTCATAAGTGGTATCTGCATAGCAACCATATTGGGAGTATACTTCTAAATAAACATCATATTCACCAACATTATCAAAAGTATGCTGAATGGTAGTAGGATCGGTATAAGTTCTTCCATCTACTAGCCATGTCGCAGTTGATGTAATATTTGGTGTGAAACTACCAGAGGTTGTATTGTGGAAACCAATTGTTACTGGCACACAACCACCAATCGTATCTGCATATAATGTAGGAAGAGGCACGTCTCTCATAATAATATTAGTACAAACCGTTTTTGGTGTAGATTCACATATATCTGAAACTGTAACGCAATAGTTCGTTTGATTTGAAGGAGAAACAGTTTGTGCATTTGTAGCAAAGTTAACTGGTTGGCCATTTAAAGTCCAATTATATGTATACCCCATATAACCACCCTGAGCCAAAATAGTAATATCAGAATCATCTCCAGGACAAATACTGTCATTTGGTGTAATTCCAGCAGCAATTGGAGGTCTTGCCGTAATAATAATGCTTAAAGTGTCAGAAAAACAATTGTTTTCATTTGTAGCATAAACAGAAACAATAGAATCTTGAAAAACAATTGGACTGTTACTTGCATTGGGACTCAATTGCTGTGCAGACCCCAAATCATTTGTAAAATCCCAATGGAAGTCAAATGCATTTCCATTTACAGCAGCAGCAGATACAAATGTTGTTCCATTTTCACATACTGTATCATTTGGAGAAACAGTCAAAACAACATTAAGTGGATCGTTTAGTGTAATAGAACTACTAAAGCTACAACCTTTAACATCTCTTGAGATTAAATCATAGGTACCTCCAACCAAACCAGTAAAGATCGGAGATGCACTGAATGTTGCACCATTGTCAATACTATATTCATTTGCTCCAATTGTACCAGTTGAAGTAATGTTAATTTCACCATCAGCATATCCAAAACAAGACGGGTCAATTTTTGAGGCGGTATGTGTCTCTTCAGAAATAAGTAGATCTAATGTGTCAGTAGTATTTGGACATACGCCAATCGAATCTGTTTCAGTAAGTATCATTTGATATAATCCAGGGTTTCCTCCTGTTACGGTAGCGGCAAGTGTTTGTGCATTGGGTGTGTAAAAGAAACCACCGTTGACACCAGGAGGTAAGATATGGCTCCAAGTACCAAAAGTTGTAACAGTATCTAAAACACCAGCCAATGGATAAAATTCGCCAACACATACAGTGTCATCTAGACCAGCAAAGGGCTCGCTAAAAGGTGGGTTAACATTAACATAAACTGAATCAATCCATGAGCTATCAGGTGAGGTAAAAGTCAGTTGGTATGCAGCGGTGTCTGGTGGGTTAAAACTAATTATTGATGGAAAGTTAGTGATATTAACATTTGTCATTGGATTAACGACAACACTTGCCGTATTTGGAGGAATAAGATTAGTATAATCTATTGCTTCAGTATCTCCTTTACAAATGGTTCTAGTTTGAGAATTACAATTGGTAATTGTAATAGTATAATCTTCTGTTTCACCAAAACTATGTACACCGCAAGGTGTAATTGTTGCTCCTCCAGTGGCCCAAACGCATCTTACCCGCATTCTATAATCTCCGCAGGTTGCAGTAGGAGGCACAGTAATATTAGTTGTAAAAACTTGATAGCCAGCAGATGGGCTTTCGTATAGCTTTTCTACTGGGTCAAAAACATTATTTTGATCCCAATCAATCCACAATGCAAAGCCTTGAGAAAAACAACCTTGTGTTCCTGGACATGGACCTCCATTTCCAGTGCTTGCACATTGCATGTTCATTGTTATGGCAGCACCAGGAACTGTTACCAAGAAGATATTTGTGAAATCAGAATAGTTATTATTAGCACTAGTTGCACAACCTGAACTTAAATTAGAAATATCAGTTAAGCCACCAGTTGTCCAAAAGTCATCAATCATATCATTTGTTGTCCATGGATTGAAGCATGGATTATTGTATGTACCGGTGCAATATTGACCAAATCCCGTAAGAAAGCTTCCAACAATAAAGAGTAAGGATAGTCTAATTTTCATTTTTACAATTTTTTAATTCACTTATTGACTTTTGAACGTCTTTTCCTTCTATACCTTTATTGAAACAAGATACAGGGACATCCAAATCTTTAAACCAAAGTATAAAATTTTCTTCAGAGATTTTAGCATCAGATTCTGTATAACAGAAAAAAACATCATTCACAAAGTCAGTTCTTGAAGCAAGAATCCCTTTTTTTGTGCTAATTAAACTGTCTATTGAACTGGCTTCTTCTAAACTAATGTCTTTGTCAATATTGAATTGGACAAAACAAACAAAGTTAGGGGTTTGATTATCATTGTTTTCAGTAAGTGTAAATGATGTGAAGATCAAAAGACCAAAAGAAATAAAAGTAATTAAAGTTGTTCTCATCTTAAATAATAGTTTGTACGCTAAGTAATCTTTAAAAAAGAATACCTAATTCATTTCTGATTTTAGACGAGATTAAAACAAAAGAGGTTGCCATTTGTTTTTGTCTATTTCTCTCTCAAGAAATGGCGATTATTTTCGCAATATACATAGAAGTAGTATTTTCGCAGTATAAAGAAGACTAAAACTTATCTTAGCAACAAGAATAATTATTACTTAATTGCTAAGATTTTTTTGTATTAAGCATCATTAGTTTTATCTAAAGTGAAGCTCAGTTGCGGTAACCCATTGAGCTATATAGTAATTATTACTTGCTGTTGCCCATCCATTTGAACATGCAAGGGTATACCATGTATTCCTTTGTAAAGTATAGGGTATTCCTGCGATAGACATCACATTTGACCAATAAGCAGTTGAGGTATTAAAAAATCCTAGAATAGTCATGACCGTTGGCACACTCGTTGATGTGGCAGGTTGTATTGTAAAATTACTACCCCCTCCACCTATTATGTTAAATTGACTTAAACAGTTATCTGCCGCCATTATATCATAATTTATCACATATTGAGTGAAATTTTTAACTGTTAAAGGTGTTTGTTGTGAAAATGCTGTATATGAACATAACAGTAAAATTAATAGGCCTAACTTTCTCATATTGCTAATTTTTAATTGTTAATGAGTAGGAATATCCCATTCACTTTTGTTTTTAACCTTAATTATTTAAAATGATAACAAGATTAATACTTTAATAAATAGTAAATTAATGAATATATTTGAATATATCAAATAAATTATTACTGAGAAATGAAATTTTCTATAAAGAATGAGGTCTGATTAACTTTCAGTTTTTGGTGCAAGACGATCAAGAACTATAAGTACGGCTAAACCAACTAAAAATAAGCCTATTGCAGGTAGTAAAAAACTATCAGATGAAAGGGGGAGATTTTCAAATTGACTTGGCGTAATGTTTCTCTCAACCAATGGGATTATTTCTTCATTGGCTTCACCTTTATGCTTGATATAAACTTCAAGCGTTTCTTTCCACGGCCAAATCTTATTTAATGATCCAATTAAGAAGCCTGTTAAAACAGCAAGTACAATTGTTTTGGCTTTTTTAAATAGGTAATTTAATAATTTTGAAAAGCTTAATAACCCAATTAAACAACCAAGTGCAAAAACAGCAAGAATTAACCCGTTTGAGAAAACAAGACCCCATTCACCAGCCTTAATAGCTGATAATAAATCAGAGATACTACCCATAACCGTACCGTAGGCACCTAAGAGAACAAGAATAAAACTTCCTGAAATACCAGGCAGAATCATAGCACAAATAGCGATAGCGCCACAGATAAAAATATAGAGTAGATTTTGACTATCAGTAAATGGTGGTAGAATAGTAATATAGTATGCGACAACTGTACCTAAAATCAAAGCAATGATTGTTGTAAAATTCCAAATTTTAATACTTTTTCCAACTAGCCATACTGAAGCCAATACCAGTCCAAAAAAGAATGACCAGATTTGAATAGGGTAGTCATGGAGTAAAAAGTCGACCAGCTTGGCCAACGTTAAAAAACTTGTGATTATACCTAATAATAATACAGCCAGAAAATTGCCATTAATTTGGTGCCAAGCGGTTTTTAAGCCATCATTTTTCAATGTTTTTAAAACACTGAAATTGATCTTGCTGATTGATTCAAGTAGTTCTTCGTAAATACCTGTTATGAAAGCGATTGTTCCACCTGACACACCAGGAACTACGTCTGCTGAACCCATGGCGAAACCTTTAAAAAACAAAAGGACTTTTTGCTTAGTTTTTTGCATTTTACTTCTTGGTTTCTTCTGTTGGGGTTTGCTTAAGAATGCTAGAAATATCGTCTGGTAAAAATTCAAAGAAGGTGTCTCCTCTTAAGCCAAGTCTCAAGCATTCCAATGGAATCATTTCATGGGGTGCAATATTGCCTAAATTAACGTTTGGTCCGAATAGTTTAATAAACCAAACCTGTTGGGTTTTTTGTGGCGCTTCCCACAAGATGTCTTCTGGTTTAATTTTGGCAATAATCTTATTGATAAGAAAGGTATGTGCCGTTCCATTTGGTCTAAACACACCTACATTTCCACTTTCACGACCTTCAGCAATAACTTTCCAAGAGCCAGCTTCTAGTTCTGTTGACATCATTTTGATCCATTTACTAGGACTAATAATGATGCCAGCATCTTTTGAACCTACTTCTGACAAAACCGTTCTATCTTCTGCCAATGTAGAAATATATTCTAACTTTTTATCATGTGATATTTCAATAGAACCATCTGATACTTCACATAAATCTAAATCAAATTTATCGCATAATTTTCGAAAATTATTGAATTTATTTCTAGCGATAAATGCTTCAAATAATGTTCCACCAAAATATGGGCGGATTCCAGCACTTTGGTACAATTTTATTTTTTCCTCAAGATCATTGGTAACATATGCGGTACCAAAACCAAGCTTGGCAAGGTCAGTCAAATGACCACTAGTACCAATAAAGTCTTCAACCTGCCTTAGACTAAGGCCTTTATCCATCATCATAGTTACACCATGATTACGGGGTTGTTTAGGTCGGTTAGGTATGAAATCTAATTTAAAATTATTAGCCATGATTATTAATAATTGTAATGAAGTTAGTTATTTGTTTGTATTCTGGGAATTGATCCTCAATAATTTCAATCGTTTTTTTTGAGTCTTTTGAATATGCAGCTTTAAATATCAATAATGCTTCTGTCTGTTCACCAATTTCCCAATAATATTTCAACAATAATATATTATTTGCTAAAGATAATGTTATTTTTTCTTTACTCTGAACTAAGAAATCAATTGCTTCTAAAACATTGTAATTGTACTTAATTTTGGCTAATAGTTCAATTGCTTCATTAGAATCCACATTAAATTGAAGCGATTTTTCTAATTGTAATTCGGCTTCTGGATATCGCTCTAATTTAAATAAAGCTTCACCTAAAACTAAATAATAATTATCATTGTCAGCATGAATTGAAATTGCTTTTTGGAAATAGGGGATTGCCTGGGCAGTTTTATCTTGAAGGTCTTTAATAATCCCAATTCCTATATAGCCATCAGATAATTGTGGGTTAAGCTGAATTGATTTTTCGTAATTGATTAAAGCTAACTCAAGTTCATTGATTCTTTCATAAGCTTCACCTAGGTAACAGGTAGCAAGATCATCTTCTGCATCAATTTCTAAACATTTTTTATAGGCAGCAATAGCCTCATCATAATTTTCTACTTGCATATAGGTATTACCCATATTAAAATAAGCGGATGAAAAATTTTCATTGATAATTATTGCATAGTCGTAAGCCCAAAGTGCTTTTTCAATATTCTTTTTTAAGAAATAGATATTACCTAAATTATACCAAGCTGTAAAAGAATAGGGGTTATTGTCAATGTATTGCGTATAATACTCAATACATTTATCAAAATCTCCAATTTTCTCGTAGCAGTATGCAATTTCATAAATGGCCGACTCATTATCTGGAGAAATAGTCAATAACATCTCAAGGATGCTAATGGCTCCTTTAAAATCATTATTATTTTCGTATTCCAATGCTAGATCAAGCATAATATCGAATGATTCGTCATCAAGGTTTCCAGATACACGTTCATTTTCTAAAGCTTTCTCATAATACTTTATCGACTTTGAATGATCACGGAGTTGACTAAAAATGGATGCAATTGTAATAAAAACTTCTGAATTTTCGGGTTCAATTTTTTCAAGACCTTGTAAGATCAATAGGCTTTCTTTCAGTTTACCAGAAGTAGAATAAATTTGGGCTTTTCTTAAATGAAAAAATGTTACCGAAGGATGAAGTTCAATTCCAAAGTCAATTGCCCGCATGGCATTTTTTACTTTATTCTTAACAATATAATGATCAATGATGTCTTCTAAACTATCTGGTTCAAAGTAAAATGACTCTCCAGAATCGATCATGTTTTCGAATCGACTTAGCTCATGTTCAAATTGTTCATCATCATCTAACATAAATAAATCTAATGGTTAATATCAAATATAGTTTTAAAAAAGACGCTTGGTTACAAGCGTCTTTTTAGTTTTCAACAAGGTTTTTAACAATCTATTTATTTTGGAGACCGTTTACGCTCATGTTCTTTTAAGTAGATTTTTCTTAACCTAATGCTTTCAGGTGTTAATTCTACATATTCATCTTCTTGTATATATTCTAACGCTTCTTCAAGCGAAAATATTTTAGGAGGTACGATTCTCACTTTAGCGTCAGTACCTGATTTACGCATATTTGTCAATTGTTTGGTTTTTGTAACATTCACAACTAAATCGTTGTTTTTACTGTTTTCACCTATAACCTGACCTTCGTATATTGGTACATTAGGTTCAATAAAAAACCGACCTCTATCTTGTAGGTTGTTTAATGAGAATGGGATACTATTTCCATTTTCCATTGAAATTAAAGAACCATTGATACGACCAGGGATGTCACCTTTATAGGATTCATAACCCACATATCTATGTGTTACAACCGCTTCTCCGCCAGTTTGAGTCAACATAAAACTTCTTAACCCAATAATTCCTCTTGATGGAATTTTGAATTTACAGATCATTCGTTCACCTTTAGGTTCCATACTGACCATTTCACCTTTACGTTTAGTCACCACATCAATAGCGGTACCTGAAAAACTTTCTGGTAAATCAATTGTTAAATCTTCAATTGGTTCACATTTAGTCCCATCTATTTCTTTAAATATAACCTGAGGTTGTCCTACTTGAACTTCATAGCCTTCTCGACGCATTGTTTCTAATAAAACTGATAAGTGCATTACACCACGCCCAAAAACCATCCATTTATCAGCGGATGCTGTTGCTCCAACTTTAAGCGCAAGGTTCTTTTCTAATTCTTTATGAAGTCTATCATGGATATGTCTAGAAGTCACATATTTTCCTTCTTTACCAAAGAATGGAGAATCATTAATTGTGAACAACATACTCATTGTTGGTTCATCAATCGCAATTGATTTTAGCGGTTCTGGATTTTCAAAATCACAAACTGAATCTCCAATTTCAAAACCTTCAATACCGGTAATTGCACAAATGTCACCTCCTTGAACACTTTCAACCTTACGTTTTTCAATGCCATCAAAAACAAAAACTTCTTTAATTTTATGTCTTTGTAAGGAACCATCACGTTTTGATAACATGATATTTTGGTTTGGCGCTAAGGTTCCTCTAGTTAAACGTCCAATAGCGATTCTACCAATAAAAGAAGAATAGTCTAACGAAGTAATTAGCATTTGTGTATTCCCTTCTGGTATAGTGGTAGGTGGGAAGTAATCCAAAATTACGTCCAAGATAGTATTGATATTATCAGTTGGTTTTTTCCAATCTTTACTCATCCAACCATTTTTGGCAGAACCGTAAACGGTTTCAAATTCTAATTGCTCTTCAGTAGCATCTAATTCAAACATCAAGTCAAACACTTTTTCATGCACTTCATCAGGTGTACAATTGTCTTTGTCAACTTTATTAATTACCAATAGTGGTTTTAATCCTAATTCTAGAGCTTTTTGTAATACGAATCTAGTTTGAGGCATTGGACCTTCAAAGGCATCTACCAATAGACAAACCCCATCAGCCATATTTAGCACACGCTCAACTTCTCCTCCAAAATCACTGTGACCTGGTGTATCGATCACATTAATTTTAGTGTCTTTATAAAAAACCGAAACGTTTTTAGAAGTAATGGTAATTCCTCTTTCTCTTTCAAGGTCATTACTATCCATGATTAAATCACGGCCAGAAGTTCCTTTTATAGGGTTCTTACCAGCTTCAATCATTTTATCAACCAGTGTTGTCTTACCGTGGTCAACGTGTGCGATTATCGCAATATTTCTAATTTCCATGTTTGTTTTTCTAGAATTATATTTTGTATTTAATAAGACCTTCTTCTTGAAGATGTTTTTTTGTTATCTCTTCTTCCGTAGTCTTTTTTACCACCATCTCTTCTTGCACCACTGTCTCTACGTGGGCTACCACCTCGACTGGCTTTTTTTGGTGCAGAATTTGTCACTTCAACACTCATTGCTTTTCCTTCGAAGTCAACATTTTGGACGTTGTTGATTATCGCATTAGTGTGTTCACTATCCGCTTCAAAAAATGAGAAATTATTTAGGATATCGATTTTGCCAACACTATTTTTTGATAAGCCAGAATTGTCGCAAATTAGTCTCAAGAGAGCCCCATGATTAAATCCATCTTTTTTACCAATGTTTACAAAGAATCTTTGTGCATTGCTATTGTCATATCTGTCTCTGCCACGATCTCTATCACCTCTATCTCTTCTGTCACCTCTATCGTTTCCATCATTTCTATCTCTTTGCTTAGCATTAATATTACCCGCTTTAGAATAGTAGTCTAAGAATCGGTTAAATTCAGCAGATACAAATTTGGTAATAATTTCTTCTTTTGAAAAGTCACCTAGCTTTTCCATTACAGATGGAAGGTATTTTTGAATTTCTTTATCATTTACTTCAACTTCAGTGATTTTTTCAACCAAATGCATTAATTGCTTTTCACAAATTACGTCTGGGCTTGGGATTGATTGTGCTTGAAATTGAGACTTTATAATTCTTTCTATACTTTTAATTTTTCTACCCTCGTTGGTATTAATTAAAGCTATTGACACACCTTTTTTACCAGCTCTTGCTGTTCTACCACTTCTGTGGGTATAATTTTCAACATCTTCAGGTAATTGGTAATGGATAACATGTGTAATGTCATCAACATCAATTCCTCTTGCCGCCACATCTGTTGCGACTAAAATTTGTAACGTTTTATCTCTAAACTTCTCCATTACTCTATCTCTTTGTGCTTGTGATAGATCACCATGAAGTGGTTCAGCATTATATCCCTCTTTCATTAATTTGTCAGCTACAGCTGCAGTATCTCTTCTGGTTCTGCAGAATATCAAGCCATAAATTTCAGGGTTGAAGTCAATGATTCTTTTTAAAGCAACATAACGATCTCGTTCTTTTACAGAATAGTAGTGGTGTTCAATATTCTTATTGGTTTCGTTTTTCCCACCAACGGTTATTTCAAAAGGTTCGGTCATGTAATTTTTTGCAATTCTAGCCACTTCTTTAGGCATAGTTGCAGAGAATAGCCATACAGCTTTCTCTTTAGGCGTTCCATCAAGGATGCTATCAATATCTTCTTTGAATCCCATGTTTAGCATTTCATCAGCTTCATCCAGAACAACCGTTTGAATTTGAGAAATGTCAACTTTTCTTCTTTTGATTAGATCTAATAAACGACCTGGAGTAGCTACAACAATATGAACGCCACGCTCAATAATTCTGATTTGTTTGATAATGTCTGTTCCACCATAAACCGGTGTTACTTTTAAACCTTTCATTTCAGAAGCGTAAGCCTCTATATCACGACTGATTTGTAAACACAACTCTCTAGTAGGACAAATGACTAAACCTTGTGTTTTTCTATTTGAAATGTCAATTTGGTTTAACATTGGCAGTCCAAATGCAGCTGTTTTACCAGTTCCAGTTGAAGCCAATCCAATTAAATCAAGATTGTTTTCTAGTAAATAAGGAACAGCTTGTTCCTGAATCGGAGTTGGGTTTTCAAAACCCATAGCGGTTAACGACGATAATAAATCGTCTTTTAAACCTAATTCTTTAAATGTCATATTTCTTTATTTTATTATATCAGAGCATATTAAACCTCTGAAGCCCATAGTTATTTGTTAATGATACTCAATAAAATAAATGAAATTCGTGACTCAGAATTCCGTCAATTAACTAACAACTATTAAATTTAAATTAAGATTCGTTTTTCTTAATTTTGGCGCAAAGATACAGTAAACACTTTAATTGGCAATACAAATGTATTTTTTAATCAACATTAGGTTTTTAATTTCGACAAGTCAGAAATCAATTTTTGTGCAATTTTTTCCCAAATAAAATTGGATTCAACATGTTTTAAGGAATTTGTTTTTAGATCATTGAGTTGATTAGCGCTCAAATTACAAATTTCTAGAATTGCTTCTTCAATTGTTGAAGGTTTGCTGTTTTTTAAGATAATACCATTATGCTTTATCATTTTTGATGATGCACCAACATCAGTCGTAATAATTGCTAAGCCATTTGCCATGGCTTCAAGAATAACTGTTGGCATTCCTTCAGAATGAGAAGGGCAAACCAATACATCCTGTTGGCGAAGTAAGGATTGTATTTTAAGTTGATCTTTGATTTCACCGGTGTATTTTACCTGAGGGAAATCTAAAAGTACATCTTTTTCTATAGGTCCAATAAAAGTGAAATTAAATTTAAATAATTCTCTCTTTTTTAGATTAATAAGTGCTTCTGTCAATTCAACAATACCTTTTCGACGTTCATTTCTGCCTAAAAAAACAAAATTGATTGTCTCATGAACCTCAGAATCAGTGTGAATCCATTTACGCTCTATCCCATTGGATTGGTCTAAAATTTTAGAATCTGGAATACCTAATCTTTTCAGAATTTGATCGATTTGACCGCCAAAAGAAAATACATAATCGGCTTGTCGACAGATTTGTTTGACAAAAGGGCGCAATAAATAATGTTCAAGTTTTACCTTTTTGCTAGGTGCTTTTTGAAACATTTCAAAGCCGTGAAAATTCACTAATAATTTTGGTCTAATTTGTTTTTTAGTGAATGCCCAACCTGTAAAACCTTGGCTATAAATAAAATCGAACTGATCTAATTGATTCTTAAATGTCTTGAATATCAACTTAGAATAGACTTTATTTTCATAGATATAATGTCCAGGAAGTTTACCCTTGTATTCAAATGGAATGAATATTAGCTTTAAAAAGGACCTTTCCTTATCAGTAAACAAATTACGTGCATCTTCATTGAATTGTGTTTGTCCAATATAGCCACAATGCACAAGTGTAACATTGATTTTAGATTGAAGTAATAGCTTAACCAAAACAAAGGAATGTTTTTGCATGCCGCCTGTAACATAAGGGGTGATACCATCTGTTAGGAAAAGTATATTCATCTATTATTTTTAGTCTAAATTAAGGTTAAATTCTGATTGAACTGCGGCAATAATATCGGTCATAAAACGCATATATAATTGATCTATTTGTTCAGTATGGTTTACATAAATTTGATAGGCGTCTAGTAGGTTATTATTGAAAGGGATTCGCCGTTCAAAATTACGTAAGGTTTGTTCAATGCCTTCAAGATGAATATAGTTAGATAGCCAATCATGCGTAGACATATGATTGAAGATATAATTAAATTCTTCTGGAAAAAAAATTAAATCTTGCTTTGTCAAAGTGTAAATTGATTCTATAAAGTCGGGTAGAGCTTTATCAGAAAAGGTTGACCAGTTTTTACTTATATAATGATCTAAAATTATATCACTGGCAATAAAGGATACACGCTTAATGCCTTCTTTTCTAAACAATGCAGCGACAGCTTTAACTTCTTTAGAATTATCTGTAAACGAATCGATAAACCTATGAATCTTAACGCCATTAAGGATGTTTTTAGGTAGAGTCGTAAAATTGTTAAGGTCACCTTTAAAATGATCACCTCCAAGGTTGCCGGAAATATATTCTGGATTATGTTGGGTTAATAAACAGTGACCTAGGAAGTTCATAATTAATTTTGGCTAACCTTAAAATCTGACGTGAAATGAAATGTAATATCAGGATAATCAGTTTGAGCCATTTGTAAAAGAAATGGAGTTTCAGCTAAAAATACATAATTATCATCCTTATCCTTGGCGATATATATTGTTTTTGCTTTAATAAATTGATTAAGCTGCTCTTTATTGTTTGTTGTCATCCAACAAGCTTTATAAAACCGTTTAGGGGAAAAACTACATTTGGCGCCATATTCATGCTCTAATCGGTATTGGATGACTTCAAATTGCAGTTGACCAACTGTCCCAACAATTTTACGATTACCAGGCTGTTGAATAAATAATTGGGCAACACCTTCGTCAGTTAGTTGTTTAATGCCCTTTTCAAGCTGCTTTGATTTCATTGGGTCTTTGTTTTCTAACTCCATAAAAATTTCTGGAGAAAAGCTTGGAATACCTTTGTATAAAAACTTATCACCTTCGGTTAATGTATCACCAATTTTAAAATTACCTGTATCATATAATCCAATAACATCACCAGGATATGCCTCATCAATGATGCTTTTGTCTTGTGCCATAAATGAAGTAGGGTTAGCAAATTTCATTTTTTTATCAAACCTAGAATGGCTGTAGAATTTATTGCGTTCAAATTTTCCTGAAACAATTCTTAAAAAGGCAATTCTATCTCTGTGCTTTGGATCTAAATTGGCATGGATCTTAAAAATAAAACCAGAAAAATCTTTTGCTAATGGTTTAATAAAGCCTTGATCTGACTCTCTTCCAATTGGATGAGGCGAAATTCTTAAAAAAGCCTCAAGTAGTTCTTTTACCCCAAAATTATTAATTGCAGAACCAAAAAATACTGGGGCAACTTCTCCAGTTAAATAATTTTCCTGCTTGAATTCATCATATACACCTTCAACTAGCTCTAATTCTTCGCGCAATGTTGCTGCGGGAGTTTCCCCAATAATTTCATCAATCTCGTTGGAGTTAATATCTTTAATTGACAACATTTCTTCGCTAATCTTGGTTTTATTTGCAGCGAATAAATTTAAATTTTGATCAAATATATTATATACACCTTTAAAAGTATGGCCAATTCCAATAGGCCAAGACAATGGTCGCACTTTAATTTTTAGTTTTGATTCTAACTCATCTAACAAATCAAAAGCGTCACGTCCTTCACGATCCATTTTATTGATGAACACTATCACTGGTGTGTTCCTCATCCTACAAACTTCCATCAATCGCTCTGTTTGAGCTTCGACACCATTTGCACAATCAATAATTAATATTACACTATCAACTGCAGTCAGTGTACGGTAGGTATCTTCTGCAAAGTCTTTATGACCAGGTGTATCCAGAATATTGATTTGCTTACCGTTGTATTTAAAGGCCATAACCGAAGTTGCAACTGAAATTCCCCTTTGCTTCTCAATCTCCATAAAATCAGAAGTAGCTGTCTTCTTAATTTTATTATTCTTAACGGCGCCAGCCGTTTGAATAGCCCCTCCAAATAACAGAAGTTTTTCTGTAAGGGTCGTTTTTCCAGCATCTGGATGTGATATAATTGCAAATGTTCTTCTTTTTTCTACTTCAGCTGCTACACTCATTGTTTCGTCGACTAAATTCTGTGATTCACCTTATTTTGCAGTGATTTCTGGTTATTTTTTTGGCAAAAATAAGTTAAATTATCTAAATTTGCCGTCATGCAGGCAAGGATTACTCAAAAAATGATTCTTTTTCTAGGAATGTTTTTTATCTCGTTCAACGGTATAACTGGTATTACCACTGAGGAAAAATTAGATTTATTACAAAACGATTCTATTTGTTCTGTCGCTCAACACGATTTCAAGAAATTTACAAAATCGTTATATTACACTTTAGGAGACACTTCACTAGGGTATGATTCTTTTGAGTTTGCGGCAAAAGGTTATTTTAATTTACTTAGAAAGAATAAGATTGGTAAAGAACGTTTTTTTACTGTTATTGATTTTTCCAAACCATCAACCGAGGAACGCCTATTTATCATTGACATTTGTTACAATAAAATAATTTACAAATCTATTGTTGCTCACGGTCGCAATTCTGGTGGGCTTTATGCAAAGAAGTTTTCTAATGAAAATAATTCACATCAGAGTAGTATTGGATTCTATCTAACCTCTTCAACTTACAGGAGTCATAAATATGATCTTGCCTTAAGATTAGATGGGTTAGAATATACTAATAGTCGTGCAAGCAGCAGAGGTGTTGTGATGCATGGCGCAGATTACGCTACATATGAATTTTTAAATCATAACGGTATGCTGGGTCGTTCATATGGTTGTCCAGCAATGCCTTATCGAAATTTTGACACTGTGGTAGGCTGGTTAAAACAAGGAACTTGTTTATTTATTTATTATCCAGATCATTCTTATTTAAGAAGATCCAAATTACTGAATAAGAAGGATTATTTGACCTTCTTTATTTAATCTTCCCTTTATACTTATATCCAAGTCCTGTAACTATAGTTTCTACTTCTTTTGCTGAAACATTTCCTTCAATGATTACTGATTTTGAGTTGAGATCAACTGTAGCTTGATCAACGTTTTCTAACTGGTTCAAACCATTTTCAACATTTGATTTACAGTGGTTGCAGGTCATGCCGTCAATTGAATATCTTATTTCCATATGATTAATTTTTAAGTGGGATGGGATGAGTTTTTTGATTTCAACAAAACCAAGTAAGGCTATTAGAATTAATGCAGAGCTAATGGCGAACCACCCATAAGATTGGTGATTATGGGTAGCTGTTGTATCAGATGATAATAGAAAATAGTCTGGATTTAAAACATAATCTATAATAAACCCAAAAGCCAGAGCAGCAATTATGATTGAGAGTAGATAGGCAATAGTCGCTTTTTTCCCAATTGTATTCCATAAAACGGTTATTGTTGCAATATTTGTTGCAGGCCCTGCCATTAAGAAAACAAGGACCGCGCCGGGACTAACGCCAGACATTAGTAAAGCTGTTGCAATAGGTACTGATCCTGTTGCGCAAACATATAAGGGAATAGAAGCAAGCAGAATGATCAACATATTTAAAATAGGCTGATTCATATAATTTTCGAAAAAACTTGTTGGAATTATAGTTGTAATTATTGCAGCAAGTAGAACACCTAATAAAAGTTGTCTTGAAATGTCACTCAAAAAATCAACAAATGCATAATTAAATAAACGTTTTATCAGGTTGTCTTCACTGACTTTTTTTTCTGGTACTAAAGGAATAGGTTCAGAATTTTGTAGAACAGAACCTTCTAGTTTTTCAGTTAGCCACCCGCCAAAAACACCCGTGATTAAAGCTATTATCGGTCTTGAAATAGCCCAATAAATATTCATTAATGAATAAGTGATCAAAATTGAATCTACACCAGTTTGCGGTGTGGAAATTAAAAAGGCATTAGTAGGTCCTTTTTTTGCCCCATTTTTATAAATAGAAACTCCAGTAGGAATAACCCCGCAAGAACACAGCGGTAAAGGTACTCCAATTAATGCCGCTTTGAATGAAGATAGAAGACCTGGTTTACCTAAATGCTTTGCGAAAAATTGCTTGGGAATAAATACATGTAAGACACCAGCAATTAAAAAACCTAATAATAAGTAGGGTGACATTTCTAAAAACAAGACCCATATTTCATTTAGTAAATTGATTACTGTATCCATATTGCAAATTTAAATAAATTGTTAGTTAGATAATCCACATTTTTATAATTAATACATTTGTAAAAGATTTTAAGCACATAGAGTGAAACGCATATTGTCATATTTAGGAATATTATTGATAGGGATATTAATTGGTTATGCTGTTTCTTTAATTATTAAGCCTGATCATAAGCTCAAAATTGTTAAAACCCATACGGTTGATACGTTAATCAAATCAAAAATCATTGAAGTTCCAGTAGAGATTGAAACAAAAATTAAAGAAGTTGATACAATTTATATTCATAGAGATACAAATAAAGTTGAAGACAGTATAATTGTGAATGTCGTTGAAGAAGATTCGATTTCATTAGATTCAGCAAACGTAGTCACTATAGTGGAAGATGAGCCTATTTTAAGAGATCGGAAAATTTATCAAACAAAAGTTGAAATTATTGTAATAGAACCTAGTGAAAAAGATACATTATTAGAAAAATTACTTAATGTTGAGACAATAGAGAATAAATCTATGACAATTGAATTTTGGGAATCTCCAGTAAACTATTCAGGCTACAAATTATCTAAATCAACATTAGTTATTTACGGAGAGGAACCAGATGAGTCATTGAGTTTATACAGGTTTAAAAATATGTATTATTTTCAATTAGACGGCTTATATTATGAGCTTCAAGAAACCAGCGTTTATAAAAAGTATTACGAAATTTCAAAACCAACTATCATCAATGATTAACTTTTATAAATATCAAGGGGCAGGTAACGATTTTATTATGATTGATAATCGTACAAAAATGATTAGTCAGCAAAATAAAATTGCCCTTGCAATTCACAACTGTGAAAGACGATTCGGCGTTGGATCAGATGGGATGATTTTCATTGAACCTCATAATGACTTAGATTTCGTAATGGATTTTTACAATCCTGATGGAAGTCAAAGCTTTTGTGGTAATGGGAGTCGCTGTGCCGTTGCCTTTGCCAAAAAAATCGGTGTGTTTTACGGAGAATCTTGCCGTTTTTTAGCAATTGATGGTGAACATCACGCTGAAATTACTAATGATGGATATAAGGTTTCTATGCAAAATGTGAGTGAAATTAGTCGAATTGATAATGATTATTTTATAGATACTGGTTCTCCTCATTATATCAAGTATGTTGATAATATTACGGATTGGAATCTTATAGAATTTGGACAAAAAATCAGATATTCCAGAAAATATGAGCCAGGAGGGACAAATGTAAATTTAGTTGAAATCGTTTCAAAAAACGAAATTAAAGTGAGGACCTATGAACGTGGGGTTGAAGCAGAAACTTTTGCTTGTGGAACAGGTGCCACAGCCTGTGCTTTAAGTTATGCCAATAAACTTGATGAGCTAGAAGGGATAATTGATATTAGCGTAAAAGGAGGCGACCTAAAAGTTTATTTTTCGAAATCAAAAGCAGTGTATACAAATATTTGGCTTGAGGGGCCAGCTGAACTCGTGTTTGAAGGGATTCTAATGTAGTATGACAAAACTTAAACTAAATAGAGTCTTTTTTAGAGCGGTCGAGCCATTCGATTTTGAGATTACATTTAAATGGGAAAATGATCCAAAAAATTGGCTTCAAAGTGGCGTTGAAAAGCCTTATACCACTAACGAAATTAAAAAATTTGTTAACAATAAACAGGATTTAGTCATTGATGGTCAAATGAGGTGGATGATTATTAGTTCTGCTACCAAGCAAGTTATTGGAGCATTGGATTTATTTAACTATAATGCTGAATTAGAATCAGCCAATATTGGTATTCTCATTGATGAGTCTTTCAGAGGTCAAGGTTTTGCATCTGAAGCTATAGTCGGTATTGAAACGTATTGCAAAGAAGCTGCAAGTTTAAACTATCTGGAATGTCAAGTTCTCGAAAACAATATCATGTCACAGAAACTGTTTAAAAAATTAGGATATAAACAAACCAATTCCGAATTAGATTCGTATTTCTATTTAGGTGAGTATTTCGGTCAATTGACTTTTAGGAAAGAATTGTAATTTTAATTACTCTTCAGTAATCAATTGAAATAACTCACTCACAGATTTTTCGTAAGCATTGTAGGACACAGTTTTAAAAGACTTTTTAGTGTCAAATTCTTCATCAGCAATTTCTCTAGATCTAAATCTTACCGCTCGAAGTTGCATAACAACACCATATCTTTCAATAATATATATCAATGGAATTCCTTTTGTTCCAATATACGAACTAAACCATTCTGTATTTTTGACTGATAAATTATTCGAAAATGCACATTTAAATTCGCCAATTTGTTCGTTGTCACTTTTAGCTAAATAATAATCAGCAGTAAGGCCAGCAACAGTATCTCCTGAGGTAGTCAATTTAGTTGTGTAGTTTGGCTGAGAATTAGCTAATTTTTCAAGGTCTTTTGGAGTCAAATCTGTTTCAATTTTCTCGCTACCAAAATCTAATCTCATTTTTAGATTTTTCTTATTATTTTCTGAAAGAATATCAGTTCTGAAAAACTTACCATTTTCAATGGAAGCTATCATTTTGTCTCCCTTGAACTTAACAGTCATTTTTTTTGGTAATACCACACCCATAATTCCGCTTAAATTGGAATAAGGGTAAGTAATTTCATATTTAATCTCACCTTGTTGAATTTCTGAAGGCTCGCAACTCATTAAAAATAAAGCAATTAAAACAATGGGAAACAGCAGGTTTTTCATGAGTTTGATATTTATAACAAATATAGAATTTATTATGAAAGTGACTAAAATATGCTATCATTTGTTTATTAATAATTTGTTTTTGATAAATTTGTACTATGATAAAAATCATAGAAAACCAATCTGAGATTGCAGCAGGAACAAGAGGTTCAAGTTTAGGGATTGGTGCTTTAAAGGTTGTGTCCCAGACTGCTAAAGATGGGTACTTTGGAAAATATCCTTCGATTCAAATTGAACACGAAAATGATTTGTTAAATCACCCAACAGATTTTTCTTTTGCTAAACGCATTGACGGTCTTGTAAAAGTGTATAACCGAACAGCTGAAGTTATTAAAGATGTTTATGTTCGTGATTTGTTTCCTCTAGTTCTTTCTGGTGACCATGCCTGTGCTGGAGGCACAATTGCAGGGATTAAATCGGCCTTTCCAAATCAACGAATTGGTGTAATCTGGATTGATGCCCATGCAGATATTCATACGCCTTACACCACACCAAGTGGAAATGTACATGGTATGCCTTTAGCCACAGCTTTAGGTGAAGATAATCTTGAGGCTAGGGTCAATAATATTTCAAAAGAAACGAAAGGACATTGGGAATCACTTAAAAACATTGGTGGAATTTCTCCAAAGGTTAATGCTGAGGATATCGTATATATTTCTGTACGAGACACCGAGAAACCTGAGGATGATTATATATCTAAGCATCAAATTAAGAATTATACAGTTAATGAAGTCAGATCTAAAGGTATTCAACTAATTGTTGGTGAAATTTTCGATCGTTTGAAGGATTGTGATTTATTATATGTTTCGTTTGATGTTGATTCAATGGATTGTATCTTAGTTTCCAAAGGCACAGGAACACCAGTTGAAAATGGTCTGTCGGCAGACGAGGCAAAAGGCTTTATGAAACACTTTGCTAAAGAAAAAAAGGTGAAGTGCATTGAATTTGTTGAGATTAATCCATGTCTTGATGACAAGGTTAATCGCATGGCCGAAGCTGCATATGATATATTGAAAGTAGTGACTACCGAAATTGAAAATCGTTAATCTTGGTTGATTTAATCACTATATTGGGTCCAACTGCATCTGGAAAAACTAATTTAGCTTGTCAATTGGCTCAAATTATTCAAGGAGAAATTATTTCAGCCGACTCTCGTCAGATTTATACTGGAATGGACATTGGGACAGGTAAGGACATTGAAGAATATTCCTTAAGTGGGAATAAGATTCCATATCATTTAATAGATATTCGAGAGCCTGGTTATAAATATAATATTTGGGAGTATCAATCAGATTTCATATCGGCTTATCAACAAATCGTAAATAACCAACATATACCTATTTTATGTGGCGGAAGTGGATTATATATTGAAACGGCTTTAAGAGGGAATTCTTATACAGGAATTGAGTCCAATACCGACCTTAGAAATGAGTTGTCTTCATTGTCAAAATCTGAGATAACGACTAGATGGGAATCTATTTCTGATGAACTTAAAGCAAAGTTAAATAACAACACCTTAGCCAGAACAATTCGAGCCATAGAAATAGATGAGTTCATTAAGAATAATTCAGGTTGGGAAGCGCCCATTTATCCAACAATTAATTATACCATTTTTGGGATTGACATTGAACGAGAAAAGCGACGATCTAGGATTACCCAAAGGTTAAGTGATCGATTAAACCACGGTTTAATTGAGGAAGTTGTTCACTTAGTTGAAAAAGGTCTGGCCTATCAAGATCTTGACTATTATGGTTTGGAATATAGGTGGGTAGGGCAATATTTGCAAAGCAAAATTACTAAAAAAGAACTTTTTGAAGGTTTAAATATTGCCATACATCAATTTTCAAAACGACAAATGACCTGGTTTCGTAGGATGGAAAAACAGGGGTATCAAATAATATGGTTAGATGAAGCTGAACCCATTGACATAAAACTAAATATTATGCTAACCCATTTAAGCCAAAATAATTCCTAAATTTAGTCTTGAACTGCAATCATTATGAGATTTTTAAGATTTCTCTTATTCCCATTGTCCATTTTATATGCTTCAATAACAAGCTTTAGAAATTGGCTTTATAAAGTTAGAATAAAACGAAGTTTTAAATTCAGTCTTCCTATTATTAATATAGGAAATTTGAATATGGGAGGCACTGGAAAAACCCCGCATATTGAATACCTCATTCGTTTATTAAAGCAAGATCATCATTTAGCTACATTAAGTCGTGGTTATGGAAGAAAAGTGTATGGCTTTCAATTAGCTAACTCTGAATCTTCAGCATTATCAATAGGTGACGAACCAATGCAGTTTCAGTATAAATATGGTAATGAAATTACAGTTGCAGTTGACACAGATAGGGTAAATGGTGCAACTGAAATCTGCTACAGAAAAGAAGAAACTGATCTGATTTTACTTGATGATGCATTCCAGCACAGAGCTATTCAAGCCGGACTTAATATTTTATTGACGGACTTTTATCAGCCATTCTACAATGATTATATTTTACCTGTAGGTAATTTAAGAGAGCTGAGAAGTGGAATGAAAAGAGCGGATATTATTATTGTGACAAAGTGCCCCGATTTTAGTAAAACTAATCAACAAAAAATTAGTCAGAATATAAATCCTAAACCGCACCAAACTGTATTTTTCTCAAAGATTAAATATGGGAATATACTGGGTTTAACAAAAATTAATAATTTTAATAAATCGCGGTCTAAACTAATCGTTGTAAGCGGTATAGCAAACCCTAATCCTCTTATTGAGCACCTTAGTCAAAATCATGTAATCCTAAAACATTTTAAATACCCCGATCATTATCAATATAAGGAAAAAGACATAGTTGAAATTCATAATTTATTAACTAAATTTGCGGATGAAGATGTGAGTATCATTACTACAGAGAAGGATGCCATGCGACTTAAATCTGATCAATTTAAAACCTTGATTGATGACAAGCCATGGTTTTATCAGGAAATAGAGGTAGTGATTGATGAAGCTGAAAGGTTTGAAAAACTAATATTTGACTATGTTCAAAAAAATCGTAGAGACTACTGATTATATCCATGATCATGCACCATTCAATCCTGAATTTGGTATTGTGCTTGGTACCGGATTAGGTGGGCTAGTGAACGATATTGATGTGGTCTACGAAATACCTTACGATAAAATACCAAATTTTCCAGTGTCCACAGTTGAGAGTCATTCTGGCCGCTTAATATTTGGAACCTTAGGAGAAAAGAATGTAGTTGTGATGCAGGGCCGTTTTCATTATTATGAAGGGTACGCCATGGAGCAAGTCACTTTTCCTATCAGAGTCATGAAAATGCTAGGAATAAAGAAGTTATTTATTTCAAATGCTTCTGGCGGCGTGAATCCAGCTTTTGAGGTTGGAGAAATAATGATCATTAACGACCATATCAATTTATTTCCAGAAACTCCCTTAAGAGGACGTAATATGGATGAGTTGGGACCAAGATTTCCTGATATGAGTGAGCCTTATGACAAGGAGATAATAGCATTGGCATTAGATGTGGCCAGATCAGCTGATATTAAAGTTTCGCAGGGTGTGTACGTTGGTCTAACTGGTCCTGCATTAGAAACACCTGCTGAATATAAATACATTAGAACTATAGGAGGAGATACAGTTGGAATGTCAACAATTCCAGAAGTGTTGGTTGCAAGACATATGGATATTCCAGTATTTGCTATCTCAATTATTACAGATTTAGGTGTAGAAGGAAAAATAAAAAAAATTAATGTTCAAGAAATTATTGAAGTGGCTGGTCGCAAAGAGCCAAGCATGACTTTGATAATGAAAGAAATAATACAACGATCTTAAAGTAACAAATGGACATAAGTCAAGAAATAAGAGATAAATACAGAGTAGTCATTGGTTTAGAGGTTCATGCTCAAATGTTGACTAGGACCAAAGCTTATTCAAATGATGCCAATGAGTATGGAGCTGTACCTAATACAAACGTTAGCCCAATTACTTTAGGTCATCCCGGCACTTTGCCAAAAATGAACAAAACCACAATTGATTATGCTATTAAAATGGGTATTGCATGTCAATGTAGTATAGCAGAAAATCAGTATTTTGCACGTAAAAACTATTTTTATCCAGATTTACCAAAAGGATATCAAATTACACAAGACACTACACCAATATGCACAGGTGGAAAAGTGGAAATTAAAGATGATAATGGTGAATCCAAAACAATTGGTTTAACAAGAATTCACATGGAGGAGGATGCTGGTAAAAGTATTCATGATATTGACCCTTTTAATACACTTGTTGATTTAAATAGAGCTGGAGTACCATTAATCGAAATTGTATCTGAACCAGAAATTACGACATCTGGTGAAGCATATAATTACGTTTCGGAAATACGAAAATTAGTAAGATATCTGGATATTTGTGATGGTAATATGGAGGAGGGAAGTTTGAGATGTGACGCCAATATTTCTGTCATGTTGAAAGATGCCACAGAGTTTGGCAATAAAGTTGAGGTTAAGAATATGAATTCGATCCGTAATGTTAAAAATGCAATTGAATTTGAAATAACCAGACAGATTAATGAAATTGAGATCGGTAATATAATTAGTTCAGAAACAAGAAATTATGATGCTTTAAAAAATATTACAACGTCAATGCGAACAAAAGAAGCCGCTAATGATTATCGGTTTTTCCCAGAACCAGACTTGCAGCCAATTAGAGTTACAGTAAAAGATATTGATCAACTAAAAACTACAATGCCGCCATTGCCGAATGAATTATACAAGAAATATACTTCTGAATACAATCTAAATGAATATGATGCTAACAATCTTGTAGATTCAAAAGATATTGCATTATTTTTTGAATCTATTACTGCATATACATCCAATTATAAAGCAGCAGCTAATTGGATTATGGGTGACGTTAAGTCTTATTTGAATCAAACGGCTACTTCTATAAAGACATTTCCAGTTTCTGCAAAAAATATTGCTGAATTGATAGATTTAATTGATAATAAAGTAATTTCGAATAATCTTGCTAGTCAAAAACTATTTCCTAAAATGCTTGAGGACAATAGCAAAGGGCCGGAAGAATTAGCGAAGTTGAATAATTGGATACAAGATTCAAATGAAGATAGCTTGAGTGCTATGGTTGCTGAAATAATCAGTGAAAACCCGTCTGAAGTTGAGCGGTTTAAAAACGGAGAGAAAAAATTAATGGGCCTTTTTATGGGTCAACTAATGAAGAAAAGTAAAGGTAAGGCTGATCCAGGTACAGCAAGCCAATTGATAAATAAAATGATGTCTTAAAAAATAAAAATGACCATGAAAAAAACACTATTAAACATTTCTGTATTATTGTTAAGTATTCTGACTTTACAAAGCTGTGAAGAGCAAGGGGCAACTGCTGATGATATTGAAGGTAGATATATAAAAGGTGAAATTACAAATGCTGAAGGAGAAGAAGTCGTTTTACTAGTTCTTGAAAAAGCGAAACAAGTAGCTATTGATACTGCAATTGTTGAAAATGGAGAATTTTTATTAGAAACTAAAACTAAAGATTTGAGATTTTATTTTGTGAAGGTCAATCCAAGTGATCGGTCAAGTGCGCCTGTATATTTAATGTCTGACAAAGATGATGAGGATGTTATTACCTTAAAAGGAGACTACCCAAAATTTAGTCAAAGTGTCGAAGTTACTGGCTCAAAGGAGAGTTCTAATATCAAAGCCTATCAAGAATTTTCAATGAATTTAGATCCTAAAAAACAAGAGATTGTAAATCAAATGAGATATATTGGAGATAAAGATTCAGTTGGCATGCGAAAATTAATTGTCAGCCTTGATTCTTTGATGGCAATCTCAAGGAACTATGCAATTAGTTTTATTGATAACAATCCTGGTTCATTATCTGCTTGGATGATGCTTAGAGAGTTTATACCGGCATCAGGATTTCAGGATTTTGATATTAAAAACTTGGAATACTATAGAAAAGTAGCAAATGGTATAACAGAGAAATATCCTAAATCTGAATATGGAGGTCTAATCAACCAAGATATTAAAAACATAGAAGCTCAATTGACTAATTTGGCACGTCAACAAGCCATCAATAATAGTGAAGGACCAGCGCCAGATATAAATTTACCTTCTCCTTCAGGAGCGCCAATTAGCTTATCCTCTTTAAGAGGGAAAGTGGTGTTATTGGATTTTTGGGCGTCATGGTGTAAGCCATGTCGTTTAGAGAACCCTAACGTTGTAGCTAATTATAATAAATTCAAAGATAAAGGTTTTACTGTGTACAGTGTTTCGCTTGATAAGGATAAAGCAGCTTGGGAAAAGGCTATTATCATGGACAACCTTTCGTGGCAAAATCACGTTTCTGATTTACAAGGTTGGGCGTCTTCAGCTGCAGCTTTGTATGGTGTAAAATCTATACCCGCTTCTTTTCTTGTTGATAGAGATGGCTCGATAATTGCAACGAATTTGAGAGGTTTAGATTTAGAAAAAAAACTAACTGAAATATTTGGAAATTGATATGTTTAAAAAGTACATTGGAATATTAATTTGTGCACTAGGATTCTCTTTTAGTCTTAATGCACAAGTACAACAAGTAAAAGCTAATATACCTGTTCATCTTGAAGGGTTAATTGTTGGTGCGGAAAATCAATCGTTTTACTTATCTAGCCAATCATTGGGTGGGCAGCAAAGACCTTATCATGTGATACAGATAGATAGCACAGGACGATTTAATTCTGATTTTATGATTCCGTTTAAAGATTATTTTGTAGGCTCTCTCCAAAATGGACAAAGTTTAAATTTAATATTTCATGGAAATGATTCCATTAAAATATATGGTGACGCTAAGAGTCTATTATTTAATTGTAACGTAATCGGGTCAACAGATTCGCATTTGATGATGGAGTTTTATAAGGAGTTTTCAATCTTTAAAAGAGTTGAGGATTCTTTAAAATTGGTTTTAAGAAAAGATCCTTCCCAACAAGCAGCAATAAATACGGTCTTTAAACCATATGCCAATCAATTTTATACCTATAGAAATACTTTTATTCAGGGAAATTCAACCTCTCCAGCGCTAATTGCTACCATTTCTTCAATTGGTATAGAAGCTGAATCTGAATTGTATATGCAGGTTGTTGATCTAATTATCAAAAACTATAGTGGATCCGGGTTGTCTGCGTTATTGATGAAACAAAAGGCACAATTGCAATCCCAGAAACGTAGAGATAATTTGTTACAGCCAGGTAGTTTAGCACCTGAGATTGCAATGCCGGATGTAAATGGTGATACGATTAAATTATCAGACCTTCAAGGTAAAGTCGTTTTAATTGATTTTTGGGCTTCATGGTGTGGGCCTTGTAGACGTGAAAATCCAAACGTTGTCAAAGCCTATAATAAATATAATGAGTCTGGTTTTGAAGTGTATAGCGTGTCTTTTGATAAGCCAGGAATGAAATCAAGATGGGTTGGTGCTATTGCACAAGATGGACTGTTGTGGCCAAGTCATGTAAGTGATCTAAAAGGCTTTGCAACACAAGCGGGTAGAGATTATGGCGTCACAGGTATTCCGTTTACATGCTTAGTTGATCAAGAAGGCAAAATCATTGCCACCAACGTTCGTGGGCCTAAACTAGAGGCTGAACTTAGGAAAATCTACGGTTTTTAATGACGATACCTTCTGGAAAAAAAATATTCTTCAGTTCTGATTTTCACTTAGGTGTTCCTAATGACGAAGAGAGTCTGAAACGTGAGAAAAAAATCGTTCGTTGGCTTGACAGTATTGCACATGAAGCACATGAAATTTATTTACTTGGGGACGTATTTGATTTTTGGTTTGAATACAAACAAGCCATTCCAAAAGGCTTTGTTCGATTACAGGGCAAAATTGCCCAATTAACAGATAGCGGGATAAAAATCCATTGGTTTTACGGAAATCATGACATGTGGATATTTGATTATATTCCAAAAGAGCTTGGTGTTGAACTGCATAAGTCGGAGATCACTAAAGTGTATAATGGCAAATCATTTTTTATTGGACATGGTGATGGGTTAGGTCCTGGAGATAAAGGGTATAAATTAATTAAAAGGATTTTCCGTAGTAAATTTTGTCAATGGTGTTTTGCACGTTTGCACCCTAATTTTGGGATCGGTTTGGCCAATTATTTTTCTAGAAAAAGTAGGATATCAACCGGAACGGCTGATGACACCTTTTATGGAAAGGAAAAAGAAATGCTAATTCAATTTTGTTATAGCCAATTGGAAACTCAACATTTTGATTATTTTGTGTTTGGTCACCGTCACTTACCAATTGATTTTGAGCTAAATGATACTTCAAAATATCTCAATACTGGAGATTGGGTTAAGTATTTTTCCTACGCAGAATTCAATGGAGAAGACCTAGAACTAAAAATATTTGAAAATTAAGTGAAACCAAATTAGGTTCCTGACGTTAGATAATTAAAGACTGAAGATTTCAGTTTTATATATAAGGGTTAAAAAAGGGGAGTTTTATACTCCCTTTTTTGTGTCTTATTAGTTTGTTTATTAAGATTCTTTAATCTTTTTTTAAAGAATTTCCATTTCTCAGTTTTATTAACAACTTCTGTTTCTTTTATCAGAGTCAATCGTACAACTAAAGTTATATTCTTGAAAAAACAGCGTTTAAATTGATTTTTTGCTAAAATTTTCTGTTCTAAAACAAGTTCATCTTGTATAAATCACAGGTTATCAATCGAACTTAACCGATTATAGATTGGCACTTTGAATATCAGTTGCTTATGTTCATTTTTGACCTGATATCAAAATTATATTAATTAAACCTAATTTATTATGAATTTTAAAAAAATACTTTTTGCTGCTGCTGCAGCCGTTTTAATAGTGCCTTCGTACGGACAAGGTTTTGAAACACTGGTCCATTCTCCAGGAATTGATCACAACCACTATTCAATTGAAAATATGCCAGATGGTGGATACGCAGTTGCAGGTACATTGTTCGACGGAAGTGGTAATCAAGACATCCATATATTTGTTCTTGATAGAGACGGCACAATGAAATGGGAAAAAATTATTGATGAATCTATGGACGATAGAGCGCTAGATTTAGTAATTGGAGCAGACTGTAATATTACTGTGACAGGTTATGTTTCATCTAATGTTAAACCCGAGCTATACGTTGTTACATTAGATGTAGATGGAAACTGTATTACTGACCAAAAACTTGATTATCATCCAACCATAAATCAAGCTACTGCTGGTACTAATATTATCTACAACCAGGACACTGATAGATATATCGTTGGTGGTCTTGAAGCGAATGCTTTAACAAATCCATTTAACCCAGCTGGAGGCAATCATCCAATATTACTTGAGCTTGATGGTAACCTTGTTCTAACAGGAAATATTTTCAGATATCTGTCAACTAATGACGTGCACTCATCTGTTAATGATATTGTGGCGTTGCCGTGTAATGGAGGTTATTTCGTGACAGGAAGTGTTGGATTAGCATTGACAGGCACAAGTGCTGTTCAAGGGGTAATGGCAATTTTTGTTGACAATAACCTTAACATGACATCAGATATTTCATTTCATTCAACTAACTGGGAACACAATGGTGTTTCTGCAGTTTTTGATGAATCAACTGGTGATAATATTTACTTAATGTCAAATAACAGTATAATTCATAATCCACAAATTTCAGTGATTGATGACCCATGCGGTACACCTTCAATCTCTAACCAATATTTTTTAGAATTAGATCCAACTTATGGCAATCATAACGCAGCTGGATTTCATTTAAAAATGTCACCTTGGAATAGTAAAAATCTTGTAGCAATGGGTTATTTTAGAACTGACTTTTATGGTGGTCCTATCAATAATGATGCGACACCTTGGATTGCTGAGTTTGAAAAAAGTGCAGGTGGGTATTATTCTGGTTTAGTATGGCCAGCACCTTCAGCCAATTTCCACACGCATGGTGGTGGCGTTTTCTCAACATTTAGCGGGGAACATCCATATGTTTTTGAACAAGAAATGTTTACTGAAAGAGCAGATGGTGGTGGTTTCGTATTTATTAGTCCGAATGATATAACTGGAGATTATGCTGTTGAATTGGCTACAACAATTCAAACAAAAGGAGGAGATTGTTTTGAGGAATATTATTATGAAACTATAAGTATTACAGACAATTCAATTATTGTGACTGATTTTATTCCACCTTATACTGGTTCAAACCCTAGTTATGATTGCCAAGACTATGGAAGTGAATTAGAGCGATACTGTAGTGTTGATCCTGCTTTCATTGCCAAGCCAAATGCGAATGAAGGAGATCAAATTTTTGAAATGAATGCCATTGCTTTAGCTTTAAAGGAAGTTAATTTGAATTCTTTCGAAGTTGCGCCAAATCCATTTACTGAAAATGTAATTGTCAATTTATCAGGAGATGCCTTGAATGGTGAGCTAATACTTACAAATGCCGTCGGTCAAGTTATCTATAGGTCAAATACTTTATACGGGTCACAATTCACAGCAGAAATTGAGTTGGATTCATATGAAAATGGGATTTACTTATTGAGATATACGTCAGGAACAAAACAATTAGTCAAAAAAATAATAAAACAATAATTTACCAAATGATATAATTATTCAAGAGGGAGGCTATCTGAAAAGGTAGCCTCTTTTGTATTGACATTATTTTTAGTTTGATCTAGTTAGTTGAATCATCATTTAATTTTAGTCTCAGAGTTTAATGTTACAGGATCATACTAATATAAAATCTACTCTAGGATAGATTGATAATTAATTTTTAAACCTTAAAAACAAAAAAACCGTCTAAAATTTAATTTTAGACGGTCTCTTGTTTTAGTTTTTGATTTAGATTACCCTGTTTTTTTTGTTGATGACTTCGCTTTCTCAATTTTAATAACAATTTCTTCTTTCTTTTTGTCAAAATCAATTAAAATTGTGTCATTATTCTTAATGTTAGAGTTTATAATTTCCTCTGCTAAGGGATCTTCAACATATTTTTGAATAGCTCTATTCAACGGCCTAGCACCATATTTTTCGTCATAACCTTTGTCAGCAATATACTTCTTAGCTGCTTCAGCCATTTCAACTTGATAGCCTAATTCATTAATTCTATAATAAAGTTTTGATAATTCAATATCAATGATTTTATAAATATGGTCTTGCGATAAGCTATTAAAGATGATCATGTCATCAATTCTATTCAAGAATTCAGGAGCAAAAGCCTTTTTTAACGCTTTTTGAATAATCAATACAGCGGCATCATCTTTTTGTTCTTGTTGTGCTTTTGTACCAAAACCAACACCAGTTCCAAAATCTTGTAATTGTCTTACCCCAATGTTTGAGGTCATGATGATGATTGTATTTTTGAAATCAATTTTTCTACCCAATCCATCTGTCATATGTCCGTCATCAAGCACTTGCAATAGTAAGTTGAAAACATCAGGATGTGCTTTTTCAATTTCATCAAGTAAAACAATAGAGTAGGGCTTACGTCTTACTTTTTCCGTCAATTGCCCACCTTCTTCATACCCAACATAACCCGGAGGGGCGCCAACCAATCTAGAAACAGAGAATTTCTCCATATACTCACTCATATCAATTCTGATCAGTGCTTCTTCAGAATCAAATAAGTTTTTGGCGAGTATTTTTGCTAATTGCGTTTTACCAACTCCTGTGGGGCCCAAAAAGAAAAATGATCCGATTGGCTTATTTGGATCTTTTAAACCTGCTCTGTTTCTCTGAATAGCCTTAACCACCTTGGTAATTGCTTCATCTTGTCCAACTACGCCATCTTTTATATCGTCAGATAAGTGGACAATTTTTCCAGATTCGGTCTCTGACACTTTTTGCAAAGGAATCCCCGTCATCATTGAAACAACTTCAGCAACATGAGCCTCGGTAACAGTAATCCTATTCAGCTTGGAGTCCTCTTCCCATTTGGTTTGAGCAATCTCCAATTGATCTTGTAATTTCTTTTCGTTGTCTCTCAATTCAGCTGCTTTTTCGTATTGCTGACTTTTAATAACATTATTTTTTTCCTCCTTAACAGTTTCAATCTTACCCTCTAAATCCTTAATTTCCTTAGGTACATTGATGTTTTTAATGTGAACCCTTGATCCAACTTCATCCATAGCATCAATAGCTTTGTCAGGAAGGTTTCTATCTGAGACATAACGCTCAGTTAATTTGACACATGCTTCTATTGCCTCAGGCGTATAAGTTACACTATGGTGATCTTCGTAGCGACTTTTAATATTAGCCAAAATCTCAATTGATTCTGCTATATTAGTTGGCTCAATTAGTACTTTCTGGAATCTTCTTTCTAGGGCGCCATCCTTTTCAACATATTGCCTGTACTCATCAAGTGTAGTGGCTCCAATTACTTGAATCTCGCCCCTAGCTAGGGCTGGTTTAAACATATTTGATGCGTCCATAGACCCAGAAGCACCACCAGCACCAATAATTGTGTGAATTTCATCAATAAATAAGATAATTTCCCGTGACTTTTCCAGCTCATTCATAACAGCTTTCATACGTTCTTCAAACTGTCCTCTATATTTAGTCCCTGCTACTAAAGAAGCTAAGTCAAGCGAAATAACACGTTTACCAAATAAAACCCTAGAGACTTTACGCTGTACAATTCTAAGGGCTAGCCCTTCAGCAATGGCAGATTTACCAACACCTGGTTCACCAATTAATATGGGATTGTTTTTCTTTCGTCTAGATAATATTTGAGACACACGTTCTATTTCATTATGCCGACCAACAATTGGATCTAATTTGTCTTGTTCGGCCATAGCTGTCAGATCCCTTCCGAAGTTATCTAAAACTGGTGTTTTTGATTTATTGGATGATTTTGATGTGCTTGAGCCAAAATTAGACTCTCCAGAACCACTATCATCATTAGAGAGGTCTCCTGGGAATTCTGCTTTTGGTGTATTTCGTTCTTCTATCATTTCTTCTAATTCTTCTTTTACGTTTTCATAAATCACGCCATATTTATTTAAAATTCTGGTCGCTAAATTGTCCTTTTCTCTTAAAATGGCTAACAAGATATGTTCTGTCCCCACTTTAAAGCTTTTAAATAATCGTGATTCTAAATAAGTTATTTTTAATACCTTTTCAGCTTGTCTAACCAAAGGAATGTTTTTTAAGTCACTTGGCTTGTCGCTTGATGCTTTTACATTTTTTTCAATCTCTTTCCTTAGGACTTCCATGTCAAGGTGGAATTCTTGCAATATTTTAACTGCAAGACCTTCTGTTTCTCTTAAAATACCCAATAATAGGTGTTCAACACCAAGATAGTCATTCCCTAGACGCAAAGCTTCTTCTCTGCTATAGGCAATTACGTTCTTTGCTCGTGATGAAAAATTGGTATCCATTCAGTCGGTTTTTATAGTTTAAATTTAAATACAAATATTGATACACAAATATATTTAATTCATTTTATTTTAAGAATTGTTAATAAACCACATTTTAAACGGATTTTTGTTAATAAGTCTATTCGTTAAAGTGCTGAATTTATCATTAAAATTGGCTATTTTCGCTCTTTTGAAAACAGAAATTTTGTACAACTAAAAATATGGCAGAAGGAGAAAGAATTATAAAGATTAATATTGAAGACGAAATGAAATCGGCTTACATTGATTATTCAATGTCAGTGATTGTTTCAAGAGCTTTACCAGATGTTAGGGATGGTTTTAAGCCAGTACACCGAAGGGTACTTTATGGTATGCTTGATTTGGGTGTGTTTTCTAATCGACCTCATAAAAAATCAGCAAGAATTGTTGGTGAGGTTTTAGGTAAGTATCATCCACATGGTGATTCCTCAGTTTATGACACAATGGTTAGAATGGCCCAAGAATGGTCATTGCGGTATCCTTTAGTTGATGGACAAGGTAACTTTGGTTCCGTCGACGGTGATAGTCCTGCTGCCATGCGTTATACGGAAGCTAGATTACGGAAAATTGCTGAAGACATGTTATCTGACCTAGATAAAGAAACAGTTGATTTTGCACCAAACTTTGATGAGTCTTTAAAGGAGCCCACTGTACTGCCTACCAAAATACCTAACCTGTTAGTTAATGGAGCAAGTGGTATTGCTGTTGGTATGGCTACAAATATGCCACCTCATAATTTAACTGAGGTCGTTAATGGTACAATTGCCTATATTGATAATCGGGAGATCGAAATAGCAGAATTAATGGAGTACATCAAAGCTCCAGATTTTCCTACCGGTGGTATCATCTATGGATACGAAGGGGTTAAACAAGCGTTCGAAACTGGTCGAGGTAGAGTGGTGATGCGTGCTAAAGCAACTATCGAAGAAATTAGAGAAGGAAAAGAGGCTATAATTGTGACGGAAATTCCATATCAGATCAATAAAGCTGATATGATCAAGAAAACGGCTGATTTGGTTAATGATGGTAAAATTGATGGTATCTCAGATATCAGAGATGAGTCAGATCGTCGTGGAATGAGAATCGTTTACGAACTTAAGCGAGATGCAATCCCAAATGTTGTTTTAAATAAATTATTTAAATACACAGGCTTACAAACCTCATTTTCAATTAATAATATTGCACTGGTTAATGGTAGACCTGAAATGTTGAATGTCAAAGACATGATTCATCATTTCGTTAACCATAGACATGATGTCATTGTTAGAAGAACGAAGTTCGAATTAAGAAAAGCCGAGGAAAGAGCACATATTTTAGAAGGGTTAATTATTGCTTCTGATAATATTGATGAAGTAATCAAATTGATTAGAGCATCTAAATCTCCTGATGAAGCTAGAGAAGGTTTGATGACTCGTTTTGAGTTGAGTGATATTCAGTCTCGTGCGATTGTAGAAATGCGTTTGAGACAATTGACTGGTCTCGAGCAAGACAAGTTAAGAACAGAGTTTGAAGAATTGCAGATAACCATTGCAGATTTAAAAGATATTTTAGCCAATGAGTCTAGACGAATGGAAATTATCAAAGACGAGTTGATTTATGTTAGGGATAAATATGGTGATGAAAGACGGTCTATTATAGAGTATTCTGCAAATGAAATGAGTATTGAGGATCTGATTCCTAATGAAGAAGTGATCATTACAATTTCACATGCTGGCTATATTAAAAGAACCTCATTAGCTGAATATAAAGTTCAAAGTCGTGGTGGTGTTGGGTCAAAAGGCTCTGCCACTAGAGATAAGGACTTTTTAGAGCATTTATTTGTTGCTACAAATCACAACTGGTTATTGATTTTTACTGAAAAAGGTAAATGTTTCTGGATGCGAATTTTTGAAGTACCAGAAGGAACAAAAACCAGTAAAGGTCGAGCATTACAAAACTTAATCAATATTGATCAAGATGATAAAATCAAAGCATTTATTAATGTAAATGACATTAAAGATCCTGAATATATTGAAAATAAGTACATTATAATGTGCACAAAGAAAGGTGTTATTAAGAAAACAACCCTTGAAGCTTATTCTAGACCAAGAACAAATGGAATTAATGCCATTGGCATTAGAGAAGGGGATGAATTGCTTGAAGCTAAATTGACCAACGGTACCAACGAAATTATGATGGCCTTAAGATCTGGAAAATGTATTCGTTTTAACGAAGAAAAAGTAAGATCAATGGGAAGAACTGCCTCTGGTGTTAGGGGTGTTACTTTAGCAAATGATAGAGACGAGGTAGTTGGTATGATTTGTGTCGAAAATGAAGATGCAAACGTGATGGTTGTATCTAGCAAAGGGTATGGTAAACGTTCTGAGGTTGCAAACTATAGAATTACGAATAGAGGTGGAAAAGGTGTGAAAACAATCAATATTACTGATAAAACTGGTGAATTGATTGCGATCAAAAATGTAACTGATGAGGATGATTTAATGATTATTACCAAAAAAGGGATCACCATTAGAATGCACGTTGATAAATTACGTGTCATGGGAAGAGCCACACAAGGTGTCCGACTAATGAACCTTAGAGATAATGATGATATTGCGGCAGTTGCCAAAGTTTACCGTGAAACTGATGAAGAAGAGGAAGATGAAAACTTGGATATAATTGTTGACAACTCAACTGGAGGAGAGGAAGAATAAAATATGGCATAAAAATTGAAATAAAAATATGGAAATTTCAATTTTTAAGAATCAAATAATAAATAAAGAAAAATGAATAAAATACTATTAGCAGGTGTAATTACACTTTCAACAGTAACTTATGCCCAAAAAAACGTCACAACAAATGCTGCAATGTCATGGAAAGCATACAGGGTTGATCTGAGTTCAGGAGACAAAGTGGCTGCTGAAAAAGATTTGACAGAGGCTTTCGAATACATTACAAAATCTGCCGCACATGAAACAACCATGAATGATGCAAAAACCCTGATGTATAAGGGTAAAATTTATTGCGAGGCAGCCATGATGTTAGGTGCGTCTTCTAACGAAAGTTTAAAATCACTTAGCCCAGATAAATTAACTTCTGATGGTTTGGCGGCTTTTAAAAAATCTGGTGAAAATGATTCAAAAGGCAAATATGAAGATGACATCATTGATTATTGTCAAAGGATTAGAGGTGTGTCATATAACTCAGGAGTGAAATTATATGAAAAACAAGATTTTGATGCTTCAAAGAATGCATTTTTAACTTCTGCCAAGTTTGGAGAAGTTATGGGAATGACTGATACTTCTGCAATTTACTATGGTGCTATTGCCGCCAATAAAGCAAAAGATTATGAAACTGCTTTAAGTTCGTTTTCTCAAGTGGCAGATTTAGGTTATGAAGTTTCTTCAACGGCTACTTTCTTATCTGAAATATATATAAAACTAGATAAGCAGGCGGAAGGTGAAGAAAAACTAGACGCTTTACTAAAAGCTAACCCTGGAAATAAGGACGTGATGATTTCTTTAATTAACTTTTACCTTGGGGCTGATAAAAAATCAGAAGCAGAAAAAGTATTATCTGATGCCATTAATTTAGATCCAAATAATAAAGAGTTGCATTATGTTGTAGGCACAATATATGAGGGACAAGAGCGGTATGATGACGCTGAAGCTGCTTATAAAAAAGTGTTAGAGTTAGATGAGAATCATGCCAATGCATTGCTAGGTTTAGGAGCTGTTTATTTCAATAAGGCTGCTAATTTAAACGGTAAAATAAACGATTTAGCCGTTGGTGATCCTAAAGAAGATGAGTATAGAGCTCAGATGACCGAGAATTTTAAAATGGCATTGCCATATTTAGAGAAAGCTTATGAATTAAACCCTGATAATACAGAGATCTTAAGTTCATTGAGACAAGCCTATTATAAAACAGGAAATACTGCAAAGGCGAGCGAAATCAAGAAAAAAATGGATGCATTAAAAGGAAAATAATTTTAATTAATCCTAAAAATTAAAAGGAACTTTAATAGTTCCTTTTTTTGTGCTATGATAGAAATAAAGAATGCAAATGATGATCAGTTTAGCCCAAGTGATATTCAACAATTATATGACATTGTTATTAAAGGATATGAACTGACTGAGGCTGAAATTTGGGGCTTAAATTATGTTCGTATTTTTCCAGAAGACTATGACAAATTGATAGCAGAGGGGAGTGTTTTAGTGGCAACAATGAAAAATCAGGTTGTTGGTGGGGTTTATTTTTATAAAATTGATCCCAATACTTATGGATTCGGTTTGCTCGCAACTGACTTTAATTTTAAGAGTAAAGGAATTGGAGCCACCTTAATTGAAGCGGTTGAAATGATTGCAAAAAATAACGGTGCAAATGCCGTGACTATAGAAATTTTGAGAGTCAAAGGAGTTGATGTGCCAAGTAAATTGATTCTTGCAGAATATTATGAACGTTTAGGTTACCATTATACCCATTCCGAAGACTGTAGCTGTAAAATTCATTCTGAAAAATACAAACGCTTAATAGCACCTAGTGACTTTGATTTTTATACGAAAAAAATTTAGAAAAAACTATTTTAATAAAGTGACATGACCAGTATGAACATGTGTCTTATCTGACATAGTCTCATTAAAGGTAACTTTCCATATATACACACCTTCTTTCGCTTGACCTTGAGAATAGTAGCCATCCCAACCCACAGCGGGATTTTGTGAAACGAATAAAACTTCGCCCCAGCGGTTAAAAATCTCAAGCTGAAAATCATATATGTCAACACCGCTATAGAAAACTGGTTTAAAATCTTGATTAAATCCGTTGCCATCCATTGTAAAAGCGCTTGGAATAAAGAAAAGGATTTCATCTTTAACAATTAGGATACTTTGGTAAGTATCCTCACAAGCTCCACTAGCATCATAGGCCGTCAAGGTGATTGTATAATTTTTAGCAATTTCCGGGTAAACATGAAAAGGGTTAATTTCCATTCCATTTGAACCATCACCAAAATTCCAATCATAAGAAGCTGCAAGCGTCGATTTATTGTCAAATTGAACTTCAGGCTCACTTCTTGGAACTTCTTCAGGAGAATGTGTGAAAAACGCTGTTGGATTTGGAATCACTTCAATTTCGTTCGTATAATATGCAGAATCAATACATCCTGTATTAGTTGAAATTTTAAAAAAGACACTGATAAATTCGTTTTCGTCTGTCAAATTTGAGAAACAAATTTCTGGATTCTCTTGTTTTGAGGTCTGTCCATCACTAAAGACCCATTCATAAGAGGCAATACCAATAACTGCGGTAGAGGCATCACTAAAATTTATACACTGTCCCGAGCAAACAGCATCTTTGTCAGAATCAATTCCTGCAGCGAAAGTCGTATTAATAACAGTTGTTATAATGGTGTCATCTGTACAGCCAAAATCACTAGTAACCATAAGGCTAACATTATAACTTCCATTGGCAAGATAGGTATGTATAGGTGAAAAATCAGTTGTAAGCGTATTGTCTCCTAAATTCCAATCATTTGAGACAATAGCGCCAGTTGAAATACTTGACTGATTAGTAAACGTTCCTCTGTAACAAGTTGTTAAAACATCAAAACTAGCTTCTGGAATAGGATGAGCAATCAATGAAAGTGAAGCTGTATCAACACAGCCAGAGTCTGAAGTAACAATTAATTTTACATCATAAGTCCCTTCATTATTGTAAATATGGAAAGGTGTGGTTAAACCTGAGACTGAATTATCACCAAAATCCCATTGATTTCCTAAAATGTTTCCGCTTGGAACTGTTGAAGTATTGGTGAATCCAAATAATGATTGTGCACACGTGTCTAGACCAACAAAGCTAGCAACAGGTTTTGGACTAATGTAAACTGGTAATATTATCGAATCGACACAGCCTTGGTCGGATTCAACAAATAATTCAACATTATAATTTCCAGTTGAGGCATATAATTGAGATTCAATACTGTCCAGCCCAAAATTAGAATTGTTAAAATCCCAAAAGATACTGTCAATAAACCCAGTTGGGATAGTTGACATATCTGTAAATACTATGCTATCGTAGATACAATCGCCTGTAAATGTATAATTGGCTGCTGGTTTAGGGTGTATGGTAACAACCTGTGAAGAAGTGTCTGTACATCCTTCATCTGAAATAGCAACAAAATTAACCGTATGTGTGCCAGAGACAGGGTAGCTATATGTTGTGTCCTCTTGAAATGAAGTACCCCCTTCTCCAAAGTGCCAATGGTAATCGGTTATTGAATTTCCGTTTGCATTAGAAATAAAGCTACTCCCATCAAACACAATAGGAACACCTTCACAGGCATTGTTAATGTTAGCCATGAAAGCAAAAGGGTATATGGCTGGAATCGTCGTAATTGTTAAACTTTGACAACGACCACTTAATATATATCTTGCGGTATAATCTCCAGCTCCAAAATTGGTGATATCTAGAATAGCATTGGTTTCCCCAACCAAAGCAATCGAATCCTGATACCATTGCCATGTTCCTCCAATTGTATCAATTGTAGCAGAGAGTAAATAATCATTAGTACAAAAACCGCCCGACTCTGCAATAGCTAAGTTGTAAGTATGACTGTATTCTAAATTAAGGTTATCAAGAAAAACCCTATGGTAATTGAATGTCCCGGTTGGTGAGGTCAGATCACAAGACGGACCAATAGCAATTCCAGTGATAGTAGAAGAGGGCTGAAAATTAAAAGTATAGTTATGCCAGAGGCTATCAGTTGGAACCAACGGTATAATTGAATCAAGTACAACCCAATTAGGATCAGAACATGCAGAAGTACCAATAGGCGTGCTTAGCGGAATATTATTACAGTTAGTTGTTCCGTAAAGTGATAGTCTTAAAGTATCGTTCGCATACCAACCCCAATTGGCATTCCACCAATTATTAAAAACATCAAAATCTAAAGTATAGGTATTGTTGGGTGTGAAAGGAATATTTAAACAAGAGCTAGCATAATTATAATTAACCCAGTTAACATTATTGGACCAATATATTAGGCCTAAAAAACCATTTGCTGAGGGTGATGAACATTCTGGCGGAAGTAAGGTATTCCACCAAAAATTATATAAGCCGCATGTATCACAAGAATTTAAATATTGTAACCCCCAAGCTCCCCAGTTAGTATTTGAGGCTGACCAATCATCAACACAGTTTAAATTATTATTTGTCCAAATTTGTGGTGGACAACATGATGAACTATCAAAACCAGGATTAGCAATGGCATTTAATTCTTGAGCATTTAAACCAGCTCCACAATTGCAATCTTCATCAAATAGATCAATCAAGCCGTCGCCGTCATCATCAATGGCATTGTCACAAATCTCTTGTGCATGTAACAATGAAGCCGAAATCACAAGTAAGAATAGGGTCTTAAGTTTCATTCAATCAGAACGTTAGTTAAGTAGGTTGTAAAATTCTGATCTAGACAGAATACTCAGCCTGTAGTTAAGACGTTAAAGGTAGTAAAAAGTTGCTTGGAATAAAAACGACCTTTATGATCGTTTTACCTAACGACTGTTACATGCCCTCTCTGAGTATGTTTTTTGTCAGACATAGTTTCTCTGAATTCAATTTGCCAAACATAAGTTCCAGGTTGGACAATATGATTGTCATATTTTCCATCCCAACCTTTATCAGAATTATAGGATTCGAATACAATGTCTCCCCATCTATTAAATATTAAAAAGTGATATTGATAAGGTTCAATACCTGAGGTCATAACTGGCTCAAACATTGAGTTTGGCCCCGAGGTCCCAGGTGTAAAGGCATTTGGAACGTAGAATATAATGTCGTCTTGAAATTCAAGGTATTTGATTATTTGATCCCTGCAACCATGAATATTTGTTACTTCCAGGATGATAGGATAGGTTATTTCCGACTCTTCTGGAAATGTAAAAGATGGATTTTCAGCAACAGTGCTACCAAATGAAGACCCAAAATTCCAAACGTAACTATCCCCATTTGTTGATAAATTAGTAAACTGGATTTCATTATTTTCAACTGTTAAAAATTGAGGTGAAAAATCGAAATCTGCAGTCGGTACAGGATTAACCGTCACAGTCAGACTATGCATATCTGTGCATGCGCCATCAGCGACAGTCAATGTAACCGTATAGGTTCCAACACTATTGTATTCATGAATTGGGTTTTGGGTTGTTGATACTCTGCCGTCACCAAAATCCCAAGACCATGATTGATTTGGTCCTACAGCGGCTGTAAGATCAGTAAACGTAAAGGTTTCGCCCAAACAACGATCTGATTGAAGTACTGAAAAATCGGCAGTAATACTTGAAATATTTACATCTATTGTATCATGGATTGTATCACAGGTATTATAAACCATCACAGAATAACTTCCAGATAAGTTAACATCAATATTATCAGTTATTGCACCAGTTGACCATAAATATTCAACATTAAGATTATTGGCGTCAAAAGCATCTAAATTAACAGGTAGTGTACAGGTATTAATGGGTGCGCCAAGATTAATTTGAGTAAGTGGTAAACTGAATTCGAAGTCAAATATAAAAAGAGCGCCGTCTTGAAAAATACCGTTTTGAGTACCAGTTCCATTTAATAGTGGATAATTAGACGATTGAGTACATTCAGTATGATACAGTATGCCTTCATTTGTATACACAGATTTTGAAGCAGGGTGAATATGTTGCGCGTTATCATTTCCGCCAAAGTAAGTGCCATAATCAAGCGCAACTGCATCAGGGTCAAGCACACACATATATAGCCCTTGCTCATTTGCTGAATAGGCATCTGCGGTTATAGGGAAATTATTACCAGTTGACGCTCCGCTAAAATAAACTTTCCCACAATAATCAATTCCAAATGCAGTCATATATATTTCGGGTGCAGCATTATCAAAACACCCAATTGAAGTAGAGTAAAAGGAAGCGTTGAGTGAAGTATTTAACTTATGAACAAATAGATTATTATTGCTTGGCGAAGAAAAAACGCCAGCCGAAATAGGATAGAGACCGTTTGATGAGCCACCGACAAAAATCTCATTTGCTGCATTGATTTGAATAAATTTAGCACGATCATCTGCTCCAGTTCCAAGGAAAGTGGCAGCATTTAAATTTGAACCCGTTGGATTTAAGCAGATGACAAAACCATCTCTTAGCCCTAAAGGGAATGGGTTTAAAGCACCTACAGAAGCTGGAAAGTCTGCACTTGTAGTGTTGCCTACACCATATACATCTCCACTTGGCGCAATGCTGATACTGTTGACAATATCATTTCCAGCAGCACCTCCAACATAGGTAGACCAAATGACATTGGTTAAACCAGCGTTTAGCTTTGTGACTACACCGCTTTCATTACCAGGTTGAACAACTTGAAATGCACCAGCAGTGGTAGGGTAGTCAATAGAATTTGACATTCCTGAAATTAATATATCGCCATTATTGTCAATAAATAAACCGCCTGCAATATCATAATTATTTACACCTTCATCTCCAGTACCGCCAACATAGGTTGATGCAATTAAGTTGGTGCCACCGTTATTCAAAATGCCAACAGCATAATCTGTTAATCCACCAAAGACTGAGTTTGCTGCTCCACCTGTCATTGGGAAGTTACCTGAAGTATTAATCAACACAACCAATTCATTGTTGGCATTGACAACCATTTCCAAAGGATGTTCGAAGTCACCACCAAGGTAAGTGGCATACAGCATATTACCTGCTTGGTCGAATTTTTGAATTGCAGCTGGTGTGACACCGGTCCAAACGGCTTGATAGGATCCTATAGATGTGGGATAGCCTCCAAAAGGTGTATTACCTGAAGAATAAAAATTTCCAGCACCGTCGAATGCAGAACAGTTAGCACCGTAAACTTGAGTCGCTCCAGAATAAGAAGAGAAAATTAAAGTTGGATCGATAATAATATCATGATCAGGATTATACCCATTAGGAAATTCAAACGACAAAGTCTTATTTTTTAAACTGTACTTGGACGCTATTTCAGTTCTTTGACCATTAATAACTTGATAAGTAATCGGTCGATCTTCAATAATTTCTTCTACATCATTGATTAGATGTAATCGGCCATTGTTATCAATAAAAATATTGGATAGTCCTTCATAGGATAATGAAATTTGATTAGGATCACTTCCCGCCCCAACAATAAAGTCATATTTTATTGAAGCACCTGAATGATACATTACAAAATCAATCCCAGAGTAGATATTTGAGTACTTAACTTGATTATAACCTTTAACATTAGAGGCCCATTTTGACTGATCATTCCCAACAAAATAATTAAAATAATACTCGGTTGGCTCTTCTTGTGAAATACTCAAGTTAGGATTTGCATTTTCAAATACTACATTAAATGCATGATGTTGAATCTCTGGTTTCTTATGATGGTTTTCAAAACTCTCATTGAGGCTATTGACATCATATAAATGGTAGGTTAACCTATCATTCTCTAGGAATAAGACACCATTTGGTAGTGTATGTGAAAAATTAACATGATCAACATTTTGACCATTATTTGGGATAAAGCACCAATCAAAACCATTGGCGTGTAATACACTGCCAAAAAAGCAAACTAAAAGGAATAAAAAACTTTTTTTAAATAACATCCCGATTTTTAAGTTTAGACGAAGTTAATTACATTGAGTTGCCAAATTTTGTGCCAATCTTGTTTCGCTTAAACCCTTTCAATAATTGTTGCATATCCTTGACCAACACCAATACACATGGTAACCAAGGCATAGCGCTTGTTTGTTTTTTGAAGTTCTATCGCTGCTGTTTGAAGAATTCGTCCGCCTGTCATACCTAGCGGATGACCTAGCGCAATCCCCCCACCGTTAGGATTAATTCTTGGGTCACTATCTTCAAGTCCTAGCTTACGAGTACAAGCTAAAACCTGAGCTGCAAAAGCTTCATTAATCTCAATAATATCCATATCGTCAATGGTTAGTCCAGCTCTTTTCAATGCTTTTTCAGAAGCGTAAACAGGTCCTATCCCCATAATCCGTGGTTCAACACCAGCAACAGCTGCAGAAACAATTCTTGCTTTAGGGGTCATATTGTGTTGCTTGATAGCGTCTTCTGAAGCAATTAATAAGGCCACTGCACCGTCGTTTAAACCGGAGGAATTACCTGCGGTTACAGATCCGCCTTCTTTTCTAAAGGCAGGTCTTAATTTTCCTAGAATATCTAATGTCGTATTGGGTTTAATGAATTCATCTTGATCAAAAATGATAGGATCTTTTTTTCGTTGAGGAATAACAACTTTTATGATTTCTTCAGCAAATCGTCCTTCTTTTTGTGCTTCACTAGCCTTCATATGACTCCAATAAGCAAATTGATCTTGTGCTTCTCTAGATATTCCGTATAATTCAACCAAATTTTCTGCTGTTTGTCCCATCCCGTCAGTGCCGTACAATGCTTCCATTTTTGGATTGATAAAACGCCAACCAAAGCTAGAATCATGCATTTGTGCATCTCTACCAAATGGCTTTGAAACTTTAGATATAACCCATGGCCCTCTTGTCATATTTTCGACACCACCAGAAATATAAATATCGCCTGCGCCATCTTTAATGGCTCTTGCTGCATTGACAGTTGAAGCCATACCAGAAGCACATAGTCTGTTAACCGTTTCTCCACCCATGGACCAAGGTAGTCCGGCTAGCAATGAACTCATTCTTGCCACATTTCTATTGTCCTCACCCGCTTGGTTGGCGCAACCGAAAATAACATCTTCTATTAATTTTGGATCTATGTTAGCATTTCTTGTCATTAACTCCTGCATAACAATGGCGCCCAAATCATCAGTTCTCACAGTTGATAAGCTTCCACCAAAATTGCCAATTGCTGTTCTCACAGCGTCAACGATATATACTTGTTTCATAATTTGTAGTTTGTCTCTTGACCAAAAAATGGCCTTCAATTATTTATTTGGAATAATATTGTTTTCAATTTGTTAAAATCCGGTTCAAATTTAATAAGTTTGAGACAGATTATATGCAATTTACTGACAGAAAAATAATATTAGGACTAATTGTTTTGCAACTGCTGATTTGCTTGCCATTTATTCAAAGTTTTCCAATTGCCCTTGATGAACCGTTTTCAATATTTTATGCTCAGCAAGATTTGAGTGAGTTTATTCCTAAAATTAATGAGGGGAACAATTCTCCACTACATTTTATTTTGTTGCATTTTTGGATTAAGTGCTTTGGAATTTCTGCATTGTCGGTACGTTCACTTTCTCTTCTGTTTTCAATACTGATTATTCCTCTGCTTTTCAGTCTAGGCAAGCGAGTAACTAACAGGGATTTTGGAATTCTAATTGTGTTGATTTTTAGTTTTTCAAGATTTCATCATTATCATGCCATGGAAGCTAGAATGTATTCACTATTCATTCTATTATTCACGGCATTAATATATCAATTGGTTAAAGTCATTTTTGATCAAAAGAATAGATTATTGCTAATCACAACATTTAACATTCTATTATTCTACACACATTATCTGAGTATCTTTGTTTTTGCTGCTGAATTAGTTCTATTTATTGTCTTTTTTAAGGATATAAGACCCAAATTAAATAAGGTAATGTTGAATATTCTTGTTACGCTAATAGGGTTTTATCCTGGTATAAAGATCTTACTCAGTAGAACTCAAAATATGAATGAAACTTGGGTTATGAAGCCTCATTGGACTGAGCTGTATGGTAATGTCATCCGTTTTTTTAATAGTACCCTCACTTTAATAAGTTGCATTTTAATCGTAGTATTACTTATAGTTTTTAATAGAGGTAAAGACATGTTAAATGTTAAGCAACTATTTAAAAATAAATTTTTTAAAATGTTCTTCATATTGTTTGGCGCCCCCTATTTTGGTATGTTTATATTTTCCTTGACAGTACAACCAGTCTTTTTAGATCGTTATTTGCTTTTCGTTTCAATTCCTTTATATATAATACTCGGTATGCTTCTTTGGCATTTTTTAAAAGGAACAAGGTTTTATTTAACTTTATTGATTATAATTCCTATGGTAGTAAGTGTGAATTATAAACCTGCAACCAACAGAGATGTTCAAGAAATTGCAAAATTTACAAAAAAGCATGTGCTTGATGAAACGGAAATTTATTTATCCCCACCTTGGATTGAGTTCCAGTTCTATTATCATTATAATGTCAATTTGTTTAAAGATTATCAAAGTATAACAACAAATGTCGAAGACAATATTCACAGCATTTATAGTTTGAAGGATATAAAATTATCTTCAGATCTCATTTTTATAAATTCTTTGGAAGGCTATGTCAAATCAGATTTAGAAATTAGATCTTATTTTAATAAAACTCATGAACTAGAGGATCATCTTATATTGAATGAATTATATTTATTATATAGCTTTAAAGTAAAAAATGGCAAATTATAAAGTATCAGTAATTGGAAGTGGAAATGTTGCTACTAACTTAGCTCATTCACTTTATAAGAATAGTGTTGTCATAAGTTCAATATATTCTAAAAACTATTCAAATGCTCAAATTTTAGCTAATAATATTGAAGCAAAGCCTGTTAATGATCTTTCCAAACTAGATTTTGATGTCGACTTTGTTATAATTTCGGTCAAAGATGATGTTATTGGTCAAATTACAAATGAAATTCCAAAGTCAACTTTTGTATTACATACGTCTGGAGCAATTGATATAAGTGTATTATCTACTTTCAATAATTATGGAATAATTTACCCTTTGCAGACCTTTTCAAAAGATAAGATTTTGAGGGTGAGCGAAGTGCCTTTTTTTATTGAAGGCTGTAACAGAACAGCAATAAATATAATATCCTCTTTCGTTAAGTCCGTTTTATCAAAAAAGGTTTATGAAGCTGATTCAAATGTAAGAAGTCACATGCATTTAGCGGCTGTTTTATCAAATAATTTTTCTACTCAATTATTGATAGAATCCTCTAAAATACTTAACGAAATTAATCTAGATGTTTCAGTATTACAACCATTAATGAATGAAACCATGAGAAAGATTTTTGATATTGGACCAAGAGCTTCTATTACAGGACCAGCAATACGAAAAGATAAATCAGTAATTGAAAAACATATTTCTCAGTTAAGAGATCAAGATCTAAAAGATTTATATAGGTTAATGACAACTTTAATTCAAAAACAGTAATTACTGTTTAATTATTTTCTTTCTATATATGTTATGTTCATTAGAAATTTCTACGATATAATAACCACTAACCAATTCTGAAAGGCTAATTGATTGATTAGCTGAAGAAGTAAGTATTAAGCTTCCGCTAAGATTAAATATACTTATTTCAAAATCCACGTCATCAATACCAACAATATTTAAATCTGATAAAACAGGGTTAGGATATATCTTAAAGTCTGATTCCTTATTTAAAATTTCAGTATTTAGTGTAATTAAATCTAAATCAATCTCACTCAGAACATCTATATTATCAATTGAATTAGAAGCGTCATCTTTAAGAATCAGTATATTGTTACCTCCGATTGAGTTAAATTCGGAATTACCTATGGCAACGAAGCCACCATCAAAAGTATTGTCAGTAGCTCGAATGTCATCATCACCAACAAAACCAAAATTATTAATAAAAGGAGGCTGGGAGTAATCAGCGTTTAGCTTTCCTACGAAAGCATCAGTTTTAAAATCAGTAGTTGAGTAGCCAAAAGATTTGGTTGAGCCAGCGTAAATAATTTTATTATTCGGTAGAACATTAACATCATAAGCAATTTCTACTTCATGTGACCCTCCTGTCATTGAAGTATCACCAAACACTGTTGTCCCATCATTGGAAATTTGAAATACCCAAAAGTCTCCAAGATATCCAGTTTGATTATAATAATAGTGTCTCGTTCCACCTAAATAATAATCATTATTGTGTTTTTCGATTGAAGTAAAATAGTCGTTATTCTCTTGTCCATACGTTTTAGCTCCACCAAAAGTCCCATCAACATGATATTTTAAAATGATGCCATCTGACATACCATTTCCAAAGGATTCGGTACCACCAACAACTACAATAGAATCGCCATCAACTAAAACTGCATTGGCGTAATCCGCTTCAGCGCCTCCATAGGTTCTGGTCCACAACGTATCTCCATTTTGATCTGTTTTTACAATATAGATATCATTATTACCAGCACCATAAGAATAGGTTTCTCCGACAATCACAAAGCTTTCATCTGGTAATTGGGCCAGATCATAAGCTCTATCCCAGTCTGATCCGCCATAATACTTTTCCCAGTGAGGAACACCAGTCTGATCAGTTCTAACAAAATAAAAATCAAAACCGCCAGCGCCACCGCTATTGGAATAACCTGCAATGGCATAAGCCCCATCCTGAGTTAAAACAACAGATTCACCCCATTCAGAACCAGATCCACCATAGTTATGCGACCATTTAAAATTACCTAACGAATCGACTTTTAATAAAAATGCATCTGCATTCTCAGATCCAAAACTGCTTGAAGAACCGGTTGCAATATAGCCTGTATCAATATCTTGTTTGATATCACGACCGTAGTCATAACCACTATTACCATATGATTTAATGAAATGAATATCTTGACTAAATAGGGAAGTTGTCAGACTAATTGCTAAGAAGATGAATACTGTTTTCATGATATTAAAGATTTGCCTGGATTGATAAACTAAAACTTTTACCGTAACCATGTTGTTCTGAAATTATGCCAACTAAATCATTTGTTCCAACTCCAATATAGAATTTATTGCCAGACCAAAAGTTAGCTGTTAGTCCCATTTTAAGGCCACTAAATCCACCATAAATTAGTCTTGTTGAGAGTCCTAAATTATCAATCGGTTTATAGTAAACTCCGCCGTAAATTAATGGGCGATAATCAGGTAATAAAATAGCTTTAAAGCCTAAGATACTTTGAAATTTGGCAGTATTTAATCGATTGGGAATTTTTTGAATACTAATCCTAATTGGTAATGCCTCAACTCTAGTTGTTTGCCCTACAGACACACCTAACGTATCAAGTAAGTCATCTGTTGTGTAGTCCTCAAAATTAGTAAGGTTATTATAAGGCAAGCCGTTAAAATTAAAAGCACTATCGATAATTTGATAGCTGGTATTTTTGCTCCACCGAATGGCCCCAATATTTGACAGGTTAAAATTAACAACTTGTTGATTTTTAGGGTCTTTATTAAAAATAAAATTATGGTTGATTTCAATTGAAGCACCATAGCCATTAACATCAAAATAACCACTAACACTGTCAGTATTAAATCCTTCACCGAATAGCTGCGCATCAATAGAGCTGCCATCACTTGCCGTATGAAATAGGCTCTTACCTAATTGGTAATTAATACTTCTGTTTCCTGTTAATAGGCCAAAGCGAACATAAGATTGCGTTCTTTTGTCATAGAATCCAACCTCATATTTTTGAAAATGTAAATATTGGAAGTGTGTATATGAAAGATCTAAGGTATCTCCCAAATAATTAGAGTTACCATAGAAAGCTAAGTTCCACAAATCTGGTGTATAGTTAGAAGAGATGAAGTTATTATCAGAAATGGCAAATGTGAGCCCAACATTGGACCAGTTTTTTAACGAGTTAAGGTTGAAGTATTCGATTTTTTGGTTGAACTCTCCACCCATTGCATTAAAATCTTTTTGAATGTTGTCAGCTTTTATTTCAGGACTGATATGACCTCCAAAAATAAATTTAGAAGTCATCATATTATTGATAGAAGAGGTGCTAAAATCGTTTGAAGATGTCAATCTAAAAGATTGATTGTTCAGCACACTGTCCTCGTAAATTTGATACATATTTTGCCCAAAAGACAAAGTCCAACAAGTGAGTAATAATATAGTTAAAAGACCTGTTTTCATTTCAATGATAAGTTTAACTGAATATTTGAAATAAGCTTAAAATCAATATAGTCAGACATGTTTATTTTAACAAAACCTTTGTCATAAGTATCGAAGTCAATTTCTATCATTAAGTCGGTTGCAGAGCCAAGATTTGAGATTTGGTCTGCATCAAATTCAAAAATAATTTGACCATTGGTTGGTGAGGTTGTGGCAGTATTGGAATCATAAGTGCCAGTTAATAGGTTTGAACTTCCAGCGATAGTATTTATAATATTTCCTTGCGCATCAAGAAGGTTTAAAGAAACTATGGCGCCTAAAGGAAAGGCATTAGTATATTTAAAAACCAAATTACCATTATCTACGGTTTCATCAATGCTTTCTATTGTAATACTAAAGGTGTCGGTCAATGTAAAGTTATCCATCTTTATATTAAGGGGCAGTTCACCATCTAAAAATAGGTTAAGCCCAGCATCCACAAAAAATTGGTCGGTTCCACCACCAGTATTGCCAAACGGATTGATTAGGATGTCATACCCAAACTTTAATTGATCAGGAAAGTTCTCGATAAATGGGATACAATTTGAGTTTTGGCTGTTAATTTCCAAGTGATAATCTGACGCTTGATGATCCCATAATCCTCCAGTAGCTGGGTTCAGGTTGATAAATTCATTGATAAGCGGAAAATTAAGTGCAACAGTTTGCCCCGTATTTGAATTTGTTCCTTCAAATGTTGTGATTTTACTTTGGGCGAGAACATCAAAACCATTGCTAATCTTTAAACTGAGGTCTAATGAATCAAGGTTTAATATACCTGACAATTTTCTTAACTCAGGAAAATCTATTGTGGTAGTATCACTGACTTCATAGTTTCCAAAATAACCTCTTGCATAACGAGGTGTCATATCTTTAAACGCCATGACCAGTTCAACAGTGTCAAGGTTTGTAATTACAAAGCTATTTTCATCAGCGGAGAACACTGTCATTGATGCAGCAACGTTATTGAATAAATTGCCATCAATACCGGTCAGGTCAAAATCAAAACCTTCCATTTCAAATGAATCAACAAAAACAAATGGGTCTGCTTCTGTACCTGGCTCTAAGAAATAATCTTTAACAAAAGGATCGCCGTTTTTGTCTTTTAATTTTGTAAAATCAAAACGCACCCTAGTTTTGCCAGGCCAAGCCGAATATATTGTAAAAATACCTGTTCCTTGCTCTACAATAACACGCTTTAATTCAATATCTCCTAAATTGTAAAATTGGTTAATTTCATTTCCCGGTAAACTTCCACCAGGATTAAGTGTGAAAACAGCAAGAGGAGAGGCTGTTTTATGATTTAAAGTTGTGTCCGGTAGCTTAATAATTGTGTCAATATTAAAATTGAACACAGTATCATCATATTTTAAAGAGATATAATCATCTGAATTTTCAAATGTATAATCTGGTAGGGCATCAGCAACAGTAATTTTGCCTTTTACTAAAGGGGCACTCCAATTGGTATCCCATCTGGTGTCCTCTTTTTTACAGGCAATAAAGGTTAGAATAAGACCTAAAAATAAAATGTAGTTTTTTATCATTCTAAAGACAATTATTTAAAGTAAAACGAATGTAGTGAAAAATTAGTTTGTAGTTTTGCATTTTATTGTTGACTTATTAACATGGCAAAGTATAGAACACTCACAACTGAAGAGTTAAATACGTTCGAAAAAGAGTTTATTTCTTTCCTAGTAGTTAATGGAATTGAGGCGACTGAATGGGAAAAGATTAAGGCTGATTCTGTAGATAAAACAGCTGGAATAATAGATCAATTTAGTGATGTAATTTTTGAAAGTGTGTTTAGAAAATCTCGATATCTTGATCACATCAGTGCAAAATCAATTAAGTGTTTCCAATTTTTAGAAAATGAAATTGTTTTAGTTAGTCTAAGTGCTGACAATGAATCAAATGTTGACTTTTTGTCAAATACACCAATGTCTGAAGTTATTAAAACAAACTTAGAGGACTTAGCTGTTTATCAAACCAAAAAAGGATTTGCTGATCAACGAGAAATTGAAATGTTTGAAATGACGAATAAAGGGGCAACAATTTCTGACGGGAGCCTGTTTAAACAGATTTGCCTGCTACTTTGACCGCTAACTTTTCTTTAAGGTATTTAGCAGTATGAGACGTTTTGTGAGCGATTAAATCCTCTGGTACTCCTTCAAATATAATATGTCCGCCTGCTTTACCACCTTCTGGACCAATATCAATAAGCCAATCAGCTGTTTTTATGACATCCATATTGTGCTCAATAACAACAATAGAATGGCCAAGTGCAATTAATTTGTTAAATGCGATTAATAATTTCGCAATATCATGAAAATGTAATCCCGTTGTTGGTTCGTCAAACATAAAAAGGGTAGGGCTTATTGCTTTTTGACCCTCAATTAAGTAAGAAGCCAGTTTAATTCGTTGGGCTTCACCACCACTTAAAGTGCTTGATGATTGCCCTAGTCTTAAATAGCCCAAACCAAGATCACACAGTGGCTTTAATCGGTCTCTTATCGATTTTTCATTACCTTTCAAGCCGTCAAAAAAAGAAATGACATCTTCAATAGTCATTTCTAAGATGTCGTTGATGTTTTTGCCTTTTACTAAAATTTCCAGCGCTTCTGGTTTATAACGCTTGCCTCTACATTCGTCGCATTGTAGCTTAACGTCAGCCATAAACTGCATACTTATCGTAATCTCCCCTTCACCTTTGCAAGTTTCGCAGCGACCTCCAGGTACATTGTAGGAGAAATAACCAGCCTTTGCACCTTTAATTTTTGAAGCCTGTTGTTTAGCAAATAAATCTCTGATATAATCAAAGGCCTTGACATATGTTGCTGGATTACTTCTTGATGATCGACCAATGGCATTCTGATCAATTATTTCAATATCTTTAATTTGATCAATATCACCTGATAGTTTATGAAAAGCACCAACTTTTGGAGAAGATTTACCAAGAGATCTCTGTAGAGCAGGTGCCAAAATTTGCTTAATGAGTGTTGATTTACCACTCCCTGAAACACCTGTGACGCAGACAAAACCATTTAACGGTATAGCAGTCGTTACGTTTTTCAAATTATTCTCTCTAGCGCCCTCAATGGTAATAGAATGGTTCATTGTTCTTCTCAAATCTGGAACCTTTATTACTTTCTTCTCAGTTAAATAATCGGCTGTCAAACTATTTTCAGCTTGTTCTAGCGTTAAATGGTCACCCTGAAAAACAACCATTCCACCCAATTCCCCAGCCATTGGCCCCATGTCGATAATTTGATCAGCAGCTCGAATAATATCTTCTTCATGTTCCACAACAATCACTGTGTTACCAATTGCCTTAAGGTTTTTTAAAATGGTAATTAGATTATTGGTGTCTCTTGGGTGAAGTCCAATACTCGGTTCATCTAAAATATACATTGATCCAACTAACGAACTACCTAATGAATTTGCTAAATGAATACGCTGAGATTCACCTCCAGATAATGTACCTGATTGCCTATTTAAAGTCAAGTACCCTAAACCCACCTGCATTAGAAAACTTAGCCGGCTTGTAATTTCAATCAGCAGACGTTCTGCGATTTGCGTTTGGTACTTATCCAGTTTAATATCTTTAAAAAATATAGCTAATTCATCAATCGGCATTAAAATTAAATCAGAGATATTCTTGTCATCAATTTTAACATAATTAGTCTCTTGTCTTAGCCTTGTGCCTCTACAATCAGTACATTTTGTTTTACCTCTGTATCTTGAGAGCATGATTCTATAATGAATCTTATAAGACTGGGACTGAAGGTGGTTAAAAAAGTCCCAAACGCCATTAAAGTATTCAGTGCCTTGCCATAATTTCTGATAATTTTCTGCACTCAGGTCTTCAATAGGTGTGTGGATTGGGAATTGAGCCTTTTCAGAACCTGCTATAACTTGCATTTTCCATTCCCGCATCTTTTCACCTCTCCAAGCCACTACTGCATCCTCATATAAAGAAAGAGAACGATCTGGAATAACCAAATCTTCATCCACACCAATGATTGAACCAAATCCCTCGCAAGTTTTGCATGCACCAAATGGATTGTTAAAGGTGAAGAAATTGACCGTTGGTTCCACGAACTCTACGCCATCTTCTTCAAATTTATTCGAAAAAGAAGTGTAGGTTTTATCAGTCATATTATAAAGTACTGCTAAACCAAACCCTTCGTAAAAAGCCGTTTGAATTGAATCGCCTAGTCTTGAGTGATAATCTTCATCATCACTCATATGTTTTAACCGATCAATAACTATGTATGCTTCACGTTCTTTATAGTCAGATGCTTTAACTTGGTCTAAGTCAACCACAGATTCATTGATAAAAGCCTTTGTATAGCCTTGAGAAATTAATAGTTTAATGGAATCTTCTACCGTACGGTCAGCTTTTATCTCCCAAGGACTAAGAATCATGTATTTTTGACCGTTGCTGAATTTTAGAATGGTATTAACCACATCAGTCACACTATGTTTCTTTATTTCTTTACCCGTTTTCGGTGAATAGGTTTTGCCAATTCTAGCATAAAGCACTTTAAGGTAATCGTAAAGTTCCGTAACAGTTCCTACTGTAGACCTCGGATTGGAAGAAATCACTTTTTGTTCTATGGCAATTGCAGGAGCAATCCCCTTGATGGCATCAACATCAGGTTTTTCTAATCGACCTAAAAACTGTCTGGCATAAGACGATAAACTTTCAACATAACGCCTTTGGCCCTCAGCAAATAGTGTAGAAAAGGCTAATGATGATTTTCCAGAGCCTGATAAACCAGTAATGACTATAAATTGATTGTGAGGAATCGTTAAACTGATGTTTTTAAGATTATGAACTCTAGCGCCAATGATTTCAATTTCTCTCTTTTTTTTCAACATCAATTCACTTTTTGTACAAATTTACCAAACCTTTTAAATTATTTGACGTCTTTATTATAGGTTTTGTAATTCTATTTTTTTTGTTTATTCAAAAAAATGTATTATTTTAGCCACATAATCAAATTAATAAGCCTATAGATATAATTCTACTTTATAAGAAAACGTACTAATTACAAACATCATATTATATAATGGTGTTATATATAAAGAAGAATTATGGGAGCTACTACACTTACTGATCAGATATTGATCAGAGCTTATTTAGACGGAGACGAGAAATCATTTGAAATTTTATTGAATCGAAATAAAGACAGGGTCTTTGGATATATTTTGTCAAAAATTAAAAATTATGATTTGGCAAATGATATTTTTCAGGATGTCTTTATCAAGGTTATCAGAACTTTGAAAAAAGGGTCATATAATGAAGAAGGAAAATTTCTCCCTTGGGTCTTAACGATTTCACACAATCTTGTGATAGATCATTTTCGCAGGAATAAAAAAATGCCGACTATTTCGGAGACTTCATTTGTAAACGAAGATTTCGATATCTTTTCTGTATTAAAATTGACAGATCGAAATGCAGAAGATGAAATTATTAAAGTGCAAATAGAAGAGGAGTTAACTGACTTAATTGAATTATTACCAATTGATCAAAAAGAGGTATTATTTAAACGTATTTTTAAAGAAATGAGCTTTAAAGATATTGCAGAAGAGAAGGATATTAGTATTAATACTGCACTTGGAAGAATGCGTTACGCTCTAATTAACCTTCGAAAGATCATTGATCAAAAAGAGATTTGCCTGCATCATTAATCCGTCTACCAAATGAAACGAGCGGTTAAGTCATGCTCTAACTGTAGGTTTGGTTTTACATAGGCATCTCCCATGTTTTCAATTTCTGTTTTTGTGTTAAAATACTCAGCTCTGTTAAAGTAGGGTTGATAAAGTATTTGCATATTAATTTTTTCAGAAATTGGGTATTGAATACCCACATTTATACCATACCCAAAATTTGTGCCGTTAACTTGGAGTGTAAATCCATTACTAGGGTTATGTTGCGAGTATAAGTTAATTAAACTTGTGCCATTTAACTCTGCAATATTTTCATCCATTCGCCAAGCGTTAAACAAACCACTTAATCCAAAAACATACTTCAGCTTATCTCCGTCAGTTGTATAGTTCATATTAATTCTACCATTAAAACGGGTTTCTTTGCCAGTAATAAATCCCGTTTGATAAATCTCCTGAGAAGTTTGGTTGCCAGGATCAATGACCTCGAGCGTGTATGCAGAGACTATAGAAAGATTGAAAAAATTTAGATCCATATCAAAACTCAGATTAGGACTCGTTTGATAACCTACCATCAAGCCAAACATAAAAGCTGGTTGATATCTGTATAGTTCTGAGTATTCTAAAAAACTAAAATCTCTATTATTTAGAAGTTGTGTTCTAACATACTGATAATTGGTTGGGTTTTGAAAATAATTTTCGAGTTGATTTTTATAAAAGCCTGTATACCGAATGGCATTTTGTCTATAAGCAAATTTAACACCTGTGTTAACACCGAAAATTAATTTATTCTCTTCTTGAGAATGAGTAAGAAATGTTGTCAACAAAAGAAATAATAGTAATTTTAATTTCATAAATATGAATTATATGTCAAAAGTACAAAAAATAGTCATACTTACATCTGGCGGAGATGCGCAAGGAATGAACGCCTGTATCCGCTCAATTGCAAGAGTTGCTATTGCAAGCAATATTAAAGTATTAGGTTCGGTAGATGGATTTAATGGTTTGATTGACAATAATATAATAAACATTAGCTATACTGATGTCTCCAATATAATTCAAAGAGGTGGTACCATTTTAGGAACGGCTAGGAGTAGTCGGTTTCTTGAAAAAACCTACAGAGAAAAAGCTTACAAAAACATTGTTAAAAATCACATTGATGCCATTGTTATTATTGGTGGAGACGGTTCTTATAAGGGTGTTAAAATATTTAATGAAGAATTTAAAATACCTTATATTGGTATTCCAGGTACGATTGATAATGATATAATTGGAACAGATTATACCATAGGTTTTGACACAGCTCTCAATAATATTATCAGTACTATCGATAAAATTAAAGATACAGCTAGTTCTCACCATAGAATATTTTTGATTGAAGTAATGGGGAATACTTCAGGCAATTTAGCTATTAAAGCTGCGCTTGCAACTGGTGCGGAAGAAGTTTTTATTCCAGAAACTGAAGAAGACTATCCAAGATTTGAGTTAAAAATTAAAGCAGCTATGGCTCACAATAAATCTAGTATTGTAATTGTATCTGAAGGAGATGAATTAGGAGGTGCTCAAGCATTACATCAGTATCTAAAGTCAAAAAAATTACATGAGAAGGTCAGGATTTCAATTTTGGGACATATGCAAAGAGGAGGGGCGCCCTCTTTCAGAGATCGTGAAGTAGGTTCTTTATTCGGAGCAAAGTCTATTGAATTATTGATCAACAACAAATTCAACCTTTTATTGGGTTTGAATAATGGCCATATTGTCAGCTATACTTTTACTGATCAGATCACTAAACATAATCAAGCTGACCAAAACTATTTGGATCTTATCAATGTGCTTTCAGTTTATTGATTTTGGGCTAGAAATTCATACATGAATTGCGCCTAGATACTGTTTTTTCAAATTCATATTTTAGAGCTAGAAAATTATAATCTAACAACACATTGTTGATAATAAAGCAAAGTTTTAATCTTTACTTAATTGAACCTTATGTTTTTTATTGATAAACAGTATGTTAAAAAAACGAAACACGGTTTATAGTTTTGAACAAGTACAAAAATTGTCAAAAAAAAGCTAGAAAATTACAATTTGCCGCTGAATATATTTGGTCAGAAAAAAATTAATATCTAAATTGGCGGCATTAAACTATTTAAATTATGAAAAAAATTTTATCTTCTTTGGTGTTTGTTGCTGCTTCATATATGGGGTATTCGCAATGCACCGTAATAGCTGCTCCTTGGTCTGATGGCTTTGAATCGTTTTCACTTGGAGCAGTTCCCGCAAATTCTAATTGTTGGGAATCTCCAACAACATCTCAACCGGACTGGACAATTCGAAACGCACCTACAACGTCAGGTAATACCGGGCCGCAAGCTGCATTCGAAGGAAACAATTACGCGTATCTAGAAACCTCTACAGGTGCAGGTACTGATTATTTTGAATCTCCAGAGATTAGTCTAGTTGGTTTTCCTTCTCCAACGCTAACATTTCACTACCACATGTTTGGTGCTGCAATGGGAACATTAAGTGTTGAAGTTTGGGATGGTGCAACATGGTCAGCGCCTATATGGTCTCTATCAGGAGAACAACATACGTCTATGGGTGATCCTTGGACGCCTGCTACTGTTAGCTTAGCAGCTTACACCGACACTATTAAAGTTAGATTTGTGGGTTTAAGGGGTGGAAGTTTTACCAGTGATATGGCAATTGATGCTGTAGGTGTTTGTACACCAACATTTAGTACTATCAATGTGGAAAGTTGTGGATATTATACTAGCCCAAGTGGAAAACAATTCCATGATAGTGGTACGTATATGGATACAATTGTAAATTCAACGTTTTGTGATAGTATCATTACAATTAATGTGACTACCAACAATACCTTTGCAACGGTAAATGTAACAAGTTGTACTTGGACTTCTCCAAGTGGAAATGTTTGGGGGCAGTCTGGAACGTATTTAGATACAATTCCAAATGCTGCAGGTTGTGATAGTGTAATTACAACTAATTATACTACTCAAAATACAACTTCTACGTTCCCTACATCTGCATGTAATTCTTATACTGCACCAAGTGGACAAGTTTATACTGTACCAGGAACTTATAATGATACAATTGCAAACGCAGCTGGATGTGATAGTATCATGACAATTGGACTTACAATTAACTATGATGACAATTTAGCAATTTTCGTCACTACTTGTGGTAATGCTTATACTTCAGATGCTGGGAACATTTATACCTTAACTGGATTGTATTTTGAAAACTACAGTACTGTTTTTGGCTGTGATAGTGTTGTTTCAATCGATTTAACAGTAGCTGAAGGAAATGCTCAAACTATTCCAGTAAGTGCTTGTGATTCTTTCATGTCTGATGCAGGTATTACATATTACACAACTGGCAGTTACCTTGAAGAGTATGTTGGTATAACTGGCTGTGATAGTACAATTACATATGATGTAACTATTAATACTGTTGATCCATCTATTTCACAAGGAGCCAACGGAGCGCCGTCAACAATATTGACAGCAAACTCGAATGGTGCAACTTACCAATGGGTAGATTGTAATAATGGTTTCGCTATCTTCCCTGATTCGACTAACCAGTCGTTCACGGCAGCAGTCAATGGTGACTATGCGTGTATCGTAACTGAAAACGGATGTACTGATACAAGTGATTGTATTAGAGTTCAAACTGTTTCTGTTGATGAAATAGCTAATAGCTTTAATTTATATCCTAATCCTTCAACAGGAGCGTTCACAGTTGAATTAGATAACCTAGCTGGTAAAACACTTATTGAAGTGTCTAATGCTGCTGGTAAGATTGTTTACTCTGAGTATGCAAATGCATCTAAATCTAATATTGATTTAGAAAATATCGCAAATGGAATATACGTTGTTACAATTTCAAATGCTACTGCAAAAGCACAAAGAACAATTGTTATAGAATAACAGAAAATTAATCATAATTAAAAAAGCCTTGCAGATTTCTGCAAGGCTTTTTTTTGTACCCAATATTAAAATTATAACCTCTCATGCTATTCAGTAAGGAAAACGTTCTGTTAATTTGAAACATAGGTCCACCAATTCTTTTCAAATTGGTCTTCTGACGTAAATTTATGTTAACCGTAATTTATAGTGTTTGATAACTTCTTGCTTAACATGTCCAAAATTTATCGATAATTTTGTATCTTACGTCGAAAGAATTAGAACATGAAATTGATTCAGCTTTGTTTCTTTTTTGCTTTAGGTGTATATAACGGTCATTCCCAATGTGTTCCGATTGTTGCTCCATGGTCTGATGACGTTGAAGCGCATGTCAATTCAAATTTCGTTAATAATTCACTTTGTTGGGGTCAAACAGCCAATTTTGATATAGAGTGGCGTGCTAATTCTGTTACACCTACTATTGGCACTGGCCCAAATGCAGCAAATAGTGGTACTAAATTTTTCTTTTTAGAATCCTCAGGAGGAAACACTGGTCAAGAGGCTAATTTATCTACCCCAACTATTGACGTTTCGACACTAACCAATCCTAGTTTAGAATTTTGGTATTATATGTATGGTTCGGATATTGGGGATTTAAAAGTTGAACTTTCAACTGATGATGGCAATACTTGGTCAACTATTTGGTCCATTAGTGGTCAACAACATAGTTTACCTGATATTAGCTGGTCAAGGCAGGTCATAGACGTAAATGCACAAAGTGATAGTGTTAAGGTTAGGTTCAAAGGAAGTTCAACAGGTAATCTTGGAGACATTGCAATAGACGATATTTCCTTTTTTGATTGTTCGATTAGCTATGCCACCGTAGAGATATCAAGCTGTAACTATTATACCTCACCTAGCGGGAAATTACTCTATGATTCTGGGGTCTATGTGGATACCATTGAAAATAGCATTGGGTGTGATAGTATTATTACTATTTTTTTACATTCTTCAAATACAAGTACAGAAATTGCCGTATCAGACTGTTATTATACCACATCAAAAGGGACTGTTCTAACTAGTTCAGGAATCTATCACGATACTTTGACTAATGCAAATGGTTGTGATAGTATAGTTTCCATTTATTTTGATGGATTAGCGTCATCAGCTGTAATAAATGAGGCCGCTTGTAATAATTATTATTCTCCAAATGGCCTATTATACAAAAAAAGCGGTACGTATTTGGATACGCTTTCAAATGCAAATGGTTGTGATAGTATAGTTACAATTAATTTGACCTTATCACATGATGTTAGCTCAACACTTTCAATAAATACTTGTGGTGGGCCTTATACTTCAAATGCTGGAATCACATATAACTCTACCGGGTTTTATGCAGAGACACACACAGCAGTAAGTGGTTGTGACAGTACAGTTTTTATTGATCTTTTTGTGTCACATCCTTGGACCATGAATTACGATATAACAGCTTGTCAATCTTTTGTGTCTGATGGAGGTTATGTCTACCAAGAAACTGGGGCATATACTGAGTTGTATATTAGCTCAACTGGTTGTGATAGTGTAATCAATTATAATGTCATTTTAAATGAAGTAGATCCAAGTCTCTCCAATAACCCGTCTTATAGTATGTTAATAGCCAATCAAAATAATGCTATATATCAATGGGTAGATTGCGACATGAATAATGCAATTATCCCTGGTGAAGTCTATCAATCTTTTAATGTCAGTCACAGCGGAAATTATGCCTGCCTTATTTCATATGAAGAGTGTACAATACTGACTGAATGTGTTAGTTTCCTATCTTTAGATGCTAAACCGAACAATATATTTAGTGTTTATCCTAATCCCGCAGATGATCGTTTAACGCTCCAATTGAACACTTTAGAGGGACAGGCGTATATTACAATTCTTGATATGACAGGTAAAATGGTTTATACCGCTCCAGTGCATAGTCAAAAAAGTCAAATTGAATTAAATACAATTGCATCAGGAACCTATATTGTTGAAGTTTCAAATGGCATTTCCGCCAGGAAAGAAATCTTAATTATCAATTAAAAATTTATTGTTAAAATAAATACTTTTTCCATGACGATTAAATGTATTTTATTTAGGTAAAATTAATAACTTTGAAGATAAATAGCTTTATTCAACCTATGAGTCAGGAAAAAAAAGTCATAAAGAATAAACATGTTGAACTGAAGGTCCCTTCAAAGCCAGATCCAATCGAATTGGTAACTGCATTGTATGACTGTTTTAAATTAAAAGGCAAAATTGAGTTTAAGGGGAGTAAAGTGAAATATTTGAATAATATTGTGATTAGTATAGATGGTTACGCATCAATTGAGTTATGTTCTGATGATTGGGATACTGGTTTTACACTTGTCATGAAAAAACAAAAATTCTTTATTAAAAGAAAGCGACTCAAGGTAGATTAATTTTATATCGCAAGTAAATATTCCAGGCTTTTCAGCATCCTCATAAAAAATAGAATAAACAATTAACGTACAAGTTGCCTTATATTTGAGATGAGCAGACTGATTCGTGAATTAATTTTGATATTTGTTCTAGGTTTTATTGAATAAAACTAGCATATTGTAAAATACAACTGTAAAATTTTAGAATTCTAAAAGTGAAAAAGATTGATACTGTTATATTGATTGATGATAATGAAACCACCAACTTTTATAATGAAGATATTTTACTTGAAACAGAGCTATTTAACAAAATTATTGTTATGTCAAGCGGAACTGAGGCAATTGATTATTTTTCAGTTTTAAAGAATAAATCACTTCCGCTCCCTCAATTGGTTTTTTTAGATATTAAAATGCCAGATTATGAAGGTTTTGAGGTTTTAGAGCATTTAGAAGAAATTTGGAAAGAGGAACTTGATAAAGTTATAATATGCGTGCTCACTACTTCGCGACATAAACGCGACTTAGAAAAATTTGAAAAATTTACTAGTGCAGTTGAATTTCTTGAAAAACCCTTGTTAATTTCTATGATTCATAATCTAATAAAAAAGTACTTTTCCTAGAAGCTATTTGAAGAATTGGAATTCAATAAAAAATAATCTTGATAGTTGAAAAACAGGATATTCCCCCTATAAAAAAACAGGAAAAAACACCATTGACATGTATTGATTTATGATGTAATTTAGCTTTTGCTTAGCACCCAATGTGCTAAATATTATTATATCAATCATGATCAATCCAAAAATAAAAGAAATTGGGTATGGATTTGCTACTTATCCATCTGTCAAGCTTTACAGTTATAAATTTAATACTGAAAGTAATTCTAAGCGCTTAAAATTTGTGAAAGAGTTGTTGTTTGGGGATTATGTGAAGCCAATTTTAAAAAACGGTGAATTTATCCCCCTAATTATGAGTAAGACCCATTATATCAAAGTAAAGGCTAGGGGAAGAGTAGGTTATATTGAAAATACTGGTATTCAGGTAGAGCGCGTACTTGAAGTCAATTTTATTGATGCAGGTCAAGGAGATAGTTGTCATATTGTAACCCCTGATGATAAACACTTTCTAATAGATGCCGGAAAGGGGTCAAATATGGTTAGGTTTCTTTCCTGGCGTTTTAATTTGCGAAAACCACATAATTTCCCACCACCATTTACAGCTATTGTTACGCATTCTGATGCCGATCACTACACTGGATTTACCCCTTTATTAACACAGGTAAAAGACGGTCAAAGATTGTTTAGTTTTAAGGCAGTTTATCACAATGGAATAGTTGAGGGCAGTGGGCGGCGTTTAGAGACCTTAGGAAAGATTACTGAGGTCAATGGAGCTAAGTTCCTAACGTCATTGATTAATTCTAATGCTGACTATCAAAAACGACGATCAGATGTAAAGATAATTGGTAATTATATTAAAATGTTAGATAAAATAGAACCTAAAACGCCAATTGAATCGCTAAAGTACGGCAGTCCAGCAATATATAAAAACGGTGATATGAAAATAGAAGTTTTAGGTCCATATTCCACCGAAATAAATGGGCAAGCTGCTTTTCCGGTGTTAGAAAATAGTAAGTCGAAAACAAAAAATGGCCACTCCATTATCTTAAAATTATCGATTGGTAAATTGAAGTTATTATTAGGAGGAGATCTTAACTCTTCTGCAGAACATTATCTGTTTAAGCAATTTACAGGAATTAATACTAAAAGAGCTAATGAAATTATTAGAAACCCTAAAAGTAGTAATAGTGAAAAATTAAAAGCGGAAGAAGAGATAGAGCTTGCTGTAAAAAAAGCCAAATCATATTTTGCTGCAGATATAGCCAAGTGTTGTCATCATGGTAGCCCAGATTTCACAAATGAGTTTTTGAGAGCAGTAAACCCTATTGCAACAGTTATTTCAAGCGGTGATGAAGAGTCTTACTGTCATCCACGTCCTGACACCTTAGGGACGATTGGTAAATTCAGTCGAGGGGAAAGGCCATTAATCTTTAGTACAGAATTGGCTAGATCTACAAAAGAGTTTATCGAAACTAACCATTTATCAGAGTTAAAAAAGAAGGAAAGGCTAGTTACTGTTTATGGAATGATAAATGTACGAACTGATGGAGATCGCATTATAATTGCTCAAAAATTAGAGAAACCAGCTGCACAGAAGAACTGGGATATTCACAAACTGGAATGGAATGAAGATGACCAAGAGTTTCAATATCTTCAGTTCTTAAAAAGATTCTAAACAACATTATGCCTTAACCACTCATTATTAAAAAGCTCATTTTTCATTTTTTAAATGTCATAATCAACTCATAACATAACCGTTTGTAAGGATTCAAAATCTAAAAACATCTATAAGTAGCTGTAAGCTAATGCTTTATATAGTTTTTTATGTTTTTACTTAATCTAAGGGATTTTCCTTTCAAATAAATAGGGGTTTTTCCCTGTTGATTTTTGATTATTAAGTGCTTATCTTAGTTATTGATTGTTCTAATAGACTGAAAGGATTAATAAATTGAAGGAAATTTTAACATTAAAATCCCCCAAAATGAAAATTACTGATGAGCAAATGGTAATCTGGAACCATATTTTTAAAAAAACGGATAATTTAACTAAGCCTGCAAAATTCTCTAGGACTGAACTCGGATGTTTTGGGATATTTGATATTCAAATAATATTAGATATGCTAAATAACGTTGTTAGAAAAGGTGACATGAAATTCAATGCTGATGGTATTAGACAAGAATATTATAATTTACCAGATGGAGACCTAACAGAAGATTCTCTTGATTATTATTTTGAGAATGCCTCAATACTAAACCAAGGAAAATCAATTACACTGACAAAAGACTTTTGTTTAGAATATTCAGTTGCACTAAAACACAAAGTTGCTTTATTTACTAAAGGTTATGCTCAGTCCAAAGATATTATGATTCCTGGCGTAAATGGAGGGTTAGAAGTGGGGAACCATAAGTCAAATTCAAAAGAGCTTAGGCAGTTTTTTTGTGATAGTTTTGAATTTAATTTGCTTGGAAATAAGCGGTTATTGCTTTGGCCACCATGTTATTTTAATCTTTATGATTATGAGCAGCAACCTGTTTCAAATGGGTTAACGATTAAAGAGAATTACCTTTCTGATCATGCTGCATATGCATATGAGTTAAAAGTTGGAAAGAATGAAATGGCTTTTATTCCAAGGGATTGGTGGCGATATAGTATGCGAAGACATTTGAGTCCTACACTTACTTTAGATATTGGCGTGTTCGACAAGGTTTCAACAAAAAAGCTCACCATCAACGCTCTAAATAGAATTTATAGTAAGAAAATTCAACGAAAAGGAATGATTAAGTGTGTTGCGGTTGATTATAATGAGCTGAATAATATAAATATGGTTTTACCTACCGAAATTGATAATATTATTTTGGATTATCAAGATAGTCTAGCTGTTAGTCTGGCACAAGCAACTGATTTGGTTCGAGGCGAAATAGAATCTGATAGTCTACTGGAATCAGTTTTGTTTAATGATCTAGTGGTTACATTGGTTGATGATGATATGAAAATCATCTATACACTTTATAAAGACACTATGATTTGCTTTTCTAATGGACAGTTCAAGCAGTTTATTAATGATGATTTAACCAGACAATTTCTAGAAACAATAATCGAAAAAGGATATTATATTCTTGATGAAACAATTCTTTCAAATAATGTGATGATGTTAATTTCATGGTTGAATCAAATTTCCTGCATTAGAATTGGAGAAGAATCTAAGGTAGCGGTGTAAGGTTTATGCTGTGTTCTTAACTAATTCAATTGTAACAGGGTAGACTGCTTGACGTACCATTTTTGATTTTAACCAAGCGTAAAAAGACAAAAGAAAAATATCTTCTATTTCAATCGATTTGAAGTCAATTGTTTGCTTAACTTTTGCTTTAAAGGCTTCATTTGACACAATATCTGGCTGATGATAATATGATTTGACTAAATCTAAAAAAGGCAAAATTTGAAATGATTTAGATTTAAAATAAGTAATATGTTGTCGTTCTAAATTTTTTATTCTTGAGTCAACATAGTCCACATTTCCAAGCTCAATATGTAATAATATTTCAATGTATTTTTTATTGAGTAACCATTCAAGCCCCATCCGCTTTTCATACCATTGATCAGAATGCTGCAACTGTGCCAGTAGTCTCTTAGCGTTTTCCAAGTCATTTTGCTGAAAATAGATCATTATTCTAACCAAATACGGATTAAGCAAATCTTTTATGTTGTAGGTTTTATTACTAAGTAAGTCATCCAGCAAATTAGCAGCTTTCTGAGGCTGATTTGTAAAATTTAAGTTTAATGCTAATAAGGTAACGTATTTCACAAGAACAGTATTGTAAAATCGGTTGTTATACAATTGCATTTGGACTAGCATGTCAGATAAATAACTTAGGCTAGTTTGAAACATTTTCTTTCTAAAATAAATATTGGCAATTAGATATAGCAGATTGATGTGATAAATTAAGTGCTTCTCGTTGTCCATTGGTCCATTCTTGACTGCATTAATTTGATCAATGAAAAACAAATTAACCTCATGATAGCTTTTACCATAAGCACCTTGTATGTCAGCTATTTCTGCAAGCTGAAACAAGGTTTTAAAACTGTAGCCATAAGCTTTGGGAATTCCAAATTTCGAGTAGTTCTCTTCCAATATCTTTTTAAGGTCAATAGCTTCTGAACGATATTCAATACCTTGAAATGATTTCCGTACAATTGCATAAACCATATTTAAACGTTCTTCCGTTAAAAAGGCAGTCTTGTTTTTTTCAAAGCGTTCAAAAATTAAGTTTTGATCAGGCGACAAAGCGTGGTAGGAGTTTTGAATGAGTAAGTGATATATTTCATTTAAAAGGCTATAATGACTAATACTTATTGCTTTTGTTTCGGCGTTTTTTAATAGTTTAAATGCCATTTTGTAGTGCTCATAATCAAAGAGTTTTCTAGCGACAATCAACTTTTTGATAATTTGAATCTCACTAGTGGCTTCGGTCTCAAATGAAATCTGTGCCATAAAGTCTATTAAACGATCTGTAAGCCTCTTTTTTAATACGTTGTAGGCATTGCTTCCAATTTGATTTTTTATGGCCATTGCATTGCCATTAGCCAAAGCCTTAAATAAATCTATGTTTTTACTATCATTTCTTTTGTTCCGAAGGCTTAGATATTTAATGAACTTTTGATGTTCACCTCGGCTGAGTAGTTTAATTACAGTATTAATTTCAGTCATTATATCGTAATAAAATGTGTTACACACTACTTTAAATCAGTATTTTAATAACTATTTGTATTGTAAATATAGTAATTATTGTTGTTTTTCTGTCTTCCTTTTTGATACAAGGGTTATGATATTTGACCCAACATTTAAATTTATTAATTATGACTAACGAAACTAAAATTGAAACCGATACTGGTAACAACACCTATTCTAAGAAAGAAAATTTGAGTTCTAGTGTAAAACCAACGACGGCCTTTATTAGTGCTTCTTGGGTTGCATTAGGAGTCGGATTAATCGCTTATTGTGTTGGTTTATGGAACTCAGGTATGGCGCTTAATGAAAAAGGTTATTACTTCACTATTATATTATATGGCTTATTTTCTGCGATATCAGTTCAAAAATGTGTGAGAGATAGAGCCGAAGGCATCAGTGTAACAGATATTTATTACGGGATTAGTTGGTTTACAACTATTTCATCAATTGTATTGCTTGTGATTGGCCTTTGGAATGCATCTTCTCTTGAATTGAGTGAGAAGGGTTTTTATGGGATGTCATTTACACTTGCATTATTTAGTGCAATTGCTGTTCAGAAAAACACGAGGGATCTTAAAGTGTTTGAAGAGTAAGAGGGTTAGATAGATCATTTATATAGAAGCTAACTGTATAGAAGATGAAATCAAAAAGAAAAATTGAACATATTATTATAAACTATGAGTGTAAGGAAAGAGATTGAAACCTTAAAGAAAGCTGGGGTTATTTCAAACCAAATAGCTGTTGATATTATTCAATATTATCAACAAGATTCAAAAAAATCGGGTAACAGTTTAATGACAGTTTTAGCCATATTTGGAGGAAGTTTGGTTGGGTTAGGTATTATTCTAATATTGGCTCATAATTGGGATAATCTATCACGTATGGTAAGAACAATTATAGCCTTTGTGCCACTTGTTGTAGCTCAATCTTTAAGTGTTTATACGTTATTGAAAAAGCAAGATAGTCAACCCTGGAGAGAGGGTATAAGTACATTTTTATTCTTTTCGGTGGGCGCGTGCATGTCTCTTGTGAGTCAAATTTATAATATTCCAGGTGATGTAACAACATTTTTGGCAGTATGGTTACTACTTTGCCTACCAATAGTGTACATCATGAAGTCATCCATTGTTTCTATGCTATACATTGTTGGTGTTACCTATTATGGCTGTGAGACAATTTATTGGAGCTCTTATCAGGTTGCCAAACTGCATTGGTTCTGGATTGGTTTTATAGGTATATTACCTTATTACTATCATTTGATAAAATCAAATTCAGTAGGGTATTTTACGAGATTGCATCATTGGGTTCTGGCAATTGTCCTTATTGTTTTGTTAGCAACAATTGCTAAGCAAAATGATTCTGTCATGTTTGTTGGATACACTAGCCTTTTTGGTTTCTTTTTTTTACTGGGTGGTACAGTTCTATTTGATAAGACAAGAGCTTACAAATTTGTTGGCAGTCTAGGTACAATTATTATGGCTTTGATTATGAGTTATAATGATGTTTGGGAACACTTGACTACTTTTTACAGAGGACAAATATTGTCGCAAGAATTTATCGTTTCATATGGTATAACCTTATTGGCATTAGCAATATTCCTATATCAGATTAAAATCAAAGGTATTCGAGGGGTTGAACCAATCCAGATCTTCTTCTTAGTATTTGCAACAATGTTTATGTTTGAGGAATTGAAACCAATTGGCGCATTAATGGTTAATTTATTTTTGATTGGAGCCGGAGGTTATCAAATTGTAAAGGGAATTAGACAAGATGACCTAAGGGTATTAAATTATGGTATTCTCATCATTTTGGTATTGATTTTATGTCGCTTTTTTGATGACTCCTTAACCTTTGTTTTAAAAGGTACTCTCTTTATGCTTACTGGGGTAGGGTGTATTGTTTTGAATTATAGACTATTAAAAAAAAGACAGACAGATGAAGCGTAAGTATATATTAATCGGATTTTTTGTTTTAGTGGCACTCTTTCAAATAGGTATTCCAGCCAATCAAATTTACAAACGGGAGCAAGTTTTAAAGCATGGACAGGTTTATTTATTTAGAACGGCCCCCATTGACCCAACCGATCCTTTTCGAGGCAAATATGTTGTTTTACATTTTTCTGATAATGATTTTATAATGAACAGAATAGAAAGCTGGGATGTAGGGGAAACTGTGTTTGTAGAGCTCAAAACTGATTCAACAGGATTTGCAATAATTAATGGACTTTCAAAAACAGAACCAATCAGGGGAGTGGATTATATAAAAGCAAAAATTGCTTATACTCGTTTTAATGGTGAATATGGTAGAAAAAAGGTAACTGTTGACTTCCCGTTCGATAGGTTTTATATGGAAGAATCCAAAGCCTATAATGCTGAGCGTGCCTACTGGAGTTCAAGAGGCGATAATACAGGGACTTATGCTATGGTCAGCGTAAAAGATGGGATAGCCGTTTTAAGTGATGTCATTATTAAGGGTGTATTAGCAAAAAACCTTGATGTGACTAATTAAAAAGTTGGCATCTTATTTGTATTGTTTTAAAAAAACTAAATACAAATGAGAAAATACAAGTACTTATTCATTATTGGTTTGGGCATAGCATTCTTAGGTCTTCAATCATGTCGAAAAATAGGCTGCACTGATTCGACTGCTGAAAACTACTCTATATATGCACAAAAGGATGACAATAGCTGCATTTATAAAAAATCATTTACAACAATAGTTAATGATTGGGAATTCTATGACCCTCATTTTGGTGCGACAATTTTTTGGGCAGAATTAACACAAGATATTATTGATAATTCAGTTGTTCAAGTGTCAATTGGAAACGATTTTGATGGTTGGTCAATTTTACCATTAACTTTTCCTCAGGATGGCACTTATTCAACAACTATTGAAGTAGTGTTAAGTGCCGGTAGAGTAGATCTGACTTGGATTGATTCTGATTTAGTGCAACCAAATGAACCTGGCAATAGACAATTCAAGATTATAATTAACTAGCAGATTTTAAGTAGTGTAACAGATTTTCCTTTTTGAATTATGTCTCAAAGGACAATTTTATTCAATTTCTATCAGGCTTTTTCCTAGTCTAAAAAACAGGAAAAATCCCTATTGTTTTGAACGTAGTATTTCACTAAATTTTAACCATAAAAAATGATAATATGATGAGTTTTAGAAAATATGTGTTTCCAGGTATTATCTTTCTTTTAATTTTATTTTTAATGTTTTAAGAAATGCTGGTAAAAAGGAAGTGGTTACAAAGAAATATTTTGTAATGAAATCTTGGAATTTTCATTCTGAGAGAGATTACATTATGAATACTAATTGGTTTTCCCAAAATTTGTTACTATGCCAGACAAAACTAAAGACGAGATTATTGAAGGCGCCATAGGGGATGGTTTATTTGGCGCATCTTTAGGCGCTTATCTTACTGGTAAAAATAAAAGGATATTAGCTGCTGGTCTGGTGGGGACTGCCATAGGTGCGTCACTGAAGGTTCAAGACAATGTGAAACGTTTAAAAATGTCCTTTCTTTACGAGGAAAATGGAGTTGTTTACAGATCATTTCCAGATGGTTCACGACGATTTGTAAAAACCATAGAAAAACACAAGTTAGAAATTCCTACACATTTTACAATTGAGTAATCCAAAGCCTAAAACTAAACGCTTAAGAATATTTGCAGGTCCAAATGGTTTTGGCAAATCAACTTTAGCTAATAATCTTAAACGAAAAATAGCAATTGGTGTATTTGTTAATGCAGACGAAATTGAGCTAGACTTTATAAATAAAGGTCACTTGTCACTGCATAAATATAAATTAAGGGTAGATACAGAGCACTTGCAAGCCTATGTTAAGTGCAACACGATTATTGAATTTAATTGGAACTGATCATCCAGTTGAATTATTCACTGTCAAAAAAAATTATATTTATTATGATGGCAAAATCAACTCTTATATTGCAGCACAAATGGCCGGTTTTATACGAGATGAATTACTGGGTAGGGGCAGAAATTTTTCTTTTGAAACTGTGTTTTCGCACGAATCTAAGCTGAAAATCATGCAAAAGACTAAGGCACTGGGCTATAGGATTTATTTCTATTATCTTGCCACTGATGATCCTGCTATTAATATTGATCGTGTTAACCTAAGGGTAGCTCAGAAAGGTCATCCTGTTCCAATTAGAAAAATTATTGATCGGTATTACAAATCTCTTGATTTAATGCTTCCAGCTGTTAAGTCAAGTACCCGAGCCTATTTATTTGATAATTCAGGTAGATATTATGAGCTAGTAGCACAAATAGACTTTGGAAAACAAGTAGAGGTATTGGATTTAGATAAAAAACCGCCGAACTGGTTTGTTGAATACTTTTATAAGAAAACTCAAATATAATAATACCGATTTATTTACTTTTAATACTGCATCCAATTGCTTTGGTGACTTTTGGATTGATTTCTTTTCCATCCATAAGGGCATTGATCGCATTTGCCAAAAAACGCTCCTTTACCGCTCCAGCATCTCTAGCATTATCATCAATAGCGCCAATATATTTTACAACTCTTTCCTTATCTAATAAAAATACATGAGGCGTTTTAGTTGCACCATATTGGGGATAAATCTTTTGTCCGTCATCAAATAAATAATGAAAGTTAAAGCTTTTTTCCTTTGCCCGTTTCTTCATATTTTTAAAACTATCACTTGGCATTGCTTTAGGATCATTTGGATTGATGGCAATGACTGGATAACCTTTTGGTTCAAATTCGCTTTGTAAGGCAATGATTCTATCTTCGTACATTTTAGCATAAGGGCAGTGGTTACATGTGAATATCACAATAAATCCTTTAGCTTCTTTAAAATCGCTAAGGGCATGCATTTTATCGTCAATACCCTTAAGTGAGAAATCTGTTGCGACATCTCCTATTTTATAACCCTCATTCTCATCAGTTTCTGAAATGACAAAGGAAGTTGTAATTGTTAAAAGTGCAATTAAGGCACCATAAATCATAAATTTCATATTTGTATAGTTTATAGATTAAATATTTATCACGTCTTTTTCAAGTTCTGCCAAAGAATGGTATTGCTTTTCGTAGAATATTCGTTGGCCACCTTTAATGACTAAAGTTGCTGGTATGGCACCTGACCAAGATGGATCAATTAAATCTATCCAATTATTTACTTGACCGTCGGTTAACAAAACTACTTGAGTATTTAGCTTATTTTTCTTGATAAAAGGTATTAGTTTTGACTCCATTTGGCTAACAAGATCTAGGCTTACTAAAAGAATTTCTACATCCTTATCTTTATACTTGTTTTGTAACGCTTCAAAGTATGGTAATTCTTTGACACATGGAACACACCAGGTTGCCCAAAAGTTAATAACATAAGTTTTGTTTGTGTCTAATTGTTGCAGATGTTCAGCTTCAAAAGTTTTAAATTTAGCATAAACTTTTACTTTGTCTTGAGCACTTGAATTAACTGTTAAACAGATAAATAAAACAAGAATAAATTGTGCTTTAAGGGAGAAAGATCTCATGTTAAATAGGTGTTTTACCATAACTACAAAGATAAAGAATTTATATTGTGATTTGTTAGTATCAATATTCAAATATTGGAGAGCTAAAATATAATGATAGTCATAAAATTTACCACCTTAGAAAGAAAACTAATGACGAACTCCAATTTTTTTTTGTACTTTACTCTTTCAAATCAGCTAAGAAAAAAAATTGAGTCTATTTACACCTGAAAATATTCATTTTAAAGATCATGTGAGTCAGGTTAAATTCTTATTTATTTGGCGTTTATCTTTAGGTCTATGCTTTATCTTTTTTGCACTATCTATTTTATTCTGGTTTGAAGATACAAGTGCATGGCTAACTTATTTAATTACCCTAATTGTTATTTCTGGAAGTCTTTTGTATTTGAATTACTCAAAAAATGAGATTCCAGCATTTATGATATTAGTTTATGGTGGTTCTATCATTATTCATCTAGATTTGAATACAGTGCTTGATTCTAGCCATTTTGGTAATTTTTCATGGATGGGTGTTTTAATTTTACTTGGTTTTTTTGGCTTAGGAATCATTCAAGGTTTTATTGTCTTAACAGTAAATTTATTAGCAACACTATATTTCACTTTGTTTACCATGCATGAGCACTTCGAGGTACTAAAACAAGCTGAACCCTTGAATAAATATGTGATTGCAATTGAATTTACATGTACAATGTTTATTACTGGGTATATTGTTTATTTGTTTATTACTGCACAACGATTTGCAGAGAAAAAGCTGATTCTTGCCAATAAAGAACTTGGGGAAAATTACACGTTAATTCAACGCAAGAATGAGGAGAAGACTGTTCTCGTAAAAGAGATTCACCATAGGGTAAAAAATAATCTTCAAATTATTACAAGTTTATTGAGGTTGCAAATGGGAGAAATAAAAAACGAAGAGGCTAGAGCCCATTTTGGAGAAGCCATCAATAGGGTAATGGTTATGTCTTCTATCCATCAAAAACTATATCAAGGGGAAGATATTACCCAATTTGTATTGAGCGAATATATTGAAGAATTGGCTAAAGAATTACGTCAATTTTTTGCGCAAAGTTTACCAGTTAATATCAAAATTAATTCAGAGTATGAACACGTCGATCTTAAAACAGTTGTGCCTATTGGATTGATTATAAATGAATTGTTGTCAAATTCTTTTAAATACGCTTTTGAAGGAAAAGATTCAGGAGAAATTATAATAAACGTGATAGACAAGAAGGATGATTTCGAAATATTTTATTCAGACAACGGCCTTTGGAAAGTAAGCGATCATGAAGAAAATGGTTTTGGTTTGGAACTAATTGATATCCTTACAGAACAATTAAGCGGAACTAAAACACTGGTAACAAATGAAGAGGGCACCAATTATAGCTTTATTTTTAAGAAAGATGATGCTTAGCTCTAAGTCTTTTATTGTAGGGTGTATAGTAATATTTGTGGCTTGTAATTCATTAACACATGATGATCTCGAAAATGAACAAGCCACTGATAACCCAAATATTGAACAAAATAAAAATCCTATCGTTAGCCTTGTTGTGTTGGGTACCGTGCAGGATGCAGGATCTCCACATATGGCTTGTCAAAAGGGCTGTTGCAAAGAACTATTTGAATTTCCAGATCCAAAACGAAAAGTTGTTGCATTAGGCCTGATAGATCATGAAGAGGAAAAGACTTTTTTGTTCGAAGCAAGCCCAGACATGATCACGCAGGCTAAACAACTAAAAGTTTTAGCAAATTTTGGAGCGTCTGAAGTTCCTGATGGCATCTTCTTAACCCACGCACATATTGGACATTATTCAGGTTTAATATACCTTGGAAAAGAGGCTATGAATGCCGATAAAGTCAAAGTTTTTGCCATGCCAAGAATGCAGTATTTCCTGGAAAATAATGGCCCGTGGGATCAATTGGTTAAGTTAGGAAATATTGACATCCAACATATCCAAGCTGATAGTTTAGTAAGCTTAACAAACAATATTCAAGTCGAACCGTTTATTGTACCGCATAGAGATGAATATTCTGAAACTGTAGGTTATAGAATTATAACATCACATAAAACTGTATTGTTTATTCCTGATATTGATAAATGGGAAAAATGGGAAAAAAATATTGTTGAAGAAATTTCAAGTGTAGATTATGCTTTTATTGATGCGACTTTTTATAATGCCAATGAGGTTAATAATAGAGATATATCTGAGATTCCACATCCTTTAGTAATTGAAAGTATGAATTTGTTTGATCAGTTAAGCCTAACTGAAAAACAGAAAATACATTTCATACATTTTAACCATACCAATCCACTTTTAAACGATAGAAGTGAAGCATCAAGATACGTTAAATCAAAAGGTTATCAAGTACCTACTATAGATTTACCCTTAACATTAAAGTAGCGTTTACATTCAAATTAGGCTTTTTTAACACTTTTGCAAGCAGCACTTAGTAGTAAAAAATCATTAAATTAGTACAATCCGATTGCAATAAACGACAAACATTAAGATGAGACATACCAAACCACAATCAGGGTTTAAATTTTCAGAACATATTGAACCTGACAAAACACCTTTTGAGAAATTTTTCACCATTTTTAAGGAAGTCATTACATATACTTCGGGAGATGTAGAAGAGGCATTAGATTGGATGAGGGAATTAGACAAGGAGTATAAAATGAGTACACCTGAATATGCTCTTGACGATTTCATTGAAGATCTCAAAAAGAAAGGTTTTCTAGATGACGATCCAGATGGTAAAGGTGGTTTAACGATAACCGCTAAGACAGAAAGATCGATTCGTCAAAATGCTTTAAATCAAATATTTGGACAACTAAGAAAATCAGGTGGAGGCAACCATTCAACCAAACATATTGGCGCTGGACAAGAAGAAAGTGGTGAGTTCCGGGATTATGTTTTTGGAGATAGTATGTCAAGAATCGCGATAACTGAAAGTATAAAAAATGCCCAAATCAACAATGGGGTAGATCAGTTCAAATTATATGAACAAGATTTGGTAGTTAATGAAACGCATCACAAAACTCAAATGAGTACTGTGTTAATGATTGATATCAGTCATAGTATGATCTTGTATGGTGAAGATCGAATTACACCAGCAAAAAAAGTGGCTATGGCACTAGTGGAGTTGATAAAGACACGCTACCCAAAGGACACATTAGATATTTTAGTTTTTGGGAATGATGCTTGGCCCATTAAAGTTAAAGACTTACCATATTTGCAAGTTGGACCATATCATACCAATACAGTTGCTGGCATTCAATTAGCTCTTGATTTATTGCGTCGAAAAAAGCATACCAATAAGCAAATTTTCATGATCACAGATGGTAAACCAAGCTGTTTGCGATTGGCAGATGGTGACTATTATAAAAACAGTTTTGGATTAGATGATTATATTACAGATAAGTGCTATAATATGGCTCGTCAAGCCAGAAAATTGCAAATTCCTATCACAACATTTATGATTGCTCAAGATCCATACCTAATGGAATTCGTTGAAAAATTTACTAAAGAGAACCAGGGTAAAGCTTTTTATACAGGTTTAAGAGGGTTAGGAGAAATGATCTTTGAAGACTATGAGCAAAATAGAAAACGAAATATAAATGGATAAACATCATCCTATTAAACATTCAAATACAATTTACTACAATAAAACAAAAATGAAAGACATTACAACATTTGGAGAATTAAAAGCAAAAGGCTATCAAACTAAGTCAATAAATGACGAATTAAGAAACAATTTAATCGATTTATTAAAAAATAATCAAAACCCATTTGAAGGTATAATAGGGTATGAAACCACTGTTATTCCGCAACTTGAACGTGCCATTTTATCAAAACACAGTATTAATTTGCTTGGTTTACGTGGGCAGGCAAAAACACGTATCGCAAGGTCATTGGTCAATTTGTTAGATGAATGGATTCCTGTGATTCAGGGCTCCTCAATAAATGATGATCCGTTTAAACCAGTATCTAAATTCGCAAAGGATCTCATAACAGAAAAAGGAGATGCCACACCTGTTGAGTGGCTTCATAGAGATAGACGATTTTTTGAAAAACTAGCCACACCAGATGTCACAGTCGCTGATTTAATAGGAGATATTGATCCAATTAAAGCCGCTAATTTAAAATTGTCTTACGCAGATGAACGGGTCATTCATTATGGAATGATTCCGAGAGCCAATCGTTGTATTTTTGTAATCAATGAATTGCCAGATTTACAAGCTCGTATTCAAGTTGCGTTATTTAATATTCTTCAAGAAGGAGATGTTCAAATCAGAGGTTTTCAAATTAGATTAGAGCTCGATTTGCAGTTTGTTTTTACTGCAAATCCTGAGGATTATACAAATCGAGGGAGTATTGTAACACCATTGAAAGATAGAATTGGATCACAAATTTTAACACATTACCCGCTTAATAGAGAAATTGCAAAACAGATTACTGAACAGGAAGCTGTTATTGCTGATGAATTAGTGAAATCTATCCATATTCCAGACTTGGCTAAAGATTTATTAGAACAAATCAGTTTTGAGGCCAGAAATAGCGAATTCATTGATGTTAAAAGTGGCATATCAGCCAGAATGACTATTACCGCTTTTGAAAATCTCGTGAGTACAGTTGAATTGAGGTTATTGTCTTCTAAAGAAAGTGAAACTGTTGTCAGAATGTCTGATCTATTAGGCGTAATTCCAGCAATTACGGGGAAAGTTGAGCTAGTATATGAAGGAGAGCAAGAAGGCACGGAAGGGGTAGCTAATATTTTAATCGGGTCAGCAATTAAAACACTTTTTGCTGAATATTTTGTTGAAATTAAATCCTTATCTAAACCTGGAGAATATGATGATTTTGATAGGCTAATAGAATGGTTTATTCAGAATCCAGGATTTGAATTAATTACAAACATCACAAATGATGACTACAATAATGCCTTAAATGCAATAGAACCCTTAGAGTCTATTGTTGAAAAATTTCAGCCCAATATAAAAGGAAACGACAGAACATTCATCAAAGAGTTTATTCTTTGGGCACTTGTAGAATATAAAAAATTGGACAAGAAGAAATTTGAAGCAGGCTATGAGTTTGAGGATAACATTCTAGGTAGGCTATCCTAAGGTTTAACTGTTTCAAATAACCTGAAGAATTTATTATAGTCAAGTAGCTTTAATTCCCTATCAGTTCGGTGAAAATTAATATTCAAAGATATGTGATTTGATCTAAATTTTAGACATGATATGCCTTGAAATTAATCCCTGCAACACAAACGTCATCTACTTGCTCTTGCTGACCTTGCCAGTCATTAAACTCAAGTTCCAATGCATTGTGCTGTTCAGCCATAGATTGAGATTGAATGGTTTCCAATAAGGTTCTAAATCGTTTTTTTGAAAACTTCTTATCTCTATCACCTCCAAATTGATCAGTGTAACCGTCAGTAAATAAATAAACCATTTCAAGACTTCCTAAAGGTAAGGTTTGTTGAGCAAATGGCTGTCGATAATCATAAGCACCAACAGGTTGTTTATCAGCATATAGTACTTGCAATTCGTTGTTTACAAAAAAGTATAAAGGATTATGAGCACCAGAATATGTTAAGGTCTGATTCTTTTTGTCAATACAAATTAATGATATATCCATGCCATCATTGATGGTGACATCACTCTTAGAAAAGTAACCATTTAATTCTTCAACTGTTCTATCTAATATTTTAGCTGGATCAGCAATATGTAGATCTTTAACAGACTTAGTTAAGGCTTTACTGCAAATCACACTCATCATAGCACCTGGAACTCCATGACCAGTACAATCGGCTACTGCAAAGTAAATTTTATCACCCTTAGTTTCCATCCAGTAAAAATCTCCTGAAACAATATCTTTCGGTTTAAAAAAAACGAAGTGGGCATCAAATATTGGAGAAATAGTGTCGGTTGTAGGTAAGAGTGCTTTTTGAAGTTTTTTAGCATAATTTAAACTGTTCAGAATATCAAGGTTTTTTTGCTGAATCTCAACCATTGCTTTTTTTCTTTGAGCATTAATCTTTAAAATAACGAGTAATAGAAAACTGATAAGAATGATAGATACTAAAGCAACAATCAATAATGACCTTTGAGAATTAATCGTTTTAGACTTTTCTCCAATTTCTTGATCTTTAACCGAAATTGTTTTCTGTTGTTCTCCAATTTCGTCCTTTTTTTGAATAATAATATCTCGTTTAGAACTAATCGCTTTACTTTGACTCTTGATAATCTCTTCAGCAAAATGCAGTTTTTTTTGCCACATTTCTAGTGAAGAAATCCGGTTAGGATTATTTCTTATCCTTTTCTTGACTGTAAATCCTTTTTCTTCAAGCGGCTGTTCCTGAACTTCATAAATCAAATTATCTTCTTTGTCGATTGTATAGTTTAGAGAAGACATTCCAAACGGATAATTCTCAGTCAACATAACGTAATTGACATCTGCAAGCATAGTTTTTAGCTCACTTGGTCGTATTTTAATATCACCTGAAATAACTAATAAATCAACTTTTTTAGCACTTTTTAACTTACTATAACTATCTATCTTAACTGGTAAACCTTGGATTTCCAGATGCTCTACTTTTTTTTCCAGTGCTTTGATTAATTGTCTGTGTTCACTACCCTTACCAACTACACCAATTTTATAATGTTTTTCTAACGCAGTATTTTCCTTGGTGACCTGATTAGCAACTTCAAGTATGAAGTCGACCTTTTTTGTAATGACTTCATCTTGAATACGAGCATAGGCTTTACTAGGGCTGACAAAGATCAATGTCAGCGAAAGCATTACAAACAAAAAAGAAATATTTCTACTTTGCAAATTGAATAGGGGATTGAATTTGTATAAATATATAGAATTTTAAGTCTGTGTGTAATTTATTAGTCTGAAAATTTATTCACCAAGCATTGTTAGTTTAGATAAATTAAGCTATTTATCATTTTAACATCCTTATTAATAATAGCTTATGCTTAAAGTTATAAACTTAATAAAATGTTTTTGAACTTTTATAATAGTTTCTTGTAATTAATAACATCATCAGAAATTACCATACAAAATTTATGGAATATTGGTGATCTAATCATTAATTACATATGGAAGTAAATAATATAATAAATGCAGTTAAAAGCTTCAATCAAGATGCCCGTCATTTTCAAATTTTATATTTAAGTATCTTTTTGTTATATGGTGTTTTTGGTTTAGATTGGGATATTTCCGCAACCAGAATTTTGGTGGTACTTGGCTCAGCCATCATTACACAGTTCATCTGGATCAGAATAGTTCACGGTAAATTGAGCGCATTGAAAAGTGCTTTAATCACTGGACTAGGTCTATGTCTTCTGCTAAATTCAGCATCTTTACTAACAATGGGGCTCGCTTCATTTTTGGCCATTTCAAGTAAATTCATTCTTAGAATCAAAAATAAACACCTATTTAATCCAGCTAATTTTGGAATTATCGTCTCTATTATTGTGTTTCAAGATGCTTGGATTTCACCAGGTCAGTGGGGAAGCAGTGCTCTATTTTTATTCGTGCTGTCCGTATTAGGAGGAATTATTTTACATAAAATTGGTCGCTTGGAAACCACAATTGTGTTTTTGGCAGCCTTATTTCTGATGGAATTTGGAAGAACTGTTTTATATCAAGGGTGGGGAATGGATGTTTTATTTCATAAATTCTCAAGTGGCACCCTTTTGCTATTCAGTTTCTTTATGATTACTGATCCAATGACCATTCCAAATGCAAAGGCATCAAGAATAATTTGGGCATTAGTTCTAGCTATAGCAACTTTTGTTCTAAGCAATTGGATGCAAATTTATACCGCTCCAATATGGGTGCTATTTGCCATGACACCTCTTACAGTGATTCTTGATAAAATATACCCGAAATTAAAGTTTGAGTGGACCTCAAATTCGAAAAAAATGAATCTGGTAAATTCTAAACCTAAAATCAATTAATAATCAAACCTTCCCTGAATTACAGGGCTAAAAACTAAATAAATGAAAACAAAAAAAATAGTATTGACCGCATTAATTTGTCTGCTCGGACTTTCAGGTAGGTCATTTTGTGGCTTTTACGTAGCCAAAGCAGATGCCAAATTATTTAATAAATCTTCTCAAGTTATTTTAGTAAGAGATGGCAATAGAACCACAGTAACCATGTCAAATGACTTTAAAGGAGATGTTAAAGATTTTGCAATGGTTGTTCCCGTTCCAACTATTATTGGTCGTAAAGACATAAAAATTGCAGATGCTTCTGTATTTAATAAATTGGACGCCTATTCAGGCCCAAGATTAGTTGAGTATTTTGATCAGAACCCATGTCAAGTAAATCGAGTCTATGCTGAACATAGCTTAGACATGATAACAACTACCTCAGTTCGCGAAATTAGTGCATTCAGGAAGGACAAGGCGAAATCGTTAGGCGTTACAATTGAGGCACAATACAAGGTTGATGAATATGACATTTTGATTCTGTCCGCAAAAGAATCAAATGGACTGAAAATTTGGTTAGTACAGAATGGATATAAAATTCCAGCCCAAGCAGAAGAGGTTCTTGCACCCTATATTAAAAACAACATGAAGTTTTTTGTTGTAAAGGTTGATGTTGAAAAATTGGATCAGATCAATGGGATGCAAAATGTGAATAAATACATTGATGATCCAGTAATGGCAAAATCAAGAAATTTAAGGCCTTTACAAATCACATATGATTCTCCTAAATTCATGCTACCTATCCGTTTAGGAATGGCAAATGCCAATGGTGAACAAGATATGATTGTATATGCTTTGACCAAAAAAGGTAGAGTAGAGTGTACCAATTATAGAACTACAAAAATCCCAACCAATAAAAACATACCTCTATTCATTAAACAAAAATTTGGTCAGTTTTATGTTGATTTATTTGATAAAGCACATAATAAGGCAGATAAAGAAGCTGTTTTTCTGGAGTATGCTTGGAATGTTAGCCCTCAATTTACAGGTATGAAATGTGATCCTTGTGTTGGACCTCCACCAATATATACTGATCTGGTAAAAGCAGGTGCAGATTGGGTATTAAATAGTAATAATCAAGTAGGTGATCCGGTATTTTTTACACGATTACATGTTCGGTATTCCAGAGAAACACATCCGAGAGATCTAGAATTTCAAGTCACACCAAATAATGAACATTTCCAAGCTAGATATATTTTAACCAACCCTGCTTCAGGAGATTTAACTTGTGATGAAGGGCAAAAATACTGTGCAAAAATGGTTAAGAAAAGAGCTGGAGAATTAGAGGAATTAAAAACATTAACCTCATGGAATACAGTACAGTATAAAAACTATGTGCAAGAATATTACGACAAACTTGATGACCCACGCTTGCTATATGATGTTGAAGAAGATAAAAACGAAATTATCCCAATAACACCAAGCAATCATACTGATCCTGGGTTAGGGTTAAAACTAATGATCATGGGGAGTGTTTTCATAACAATGTTAATCATGACTCTAAGTTTGAGATTAAAACGTCTAAGAATGGCCTAAAATGTTAAATAGTGTAATTCATAAGCACTTGAAAATCCTGCAAATATTGGTTTGCAGGATTTTTTTTAATGATAAAATATCGTTTTAAAAAAGTACCTCTTGAGAAGTATTTGCTGAATATAACAGTAATCTTGAACAAGTTGACGATATTTGTATTATTGGAATTCAAGTTTAATTCTTCGTTTTGTCAAAATCTAAAATATGAAACTGAAATTATTTAAAATTTTAGCCAAGCTTAATAAACTGGTTTTACCAAGCTACACTAAGCGCAATTTAGATCTAACAAAGGCCTCTAAGCTACAATTAATGATTTTAGGGTGGAGAGCTTTTGTTACCACTAGGTCATTAGATTAGTTCAATGTTTGATACCCTTTCACTGCTTACCTGAAAGCAAATTTTAACGTCTTTTTAACTTGTTTTGACATTTCTTTAACTAGCAGTATTAAGTGAGTAATTTAACTTGGTAAAAATTTTCTGAGTTAAATTATGAAACAAACTTATTCTATTCTAATCGGCATTGTATTTTGGTCCTCAATTACCACAGCACAAACAACCATTAATTTTCCATGTGGTACAACACCTACAATTGATGGTGTTTTAAACCCAAATGAATGGAATGATGCTGATACTATTGAAATTAATGGACTGAATACGATTCAAGTTTATTTTAAACATGATGATAACAATTTATACTTTGCTTTTGATGGACCTCTTGAATCCTCAAATGTTAGATTTCCAGAAATAATGTTTGACTTAAATAATGATAAAACTAATATTTGGCAAATGGATGATTGGTGGTTCCATGTTTCAGCAACTGATTGTGAATATCAGGGACAACCTGCCAATTATGACAGTTGTAGTTTAGTTCGTCCAAACTGGACAGCTGTAAGTAATATTCTCCCAGGAGGAGGAATTACTGATTTTATTGAAATTCAAATTCCTCTATCTACACTGGGTTTAGACCTTGCTAATATCGATACGATTGGCATAGCATTTAATGTCACCAACACCTTTAATGTATGGGAATATTGGCCAGCAGGTGCTGACATTAATCAACCATCTACCTGGGCTAACGCTACTGTTTTATGTCAACCTCTTGATTATCCCAAAATTAAAGAAATCAATAATATCTTAATCTTTCCTAATCCAACAACAGGTCAATTTTCAGTAAAAATTGACAACCAATTATTAGGAAGTATTATATCTCTAGATATTGTAAATATGGCTGGTCAAGTAATATTGAGCAGATCATTCTCAGACTCTAAGGACGAGATAGGCAATGATTTGAATTTCAATTTAAACTCAGGTGTTTACTGTATTCGATTTAATACTTCAAATCAAACTATTCAAAAAAGAGTTATAGTCAATTAATACTTTCTTTTTGATCTAAGATAACTTGAATGGCTTTATCAATAGCAATATTGTAGATTTCCCATTCATCTCTTTCAGAAATAAACACAACAAATGTTGTATTTATTTCAGGGATATATTTAAACACTGTACCCCAAAACCCACCATGACCATAAGCATCCATACCAAGATGCTCAGTTTTAGAAATCCCCATATAATAATCAGATGGGATACTATCTTGCGTTTTAGTTTCGGTATAAATTAAATTAATGGTTTTAGCATCATTAAATAAATCACCATTAAATAAGTATTGAGAAAAGTGAGCAACATCTTCTGCTGTTGCAGCTATTCCTCCGCCACCAAATAAATCATACGATCCATGTAAAGTATAGCTTTCGACCTGATAGCCTGTTGCAAATTGTTGAATTAATTGACGAGAATCTTCAGGTGTTGGTTCCAAAAGATTAAACCAGGTATTGTTAAGACCAAACATCTCATATCTAAGCAGTTCACGAATGGCTTGGTAATAAGGTAATTTAGTCTTGTTTTCTATGATTTCAGTTAATAATAAATAATTTAAATCTGCATACCTAAACGTAGTACCTGATTTAGCAATTGGATCTCCATCTTCAATCCCCATAGCAATCTGTTCGTCTCTTGTCCATTCGTGCTCTGGTTCAGATTGGGTCATTTTTTGAAACTTAGGTGAATCAACAAAGTCAAAAATACCACTCGTATGAGACAATAGATTCCCAACTTTTATGGACTTAAGATCATATCCATCTGCAATCAATAAATTTCTTGATTTATTTGAGATCAAGTCTTGTATAGGATCTTTTAAGTCAAAATGACCTTCCTCAACTAACCTCAAAATAGCAGCAGAAACATAAGTTTTCGTCATACTTGCAATCAGTGCAGGATCCTCTGGTCTTAAAGGTTGATCAGAATCTTGGTGATGAGATCCAACTGCTCCATTCCAAGATAAATTAATATCTGGTGATTCGATATGCATTATTATACCTTTGGTATTTGGGTTGTCATGGTACAAAGAATCAATAATCTCTTGAAATTCAGATTCTTTAAATGTTTCTCTATTTTTTTCCTCTGTCAGTCCAACTTCTTCATGATTTTGTTCCGTTTGGCAATTAGTTAAGCAACAGATGGTCGATACTAATACCAGTTGTCTAAATTTAAGCATAGAATTTCTTTTTGGAATTTCGAAGTTACAATTAATACTTAAATCAATTGTGCATAACTATTCAAATTATTTACATAGATTTCTGATTGTTTTTAGCTAACTTGCCTATCCACTTTTAGAATATAATTATGAGAGCCATATTTCAAAAAATAGTCATTTTTAATCTTGTCTTAGTTAGCACTCTTACAGCTAGTTCACAGATCATATACACAGACTTACAACCAGATTTGACAGCTGATTATACCACTAATAACATGAACGATACGGTTCGGATTGATATTGACAATGACAATGTAATGGATGCTGAATTCATTGCTGGGATATCGGTCGTCGCTAATGACAACCTTCAGGGTGAAATCATGCATATTAATGGCAACCATGAAGTGGCAGCTGATGTTTATAATGATATCATTATTGGAATTCCCGTATCATTCAATCAAGCACTAGTCTATAGTGCCGGACAAACAATTGATGGTTCTTTGACCTATGAGTCCAATTCAGTTTTAGGTGAGGCTGATGGGTTAGCGTTATATATCACATCAACTTTAATTACGGCAGGACACGCCACTACTGATGATCAAGACTTTTATATTGGCATAAAACTTGACATTAATGGCAGTACGCACTATGGTTGGGTTTTGGCGAGTGTGAATAGTACTGTGCCCAAAATTACCATCAAATCATTTGCTTACAATACGGCTGCTGATGCTGCAATTGTTGCAGGAGCCACAAATAACATTCAAAAATCTACCGAGGTTACAAGTGCAGTATACCCAAATCCTTTTACCAATTCAGTCATGTTGAAAAATGTTGTCGTTGGCTCGAAGATAACAGTGTACCGTTTAGACGGGAAAGAAATCACCACATTTATTACTGGACAGGATAATGTTGTACTGAATACTGAAGATTGGATAAATGGGACTTATATCTTAAAAGTTGCTAATGATGATTCAGTCTATTCCTTTAAGGTTAGTAAGACACATTAAATCAATTCGTTGTGAGAAAAATTGTCGCGTTCTTGACCGTTATTTTGCTGTCAGGTACAGGCATGGCTCAAAATAAGAGTGTAAGCGGACAAGTTTTAGATAAAACAAGTCAAAAACCTTTGCAAGGTGTAATGGTCTATATTCCACTGCAGGACACTACATTTTCTGACATAAATGGTCATTATGAATTAACAGTCCCAAAAGGGTCGTATCAAATTATTTGTGTTCATTTTGGTTACTCAAGATTAGAAGAGAATGTTGACCTAAGTTCTGAAAATTCTACTTTAAATTTAAATTTATCAGAAATCACACATGAATTAAATGAAATAGTAGTCTCAGCTGGTCGGTTTGAACAAAATATAGGTGAAGTTCCTGTTTCTATTATTGTAATTAAACCTAATTTAATTGAAAATAAAGCCATTACTGCACCTGAAGCATTAGTTGACCAAATCCCTGGAGTTCAGGTCCTCGAAAACCAAATTAGTATTAGAGGGGGTAGTGGATTTAGTTACGGATCAGGAAGCAGGGTCTTGGTCATGATTGATGATATGCCAATATTATCAGGAGATGCTGGAGATGTGAAATGGAATGCCCTCCCCATAGAAAACCTTTCTCAAATGGAAGTCCTTAAAGGCGCATCTTCTGTATTATATGGTTCATCAGCCTTAAATGGCGTTATTAATATAAGGACAGCCTATCCAACATCAGTTCCCGAAACTAAAATTAATATCTCAAGCGGGATGTATCTACCAGGGTATGGCGCACAAAAAGGAAGGAAACCTGACGGTTCAGATACTACTTTCAATCGTTCTAGTCAGCAATGGTGGGAAGGACCACAATTTTATACTAGTGCTAATTTCCTACATTCTCAAATTATCAAAAAGAATCTAGATTTAGTCATTGGCGGAAACGTATTTTCTGATCAGGGCTATAAACAGGGTGCAGATGAATATCGCTACAGACTCAACGCAAATACCAGATGGAGATCAAAACAGATTAAAGGTCTAAGTTATGGTTTGAATGGGAACTACAATAGAGCTAAGGGCCATTTGTTTTTTCTTTGGGAAAATGCCGATAGTGTTTTAATTCCACAAGGAGGCATTGATACTGCAACCACTTCTTTGAGTCAATTTTTAACCCAACGCTTAAATTTGGATCCATTTGTGACGTATCATGGTTCAAAAAACCGTAAACATCAATATAAAGGTCGATTATATCAAACCGTTAATACTAATAATACAGACCAAAGTTCAACAGCTGTAGTTTATTATAATGAGTATCAATTCCAACAAAGGTTTAAAAACGATTTACGCTTGACCTCAGGTCTGGTTAACACGCTAACAAATGTAAGTTCGCAGTTGTATGGTGATCACCAATCTAATAATTTGGCCTTGTTTGGACAAATAGATAAGAAGTGGAAACAATTCAACTTTACTGGTGGATTGAGAATTGAACATTATCGCATTGATACCATTAGAACCGAAGGCATCATTCCATTGACCAATTTATCATTACCTTTTCAACCAGTTTTACGATTAGGCACAACTTATAAAGCTGCCAAGGCGACACATCTAAGATTATCTTTTGGTCAAGGGTATCGTTTTCCAACCATTGCAGAAAAGTTTATTTCTACAACCGTTGGAATCCTTAAATTATTTCCGAATCCTAATATTAAAGCAGAGCATGGCTGGAATTCCGAGTTAGGTATAAAACAAGGCTTTAAAATTGGCCAATTTAAAGGTTATGTTGATTTGGCTGGATTTGTAACTGAATATGACAATATGATGGAATTTACTTTTGGATTATATGATTCATTAGGAAATCCTTGGGATATTGAAACTATGGGCTTCCCTAGCTTCAATGATTTCGGAGCCCAGTCTAAAAATGTAGAAAAAGCCAGAATCTCTGGAGGAGAATTGACAATTACAGGAACAGGAGAAATTGGTAAATTTAATATCAATGTACTGGGTGGGTATACCTACTTAAACCCAGTAAGTCTAAACACGGATTCTACCTATCTGACAACCTTTAGTGATACCATTACTGACATACTAAAGTATAGAGCCAAGCATATGGCTAAATTCGACATTGAATTATCATATTGGAAAGTGGCTTTAGGCTGCAGTGGTCGATACAATAGCTTTATTGAAAACATAGATCAGACCTTTGTCGATCCTTTTTTAGGAAACTTGATTCTGCCTGGCTATACTGATTATAGAAATGTCAGAAGAGTAGGAGACTTTGTCCTTGATGCACGATTATCAGTGCAGGTGAATGACCATCATAAAGTCGCTTTGTTAATGAACAATGTCCTGAACCGTGAATATTCAAATCGACCAGGGAATGTTTTGCCAACGAGAACGCTTATAGTTCAATATTCACTTAAATTTTAATGTGGATTTAGTTATTTAGTTTTATAACTTTGTAAATAAAACAATTTGGATGCTAACTGCTGTAAAAAAAGGATTCATGCTTATTGTAGGTGTTGCTTTAATCATTAATTCAAATGCTCAACAATTTGAATGGGTTAAAACTGTAGGGAGTGTTGAAAATGAGCTTGTTAGGAATTCTGCTATAGACGATTATGGAAATATTTATTCGGCTGGAGAATTTTTTGATACTATCGACATTGACCCTGGTCCAAATGTTTTTCAACTTAATTTTATTCCGTCTCAAGGCGCCCCTTTTTTTATTCAAAAATTAGACCCGTTAGGTAATTTTATTTGGGGAGGGAAAATAAATTCGGCTAATATTGCTGAGATTATTGTAGACAATGATCAAAATGTTATAATTGTAGGAGATCATAGGTCTACGACTGATTTTGACCCAGGACCTGGTATCCAAAATGTATCCACGCCTTCAGGTGTAACAGAGAACTTTGTTCTAAAATTAGATTCTGGGGGCAACTTTGTTTGGGTTAAAATTTTTAAAGTTGAGAAAGTACTGGATGTGGAAATAGACAATTTTAATAATATTTCGATTATTGGACTCTTTGAAGGAACTTCAGACTTTGATCCAGGTACTGCCACCTTCAATTTGACTTCGGTGGGTTTTAACGATATTTTCACACTTAAACTAGATAGTATGGGCTTGTTTCAATGGGCAATTCAGTTAGGAGGTACACACCCGCAAGATGTTGCCAAAACACTTGATATTGATTCAGCAGGTAATCTGTATCTAGCAGGATCATTTAACGGTACAGTTGATTTTAATCCTGGAGGCGGAACGCATAATTTAACATCTAATGGAGGAAGTGGGTTTGATGCTTTCTTACTTAAACTAAATGATTCGGGACAATTTATCTGGGTCAGATCGTTTGGTGGTGCACATAGTGATTTTGGTTCCTTGGTAGCCGTAGATTCTTGGGGCAACTCTTACTCTACAGGATCGTTTGAAGGTGTCGTTGATTTTGACCCAGGGCCAGGAATATTCAACCTTGTGGGAGACCCGCCCTTTTCAGTCCCTGCAGCTAAATATATTTTAAAACTGGATTCAAATGGAAATTTTGGTTGGGCAAAGAAACTTAATGGATTTTTAGGGATCATGTCAATAACTAACAATCAGTCAAATGCGAACGACATATATTATTCTGGTTGGTTTAGTGATACAGTAGATTTTGATTTCTCTTATGGCACTGATATTCGTACGCCTGGCTTGAATGTCAGTGCAGATGCTTTTGTGTCAAGGTTTGATAGTGCTGGAAATTATGTCAATGTTGCTACTTATGGAAGCGGTGGATCCGCAATCGCTTATGATGTTGAAGTATTTAACAATAATCATATATATAGTGTCGGTAGTTTTCGTGATAGTGCTGACTTTAATCCTGGTTCCGGAATTCAATATGAATATGCTGCCAGTGCAGGGTGGCGTGATGTTTATGTTCTAAAATTAAGTGAATGTACTCAATACACTTATGGCAATGTCAGTTTAACAAGTTGTGGGCCATTTATTTCTCCAAGCGGTAAACAATTTCCAAATACAGGTGTTTTTGTAGATACCATGTTAACTTATCTTGGTTGTGACAGTATTGTCACCTTAGACCTTACCATTCATGCTAGCCCAGGGCACGACACCACAATTTCAACTTGTAACAGTTATATTTTTGGAGATTCAATATTACATTCTTCTGGACAATATAGTGATACCTTGTTGACAGTGAACGGCTGCGACTCTATTATTAACCTTGATCTTATCTTAAATAAGACTTTTCTTGATACCTCTATAACTGCCTGCTTGAATTATTTTTGGAACGGAACACTATATGAATCTACAGGTCAGTATTATGATACTTTAGTTAATGCTAGTGGCTGCGATAGTATCATTACCCTTGATTTGACTATAGATACGATAAATAGTTTCATTACCAATTTTGGTAGTTTACTGGTTTCACAAGCTCCTAATGCAAATTATGAATGGATTGATTGTCAGGGTGAATCATGGTTGGGAAATAATCAAAATCAAACGTTTGTTCCCCAACATCCTGGAGTATATGCAGTAATTGTTGAAGAAAACGGTTGTGTGGATACATCTGATTGTACTGAAGTAATACTGCTTAGCAATGAAATTGAGGTATTGGAAGGCTTAAAATTCTATCAAAGTCCTTATAATGGAAACATCCAATGTGTTTTAAGTAATCCAGATCTTTATGATATCGCGTTGGTAAGCAATGCCTTAGGAGAAATAATCGCTGAATATGAAATCTACTCTCCAACTCTTGAAATTGAAATTAACGGTAGTGCAGGTTTGTACTTTATTAGACTCATTGACAATAATAAAAATGAAAGAGTTTTTAAATTTTTTAAATTAAATTAGTAAGATATTATTGTACATAAGATATGAGACATTAATTCATGATTAGTAGCCTATTATTATTATTAACTCATTCCTGTACCAAAGAAGATCAATTCGTGATTGATGAAGACCTAATTCAAGCTTATATTGAAACACATAATCTTGACACCACAGCAACGGGAACAGGTTTACACTATGTCATTAATGAACAAGGTACGGGCGACCAACCTAACGCCAATTCATCTGTAACAGTAGCCTATAAAGGCTATTATACAGATGGGTCAGTTTTTGACCAATCCAGCATTGAAGGCATTACCTTTTCATTGACGCAAGTCATTGCCGGATGGCAGGAAGGGATTCCCTACTTTAAAGAGGGAGGCAAAGGTGTTTTGTTGATTCCTTCTGCCTTAGGTTATGGCGGCCAAGGCAGTGGTGGCATTCCTCCAAATGCTGCACTCATTTTTGATGTACATTTGATTGAAGTATTATAGAAAATTTACTTTGATTAATTGTCTTCTAACCTAATATTGTGCGAGTGTTAAGCCATTGGGGTTAATTCTATAAAAAAAATCAAATGCAAGCTTTAATTAGGTTGCTTGATTAATTTATGGTAGGTTTTGTTGCCTTCTGCACTAATCACAATAAAATAAACACCCGGGGCCTCATTCAAATCTATATAATGAGTAGTATTCCCTGATAGAGTAAGTTGGCTAATTATTCTTGCCGTACCATCATAAATGGTCACAGTTGCCACATCATATGACCCTATGTTAATCATGAACACACCATTGGTTGGGTTGGGGTAAATGCCCAAGTTAGAGGGTATTGAATTATCGGTATTTAATGTTAATAAATCGATACAATCTGAGGTGTCGGTGCAAAAACTATTAGACAAGATGACAGCATAAGTACCATTAGATGAGGGATAAAATACTGCATTTGTGTCACCTACTACCAAGGACGAATTACTACAATCCATCCATTGATAGGAATAGGCATAAGTAGTGGTATATACAGAGTTTGTAGTAGTACCCAGGTCGATATTAGGCCAACAATCAGAGGCACTGATTAAAAAGGCTTCAGGGTCAACAGATGCTATATACATTTGGTTTAATGTATTCGGATCAAAATTCACGGAATCCGAAAACCATCCAGTCATGACCAGCTCATCATTAGACCTGATTTCTACATCTCTAACATCATCATGACCAATGCCTCCAACATGGTGAAACCATCTAAATAACCCCAGAGAATCTAGAGACAATACATAACCATCCAGCAGGCCATTGAATGGAGTATAGACCTGATTCGGTCCCGGATCCATTTCTGCAGGCCCCTCTACGCTTCCAGAGATATACATGTTCCCCTTTGAATCAATTTCTATATCGTTAACATAATCCCTATAACTGCCTCCAAATGATTTAGCCCAAATGAAATCACCGAAAGGTGACAATTTCAGGACAAAAACGTCACGATTTGAAAAGGGAGTAGTACTCATATTAAATGTACCTGCTCCTGGATTAAAATCAGTATTATTTCCATAAAATCTACCGGTCACATAGATATTATTATCATCAGCATCTGTGATGACTGAAATTCGATTGTTTGGGATTCCAATAAACCCTTCTACAACCTTAGTCCATAACATATTGCCCAGGCTATCTAATTTTTGGATGTAACATTTGGAATTTGATCCGCCAATATTCAGGACACTAGGTCCCGAGTCAAAATCTACCATACCGTTACATGTTCCAACATGAATCAAGTTGTGATTTTGGTCAGAGGTGATGGCAAGACCATAGGCACCATTATCGAAACTTTGAATGGTTCTGACCCATTTAAAATTAGCATTACTATCAATTTTTAAAACATACGCATCACCAGTATTGCCAGCACTGATACTATTGATTTGTGGACCAAAATCAAAATCGATTGCCCCCATATAATGACCGACAATATAAATGGCATTCTTATTAACCACTTCAATGTCCCAACAATGATTGATGCTGGTTGTCCCAAGATCATGAGCCCAAACAAAATTCCCTTGCGGGTCCAATTTGATGATGCAACCAATCCAATCTATATTAAAAGTATTAGTATTTAATTGTAGCACACCAGAGCCAGGGTCAAAATCAATAAATCCTTTATATGAGCCTGAAATATAAATATTACCATCTGCATCAGTTTCTATATCATGCATCAGAAGGTCAGCTGGATTACCAAGAGTATTTTTAAAGATTTTTGCCCACATAAAATTGCCAAGAGAATCTTCTTTAACAACATACCCCGCTCTTAAAATACCAGCAAAATTAGTGACGACTGCAGGTCCAAAATCAAAATCAACTACGCCTTTAAAAATGCCTGTTGCAATGGTGTTTTCGAAAGGATCTATGACCAAATCTAAACCTTCAGCATGATTCTGAGATCCGCTGATATTATGATGTTCAGTCACCTTAACAGTATTGATATTAGGAGCTTGGCCAATAACCTTACTACATAACATCAAAAATAATGCTTTGAGAATAAAATATTTCATTTTCTTTTTTGGCCTTCAAACAAATACTTCAAATATATCCTTAATAGTTTAATTAAATAGATAATGAGTCCATAATATTAACTCTATTTCCACAAACAACACAATATTTGTTGGCTGGAGCATTTATATTAGGAATGTATTTATTTGATTTTAAATAATTTAATAACGTAATTATAAAATAATTTTGAATTTTTGTCCCTTTTCATAAACCTTGATCGTTGTTTTAATAAATAGACAATTTATAAATCAATTAAAAAAAAAGATTATGGCAGAATTTATGTTATTAATGAGAAATGAAGGAATTCCAATGGCGAATCTTTCAGATGAAGAAAAAGGTGCAGTGATGGAAGAGTGGGGTACATGGATGGGTGGCTTACAAGCACAAGGGAAATTAAAAGGTGGATTACCATTCAATCCTGCGTCGGCAGTAGTAATTAACAGCAATGGTGAGCACACTAATGGTTATTATTCAGAAGGAAATGATGTGAATGTTGGTGGGTTTATTCACTTAGAGGTTGCTGACCTTAACGAAGCGGTTGCTATTGCAAAATCGACCCCAGGTCTTCACGGAACAGGAAGTACAGTAGAAGTCCGAGAATTTATGGAGATGTAATTCATATTCTATTATAGCTAAAAAAGAAAAACGACTATCATATATTGATGGTCGTTTTTCTTGCGTTTAATATTTTAAAATAATCATCACCGAAGTACTGATTAGCCTTCAATTGAAGCCCTATCATATCGAATTATTCAATGTATTTAAAGATAGAATTTGAATAAATATCTGACCTTAAGAGTTAATCAAATTCTAAATAATTATTAAAATTACGATAATATTCGTCAAGAATATTTCAATTTCTAATGTAAATAAAGTACCTTTAGGCTGTAATAAGTAACACTTTCGTTACTTTAATAATTAAAATAATGAATAAAGGAACAGTAAAATTTTTCAATGATGCCAAAGGATTTGGTTTCATTCAAGAAGAAGAATCAGGGAAAGAACATTTTGTACATGTCTCTGGATTAATTGACGAAATTAGAGAAGGCGACCAAGTTGAATTTGAACTTGAAGAAGGAAAAAAAGGATTAAATGCGGTAAGAGTAAAAGTACTTTAAACCTCAATATATAATTTTTATCATCTAAGGATACTCAATTGAGTATCCTTTTTTTATACTCATTTTTTCTCTACTTTGTAAGATTAGCTTCTAAAAGCTTATTAGAGCACAATTTTAATAAACCCACCGAAATTTAAAGGAGGTTGACAATTATTTGAAGTTGACATTGCGTTAATGTCGCAGAATTTCAAGTAAAGTATTTCATTATCAAAATTAACCACGTAGAAACTATAGTCTTGTTCTGTAGAGAATTTGCAACCATTGTTATTAGTGGCAACCAATTTTACCCTATGGTCAAAAGATGAAGAAGGATTATGTGCCACAACATCATAACCCTGTGTGATAGGTAAATTATAAAATGAAATTTCAAAACTATAATCAGAGGTAGCTGCATATACTTGAAATTGACTTCCATTATAGCCATTGCTTAAAATATCAATCGGAACCATTTCCCCATCAATTATTATCATGTTTTCTTCAGGATCACAACCCATATCATGAAATAATGTGGTTTTAAATTCAAAATAATCTTCAGAATATAAAATTTCACTATTGTCCAAAATCATATAGGTTCTTGCTCTTAAGGTTTGAGCTCTTGGAAGATTATTTAGCCAAAATTGCCAATTCCCTTTTCGAAAATCGGCTGTCCGTTCATTAAAATTACCTGATTCAGTTTCTGGGTAAGAAGGATCTCGCTCTGGAATCATACTTGTATCTGACCAGCATACACCATAAGTGAATTCATCAAAATACAAAAAGTGGTAATAACACTCCATTTTGACATCTCCTCCATTAATGTAGCTTTCTTCCAGATTGACATAAGAGTACCTCGTGGTTTGCTTTTTGCAACCAACCGTAATGATAATTACACCTATTAACAGCAATGAAATAACAGACTTGAACATATTTTAGCTCGTAAAGATACAAATGTAATAGTTTAAGAATTATGGTCTTTTAAAGTTTTAACTATTTCTACCTGAACAAGTGTTTTTGAAATCGGTTAATCGAAAAAGACCAAGATTCTCCTTGGTATTCAAAATTGACCGTTTCTTGATCTTTATTAAAAGTTATCTCGTCTATAACAGGCGGAATCACGAAAGTTTCATGCGCTTCGAACGATAATACATAAAATGGTTTTTAACCCATTTCTGTATAAACAGCAATAATTCTGAGAGCTTAAATGTAGCAAATTAATTCTATGGCTTCAAAACATCAATACAATTAATATCAACCCTTTTCTAATCACGCATAGAGATTACGAAAATTAAGTTACTTTTGATGACGTTATGAAGAATAATAATGGATAAGGCCTTGAAATCAACAAAAAACAATGCTACAATTTATGGAAATACTTGTTAAACAAATCACGAAGGAAGTTGATGATAAAATGAAAACTTTCTTTTTAGATGAAAAAGGAATTGAATATCAAATTGATTGGGGTCAGCCAAGGTTTGAGAACATTGGTTTTCAGCTAAAAGAAAATTCCATGTTTAATAATAAAGGCTATACCTATAAAGGCAAGTGTAAGCTACTAGCGGTAGGTAAAGGAAATAAATATGAGGACAGACATATTTTTCTAGAGCGAAAAACGAAGCACCGTTACTATATCAATGAAGAAGAGTTTAAAGCTAATTTTGAAAGCATAGCCAAAGAATAGCAAAGCTACCTAAGTATTGCAGTGAAAAACAATCGATTAGCAATCTAGTCTTAGAGTATTAATTGATGTCTTCGCTGTTATTTAGTTGCTCCAGTTTTCCATTTAAAAAAGCAATTCATCTAAGGCTATTTTACTATTATTAGCGGTAGAAGTAATGTATCACAGGTGTACAAGGAGTACTTAAAGTCATTAAAATAAATAAGGCATCTGTACATTGTTTTCACTTGACCTCCTATTTGAACTTGTCATTGACTATGGAAAATGAACTTTTAAAGCATCTAACGGTAGTAAGATATTATAGCAATCGATTAACTTTAACAATAGAATTTGAAATACGATAGTTTCATGATGAGTAACAACCTCCTTTCTAAATTTTCTACAAGCTGTAAAACAGCATTTTACGCTTTAAAAAGACTGTCTTTGATCGTGATTATTTTACTGCTTAGTCAAACCACGTTTTCGCAATTAGCCCTCCAAACCAATTATGCTGTTGATCAGAAAATCTACAAATTAAACAAGTTACAATTTCAAAAACTCTATCAATATCAGTCAATTCATGATAGTCTTGACTTATTTACTCATTTTATTAAAAAAGTCCCTATTCAGCAAATCAATTTTATGGATAGCCTTCCATTTGGTCATTATCTAGTCATTAAAGTAAATGGTAGTCAAGTTAATTTTAAGACCTATAGTAAGCCTTTTTTTAAACTACAATCTCATGGCTATAACGGAGAAGTATGGCATATCATCACAGATCAAGAAGATAATGTTCTTAAAAACGTGACTGTCAAAATCAAGGATAAAACCTATCCTTATCAGCCAAGTTGCAATTGTTATCCAATTCCAGTAAAACAAGGTTATGACACTCTACAATTGGCATATCTCGGGCATTATGATTTTTATAGAGTGCTAGCTAATTATAATCAACAAGACCCATATGAAGTTAAATCGAATGAATATGAAAAACAAGTCTTGTCGAATGTCAGAATCCTACCTGGCTATGTCGCGTTTAACCAACCTAAATACAGGCATAGCGATACTATACGGGTTAAGGCTTTTTTGGTGAATGAAAAAGGCAAACCATGGCGGAAACGAAATGTATTGGTTAAATATAGAACACCAGATCACAAAACAGTTGTTTTAGGCAAAATCAAGCGGCAATCAGAAGGAGCTTATGTTACTGATTTTGTTGTCCCAGAATCGTTCCGACTTGGAACTTATCAGTTAAGTTTTTGGAAAACATGGGATAATTTGATGTTACGAAGCGAACCATTTCAAGTTGAAGATTACCAATTAAATCGATCTAATACTTATGCGTCTTCAACAACGCAACAAATTTATCACAGAGGTCAAAATGTTGAATTTATCTTAAAAGCTCAGGACGTTAACGGATTACCATTATTGGATGCTAAAGCTAAAATAACCATCCAAGCCAGACATTTTATTGATTTTTATGACAAAGTATTTTACTGGAATGGAAAGCCCAATTTCTACCATTTTGAAAAAGAAGTTTTATTTGATGTGGCAGGAGAAACCGTAGTATCATTCCACGATTCATTATTCCCAAATATCAATATGGTATACAATGCAACTGTAACTTATTCAAATGATCTAGGGCAGCTCTATACCAACAATGCAATAAATTTCACATTTGATGCCAAGCCACACCATTTCGAATTTAAATTAAAAGGAGATCGGATCACTGTTGATTATTTTAAATTAGGTATAAACACGCCTTCTGAACAATTGCAGCTCATCAGCATGAGAGGCAATGAAATCATTGAGACAAAAACAGTTTCAGCACCGTATAATGAGAAAATAGATTTGTTCAATACAGTCTATATCTTAAAAGATAAAAATAGACAAGAGATTGGTCGGTTAAACTTTAATAACCACAGTCCCTTGCCTGTTACATTAGCCGGTAATCGGTCACATGATTCCATTGCGATTCGATTAAACAACGATCTTCAAATGCCAGTGAGTTATCGTATCTTTAAAAGAAATAAGCAAATTGCTGGCGGACAATGGCAAAAAGGTGAGAGCCAAGTCATTTATGCCGCAGCAGACTCCACTTTAGATGATTACCATGTTTTTTACTCAGTGCTATGGCGTGGCAAACATTTCATTAAAGAAGATATATTCTATTCTGATGAAACTAAACTGAATGTTGAAATTAATCAACCAGATATTGTTTTCCCTGGTTCTAAAATTCCTATAGAAGTGAATATTACGGATTATAAAAATAAAGGGGTAGAAGGGGCTAATGTAACGGCCTACTCAGTGAATGGTTTGTTTAATGACATTCCGCTTCCAAAACTGCCCTATTTTGGAAGATTGCATCACGGTTTTTTAAACCACTTTTCTGTAAACCAACACCACTTTAATGTCAATCAAAATATCGCATTGACTGAAGATTTAATAAGTCAGCTTGACCTGAGAAAAACGCCCTATTATGATTTTGCTTATCCAAAAAATGGGGTAGGTGTTTTTCAGGATAGCATTGGTGGATCTTTATCAGAGTTAGCTGTTTATGGTAAAAATATGAATGATCGTTTGCCCATACATGCGGTTTATTTAAATGATGAACCTGTTGGTATTAATGGGTCCTCAAATAGCTCGCCTTTCGTCTTTTTAAAACCTGCTGGTACTTATGAATTAAAACTAAGGACCAACAAACATTTATACACCATAAAGAATGTAAAGCTGATAGCGGGAGAAAAAACCTACTTATGCTTAAATGAATCCTATATAGAAGGGAATCCAAATGTGCTGTACTTAAAGATTGACAAACCACCATTCACTAAGGAAGAACATGACTATTTTAAATCAAATTTTCTAATGCTCAAAAGGAGTAACCATCAGTTGACCATTGAGCAGGATGGTTTTATTGCTGACACCAGGAATCTTACTACTAATTCAATATTTTACGACAATAACCAATGGTATTATTTGATAGGCCCATTGAAACAGGGGAAAGTAAATCTGTATAATCAATCAACAGATACCTTAGTAACTAACGATTTTTATCCAGGTTACCTGTACAGTGTTGATAGTGTTGGTGAATTGATTGTTGACAAACCTATTTCAGATAATTTCCCTTCTAGAGGGTTTAAATTGACTACCCGATATCAGGATTGGAGTTTTAAATATAAACTATTGCGTTGGGCGGATTATCTCTCATCATCCGAAAAACCAGAAATAGACTACAGCAGCCGAACGATACAGAAAAAAGCACCAATTGTTAAAATCAATTTAGATAACCCAGCACGAGAACAGCAATTACAGTCCTTTCGTCCAGAAAAATTTGGTCAAGCCAATGCTGGTGCTGTCAATTTGAAAAACAATACTGGAAAAATTATGAAATGGGTTTTACTAGTAAACCAAACTGATGCAAAATCAACCGGTGCTTGGTATACATCTCGTTTTAATTATGGTGGATTTACGCCTGGCAAATATGATATTATGGTGTTTTTTACAGATAGTTCTTATTCCTTATTGTCAGACTTCATTATTCAAGGAAATGGCACAAATTATTATCGTCTAGATAGTAATGAGATCAAAGCACCTGACCTTGCCACACAATTGAATTATGAAGAGATCATTGTCGCTGGTAATAGATCGCCATTAAATACATTTGTGAATTACCCACTATATTTTCAGAAAATTCATTTGAAAACACTAAAAAGTCAAAAAGGACAAACCCTTTTAAGTGGCTATTTGGTTAACTCATATAATAGACCATTAAATAATCAAAATTTAATTTTTGAAAAGGCTGGAGAATTTAAATATGGTGCATTGACCAATAAAGATGGCTTTTTTGAATTAACTGATATTGAACCAGGGTTGTACACCATTAAAATTGGGAATTACTTACCCTATCATGTCTATGCTGATTTAACAGTAAAAAAAGGAGTCAATACTAGAATAGTGATTGGAAATGACCCTGTGCTGCGCTTAAATAAAGAAGGAGAACTTCTAGAGGAAGAATTAATCCCTGAAGCAGAGGAGGAGCGTGTTTATCATAATGGTGTTAACGTAAGGGCAGATGAAATCAATAATAGTCCTGCCTATTACGCTGATGGGGAGAAGTCTTCAATGATAAATGCCGTGCCAATATTGTTGTCTAGTGAAGGCAATATTAGTTTTAGAATTCCCACTAACACTTATGAATCAACCATGTATCCAAACTTAGCTTACGAGGAAGATTCAAAACAAAATGCATTAGAACAATACGCTAAACAAAAAGGATTAGATAAAGCCACTATGGATCTAATTCGAGAAAATGACAGTTTAAATAGAATTAGAAATAATTTTAGAGATTATGGTTATTGGGTTCCAAATTTAGTAACAGACGCCAATGGTAATGCACGTTTTACTGTTGAATTCCCTGATAATATTACGCGTTGGAAAACCATTGTGCCAGCCATGACTGGTCATAAACAAACTGGGATTGGAGTTAAATATGCGCAAGCCTACAAACCACTTAGTGGCCATCTCGGCATTCCATCATTTTTAATAGCGGGGGATTCAATTCAATTAGAAGGTAAGGTGCTCAATTATACCAATGATGCCATGGCTTTTAAAACCTGGTTTAAGCTAAATAAGGACACGTTACAAACTGGATTCCAATCTACAGAACGAACACTCTCAGAAACAGAATGGTTTTCCTGGTCAAAACCTGACTCGCTGACATTTGGATATGGTTTAGCAATGAAAGATGGGTATTTAGATGGCGAGGAGCGTCAACTTGCCGTGTTGACTAACGGCATTAAACAGGTCAAAGCTGAAATTGTACTCCTTGATAAAGATTCTATTTTGAATATTTCTACTGACAGTACTCAAAAATCGGTTTATATTTTTAATAAACCTTTGGGGATCTATGAGACAGAAATTAACCGATTAAAAACCTATAAATATGGCTGCAATGAGCAAACTGCCTCAAAATTAAAAGCCTTATTGTTGGAGCAAAAAATGGCAATTGCACTTGAAAAACCATTTACCGAAGGAAAAGCCATTAAAACCTGTATTGACATCTTAACACGAAACCAAAACCAAGATGGCTCATTTGGTTGGTGGGGTAAAAGCGACTATGATTTATGGGTTAGTGCTTATGTATTGAATGCACTAAACATGGCTTCAAAAACATATAAAGTAGATAATTACATGGCTACGGCTAGACTGCTGAAAACGAGACTTTCAATGATGCCTGTATCAGACCGATTGATGGTTTTAAACACGTTAGCTTCAGTGCCATTTCCAATGGACTACAATTCTTATATCCAAGGTTTAGATACAATTAACTTAAGCCTTCAGGATGAATTTCAATTGATCCACTTAAAACAACAACAAGATAGCACAGTATTGATAGATAAGGTGCTGAACTCCTTTAAAAAAGCACCTGAGGGTATTTTTTGGGGAGAGCAATTATTCAATAGCTATATCAACAAATGGCAAACCTCTGCATTGGCATATAAGATTCTACGACAAGCAGGCGGACATGAAGACTTGTTGAGTCAAATGAGAGACTATTTTCTTCAACAAAACCCAGAAGAGCGAAATACCATTGAACGCGCCACTTTATTAGAATTATTCTTGGAAGATGAATTATTGGCTAACAAAACCGCTGATCAATTTAAAGGAGAGGTATGGATCAATAATGAGAAAATAAAAGCATTCCCTTATTTTAAAAGCTTTGATATAAATGATAGCATCCATATCAGAAAAGCGGGCACAAGGGTTAATGTACAAGTTAATACACATACCGTCATTCAAAATCCACATGGCAACGATTCGTTACTTACTGTTGACACTTGGTTTATGCAATCGGGTAAACACCGAGATTCGCTCATAGCTGGCACACCAACCGTATATACTGTTAATGTAAATGTAAGAGAGGATATGAATTATGTTTTATTAGAAATTCCAATTCCAGCCTCGTGTATTTATAACCCGAAACGAGCAAGACCTAATGCTAATGAATCTTACCGAGAAAATTTCCGTTATATGACAGCCATTTCTTGTGCCTCACTAACCAAAGGCACTCATCAATTTCAAATCCAACTCATCCCAAGGTACGAAGGTCAGTTTAACGCCCTTCCTGTCAAAGTAGAGGAGATGTATTTCCCTGTTAATGTAAACTATTCTAGCGCTAAGAAGATAGTAGTAGAGAAGAGGTAATGTTGACTCTACATGGTGACTAATAATTGATTAGTTCTGTAACGTAAAATAAGCACCTAAATGTTGCTTAGTCTAGCTTTTAAACTCAAACATAAAGATTTATTACACAATAAATTACTGAATAGACAAATAGCCATATTAATTTAACATTTCAACAATAATTAGCTGATTGGCTCATAAAAATCAATTGGTTTTGGAGTGTTATAAATAGTCTTAAACAATCGACTAGATAAACCTATCAAAAGTAAGGCGTTTAAATGACATTTGTCATGTACTGTTGCGCATTCTAAGGGATAGAAATTTGTAAATTTATGGTTATAAAAGTTAATCATATGGGGTTCACGATAAAACATTTAACTGAGGCAAAAACAAGAGGGAATTTAATTAAAGTTGCTGATAAAAATGATATTCAAATAAAAAAGACGCTTAACAAATTAAAATACGAGGCTGAGCTTGAAAAATTACAAACAGAATTTGTAAATTTTCAAAAGTGGATTGCGCAGAATAATATGCGTGTGGCAATTATATTTGAGGGTAGGGATGCTGCTGGAAAAGGCGGTTCCATTAAGCGATTCAAAGAACATCTCAACCCAAGAACTTCTAGAGTAGTAGCGTTGACTAAACCTACAGAAGTTGAAAAAGGTCAATGGTATTTTAGAAGATATATCAAAGTATTGCCTAACCCTGGTGAAATTGTCTTTTTTGACAGAAGTTGGTACAATAGGGCCGTAGTAGAACCAGTTATGGACTTTTGTTCAAAAGAACAGTATGATAAATTTATGGTGCAGGTACCTGAATTTGAACATTTATTATATGAAGACAACTTAAAGATCATAAAATTTTGGTTTTCAATTTCTCAAGAGGAACAGAAAAAACGTTTTGATGACCGATTGAGCAATCCTCTTAAAAGATGGAAATTTAGCCCTGTTGATATGAAAGGACAAGAATTGTGGGGCAAGTACACCCACTATAAAGAGCAAATGTTTAGTAAAACACATACCAATTTTAGCCCTTGGATCATTGTAAAAACAAACAACAAGAAAGAAGCTAGACTAGAAAGTATGCGTTACGTTTTATCTCAATTCGACTATGATGGAAAAGGAGAAACAGGCATCCCTTTATTGCCTGATCCAAATATTATTATGAGATATCACAGAAGTGCTGTTCAAATAGATATTTAATCTCATTTGTTACAGTCATAAACTATTATCAAAAGACAATGAACGAACTAAAAATCACACCAGAAGAATTAGATTTATTAAACTCTAAACTTGGTTTACATGCTTTACTTAAAAGTAAAAAAACGAATCCCGAAAAAGCGCTGGAAGAAGTAAAAAAAATAATGCTTTTGAAACAAAAACAGGAGGAGCTTATCAAACTCCAAAATTGGGTAATCAATAATGATAAAAAAGTGGTTGTACTTTTCGAAGGTAGAGATGCAGCTGGTAAAGGTGGGGCAATTAGACGGATTACGGAATATATTAATCCTAGACATTTTAGAATTGTGGCGCTTAATAAACCAACTGATGATGAACGTAAACAGTGGTTTTTTCAACGTTATATCAACAAATTACCAAAACCGGGAGAAATTGTATTTTTTGATCGAAGTTGGTACAATAGGGCAGTGGTAGAACCAGTAAACGATTTTTGTACTGATCATGAATATGAAGTTTTTATGACACAAGTGAATGATTTTGAAAAAATGTTAGTGCAATCTGATACACATCTAATTAAGTTATATTTTTCTATTAATAAAGCAGAGCAGGCAAGGCGTTTTAAGGAAATTAAAAGTAATCCATTAAAACGTTGGAAAATTACACCCGTTGATGAAAAAGCACAAGCCTTATGGCATGAGTACAGCAATTATAAAAAGAAAATGTTTGAAAAAACAAACACTAAAATAGCACCATGGACTATTATTAATGCCAACATTAAGTCCATTGCCCGGCTAAAAGCCATTGACCATATTTTGGGCACCATACCTTATGACACAAAACCTACATAGGAATAGGTGTCATTTATTACAATTTACCTAAATGGTGGCTAGCAGCTGCATTTATGATTATTCAATCACAAACAATAAACACGCCAGTTTAATCATTTTCACTTATATTTATCCCCATATTATCTTTTATGAAACATGTATTTCTTATTAGCATATTATTGACAGTTTGCTATTCCTGTCAAAAGGAAGATCAAGCCACCATTGACGAAAACCGAATCCTATCCTATATCGAAGCAAATAGTCTTGATGCCACAGCAACTGGAACAGGCTTACATTATGTAATTAGCGAACAAGGAACAGGTCAACAACCTCTGGCAAGTTCAACTGTGAAAGTAGCCTACAAGGGATATTATACGGATGGGTCCGTTTTTGATCAATCTGACAATACTGGGATCTCTTTTTCACTTGCTCAAGTCATTGCTGGCTGGACGGAAGGTATTCCTTTTTTTAAAGAGGGGGGGAAAGGCGTTCTTTTAATTCCATCTGCATTAGGTTATGGCAGTCAAGGCAGTGGTGGTATCCCTGGTAATGCAGTTTTAATCTTTGACGTGCATTTAATTGAGGTGCTTTAAACTTTTGTAGGTGTTAATATGTTTTTCTCGCAGATTCAAAAAGGTTAGCTGCCTGCTCCCCAAATGAAACCTAGTAGTCATATTATCTATTTCCCTTTTAACAGCTTGTGGTAAACAAAATACCTATAATTGCACAGTCGTCAATGGTATTGGATTTGCTGGTGCAACTATAACTACTGAAAAAACAGTTTGTGGTTCATATCAGAAAATGAAAGCATATGAAAAAGCCAATACAACGAGCACTAAAACCACAACGTGTCAATAGTGAATGTTGACAATGTTAAGATTATATTGATTCATAATATAATTTTATTATAAAAGTCTTATTAACTTTCCGCCACCTTACTAATGATTTAATAGAATGGGAGTAATTGAAATTTTTGGATATCTTGGCGCCCTATTAATAGGGTTAGTTTTAGGGTTGATCGGTGGTGGAGGCTCCATTTTAACTGTGCCTATTTTAGTATACGTTCTTAATATTAGTCCTGTTGTTGCCACAGCTTATTCACTTTTTGTAGTCGGCACATCTTCCTTAGTAGGTGCTATCAGAAATGCTCAGAAAGGAATGGTCGATTTTCGCACAGGAATTGTGTTCGCTATACCAGCATTATTTGCAGTTTTTTTAACTCGAAAATACCTTGTGCCAGCAATACCAGAAGAACTCTTTTCAATTGGTGATTATATGGTAACGAAAGACATTGCGATTATGGTGTTTTTTGCCATCATTATGCTTGCCGCTTCTTATTCAATGATTAAAGGCAGAAAAGACAACGGAATTGATGAGCAAAACCATGTGACATTCAATTATCCATTAATTATTATAGAAGGAATTGTTGTTGGCGTTTTAACCGGGATTGTAGGAGCAGGAGGAGGTTTTTTAATTATTCCAGCACTTGTTTTATTGGCAAAATTACCCATGAAAAAAGCAGTAGCCACGTCATTGATGATTATTGCAGCAAAATCTCTAATTGGATTTTTAGGGGATCTTCAAAATACTTCAATTGACTGGTCATTTCTATTAGTCTTTACGAGTATTTCAATTATTGGGATTTTTATTGGGTTATATCTCAATAAGTTTATTGATGGCAATAGGCTCAAGAAAGGCTTTGGCTGGTTTGTCTTAATAATGGGCATTTACATTGTGCTCAAAGAGACCATAATGGGCAATTGAATTCAGTATCCAAACAAACTATCTTATTATTCTTCATCAGGCGTTTTTCTGAATCCAGAAAAAATCAATCCAAAAAAGCTCTTCGGATACTTTTCTATTCCATCAAACCCTAAGTCAATATCTCTACCATCAGAAGGGATGTAATTTTTACCAAATAGATAATCCCAAATACTTAAAGAGATCCCAAAGTTGACACCGTACCGTCGGTCGCGAGGTAACTTTTTAGCATGATGCCAAATGTGCATTTTAGGATTGTTAATAATGTACTTTAATGGACCATAAGACCAACCAATATTAGCATGATTAAAATGTCCTATCGCAATAGAAGTATAAAAAACGATATAGGCCATTTCTGGTGTGAATCCTCCAATCAACATGACCATTATATATTTCATTGGTGTATAAAATACGTTCTCCATCCAGTGGTAGCGTAGGTGACCAGCAAATCCCATTTGCTCAATAGAGTGGTGTACTTTATGAAAACGCCATAAAAAATTAAACCTGTGCAATAGAACATGGGTAAACCATTGAATAAAATCCGTGGCTATAAAAAAGATCACCAATTGAAGTCCAATGGACCAACCACTCATATCAAATAACGCGAAGGATGCAACATCACCGCCAATAAGGTCGTGAAAAAATTTAGCTGTAACTTCTGAAAACGACATGAATATGACCAGTTTAAAAATGTAAAAGTTAAAAAACATGAAAAAAGCATCAATCCAAAAATCCTTTCTGAAAATAGGTTGGTTTTTTCGCCAAGGAAATACTATTTCAAGACCCCAAACGACAAGAGATAAAATGACTAGCCACCAGAAGTAATTCACATACCAAGGACTCACTTTGCAGGTGATTTCATTCCAAGTATAAGTACCGAAATTTTTAAATCCGCTCCAAAACACTTCACTATAGGATGCCTCGTTTTCAATTGTTTGTTCAATAAAAGGGCCTGTTTCAATGGGCAGTTGATCATGATAACTCCATTCTATCCAGGACCCATCATAATTACCAACGTGGTCATAACCTAATAACTGACTAAGCACCAGAGCCGTGAGTGAAGATCGACTTCCAGAATGACAGTAAACTATGATATTTTTATCTTTAGTAATGCCTTTTGACTCATAAAGCGTTAATAATTCGTCTTTAGATAATAGCATTTGATTACCGTGATAGTCTATGTTTGCAGCCCAATCAATATGGATGCTTCCAGGTATTCTGCCTTTGTTAAAAGCACCAGTTTTTTGAAAAAGTCCCTCATATTCATCTATATTTCTGGTATCAATAATAACCGTATTTGGGTCATTAAGTGCTGATTTTACCTCTTCTAATTCGATACGTCTAACGTTATGTTGTGCTGAGTTAGGAAAATGATATACTGTAGTATCCTCATTAACAACAATAGTATCCAAGAATGTATTCCGTTCACCCCATGCCATCAAGCCACCATTGACAATCTGTACATGCTCATGCCCGTAATACTTTAACACCCACCATAACCTAGCAGCATCACAGCCACCTCTATGATCATACAGCACAAGGTTATCATTAGCGTGAACTCCTAAATTTCCAAGAAGGGTTTCAATTTTCTCTTTTGACGCCACTAAACCACTAATTGATCCACGCGTTTCAGTGATTTGAGGACGCCTAATATGCTTAGCACCAAGAATTGAGTGTTTTTGAAACTGCTCTGTTTTTGAAACATCAACAACAGTATATTGCTCAAATTTCTCTTGCAATTCATCTGCAGAAATAAGCACATTTGGATTGGTTTGGCTTTGACCAGACACCCCTATTAGTAATAGAGTTAAAAATACTATAATGGAATTTTTCATATACAATAATCAATCTTAAGGTCTAAAGATAAAATTAATCTTTCTTTTGATAAGTAACTTTTGTTACTTCAGATTTAAAAAGAATTTGATTACTTTGGAAACCTATTATTAATTTTTAATTGATATCACTCCATGCTAGATAAAAAAGATTCAAGAAGAGCTTTTATCTCAAAATCAGCCTTAGCTGCTTTTACTGCACTTATAGGCACTAAAATTGTTTTTGGAGATAATATACCAGAAGATATTGAACCTATAGGATTGGAGCCAAAAGAAGCAATTGCTGGAAAAAGCGAAGCATTAACCATCCTAAACAATAAACCATGGAATGCAGAAACGCCACCTCATTTATTAGATCCTGAAGTAACACCGGCTAATTTAATGTTTGTTCGTAACAATGGTATTCCACCGGAGAAAATTGATCTTGACAATTGGACATTAACAATTGAAGGAGAATCTGCGGTAAAAAAGAAAACATTTACGCTAAAGGAATTAAAAGCAAACTTTAAGCATTACACCTATGATTTAACGCTAGAGTGCGGCGGTAACGGAAGAGCAGAGTTTAATCCACCTGCAAAAGGAAACCAATGGGGGCTAGGGGCAGTGGCCTGTACAAGATGGACAGGTATAAGATTAAAAGATGTTTTGAATGCCGTTGGTATAAAAAGCACGGCTCAATATATCGGTTATTACGGTGCAGACACTCATCTTTCTGGCGACCCTGATAAAGTAGTCATTTCAAGAGGTGTTCCGATTAATAAAGCCTTGGAAAATGAATCTTTAATTGCGTGGCAAATGAATGGAGATGCCATTCCTAAAATGAATGGATACCCGCTTCGATTAGTGATAGGGGGCTGGCCTGCCTCAGTTTCTGGTAAATGGTTAACTAAAATTGTCATTCGTGACAAAGAACATGATGGTCCTAAAATGGGTGGACAATCTTATAGAGTGCCCAAATTCCCTGTGCAGCCTGGTACGAAGGTCGCAGACAAGGATATGAAGATAATTGAATCTATGCCTGTCAAATCAATCATTACCTATCCTAAAACTGGAGCAATTATAGGAAAAGGAAAAACTTTTGAAATACGAGGACATGCTTGGGCTGGAGATCTACTGGTTAAAGAAGTTCAGGTTTCTATTGACTTTGGAGTCACTTGGAAAAAATGCATGACCAATCCACCAAAAAACAGATTAGCTTGGCAAAGATGGCGCACCAATATCACTTTACCAGAATTGGGCTATTATGAAATCTGGGCTAGAGCAATTGATGAAAACGGGAAAGGGCAACCAATGATTTTACCAGGTTGGAATCCAAAAGGATATTTAAATAATGCCTGCCACAGAATAGCTGTAAAACAATCTTAATGAAGCATTCAGAGCGTCTACACCTTGTTTTAAAAAAAGCCATATTGGTCAGGAATTTAAGTCTGGGTGTATTGATCTGTTCCGCACTTTTATTGATACAAGTGGAACTGTTTCCCAATGCTTTAAATTTCAAACAGAACAATGAAGCTAAAATAGAACAAATAGTGGAGACAAGTGATTTTGATCCTTTTTTCGGTTTAGATTCTATCGAAGTCAAAAATGGCATTCATACTCCAACCGGCCTAATTGTAGATACTAGTGTCATGATCGTCAGAGCCACATGTACTGCCTGTCATTCAATTAATTTAGTAACCCAAAATAAAGCTGATAGAAAAGGTTGGAAAGATATGATTGTTTGGATGCAAGAATCACAAGGACTGTGGGATTTAGGAGCAAATGAAGACCTTATTCTAAACTATCTCGCCAAAAATTACGCCCCAAAAGACACCGGTCGAAGGAAAAACTTGAAAAACATTGAATGGTACGAGCTTTAAAGTTTGAATCAGTTGCATTGCGGTAAGCGTCCTCTTAATTTCTGACATGATCTTCCATGAAATGTTTCCGTAATAACTATCGTCTCCTAGTTACACTTATCAAAGTAAACAATTTAAAACATATACTCAATATTTAATCCAATATGCTAATAAAATTGATGTACCTTGCGCTTTGAATTGAGATCATAATTAACGTCTTAATTGATCATATTAATTTTTTATGAATACAATCAAGTTCGTGGCTCAAAACCAAAATCAAACTGATTTCGCCAATGCACTGTCAAAAAGCGTGCGTAATTATTTCAAGGCAAATGGCATTTCTTCTTCTGGGGATTACAGAATCATATTGAAGGCTGTACTCATGTTAGGCCTTTATCTATCGGCTTTAATTCTAGTTTTCACAGTTCACATGCCAGCATGGATGGCTCTCATACTGATGATTATCATGGGGATTGGAGAGGCTGGAATAGGTATGAGTGTGATGCATGATGCAGCCCACGGTTCATTCTCTAAACACAGTTGGTTGAATGTGCTGATGTCAAACAGCTTGTTACTATTAGGAAGTAACGTTATCAATTGGAAAATTCAACATAACTTACTACATCATACTTATCCCAACGTACATGAATGGGATGGAGACATTGGCACAAAGAGTTTGCGTTTGTCGTCACATTCACATGAAGGGCCAAAAATCTTCCGATATCAACATTTATTTGGACCATTTCTATATGGGTTTATGACCATCATGCGTTTTTTTTCCGACTTAAAAGACTTAAAACAATATGGCAAGATGGGGGCATTGGATCTTTACAATGTAAAGTACAAAACAGCGCTTAGATCCTTGGTAGTCACAAAATTAATTTATCTCATTGTTTTTTTGGTTTTACCTTTTCTTTTTACTGATTTTATTTGGTGGCAAATTCTCCTTGGCTTTATAGTGTTTCATGCCACCGCATCTGTAATTATGGGTACTGTTTTCCAAATGGCTCATATCGTAGAGGATATGGAAGAGCCGTTACCAAATGAAGATGGCGTTATACAAAATCAACATTTTGTACATCAATTAGTGACAACATCAAATTTTGGTAAAAGAAACGGCTTATTCAGTTGGTATATTGGTGGGTTAAACTACCAAGTTGAACACCATTTATTCCCACATATTTGTCATATCCATTATCCAAAATTGGCACCAATAGTTGCACAAACAGCAGCTGATTTCAATCAACCTTATCATTGTCAAAAAAATGCATATACTGCATTGAGATCACATTTAAGAACCCTTAAACGCTTAGGTAGAATAGGTGAGGCCAGATAGAATCTTATATGTTTCTTCTTTTTTTTCGCTTTCTAACAATCAAAACCCAAATGATAATTAACAAGATAGGTATAATAAACACAACAATAAGCTTGATTGGATCTGTAAAATCAAAAGGGTCATTATCTAACCTTATTTCCCTTGGATTTTGTGCAAATGCACTTGTTGTCAAAAGGAATACATAAGACAGTACATATTTTATTTTACTCATAAGTCGTAAGATAAGGAAGTGAAGCAAAGAGAAAGCGTAAAATTACTTTCAATATACCGGCTTGTTTCATTAACTTTTAATTAGTTACCATTAGTTTTATCGTTGAGGAACTTTCTAAAGTTAATAAGATTATCAGTAAAAAGGATAACAATTGTACAGGTAGTAAGAATTAATAGACAGCACAAAATATTTTAATAACTTTGCTTAATCATGTTTAACTATGAATCAAAGTATTATTGATAATGAAATTACCTATAAAGCAGTTAGAAGCTCTGGCTCCGGTGGTCAACATGTGAATAAGGTCTCTTCAAAAATCACTTTGTTTTTTAATGTTTTAAAATCAAATGGGCTGACGGCTGATGAAAAAGAGACATTAATTAAAAATTTGAATTCAAAAATAACACAAGAAGGTCTCTTGATACTTAGCGCTGATGAAAGTAGAAGTCAGTTCCGAAACAAAGCAATCGCATCAGAACGCTTGATTAAATTACTTTCTAAAAATATCGTTAAACCCAAAAAAAGGAAAGCTACAAAACCTACAAAAGGTTCAAAGGTGAGAAAAGCTGAGGCTAAGATAAAACACAGCCAAAAGAAGAGCCTAAGACAAAAACCAAAAGAAGATTAATGTATAATTTAAGTATAGTGATTGACTGATTTATCAAATATAAATTGTTAAACCAGTTTGCCCAAGCAAATGGTTTCTTAGCAAAGGTTTGAAGAGAAACAGACCACTTGAAAAATTTTTCAGTTCCTTATTAGTGTATGCCGCCGCAAAGCCAATCTGTGTGCGGATTACAATGTTTTTCATGAGCACAATTTCAGATCTCAGAATAGGTGCTGCAGAAAACTTGCCATAAGGGGAAGTAATGGTAAGCCCTTCAAAATCTACACTTTTTTCTTGACCGACGCTTAAGATACCGGTTAGTCCCAATCCAATATTTAGATAACTGTCACCAACAATAGTTAGCTTAAAAAAGTTATTAACGGCTGATAATTGCGTCACAAATGTATTTTGTATCTCAAAAAACTTGTTAAGACTTGATTTTGAGGTGTATTTATTAGATGTAAATCCAACGCCAACTTCGTAAATGAAGCGATCCTTAGCATTTAAAGTACCTGTAACTATTCCTCCAACTTCACGCCTATTAAACACAATACCATTTAACGACTGGGTAGAGCTAATGGTCACAACAGGATTAAGCCCGACTCCAAATTTTATATTCTTTGGTAAAGTCACGTCCTCATTTTGTGCTTGTACAGTAAAACAACCTAGCCATACTATTGCCCCTAAAAAACACCTTTGAATCTTCATTTTTAATCGTTTAATTAGTTAATTCTTAAAAATGATTAACGAGGAACTAGATGATATATTGTTGCCGCCGATAAACAAAATTTCTTTAAACACCAAAACGCGTTCAAAAATGACTTCATTTCAATGTCAAATTTTCAAATACTGCTTCAAATCGTCTGAAGTTTTGATCACAGATGTCATATTCTTCATTTCAAACACCGGTCTAAAGTTATCGGCTAAATCTAGTTGATTGAATTTCTCTTCACTTAATATATACACGCTTTTATCGTCTGTAAACAATACAATTACATTTTTGCCTTTACCATTACAGGTGATATTATTGGGGTGAAAACTAATGGATCCGTTAAAGTTCAAATCCATGACACAAACCACATGCTTGTTTGTTATTTCTTTACCATTTTCGTCCACATAGGTAGGTGACAAAGCCAATGGTTGTTCCATCTGATAAATTTGATCGCAATTATATACACCAAATTGAGGTGAATCCAATCCTGACACAAGCGCAGGGTAGGTATTTTCTCTATCACTAATTTCAGCACGTAAAGCCTGTTGTTCCTCTCTCAACTTTCTCATCTTTTCCCGTTCTTCTTCAATTCTTTGTCGCTCCTTTTCTTCCCATTCCTTTTGCTTCTGTTGCTCAAGTGCGATCTTCTTTTCCATTTCCCGAATCAATTCGGCTTTCTTTTCTGCTATCATTATTTCTATTACCATATCCATCAACTCCTTCGGCTCAACCGTGGTTTGTGCTCTTCGGCCGGTCTCATCTATTTTTTCCAATACAGTTTTTAATTCTGGATGAGTGGCAAAATGTTTAAATATCCAGTCCCAACTGGATTCGTTAAACTGAATGACGGAATATTGATTATATATTTTTGATTTTAGCTCAAACTCAATACCGTCAAACTCCAATGTCGATTGTTTTCTGCTTTTTAGTATTAAGGGTTCTTCATAGGTCACATCCTTTTTCTTTACCCATTCTCCAGTCTTATCGTCCATTTGATAAAAACCAACGTCTTTCTCAGGTTTGGTGCAGCTAAAATCCACTTCAGCGGGTTCACTCAATTCCAGAGGTTTACCATTTTGAACTGCTCTAAGATCGTACATGCCAACTGATGAAAAATTTAAACTTTCTTTTCCATTATTATAAGTCATAGGAATCCCAGAAAACAATATATCAGCAGGATTCTTATACTCCGTATATTTAAGCGTATAGGGTCCTTTCACTGGTGTGCCGTCACTATAAGTTACTGAATTACTCCCAATACTAACCAAAGATCCATCTCCACAATCAAATTCCCCACCTTCGGTTCCATTTACCCTAAATGTTTTCGGCGGGGCTTGAAAAGGTTTAAAGAAGGTTTTTAAATGTTGATAATCTAGTGCGGGACCATAATGCACAATAAAACCATGAAAATAAGTTTTGGCTTGTTTTAGATTTTTTGCACCAGTTTGTTCAATATACTTCCAAGTTGGCCGATCTTTAACCACTTGAGGCAACGCGCTTCTCAGTTTAGAAATCCGTTGCTGATTCAGTTGATCCTGATTAAAAGAACCTGATCCCTTATATGAAGTATATACAAGGTCGATATGGTGTATTTTAAGTCCTTTCAAGGTCGCTAAGTCAGTTGGGTTGATTGATACGTTTTGACCAACTTCGGCTTTAAATTTAATGGTATTTTCAGGGTTAAAGTCATATTTAACCACCTGTTCTCTAACAAGAATTTTAACCTTTGAATACGCATCATTGGCGCTTAAACTATTAAAAGAAAACAGGAAAATGAATAAGTATAGATTTTTCATATGATATTGGTGTATTGGTTCAAGTGTATAACAGAACCAGTTTATTTTCGTTACAAATGGTGACAGTCTTGCAATTGAGAGCAAATAAGATAAAAGGTGATCCAAAAAACAGGGTTTTCCCTTATCAAAAAAACAGGAATTATCCTCTAGATTACTAATAATTAAAGTGGGTTATAACATGCTGAATTTATAAACTGAGTATTGAGGGGAATCAATATGTATAGATAATACCAATCACCACTTTCTACTTATAAATGGGGTTTTGGCTGACACTAACAATTGGGAGGGGAAGGTAAATAAGCATGAAGTAGTTAATACCTTCTGAATACTTCTTTTTTAGATCAAAAAAAAAATGAACTAAAATAATAATGATATATTTATTATTTAATTAGTCCAGTGAATAGATTTATCCTGTTGAGATAAAAAAGTTATAGATAGAATATATGCCTAATGATTAGATATTTAGTTATAATAATGTGTTTCACTTATGGCAGTGATGAAAGCGACCAAGAAAACTTATTGTTTGAAACAAGCTTCCAACGGCACAAATAACTACACTGGAACTTGGAGTATAACAGATAGTAATAGCAGTGACGATAGTCAGGATGATTTAGATTTCAATATTAATTTCAATTTAACTAATGATTTTGAGGATTTAAATGATGACTGGGATTTTGTTAGTCAATCCGAAACCAAAATTGAGCTAATTGACATAAGTGGTGGAAATGGTGGCACAGATTACCTGACATTAGAAAAGAATTAGATTATTGTAAACTGAATTTAAGAATCACTTAAAAAATTAACAAATTAGACATTGAGCTTAAATACAGTTAAATTGAGTGTTGCTATTAAATAAAGGTTGTTCAGTTCTCGATACACTGCGCACTCGAACTGACAACAGACAATCCGATAAATTAGCACATAAAATAATTAATTTATATTGTGCTGAGCATAGCCGAAATGCAAAGTCATCCTAAGATTCATTTACATAGAGCCAAAACGAAGGAAAGGGCTTCTCGGCTCCCATTTCGACTACGCTCAATGTCCAACTCGAAGTCCTTCTTGTATTGACTCCATTTTGACATAAAATGCCCAATAAGGGTCTTTGGCTATAAGATTTGCACATTGAGTGGAGTCGAAATATACAGCTCTCTGATACTATTTAAAACAACGAAACTATGAAGACAATACCCGTCCCTGAGCGAAGCGGAAGGGGAAGGTGTACTAACTATATGTACAATAACAACAATGACAAAACGTAACTTGGACTCGTTTTAAAATTAAAGCTAATTAATTGCTTAGCTTTGTCACCTTGTTTGCTTGATATGAAAAACTTTTTTCGACATCTTTTTGGTTCTCCTTTGCGAATCTATGGTTTTCTTGCTTTCTTATTTAGCATTTATTTTACATTGTTTTTCTATCCTTTAGGCGACTTCTCAATGTATGTCTATGATCTCGCTCCTTTTTATTTTTTAGGAATTTCTGCACTGTTATACGCTATCGCAACACTAAGTAAAGACCTCCTTTCTCATCAAAATATTTTACTACGTTTGGTTGGGTCTCCCGTTAAATTAATCGCTTTTATATTCATTATAATTGGCGGAATGATTTTATACATTTTGGTCTCTTGGACAAACTTAAATGGCTTCAAAGATTTATGGCCCATTTTTGCTGGCATCACACTTTACCTAATAGACAATTTATTTTCCAAAAAAAGAGTAGGTGCTAAGGCTTATTGGACCATACAAATTACTGTATCATTAATGGTAATTGGCGGACTTAAACCGTTAAGCCTTTACGACAATTCCAAAACCATTTATATTATTCCCGAAAGCGCCAAAAATGAGGTGATCATACTATTTGGGATTGAAGGGTATCCTGCATTGCCCAATTCTTTTCTTTGGAAAAAAACTGTTCAAATTCCTGAAAGTGGATTGCTCGTCACATCTTCATTGTTGGAGGACTTAGCAGGCTATAAAAAGGATTACATCAACCATGAAGGGCAAGTGATTTCAATGCATAATTTGTTTGTTCAAGAAATTTGTTCACTTGATGATGATCGGTTGATTATTGCTAATTACATCACACCGAGGAGTTATTATCCAACCATTCCAGTCGGGCACAGTGAGCTGCAAAACACTTACCAACAACTCTATGATTCCATTTGTAATGGACAATTAATCAGTAAGTATACTGATACTAGAGATAAGCAACACAAAGGAAAATTAAGGAGCGAATGGTTAGAAATCATTAAGGAAAGTGAAAAGAACAAGTAAAATTGAAATTTTAGACAATTGAGCTTTGAATATGATATTTTAATTCCGTTCAATATTTACTAAAGTATTTTTTTTTACTTAATCTGCATCTACAAAACGATTACCGTGACTTTATTGATTGGATTTGGGCGTCTGCTAATTATGTCCCATTTATGCGTTTATTAACCAAAAATGGTTTTGAGTATGCAGATGGTGGGTTCAGTGCTTTTACACCAATTCAAGCAGCTATTGACCGCGGTGCCACATCAGTAGATGTTATCGTACTTGAAACACAAGAATTAATGAAGAATACGGTCTCTTCAACCAATCCTTTTTCAAGTACAATGAAAGTATTTAGCCATATGTTAGACCAGATTTATCATAATGACATGTCTATTGGAAAATTAAAAAGCCACCAACATAATGTAGATCTAAAACTATATCATTTGCCACGCGTCATTACGACTACACCATTGGTTTTTGATCCTTCAAAAATGGCCGAATGGTGGCGAGAAGGATTTGAACACGCACAAGATGTCACTCCATTACGAAAAGTACTGACAGCATAGCTTTTATTGTTTAATAATATGCCTATTTATTTCAATACGGTTACATAACCTTTGGTCACAAAAGTTTCGTCATTAGTCTTACCACTATATTGAATAGACCATACATACACTCCAGAAGCTACAGTTTGTCCACCATATTGTCCATCCCAACCAATTAAAGCGTCATAAGATTCAAAAATTAATTCACCCCATCTATTAAAAACTTGGAATCTATAATCATATGGATCAAAACCAGCTGTGAAAACGGGTTGAAACATTTGATTTGAACCACCGCTTGAAGGTGTAAATGCATTTGGCACATAAAACAGCGTGATATCATCTATTCGAATAGTAGCAAAAGCAGTATCCTCACAAACATCATTAGCAGCAATCAATGAAGCCTCATAAGTACCTCCATCAACTGAAGGGTAAATATGTGTTGGACTTACAATTGGTGAAGTTGCATTAATATCTCCAAAATCCCAGGTGTAAACAATTGCATTCAATGATAAATTAGTAAATTCTACCTTAGTGTCAAACACATCTAATTCGTATTTATCAGCTGTGAAATCTGCTTCTGGTCTATTATAAACACTAATGTAGTTTGCGTAGCTTATAGAGGCAGTACAGCCGTTTACGTCTTCAATATCTAGAGATATACTCGCATTTCCAATTTGTGAAAAAGTATGATTAATTGTTCCACAATTCGAGGAAGTATTTCCATCTCCAAAATTCCATAAACAATTCACTAAATTATTACTTGAAAGGTCAGTGAATTGAACCTCAAACGGGGCACAACCTACTAATGTGTCAGCATAAAAATCGGCAATAGGATTTGGATTAACAGTAACTGTAGTTGCACTAATCGATACACAGTTTTGATTAGATACAGCAGTAACTGTATAAGTATCTGTAATTAAAGGTGTAAAAGGCACACCGTCTATCACACCATTATCCCATGATATATTTGCACCACTTGGATTAGAAGCCGTCAATGTAATAACATCTCCTTCACAAATCATTTGATCAATAGTAGTTGTAATTTCAGGAAGTATACCCATTGTGATATTTGAAGTAATTATTGAATCACAATTTGAAACAGTTAGAAGATTACTCACGTAAGAAACATTTGAAGTAATGAGTTGATTTGTTCCATCTGGAAATGTATAACTGTCGCCTTCACAAATAATAGTATCAAACACGGTAGAATAGGTAGGTAGCATATTGATATTAGTTGTAATAATTGAATCACATGCATCAATTGATAAAAGATTACTAACATAAACATTACTTGCTACAACTATTTGTGTAACACCATCTGGAAAAGTATATGATGAATTCTCACAAATATCTACATTCACTGTTGAAGCATATGTTGGTAACATTGTAATATTAGTTGTAATCACAGAGTCACAACCTCCAACAGTTGTCAAATTACTAATGTGGATGGTGTCTGAAATAATTAATTCAATGACCCCATCAGGATAAGTATAGTTAGATCCTTCACAAAAAGTAATATTATCAGTTAAAGCATAATTAATTAACATATCAATATTGGTCGTAATAATAGAGTCACAACCATTCTGTGTTAACAAATTACTTATATGACTGGTGTCACTCACAACTAAAACTACTACACCATCTGGATAAGTATGATTTGTATTCTCACAAACGCCAATATTTGAAACAATACTATAAATTGGATTCATGGTCACATTAGTAGTAATAATTGAGTCACATCCGTCAATCGTTAATAAATTACTTACTTGAATCGTGTCATTATTAATAGTTGCCATTACACCATCTGGATAGGTGTAATTATCACCATCACAAACAAAAGTATCAATAACAACTGCATATGTAGGCAACATATTAATATTAGTTGTGATAATTGAATCACATCCAATAAGTGTTAGTAGATTACTGATATGAGTTATGTTTGCCGTAACTAACTGAATGGTACCATCAGGAAAAGTATGGTTATCATTTTCGCAAACGTCTATATTAGAAATAAGATCATAAACAGGATCCATTGTAATGTTAGTAGTGATGATAGAATCACAACCAGATGCCATTAGCAAATTACTAATATGACTGGTATCAGAAATTATTAAATCAGTTACGCCATCAGGGTAGGTATAAGTATTGTTTTCACAAACTGAAAAAGTTTCAGATATTAATGTATCTAAATTGACTTCTACAATCGAAGTATCAGCAATTGGATGTGTACAGACACCTGTTTGAATAGTGTCTAATATGATCATTTGATCGGTGAGAGGGAGTGTAACTGTAACATCATCAACACCTCCTGTTAGAATAATATTTTGGTTTGAGATTCCATCCAGTGTGTAATTTACGGTATGTCCAGCAATTCCAGTTAAACTAAATATAGCATCATCTCCTTCACAAATTACGCTATTATTAGTTAAAGTTACTGTTGGTATTGCCAATACTTCAACTGAATCTATCATTCCAAGTATGGTAGAGCAGTGGTCATCACTAATTGACACTAAATTAATTATTGTTGTACTAGTAACATTGTATAATACGACTTCCATGGTATCACTAGTAAACACTAAAGTTGAATCTAATCCGCCAAAATTGTAAGTTAAAACAGCGGCATCATGTCCTTCAATCCAAAAAACAGCTGAATCTCCATAACAAATAGGGCCATTCGTTTCTATCTCGGCATCAGGTGCATGGTGTTCGAAAACACTAAAATCAACTGTTGCTGAGCATCCTGAATTATCAACTACAGTGACAGAATAATTTCCATCTGCTAATCCAGTAATGGTTGGTCCAACAAAACCTGTACTCCAAGTATAGGTATAAGTTGCTGTTCCTCCAGAAGTAGCTGCTGTAGCACCACCATCAGAAAAACCTTCACACGTTTCAATTATTGATGACAAATAAACTATTGGCGCAGTAGGTGATGAAAAAACATCTATACTATCAGTAGTAGAACAACCGTTAATGACGTCTGTTACCGTTACTGGATAGTTTGCACTGACTAAACCAGTAATTGTTGATGTTGTATTTGATAAAGTAGTTGAACCATTATCCCAAATAAAATCAAAAGTACCAGGATTAGTTGATGTAACTGTAGCGGTACCATCTGCTGCACAAATTACATCTGTACTAGACATTGTAATTACTGGTGGAGAATTAACAGTCACCGTGAAATTGATTGATACTGGACAACCCACTAAATTTTGTCCATTTGAAATTAGTGTACCGTAAATAGTAGCTGTATAGGTAGTTGTTGATGAAGGATCTACTTGAATACTTGAACTAGAAAGCGGTACATTGTTTATTATTGGACTCCAAACAACTGAATCACTAGCATTAAGTCCAATTAGAGAAAGGGCTCCAGACTGACCTTCGCAAATAGAAATATCTCCTGATCCAGTTACTGTTGGGGTAGGTAAAACAAAAAGATAAACTGAATCTGGTGGACTTAAGCCACAACAATCAGTTATCAATGATAAAGTGATTATGAAAAAACCTGATGAATTAAATTGGTTTGTTACCACATCTAAACTTCCAGGGTTTGCTATGGCACCGTTAAAATTCCACACATAATTATCTGCAGGATAAACACTTTCAAAAGTAGCAAAATCACCAGCACAAATCATAAATGTATCAAGTCCTATAGACGTAATACTAGTAGATATTTCTGGCACTGTAGTGTTTGAAAAAGCGATATTATGAAAACCTTCATATATATCAGCGCCTACTGTAATATCGTATCTATCTATTGCACTAAATTGAGTGGTTACAAAAAGTCCTACAGGAGATTGGGGAGTAGCATCTGTAGTGAAATCCCAAGTATTATTGGCTGGTGATGTAAAATCCACATCCAAATCTGTACAATTAATGTTTTCAGCAGTTATAATTGGCTGTGCAGCTAAATTAAATAAGGCATAAGTAGGAGCAGCACCATATACATCATTGCTTAATCCTGGACTTCCGAGACCTCCGTCACCACCATTTCCACCATTTCCACCATTACCACCATCACCACCAAAACCGACTTCGCCACTTTGTCCACTCCCTCCGAGACCTCCGTCACCACCATTCCCACCATTTCCACCTTGACCAGCTGTTCCTCCAGCTCCTGCTGAACCAGCAGTAATAATTGATTGACTTATAGTACCAGATGCGCTTGAAATAGCATAGACTCCAAACGAAGATCCACCACCAGAGCCTCCAGTTCCACCAATGCCACCACAACCACCAGCACCGCCACCGCCGCCGCCGCCTCCTGAGCCATCTGTACAAAAAAATCCCCCTTCTCCAGCACCACCACCACCACCCGAGCCACCTTGTCCACCTTGACCAGTTGTACCAGATGTACCAGCTATACCTGGTACCCAAAAACCACCTATATGACTTCCTGCTGGGCCACCAATACCATTAGTGCCATCACTTCCATTAAAACCAGCATTTCCACATCTTCCAGATTCATTAGATGTTGAAGTTACAGTTCCATTATTACATCCAGATTCTACACCCCACCAAGTTCCTCCAGCACGGCACCCTAAGCCACCTCCAGCAATATTATTGGTTCCAAATGCACCAAACCCGCCTCCTGCAGTAACACCTCCTCCATAACCTCCACGACCACCATTCTCATCTTCACCGCCACCGCCGCCTCCGCCGCCGCCAGCACCTCCAGCTGAAAAAAGAGTAGAAGTAACTCCTGTAATTCCTGTACATCCAACTACAGACCCTGGACAATTACATTGAGCACCACCTGCTATAGATGAACAACCAGTACCACCAGCGCCACCATAATTATTAATATTATCATTATCATCATTACCATTGCGGCCATTAGCACCATCTCCACCATCATTTCCATCTGCACCATCAATCCCATTTATTCCTTGAGCAGCATCACCAGGTAAAATTTGACACCGGATAATATCATAATTAGAACAATTATTTAAATGTAAACCATAAGTAGACATGCTACCTGTATTAGCATTATCAGTAGTAACTGTAAGGTCTTGTAACCTAAATTCAGAAATAGAATTTCCATAAAAAGCAACCAATCTCTGCGATCCAACAACTCCTTCTGGATTTGCAGTCGTTCTATTAATTGTTGTTGCACCAGGTGTACTGGTTTTTTGCCATGCAACCCCCTCGTTAAACCCACCTTCAATAGTCATAAAACTAGATAGTTGAATTGCGTTATCTATATTATAAGTTCCAGTGGCTAATTTAATGATTGAATTATTACAAGCTGCTCTGTTAATTGCTTCAATTAAAGTCGTTGGGCTAGCTTGTGTCCCTGCTGCAAAAGCATTACCAGTGGTAGATACATATATATTGGTGCAACTAGCAAGTGTAGGGGCTGTTCCTACAGTTAAAAAAGCGGAATCTAAACTTTGGCAGCCTGTTAATGGGTTTGTAGCAATAACTTCATATGCATAAGTGCCTACGGCGCTAGGTGCGCTGACATTTATTGTTGATTGTGTTCCAGTTACAGTGCCAGAACCAAGCGATATTGATGACGGATCATTCCATTGGTAATTTAACCCTGTTTGGTTAGATGCACCTGTTAATAAAAAATTACTGCCCCCACAAACATCTGCACTATCTGGAAAAACACTTATAATTGGACTTGATAAAATTGTAACATTTACGACATCCTGAGCAATACAACCATCAGTATAAGTTAAAGAAACTGTATAAGCTGTTGTTGTTTGTGGAGTAGCAGTGGAGGTAGAGGAATTAGGTGTTCCCAAATTAGTTGAAGGTGTCCATTCATAAGATACTATATTTCCAGGTGCACTGATTGAAGTAGCCGAAATATTAGCTGGATAACCAAAACATATTGAAGTGTCATTACTAGCAACAACTGGATCATTAGGGTTAGGCATTACATTTACTGTATAAATCTGTGAATTTTGACCAATTAAAGGACAAGCATCATCTTGAGCTGTAAGAATAAATGAATAAGTCCCTACATCACCAACTCCAGTACTCCAACAAAAAGTACCTTGTGTGCTCGTATTTACTGTTGGTGTAGTAGAAGTGAAGGTAGCTCCAGATGGCAAAGTTCCATTAGTAAACGAAACAGATTGACCCAAGTCAAGATCAGAACCAAAAACATCAAAACATATTGTTGCTCCTTCACAAATAGAAGTTTGAAATACGGTTGGGGAATTATCAATACCCGATAAAGTAGGCAGGTTATTGGTGCAATTTTGAATAACAAATTGAATATCCCTCATAATTGAACCAATTTTTACGCCCGCTCTATACTCTTCAATAAGCACAGCCACCACTGCTGTTTGAGCTGTTAAAGGTGTAAATGTCAATTGACCTGTTGTTGGATCTATGACTATTGGAACCGTTAGTGGATTAGTACTAGAGAATCCAGCACCATATGTCACATTTGTAGCCGCAGTTTGCTTTGCATCAATTAATGAATAAACTAAAGAGTCACCGTCTTGATCATAAGCTAGTTGTTGAAAATTAATGGTTTGTCCAATGCATCCAAAAACTTGTGGCACACTAGTAAATGAAGGTGAATTATCGTATAAACCTGAAGAATTATCAAGATGGGCTTCAATATATAAGCTTAGTGAACCAGGTGTTGATAAGTTTGTAATTTGATTACTTCTACAACAAGTTTCAGTTGATAAAATCCAATCACTACATCCAGGGGCGAGATTTAAAATACCTGTATAAAAATGAGCTTCTATTCCAACATTTCCGCCGCCTCCACAAGCGCTTCCTACAGCTAAACAAGCAGGTGTAATATCTGTTATTGATTGTCTACTAACTGATAAACTACCTGATACGCCACAACTAGCAGATGAATAATAAATGACCTGTGTAGTCCCTAAATCAACACCATTACAATCACGGTAAATTTGTAGCTGAACCAAGTATTGATTTGGACCTAAATATTTAAATGTAATTTCTCCACCCGAACTATGAGAGGCTGATAAAGAAATAGATGTGAAAATGAACATACATGCAATTAATTTTTTAATTGCAAAAAATTGTGGAAATAATTGAGCCATTTTATATTGTAATTACTTAGCAATAACGCAACTTACAAGATGCATTTTGAATCGAAATTAATAATAAAATGAGTGTTTTTGTTTAAAAGATATCAACAATTGGCATTCAAATGACTGAATAGGATAATTGATATTCAAAAAATGGATTAAAGTTGAATCTGAATATTACCACTAATATAATGGTCACTTGGACATCCTGAATTATAAGCTATAAATCTTATGTCGCAAAATTTAATGATTAATTTTCGCTCATCTGTTACACCTGTATACAAATAATAATCATAATAAATGTTTTGGTTCACTAATAATTCGCATCCATTATTTTTATAATTAACTTTAACATATTGTCTATTACTTACAGTAATTGACCTTAAATATCGTAAAATAGAGTTGCAATTAAAATGGTTGTTCAGTTCTCGATAAAGCTACGCACTCGAACTGACAACAGACAATCATTTTATATTCTGCGCATTGAGCGTAGCCGAAATGCAAAGTCATTCACATCTATTAGAACGTAACTAGAATTTAGAATCACACATTCGTACATTGAGCGGAGTCGAAATGTACAGATACTACCAATACCAAGAATCACCACTTTCGGCTTATAATTTAACCAAGCTTATTTTAAATAGCTTGGAAAAATAGATCAGTACCCGAAACGTAGAGTAGGGGAATGTTCTATTTTGTGTGCTGGATAATGCCAGTTTTCTTTTTTTTAGGGCAGGCAAGCGAGCCTGACCAAGAGAGGGAGAAAATTAATTCTTCTTCCTTTGCAACGCAGTTGGATATTTGACAAAGGTTTCTTTAAAATCCTTTATTTCATCAGACAGCTTTTGATTAGCATTTGTGATTAAGTCATTCTGCAATTTCATAATCTTTAATAGATCGTTCATGGCCTCCAAATTTTCTAATTGTGTAAAAACTATTTTTTCCAGTTGTGCTTTAGTATAACGAGCCATAAAATTCACTTTTTAAGATTAAATCTTCCGATTATCGGATCAAATATAATGAAATACGGACAAAATACAAGTAAATAAGAAAGTAAATGTTAAGATATTCGGAAAAAAATAACTTCTTACCTAAATTTATGAACTGAAAAACAGATAAAAATGACCGAATTGGGACTACTATTTTCAAAGAGATCAGTTAATCGTTCAGATGTTTCCAGAAAAACAGGGATCAGTAAGACTCGATTAAGCGAATTAGCGAATAACAAAAGAACAAGGTTAACTGCTGATGAACTCTATCTAATTGGTTTAGCCATAGGAGTAACACCGTGTGAAGTATTAAATGAGGTTTGTAAAGACTTAAATCTTATTGAAAGTAAATGAGTACGTTAATTGAAAATATTGTTTCGAACGGGCTAGAACAAAAAAGATTGATAGTAGGGAACCAGCCAGAACTAATTGGATGTGATATCTTCAGTGGTGCTGGAGGAATGAGTCTTGGAGCTGAAATGGCGGGTATTAATATAGCATTTGCCGTAGAAAATGATAAATATGCTGCGGATACGTTTAAAAAAAATCACAAATCTTCAAATGTATTACTTGATGACATTAAAAAAATTGATCCAAGCAAGATAATATCTCGAAATCCTTTTGTATTATTTGGTGGACCACCTTGTCAAGGCTTTTCTCTATCCAATACTGTAACGAGAAATACTGATAACGAAAATAATAGTTTATTTGAAGAATTTTTAAGGTTTATCGAAGTTGTTGAACCTGAGTGGTGTGTCTTTGAAAATGTTGAGGGCTTCAAAAGTTTTCAAAAAGGAAAAGTAGTAGAAATATTGAAAAAGAGATTAGAAAAACTTGGGTATACTGTGAACTATAATGTCTTAAAAGCATCTGACTTTGGTGTTCCACAGGATAGAAATCGTTTTTTCATGGTAGGGAATAGAAACGGTATAAAATATAGGTTTCCTGAACCTATTAATTCAAAAATTACTGTGTCGGACGCCCTCTCTGATTTACCTAGTTTAGTCAATGGGGACTTAATTGAATCGTTGCCTTATAAGACAAAGGCAAATAATGAGTTTGCTAAGTTAATGAGGCAAAACTCAAGAAAATCAAAGCAAAATTTTGTTTCAAAGAATAAAGATTATGTAATAGAGAGGTATAAGCACATTGGACAAGGTCAGAATTGGAAAGCGATACCTGATGAATTAATGACTAACTATAAGGACAAAAACAACTGCCATTCAGGTATTTATAAAAGATTAGATTCTTCTAAACCATCAGTTGTAATTTCAAATTATAGGAAAAACATGTTGATACACCCTTTTGAAAATAGAGGACTGTCAGTCAGAGAAGCTGCACGTTTACAAAGTTTTCCAGATAATTTTATTTTTCAAGGAACTTTAATGTATATGCAACAGCAAATCGGAAATGCTGTTCCGCCATTGTTAGCCAAAGCTATATTCGAACAAATTAAGTTGATGAGTTAGGATGACAAAATTACAAGAGCAAACAATAACATTTAATTTTGACGTAAGCGCGTACCGTCTGCTTGGCCGAGAATTAATTACAGACAGAATTACTGCACTTTTTGAATTAGTAAAAAATGCGTATGATGCAAATGCAGAGAATGTTAGTGTTGAGTTTCAAAATATAAATCCAATAACCAAAAAATCCAAAATAATAATTAAGGATGACGGTTTGGGAATGCAATTCACAGATATAAAAAATAAGTGGATGGTTATTGGAACTAGTAGTAAACGAAGAGACAGATTATCACCAGCACCTCACAAAAGGAAGGTAGCAGGAAAAAAAGGAGTAGGGAGGTTTGCAGTTGACAAACTAGGGGATAAGCTTATACTTAAGACAAAAAAAAAGAACAGTGATCAATTGTTATGCTTAGAAACAGATTGGTCACATTATGCTAGTTTAGAAAATTCACAACTGAAGCTAAATTTCGAGGATGATAAACCCTTTTTTACTGATGTTAAAAACAACTATTGGTACGAGAAATCTAATAAAGAAGAACAAGGAACAACATTGGAAATATCGTCTGTGAATGAAATTTGGACAGAAGACGATATTAATAGAGCTTTTAAAGAACTCTCAAAACTGGTATCTCCGAATTCTGAGATTAAGCCAGCTAATCCATTTAAAATTAAAATCAAAGCTCCATATAAAGGGTTTGAGGATAAAGAGGTAAAAGTTCAATTGATTGACTTTGCAACTAGTAAAGTAGATTTGAAATTCGATAAAAAGAATAATACTCAGGAAATTCTGAAGCATGAAAAAGGCAAATTAAAAGTCATAAATGTACCAGCAAGACCTTGTGGATTATTAAAGTTGCATATATATTATTTTAATCAAGAAGATAAAACAAAGTATAAGAAACATTTTAAAAGCGATATTGATGGAATTAAAATTTATCGTGACGGAATAATAACAACTCCATTTGCTGAATATGTTGCTAGTCAGGAGAAGCAGAAAGATATTTTAGGGCTAGACAAAAGGAGGTACTCGGGATTCTTTGACAGGTTCGGAAGTAGAGATTTACTTGGATACGTTGAAATATCTGATGAAAACAACCCAAATATAATTGAATCAACTAACAGACAAGGATTTGTTGATAATGAAGCCTGGGAAGAACTTAGAAAGTTAATCATTGAACAGATTGTTCAGTTAGAATCTTATTACAAACATCTTCGAAATAAGGATAGAGAAGAGAGTAAGTCTAACCTTGGTGGAGCAAACAAGGATTTAAAAAATTTAAAAAAGGATTTAGCCTCAATAAAAAAAGAGGCTTCCCCAAAAGTCAAAGAAAAATTAAAAAGTATTGAGGCCAATCTTGGGAAAATTCAAGGAAGTGTAAATAAAAGTATAAAGGATTACGCTAAGCTAGAGAAAGAAACTAAACAAAAAGAAAATCTATTTTTCAGCTTAGTTTCTCTTCAAACATATGCAGCCATGTTTTCACACATGACAAAACATACTATAGGCCATATACTCACAAGTGCCGAATATTTTCAGAAAAATTACCCAAATCCTAAGCTTGAAGATCGATTTTTGAAGATTTCAAATAATATATATCATGAAATGCTAAAACTGAGACAAGGAGTTGATTTCATGTTGAAATATGCAAAATCCGATACGGAACTCGAAGAAATCAATTTAAAGGATTTAGTTTCGAATTTGCTTAACGAAATTTATAATGACAAGTTTCAAGAAGAGCAAATTTCAGTTTCAATTGAAATAAATGAGGATTTAATATTGAATTATAATAGAAAAGCAATTGAAGACATATTCGATAATTTAATCTCAAACTCAATCAAGGCATTAGCAGGACAAAAAAATAAAATTATAAAATGTAGCAGTATCACAACAGATACAGATGTGACAATCTTATTTTCAGATAATGGAATTGGCATAAAAGAAGAAGATAAGTATAGAATATTTGATATTTTCTTTACAAAAACCGCTGAGGATGGTGGCGCTGGAATGGGGCTTTATATGGTTAAAACTAGAGTAGAGGCAATGCAAGGTGAAATTGAAGTAACTGAAAATGAATTAAAACCAACTGGAGCTACATTTAAGATCAAATTGCCGTTTAAAAAATAGATTTTATGGAAGTAACTTTCGTTATAATTGATGATAGTAAGGACATTGAAGACCATGCTTTGTTATTCAGTTTAGAAGATAAGTATAAGAATGTCATTTTTTTTGATAAACCTACCGAAGGACTTAGGTTTGTTCAGGAAAATCTTGATATTAACCTTATTGTACTTTTAGATATAGAATTTTCGAAAAACGACAAACAGAATGGGCACATTTTATTGGAAAAAATCTATAAATCTTCTGCTCTTATTCCAGTAATCTTATGGAGTGGTATAAATCAGGCTGAAGAAGAATTTAGTGACTTTATTAATAACCATGCATATGGCTTTTTAAGTAAAGATTCTACGCTTGAAGAAGCAATGAACATGGTTGATAAAGCATACCTATATTTAAAAAATAGCCTTGATAACACGATTGAAGATTGGATTATCAAAAATGATGGAGATAAGGATAAGCCTATTTATTTCACCTCTGAAGGAGAAGCTTATTCACTTAACGATATTTTAAGTGAAATAAGGAACCAAACTGAGATTGGGCAGGATTTTGCGCAGAGACTCAATTCTTTGACTATTGATTTGTTGTTGAGAGGAAAAGAGAAACTGTAATGGCTGAAACTTTAATAGTCGTAGATGACGAAGATGCAAAGGCAGGTTTTTTCTTCAAAGCTTGTCAAGAAGCCATGAGTTCATACTTTTTAAGTAAAAACATAACCTATTCTGTTTACACAAGTCCACAAATTCACCATACAGCCGTTGCAGCATTTGCAGAAGGTAGGGAGAAGTTTATATTGGGGGCTTTTTCGCATGGTAATTCTGAAGAACTTACAAAAAGAAGCCAACCATATATTTCAAATAATGTAAATGGCGTATCGCTTTCAGGTGGTTTTATATACACGTTTGCTTGCAGTTCAGGTAAGGTACTAGGGGAGCAACTTACAAATGAAAAAGGTGTATTATGCTACATTGGATATTCTAATAAAATTCATATTTGGGATAACGATTATTTTGGAGCTTTTGTAGAGTGTGCTACAATTGGGCTGAAAAAGTTCTTTGATGGAAGTTCATCCATGGAGATAATTGAATTAATTAAAGAACGTATAAACGAAGAAATAGATAAAATTTACATGTCAAATTACCTAGTTGCTGCTGATTTAAGAAGAAATCGGGATTCTCTAGTAATATTTGGCAAAGAAGTTAGTTTGACTGATTTCTAAATATTTTGACATGGATTCAAAGATTTATTTACCTCTCGGGTTTTATTTAGAATTAATTTGCGCGTTGGCAAAAAAAAAGAAAACTGGCATGTGTGATGGCTAGTGATGGCGTGTGGTTGGTTTGAGCGTAAAATTTTTGGTTATTTCTCTAAACCAAAAGATTTTACAAACAAATGCGCTGGTGAGCGGCTATTTAGTTTATCCAAGCGAAATGTAATGTAGCGCAGACATAAGGTGTATTATAATTGCCAAAATGATATAGCCGATTAAAAAAGATGCGTTGGGTTTGTGCGATTCTATTTAGCGTAGCCAAGTGAGGATACGAACGCAGACATAATATCTATTATAATTGACGAAATGAATAACCTTAATGACTTGACTTTAGATTTATATCATTTTGGCTTATAATTTATATTATGTTAAATAGGATATATCGCTATATCTAGACACTCTACTCATTATCAACATACAACTTAAAACAAATAAATAACACCATAAAAAAACCGCTACAATGTGCAGCGGTTTTTTAAAGTAATTTAACTCACCAAATCTATTCTATAATCAGTGGCATCAGCATGCCAGATTCTACAGTTTGTAAACTGACTACATAAATGCCTTGATTTAAATCGCTCAAATCAATTTGCATATTTTGATCAATTAATGCGGATCGATTGTATTCTACTATTATTCTACCATCTATTCCAATAATTGAAATTAATTGTACCTCATTTAACAGTTCTGCCGAGATATCAATAGTCACAAATTCACTGGCAGGATTTGGATATAAACTAAATTCAAGCGCTTGATCTGGTTTAATGAGATTTAATACACAAGTATCACTTGTAATAGTTCCAATGGCAGCAGAATCTAAGCAACCATTCCCATCTGTTACAATGGCATTGAATACGCCTTCAGTTGAAACTGTAAGCGTGACACCAGTTTGACCAGCAATCGGTGCACCGTTTTCAAACCATTGCACTGTTCCATCAGTAGGACTTACAGACAAATCTACAGATTCGCAAAAACTAACCACAGGACCTGGCGTAATGGTCACAACAGGCAAGGCATTTTCTGTAACTATTGCAGCTGTAGCTGCTGAATCCGTACAACCACTCATATTGGTTTTGGTAACATTATAACTCCCTGGTGTAGAAACAAAATAGGAACCTGCAGTTGCATTGGCAATGGCGACACCATCCAAATACCATTGAATATTGGCTCCCCCACCGAAATTCACTGCAATTTCCACACTGTCACCTTCGCAATAGTCTAAAGCGCCACCTGGAATAATGTTCACGATTGGTGTTGGCGCTGCAACAAGTTCCACAGAATCTATGGTTACCACACTACAGCCATCTGTTACCTCAAGATAATACCAATCTGCAATATCAGTCGTTAAAGTTGGCGTTGTATTGGCCATTGGACCACTTGTATTAGACCATTGGTAAGTCACGTTATTATTAATTGTTGAAATAACGGTTACTGAGTCACCTGCACAAATGGCAGTTCCTGGCACAGCCGTTAAATTTACAGTTGTAGTGGGCATGCCGCCAAAACTCAAGCCTTTAATAGCTGCAATATTTACTAAAGTATTGGTTACCACTCCTGCAATTGTGACCAAGTGTGCCGTTCCCGCGTTCACATCTGACACTAAAAACTCACCACCAGTATAAACGGCAGCACCAACATTAAAAATGGCATCTCCGCTGAGTATAATTGGTGTAATGGCAAAGGTAACTGGATCAATGGTTTCCATGATCACACTACCCATTCCCCAACCACTCCAGTGGTACAATAGACCATCCGTTGGATTATACGTTATGGCTTCGCCATCATTACCATTCCCTAAAGTGGCTAAAAATGTCATGACAGCTGTAGATGTGCTAATTTCATAAAGTGTTTCTGGGGTATTCGCACCATCACCTGTTACACCGTATAATGTTCCCGTAACATAATCATAGGCAATACTGGCAATATTATCAGATAGTAAACCAATATCGGTCACTACACCTGTAGATAGGACAACTGTTCCAAGACGTCTGGTACCAGAAACTTGATAGACAATATAATTCGCACCACAAGGGTCTGACGCCAATCCATTTGAACCCGTAATTGTGCCCAAAGTAGATGTTAACGTAATACTTGTAGACGTCAAGGCTGTCGTATCATACTCATGCAGATCAGGTGAATAAGGATCAACCGCATAGACAAACGACTGATTCCATCCAGCATAGCTGATAAACAGACAAATAATAAGTAAAAAATTTTTCATAAAGAGTAAGTTTTAAGTTTCAAGTCCCTAAGTTAAGCAATTTTCTATCAAAAAACTTTCACAGAATAAAAAAAATATACCTACGAAGGCAGTATTGTGTTTTGGTTTGGTGAAACGAGGCATCATGCCTTTGAAAATGGTGGCTCTACTACCCTTGATTTCTATTTATGTGACGAATTGATCGGCACCTCTCAAGTTGAAGATTTCTCAACCAGTACGCCTAACTGTTCAGATAATGGTGTCATTTCAGTCACCCGAGATTTAAATGGAAATAAGCAACATGAATTTATTTATGAAGTAAAAGATGATTTAGATCAAGTTGTTCAAATTGGTACAGTAACCCTTGAAGCCGATAATTGCTTGCAATTTGAGCTTTAATCGATTTGAGTACATCTACCTGAATCATATAATCAGGTAATTCTACGCATTCTCATCCCCTATTTCATTCATAATTTTGGATAAACCTTTAAAACTAAAATTATGAGTACGTTAAGTTTAGCTTGCCAATTAATGTGTGCTTCCGAAGCCGCCTATGCCATTGACCCAACTGCCCCAAGTGGTCAGTATAATCCTTTATATCTGCCTGGCACCACCACTATTGACCCCAATAAAGTGGTGTATCAAAAACAATATGACGCCCTCGGCTTAATTGGAGACCCTTATATTGTGACAGATCTGCAAATTGAAGCTTGCTTAGTTGGTAAAACCAACACAGGAATTATTGTCGCCTTCCGTGGAACATTGCCACCAGCTTTAACCTGGGATTCCTTTTTTGATTGGTTGCAAGATTTTTTTGCAGTACCTACCTCAAATATTAATTTACCTGGTGAAGTTCATTCTGGTTATTTATTTGCCGTGATTAGTTTAATAGATGGTGTGAAAAATGCCATTAATGCCTTAGATCCTTCAGGTAGTTTAAACCTATTTATGACGGGGCATAGTAAAGGCGGTGGCATGGCACCAATTGCAGCCCAATACATGAAAGGCGCATTTGGGATCCAGACGACACAAACCATTACCTTTGCTGGACCAAATCCTGGAAATGCTGATTTTTGCAAGGTCTATAATCAAGAAAATCCAAATGATATTCGCTATGCCAACTATTTAGATATAGTGCCATTATTACCACCAGCGCCAAATACAATTTCAGATATCGAAGCCATTCCTAACCTCCCTGGATTTATCCTTGATTTATTAAATGATGCAAAAACTTGGAATTACGACACTGTTGGAGGTTTATGGTATATTGATTCTAGCAAAACTGCCAGCTATATTAGTCCTGATTATGAGCCTATTTTATTAGCGGTTCGTTTAGGCGAAATTGGTAGTACAATTGGCAGTGGAGATATCTCAGCTATTGCTAATGCGCATCATGCGGATTGCGGATTTGGCTATATGCAAGGTGCCTGTAATGGAGACGTTTGCACTACATAAAAAAAACACAGCAAATCAATGGTCAGGTACTTTGGATTAAGTGCCTGATTTTTTTTCAAAAGAAAAGAATTACACTAAATACCTATAAGGACAATAGTTTAGTTTCCTTTTCCTTTGTTTTTTCTGTTGGGCTAGTTCCTGTTTTTTTGGTGACTTGTTCCTTACTCACCGCTTTTACAGCAATTGAAATACTCTCTTGATAAATCATACCCATGTTTTTAGCAGGCGCCTGTTGATCTGGTGTTTCTTGTTGCTCAGTAGGCGAATTAACCGCTAAGGTCATCACCGCAAAGTAGCCTATAATTGATGTCATGGTTTGGTTTTTTAAATATTATTAGTACTAATTTAATCTTTTTTTGCCAATTAGAGAGAACAAATGGGCACGGCTAACAATCGTGCCCACTGTATTTAATAAAAATATGTTCAACCTTATAAAATAGATACCAACATTTCCCCTATGAAAAAAAAAATGCGGTATAAATCAAAACCTATTACTTAAACTATTCTATAGCATAATTTTTATTAAAATTACTCTCTATTATGTTGTATTTCAAGTTCCTACTTTAAATCTCTCTCCTCTTTTTCCTTCTCTTTTACTTTTGCTTTCTCAATTTCCCACTCTTCCTCTTTTTCCTTCTCCTCCTCAAGTTCATCCAGTTTAGATTCCACGGCTTCAATTTGCAGCTTAATACTTCTATTCAATTGTTCACCCATTACCTTAAGTTCTTCCTCTAACTGTCTCATATTATTCTGAAAATTTTCATTCTGTTCTAAATTTTCCAATGACTCATTTATAATTTGGTTAAGATTTAAAGTGGCATTATTAACTTGCTCATTAATATTAGTACCACAATCACTTATCTCTATAGATTCAAGACGTTTAGCAAGCTTCTCCATTTTAACTTCTATTCGCTCCCTCACTTCCACCATTTTCATCTCTAAAACGGCCAAACTATCTTCCGACAATTCTAGTGCCATATTTTCAGCTAATCTTTCTAAAGCCAATTCTGTTTCTTCTAAATTAAGTTCTAACTGACTTAAATCGATATTAACATTGTGAGGATAACTCAGATGACCATGCGTTGTTGAATGTTCTGTAAACTTAATTGCTTTGCCATCATCATTACATACCCAACCAACCAATAAAGAAAAATTGTCACTATTGGACACATTAAATTGAGAGGTTTTTTGATCATCACCTTCTAATTCAATCACCATTGACAAATTCAAGTTTTTAATATGGTTTCGCTTAATATGTACAGTATATTCAAATTGGATTCCAGCCTTTTCAGCTTTCGACTTTAAATTTTCAAGTTCATTTTCAGTTGTGTTTTGAGTAACCTTAATTTTATACTCCTTATTACAATTTGGCGCATGCATACCAATCGCAGTTGAATATGCCTGTTGTGAATTCGCATTCCGGTTAGTAGAATAATTATAATTTCCGTTTTTCGTTTTGATAATGATACTTTGGTCACCACAATCATTAGCTTTTTGTATAATTTTCGGATTACAATTGACGGCTAATGGCACCGCAATCATTTTAGGATTTGCTGGTCGTGTGACAACTTTTGCCAATACAGGTTCCGGTTGCTGTTCTTCTTCAACAGCCATTTCTTCTTCGTCTACTACTGGCTCTATAATAATTGGTTCAACTTCTTCATAACTAATCGTCTCTTCATCTAGTTGCTTGGGTTCTAGGTTAACTGGTTGAACCTCTACAATTTCTTTGGCACCAATTGAAGATGCCAATACACCAGTGTTTTGTTTTGGTTCTTCTGGTCCTACTGCTTGTATCACGACCACTGTGGTCGCTACTATTCCTGCTGTACTTAACATAATTACACTAAATTTAAGTTTCAATAAATAAGCAATGCCTTTAGCTGTCAAAAAGCCTAATCCTCCAACCGCAAGCGCTTTCAAAAACATTTTTTCTGTGTCTTGATAAGATACCTTTGGCTCCTCAGCTCTAGCAAGGCTAAATAATTCGTTAAGCGGGTTTTGTTGTTCTGTCGAAATCATTGTATAACCTCCCCTCTTTTGTGTTCTGATTCAAATATTAATATTTCATGAAGACGCAAACGTCCTCGCCTTAGTCGTTGTTTAATTGCAGATTCTGATACATCCTGAATAACCATAATTTCTTTAATGCTAAATCCAATTATTTCAAATAGGATAACACATTCTCTTTGGTCTTCAGGCAATAAAGCCAGCGCCTGATATAACAGAAAAATATTGGTGTCTTTTTCCGAATCTGCATTTAAATCTGTAATTTGAATAAATGTGGTATCTTGACCAATGGTTTCTGTTTTGTTTTTTTTAGCGTTATTGGATAAAATCCTAACACTAATTCCAAATAAAAAGGATAAAAAAGCTTGGTCCGATTGTAAGTTTTCAAACTTCTTAAAGGCAATTAACAACGTTTCGTTCATGAGATCTGTATATTCCATATCTCCATAAACTCTAGCCCTACAAAACTTTTCAAATCGATCATGGACCGGTTCATAGAGTTTTAAAAATGCCGTTTGTTTTGACTTAACCATTTAATTTAGAATCACAACGTCTTATATAGTAAGTGTCTTAAGTTCCAATAAAGTTACATGGATTTATTCTTTTTTTTAAAAAAAATTATTTTAGCGGTCAAAATCCATGAATATTGGAGAATTTAAACTATTATTGCCTGCGAAATATCAGACATAACATCCCCAATTATAGTTTGAACAACGGTTCAAATATTTAAATGAAAAACAGACTAAAAAAAACTATGGTTGCAAAGATTGAAACTGCATCTTCTTGCTCAGAAATAATTGAAGGAAATATTTTTTTATTACAATACAAACCAGGATCAACCTCTAAACTTAAAGATCTACAGGATGCTTACCAATCCTTTTTAAAATTAGGCAAAAACCAACCCATCAAAGCATTAATTGAAATCGGTAAAAATGCCTATTTTGATGTTGAATTAAACGAATGCATAAAACAAGGTAAGGTTCAACCCTTAGCAGAAGCAATTGTTTCTGATAGTTTAGCCATTCGTTTAGTCATTGATTATTATATCCATTCCAGAAGAAACGACTTAAATCACATTCGGCTCTTTAAAAACAGAACATTGGCTTTAGAGTGGCTTAATTCCTTATAAGCCATGAGTCAACCAGAAATTAGTATCATTTTTGAAGATTCTGAAATCCTGGTGGTTAATAAACCGAATGACTTAATTGTTCATCAATCTAAATTTGGTGGCAAAATAGACAACAAGTCCTTATGTCAAATATTACATCAACAAATCGGTCAACCCGTTTATCCTGTTCACCGATTAGATCGCAAAACATCTGGGGTTTTATTATTGTCCAAAAATAAAGCTAATATTCCCAGATTGCAGGCTCAATTTACCGATCAAACCATCAATAAAAAATACATTGCGTTGGTTCGAGGCCATGTTTTAGATTCTGGTTCGGTTGATACACCAATAAAACCAGAAGGTAAAACAATCTATAAATCCGCATTAACGTTATTTAAACCCATAGATCATATTGAGGTTGATATTGCAGTGCCCCCCTATTCTACTGCTAGATATACTTTAATGGAACTGTCGCCCAAAACTGGCCGAACACACCAATTGCGAAAACACATGAATAAGATCAGTCACCCCATTATTGGTGATCCAAAATATGGGAACCGACACCATAACCATATGTTTGAAAAAAAATTGGAGATTTCAAAACTTTTCTTACATGCTCTGCAACTAAGGGTTCAACACCCAGAAACAAATGAATCCCTAATATTTGAAGCTGACCTCCCTTCTTTTTGGACCACTATGTTTCAACAGTTTAATTGGATTACGAAACTCTAATTGGATTGTATAATTTAGTTTAAAAATTTGTTATATTTTTTTATTTATTTTGATATTGGTTTAAAATAAATTATTATTTGCATAATTATTACAACATCATACATACATAGTAAATAGCAACTTAATATAACATGAAAACCATCATCAAAAACCGAATTTCCGAAGCTCAATTAATTGACAATGCCATTGTTTGAATAACCTACAAACCAAATGTGACACCAACTGAACAAGATATGTAGGAGTCTTATGGATGGTATCTTGAACTTGCTGCAGGCAAACCATCAAGAAAATTAACTATAATAGGTTAAAACACTCTTTTTAATACTAATGAAGGTTGCGGTGTTTTGGAAGAAATCAACCCCAGTCGCAGAAGCATTTGTTTCTGATAGTCTAGCCATTTGGTTAACATTACTGAATTGTAAACGCTTAATTCACAGTAAACATCCTTGGCAAATGTTTAAAACTGAGGCCGACGCCATTGATTGGTTAAAATCCGTCGCTTAATGTTTTGTGGCATCTCTTTGTTCAAAAATTAATGGATAAATTCGATTGGGACATTATCTTAAATAATTGTTAAATTTTAATTTTATTTATTCTATTCATAATTAATGACATACTTTTGTACTAAATTTATACTATGCATGCATAGTTTTAAAATATTTGGTATGGAAACAATCATTAAGAAAAGAACGACAAAAACAACGCTTATTGATCATAAAATTGTTAGAACGGAGTATGAAAATAACTCAATATCAACAGCTAGTGATGTTTGGGATAGTTATGAGTCTTACATCACACTTAGCCAAAACAATCCTTTTAAAAAACTGATTGTGATTGGCAAAAATGCTTATTTTGATATTGAAAATCACCAATGCAATATGGACCGTGTGAATCCCATTGCAGAAGCCTTTGTTTTTGATAGTCTGCCCATTCGATTAACATTACTAAACTGTAAACGCTTAATTCACAGTAAACATCCTTGGAAAATGTTTAAAACTGAAGCAGAAGCCATTAATTGGTTAAAATCGGTTGGTTAATATCAAATACTTTTCGTTAAAATACTAATTTATAATTTGGCCAGTTTTTTAGTCACCTCAAACCCAGTATTGGAGATTGACAAAAAATAGATGCCGGAAACGAGTGATTCAACATGGATACCGTCGTTTAAAGAATTGAGCGTCCCACTCATGGAAACTCTTCCATGCAAATCTCTAATTATATATTGGGATTCGGCTAAATGAGAAGGTACCTGAATTTGCAAATTTTCATTGACTGGGTTAGGATAAACAAATACCTGATCATCTGATAAAAAATGTGTTGTTTCTAGCGAAGCGGAGATTGAAATATAATTAGATTCGGGCAGTTCATCATTCACCGACCCAATAATGATCCCAGTTCCTGTCACATAATTTAACCCTACCCCATTCTGCATAAAATCAAACAATAATAAACTAATAATAACAATGTTGGTATCTGGAAAAGTGACGCTGACATTGCTCGAAACGTAGTTTCCGTTCGCATCAATGATATTTCCTAATACTGGTGGAAAATTAGGGTTGCTATAGACATCTACTAGAAGGTCGTACTTTAAGGCTGTGCTAGCACCTTGCCAATCAGCACCATCAGTCACGTTATTATTTGTATCTATGGCGATCTTTACATTCCATTCTTGATTGTCTACTCGAGTGTAAAATTCCATTTTAAACCTCAAACTATCCTCAGTATAATCTATTGAATGATAAATTGATTTCGCATCTGGAGAACTGATATCAGTGGCATCTCCCGAAACATCATTTGCGCCTAAGTAGAAGGTTTGTGCAGTCCCAATGTTTAGGATTAGGACAAGAACTGAAGTTAAAATTGTTGCTTTCATCTTTTATCAAATTAAATCCTATAATAATTGCCTCAAAAAAGTCTGCTAAAGTTTGATATTTGTTTCATCAAAATAACATGGATTTCTTGCTGCAATCATTTTTTTTAACATCCAATTTATTTTAAAATTGAGTGAATCAAATTGATAACATTTAATCTGCTATGTTCTCATTATAAAATGTAGCTTTTTAGAAGTAAACTGTATCAGTATTTTGAATTCATAATTTAAGATTAAGGTTGAAAAGTTAAGCACTCCAGAGTTAATCTAAAATCAATATTTGGATCGATATAGAACTTAAACTTTATTTAGACTATAGTTTAATGTACTGAAGAGTCCTCCAATCCATTGTTCACCATGACCGTTATGCTACCAACTTCTTTACTTAGTATTAAAGTATTGTATAACGTTGTAATTATAGTTGATTTCACCTCCACCCTTTGGGAAATTGGGATTTGATAGGGACTTGCTACGACCAAAGAATAACATATGCAATGGTTCGTCTAAGAACCCCCGTTTAATTGTAATTTTGCTATCTGTACCAAAATAATTCCAGAAATGTTGATCGCCGTAATAATGATCATCCAAAGCAATGATATTAGTCTCATTACTATCGATAAGTGCAGGGTTAACTTCAAAAACAAAGTCTTCAGTAGCCAATACACTATCAGGAAAATTAATGAAATAGGCTGTATCAGGTGGAACTAAGACATTCTTATAAATACTGCCATCAAGGTCTCTAAATTCAAAAGTGCAAATTGGTTTACCATCTAGGTCAAGTTGATAACCTCCATATTCACTTAGTTCCATGTCAATACCATTCACTTTGATATAGCTGTCCTTATTCAATTTTAAGGGCTGTGGAGATTCACAACAACCATAATAAAAAGGCTCTTTGCTATCATGGAACACGACTTGTATTCTTGTATTGCTCCCAGCATATTCAATTTTAATATTTGTAGCGAACTGATTTTTAAAACGTGAAATAGTATCTCTTTTTCCAATTTTACCGCAAGAAGTAATCAAAAAGGTTAGACCTAAAATGATTGAAAATAAGACTTGGATTAAGTGTCTCATATTAAGTAAACGAATCAGTTACTATAAAAGTTGCAAGTAAATAGTTATAAGGATTTTCAAGTCTTTAGTGACTGAATTTTCAATTATTCAGAAGCCCTAATTGTCTAAAATTGTATCCACAGTAATCCAATCCATAATCCGTTCCCCTTTGCGAATTGCAAAACCTTCAATTGCATTCACATCTTTCTTTAGCTTAATATAAATAAAAGAATCACCAAGAAGGATCTTATATATTCTATTTTCAATTTTCTCTATCAGAATTTTCTTTTTAGGATTATGATATGTTCGAATCCCTTCAAAAATACCTGAATAAAACTCAACCACATATTTATCCTTTACATCAATAAAATATTTGTTAAAAACTGGCTGATCATCCAATTCTATCACATCATTTACAAACCTCTTGATGTAATTTCGAGAATTATACTGTGAACTAAAACTTGTCGTTAAAAACAAGATTCCACAAATTAATATACTTGTTATAATTCTCATTTCTTAAAAATAGTGTTTTATATATTTATCAGAAAATGATTCGACAAAATAGACCCAAAGCCCTAGACATGTAAAAGCTATTGCTATAACAATTAGCATGAATAACTCTTTTTTCTTCAAGGTATATTAATTACTTCACTTATCAGAATCAACTTAATACTCATCCTTAAAGTTCAAGCTAGCACCAAACATGACATAGGCTGAAGAGAAATTGGTTTTAGTAAAATCTCGAATCTTTGAGTCTAATTTCCAATATTTACCTGATACATCCCATGCATAACCTAAGGTGGCATTTAAACTAATAACTGGTAGTGTTAATCTAAAATCAATATTTGGGTCGATATAGAAAAGATCATTTGTATAAACCACAATGTTTTTACTGTCCTCTTGAATTAAATTTTCACCAGTAGCTGTAATTTCTTCCTTTAGTGTATAGGCGCCATAGCTATACCTTAGACCAATACTCGTTAGAAAATACCGATTACCCATTGGATAAGAATTACCATACGTGAAATAATTGCCTTTTAATCGAAAACGGTCATTATTTGATAATTCTGGGATATGTGTGTATGAAAAATGAATACTGGTAAATTCCAGATCAAAATAATCGAACGCAAAATTATAAAACTGATGTGTGGTAACAAAAGGATTGCTGCCAATACCAACTAATTCGGAATTTAAACTTGTTAACTTTCTGACATACTTGTTCCCTATTGCGGCTCCAATATGATATTCTTCTAAGTGGTAGTCAAAACTATACACATCTTCGTAACCGTCTGGCTGATAAGTGTTCACAATGACATATTTCAGACTATTACTAAACCCAACTAACGGATTATCCCCCTCGAGATATTTGAGATCAATTAAAAAGGATTCATTTTTATAATCAAATCTATAGTCGAGGTAAAGATTCTTAATCATTTCACGATCATAGCTATTATGTGTTCTATACAGAATTGGAATGGCCATTACTTTATTGTTGTAGATCGAATCATTCATTTCAGAAATTCGTTTGGCAATAGAAGCCATATCGTAAGAATAGCAACGTTTTGCTTTTTTATTAGAATGTAAATGACAACGCCCAAATTGGCCATAAAACTTAGCCTGAGGATACACTTTAGAAATTCGCTCAAACTGATCTAACATAAAACGTTCCCTTGTAATAGGTCCCGTTAAATCGCCATTTCGCTCTTCATGATACCATTGGTGTCCCTTTTCAACACTTCTAATAATATCCATATAAACCTCAAAATTATCACCCAATTCAGCAGCTAAACTGTCCTCTAATTTACCTGTATCGTATATAATGGTATTAAAAGTTGACCAGGCATCAATGACATCTCCATTTAAATTAAACCTTGTGCCGCCCGAATTGTAAATATCATCAGGAGAGCCGTCAACAAACTCAGAACTCCCTAAGGCTTTAATAGATTCATATATCCTACCCGTTGGCCCGTCCGTTGGTAAAGTGTCTACTAACTCGTTTAATACGTGAATAGAAAAAGCCGGGAATCGTTCAATATCAATACCATGTGTCAGGATTCTTAGACTATCCGCAATCTTTTCATTGTATTTTCTAATATTAGTCACCAGTTCAAAAAAGGGCTCATAAAACCGATCTTTTAAGTAAAATCTATTATCCAAATCATCTTCTATTGTAATTTTATTAATAATATAGCCCAATGCTGGACCTTGCTCGAACAAAAAATGGTTGACGCCAAACTTTTCATGCAAGTAAATCAGTAATTTGAATTCAGTTTCAGAGTTTACCTTAGCATAAGTATGGTTTTCTCCAGTAAAGAAAACAGAATATTGAGACATGATAGAATCAGGGAAAAAGGCTTCCAGATCTGAATAATCACTAAGATTCTCTAAATCCATTTTAATATATTTATCTTGGCTGGAACCAGAAATCATGATGACAAGAAAAGATAGTAAAAGGCTAAGCTTTTTGATCATTGTAAGTTTTTTAATATGAAAAATCCGCACTTATTAAATGTGCGGATTTAATGTCAATTTGTTATTATTTTTGTATTAGTTCATGCCCATTTTTGCCTTAAGGGCAGCTAAGCTATCAGCAGCTTTTACTTCAGCGGAACCTGAATCTAGCGCTTTATCAATTTCATCATCAACTGATCGACTTTCGTTTGCAATCTCACCATAAGACTCTGCTAAAGCTTCATCTTGAGCTACTTTTTCCTTCATTCTTTCCAACATAGATACTGTGCTAGAAGAATCAACATCTGCCAATTGTTTGTTAATATTCTTAGTGGCTTCAGAAACTTTTGCTCTGGCTTTTAATGTTCTTAACTCATTTTCGAATTTCTTAATATTTGATTTTAAAGTTCTGATATTACCATCTAATTTAGAGACATGCCCCTCAAACTTGACCTGATCTTGTTTAAATTGCGTGGCCGTTTTTACCAAATCTTCTTTTTGAACCAAACATTCACTTGCTAACCGATCAGCCTCTGCTACCTCTATCTCACCGCGTTCTGCTCGTTTCAATAATAAAATGGCTTTCTTTTCATATTCCGAAGCTTTTTCGGAATTGGTTTCTGCATCATTCTTGGCACGGATGGCAAGCGCCTTAACTTCAGCTAAAGCTTGGAGTGCAGAACTCAAATCACCTTTTAGGTCTCTTATCCCCTGCTCAGTCATTTTAATTGGGTCTTCCAATTTATCAACTAAAGAATTTGCCTCTGCTGATCCTATTTTAAATAGTCTTCTAAAAATATTCATTGTAATCTGTTTAATTAATTTTTTGAGAATGAAATAATTTCATCTGTGTACTCACTTAATAAAATACTTAAGGAGGCCAGACTCCCTTCCAATTCATTGGCATCTAAATTTTCAATCTGTAAGGTGTCTCTGAAAATGACTTTGCGCCCACTTTCGTCCAATACAAATGCGCCATGCACAATATCACGATTTTTAATAAGCAAGGATTTACAAATTTCACCGTTTGACTGTTCTGGCAAATCAAATAGGAATTGTTCAATAATTAAGATGGGTTCAGCTACACCGATAACCAAATTCTGAATTCCGTCTTCGGCGGATTCAATAATAAAAATGCCACTGGCACTATCTTCTTTAATAATGGAATACTCTAATTCCATCAGATAATCCTTGACTCTATCAAAATGACTCATTCTTTATACTTTATTTTTTATATATAACACTAATCCAAATATACATAAATATCTATTGCACTTTAAAATGAGTTAAAAAAAATATTGTCGCCAGTATTTTTTTATTAAAACTTGGTTAAAAACTAATACATTTGCCGAAACTTTTATGAAATGGATAAGTTTAAAAACAGAATAAAATATTATTTGGTTGGTTTTTTAATGGGAGTTATTGCTGTTGCATTTTTCTTTGGACAGCGGGGTTGTTCATGGCTACCAGAAAATCGTGTTAAAACGGTCATTTCAGAAAACCGAATTATAATTGGAGATAGCATCCAAGCCATTTTAGATTGTTTGAGTGAAGATTCACAACCCATCTACGACATCCTTAACTATAATGGAGATGTCGACTTCAGTAAAAGTGATACAAAATCTGATCAAAAAACCTATTGGTTTGATGGTGCTGATGGATTTACTGCAGAATTCAAAATTAATGAAGAAGACCGCTATTCAGAACTGGTCAGTATTAACCAAACTGGAAAAAACTGTGAAACCAGGCTATTGAATGATAAAAAACATACCTTAATTCTGCCTAAAAAAATTCTTAATCAAATTATAGAAAGTCATAAATTCGTACTTTACGATACGGTGAAATATCAAATAGAATGTTATGAAATTCCAGAAGACAGCTTGTATCGAATACATTTAAAATCAACTGGATATAGTTCACCATCCGAAGAGAAATTAGTCAACAAAATATTCAACGTGACAACGGAATTTGAGGGCAATCAATACATCATTACTTACGAAATAGGAGAAAACCGAACACGAATCCAGAATGTAGCAGGTGAAACACCTTGTGAAAATTGATGAAATAATTAAAGAATATTGTTTGGTTTAAAATTTAATTTTATCTTTGCACCCTTAAAATAAATTATTAACCGGGGTTTTGCACCCCAACTATAATCAAGTATGTCAACAAAAATTAGATTACAAAGACACGGTAAAAAAAGAAAACCATTTTACCATATAGTCATTGCAGATGCAAGAGCTAAGAGAGATGGTCGTTACATAGAAAAAATTGGAACGTATAACCCAGTAACTAACCCAGCAACTATTGATTTAGATATCGATAGCGCTGTAAATTGGTTAAGCAAAGGGGCGCAGCCAACTGATACGGTAAGATCAATCTTATCTTATACAGGTGTAATGTATAAAAATCACCTAAACAAAGGTGTAGCTAAAGGGGCTTTAACAGAGAAAGATGCTGAAAAGAAATTTGAAGCATGGAAAACTGAAAAAGAGGCTAAAATCCAAAGTAAAAAAGACGGTTTATTAAAATCATCTACTGAGACAAAAGCTAAAGAATTAGCGGCTGAAAAAGAAGTTAGTGATGCTAGAGCAGCAGAGATTGTTGCTAAAAACACACCAGAACCTGAGGTAGAAGAAGTTGAAGAAGCACCAGCAGCAGAAGCAACTGAAACTGAAGAAGCACCAGCTGTAGAGGAAACTCCTGTAGCAGAAGCAGCTGAAGTTGAAGAAACACCAGCAAAAGAGGAAGAGCCTAAAGCTGAAGAAACACCAGAAGTAGAAGCTGAAGCTTCTAAAGAAGAAGAGTAAATTATGTATTTAAAAGAGGATTGCTTCAATTTAGGTAGCATTGCTCGTCTACATAGCTTTAAAGGCGAAGTCTCCATTTTTTTAGATGTAGATGACCCTGAAGAATTCGAAAAATTGGAATCAGTATTCGTTGAGATAGACGAAATATTGGTTCCTTTTTTTATTGAACGAATTCAAATTAGAAATAAAGGTTTTGCTGTTGTTAAATTTGAAGATATTGACACAGAAAAGCAAGCCAAACGCCTGATCAGACACAAGCTCTACCTCCCACTTGATCTCTTACCAGAGCTTGATGATGATGAATTTTATCATTTTGAAATTGAAGGATTTCAGGTGCATGATGAAGTACATGGAGACATAGGAAAAATGGTCAAAGTTTTGGAACACAAAACCAATCCTATGTATGAAATTGATTTTAATGGAAAAGAAATTCTGATTCCCAAACAAGATCGTTTCTTTATTAAAATAGATTGGGACAAAGAGATTGTCTACCTAAAAGCCCCTGAAGGGTTAATTGAAATGTACCTCGATCTTTAGATCAATCCACAATCAATTTTTTAATCAACACTTTTTCCTCACTTGTAATTCTCACAAGGTAAACACTTGACATTAAATAACTAATGTCAATTTTTGAATCGACTGCAATTGAACTAAGTGATCTAATCTTTCGGCCAGACCGATCAAACAATTCCACTTGCATGACAATATCATTGTCGGCTGATTGGATCGAAAAATACTGGTCACATGGATTTGGATAGATATTTAGTTTTAAACCATCTGAATTGTCAACATTTTCAATTGACAAGGGTGGACAAGTGACTTGACACCAGTTTCTATTACTCAATTCACATAAAATTTGAAGATAAGCCGCTTTATTAGACCCATTTCCAGGAAATGTTCTTACGCCAAGTGCTCTTAAATATTCTTTGAATTCGGTATTATTGCCAAGTCCATAATATTGCGACAATAAGTCTACATCTGACTGAGACCAGTCTGTTGTTTTAAATAAGGTGAGGTATTTGATCTGGTCGTAATGCGTATCCCAGGCCTCAAATACATTTTTATAAAAAGTCGCTTGCAATTGCTCACTACTATTACAGACAGAACTACTTGAATATCCACATTCTGCAAAATAAATGGGCACATTTGGGTCATTATAAATAGCTGTTAAATCGTTAAAATCAGTAAATACAGCAGAGGGTGTCTGCATTGTGAAATCCGGATTCAAGGGGTAATAAGTTGTTGTAATAATATCACATGCCGCATTAACAGATTGGCAAAGTGCACTTGTCAATGGATTTGTTAGACTATGGAGCGTAAAAGTTGTTCCCACTTTTAAATCACTACTGTGTAGATTAAAATACAATTGTTTCGCATAAGGAATAACAGAATCTAAGAATACCTTATAAGCATCATATTGTGCCACATCTATTCCAAAATTAACATCATGTTCGTTACCAATATTTAAAGCACTTAATTCAAGGTTTGGTATCCGTGAAAAAATGGTATCCAAAAGCGTTTTAAAACGATCGATCATCACCTGATCATCAAAATTATTAGTCTCCAGATCTGCTGGCACTTCAAGCGTACCTGTATTTAATGGTGCAATTTGCAACTCCACTTTCATCCCATTTGCAGGGTAATAAATGTCTGCAACACTCAATGTGGCATTCATATAAGTAGTGTTGAAAACATTAAAAGAATCTTCCAACAACCCCCAAGTGTAAGATAAATGAATAGATTCCATACAAGCTACCTTTGCATAGGCAAATGCGGAATCATAATTATTGTTTTCTGCCATATCAACTTGCCAAGCCAAAATACGATCACCTTTAGGCACTTGACCAAAAAGAATTGTGGCATTGATAAAAACGACGAATAATAAACTAACCTGTTTCATCATACGAATTTAACATTTCTTAGAAGACGGTTTAAGTTGTAGACTCCCCTATCCATTAAATTTTTCAAAAGAAAGACTCCAAATTATATAGAAAAACAGATAACTGATTAATAATCCAAGACAGAAAGCAAATGAATACTTAGAAAACGTGACAGACCCAATTATCTATTTTAATGGACACTTTTTACAGGACTTCCCGCCTTTTTTCCACTTCTTGCAGCACTTTTTCTTTTTCTCACATGAAAATGATAAGTCTGAAATCAAGTTAGACTCTTGATTTTGAATTGATAGTGAGTTATTATGTAGGTTATACTCTAATTTCACACCGCTAATGTAGAACTATTCTAAATAACGATCAAGCTCTATTTAGAATAGTTATTAACAATATATTTAAAGTCGTTAATAGCAGTTAACCATATGAGCAACGCACAAAACAATGCCAAATCGTACTGGCGGACCAATATAAAATACCTAATCATACTATTAAGCATTTGGTTTATTGTGTCCTACGGTGCTGGAATACTTTTTAGAGAAGAATTGAATCAATTCAAATTAGGCGGTTTTAAATTAGGGTTTTGGTTTGCGCAACAAGGATCCATTTATGTTTTCGTAATTTTAATTTTTACCTATGTTAGGCTTATGAATAGACTTGATAAGAAACATGGTTATGATGAATAGATCTTTAAACAGTTTATAATGAGCGTAGAATCCTGGACTTGGATATTGGTAGGTGTTACCTTCAGTTTGTATTTTGGCATTGCCATATGGGCTAGAGCGTCCTCCACAAAAGACTTTTATGTCGCTGGTGGTGGGGTTTCACCATTAGCCAATGGGATGGCAACTGCAGCCGACTGGATGAGCGCCGCTTCTTTTATTTCAATGGCGGGCATCATTTCCTTTATTGGCTATGATGGATCTGTTTATTTAATGGGCTGGACTGGTGGTTATGTTCTCCTAGCCTTACTCTTAGCGCCCTATTTAAGAAAGTTTGGCAAATTCACTGTTCCAGATTTTATTGGTGATCGTTATTATTCTAATACAGCTCGAACAGTCGCTGTGATTTGTGCTCTAATTGTTTCATTTACTTATGTGGCTGGGCAAATGCGTGGTGTTGGGATCGTTTTTTCTCAGTTCCTTCAAGTCAAGGTTGAGTTAGGTGTTATAATTGGCATGGCAGTCGTTCTCATTTTTGCCTTTTTAGGTGGAATGAAAGGCATTACATACACGCAAGTGGCACAATATTGTGTTTTGATATTTGCATTCATGGTGCCTGCCTTTTTTATCTCATTTCAAATGACAGGAGAATTAGTTCCCCAAATTGGAATGGGTGGAAAAGTAGCAGATGGTACTTATTTATTGGATAAATTGGATGCCTTGCATACAGAGCTGGGATTCAAGGAGTATACCAGTGGTTCAAAATCAACATGGGACGTTTTTGCCATTACTTTAGCCTTAATGGTTGGAACAGCAGGCTTACCTCATGTTATCGTTCGTTTTTTTACCGTACCTAAAGTTAAAGACGCACGAAAGTCAGCAGGTCTGGCACTTTTATTCATTGCTATTTTGTATACCACCGCACCAGCTATTGCGGTTTTCGCAAGAACCAATTTAATTGAAACCGTTAGCGAGCAAAAGTATAGCGATATGCCAGATTGGTTTAAAAACTGGGAAAATACTGGCTTAATCGCCTGGTCGGACAAGAATAATGATGGTATCATTCAATATAAAGATGGCGAGGCACTTACAGGTAAACCAATTTATGAGGACAAAGTTGGCTTAAATGGAGAACGACTTGTCATGAATGCCAACCCAAATGAGTCCAATGAATTATACGTCGACAGAGATATTATGGTATTGGCCAACCCTGAAATTGCCAAATTACCAAACTGGGTAATCGCCCTAGTTGCAGCTGGTGGCCTTGCAGCGGCCTTATCGACTGCAGCAGGTTTATTACTCGTGATCTCTACTTCTATTTCTCACGACTTAATCAAAAAACAAATTAAACCTTCCATCTCTGATAAAGGAGAATTATTAGCCGCACGACTTGCAATTCTAGTTGCCGTTATTGTTGCTGGATTATTTGGGATTTATCCTCCCGGCTTTGTTGCAGCTGTGGTTGCGCTAGCATTTGGCCTTGCTGCTGCTTCCTTTTTCCCGGCCATCATTCTGGGCATTTTTGATAAAAGAATGAATAAAGCAGGCGCCATTTCAGGTATGATATTAGGCATTACCTTGATGTTATTTTATATGATCCGATACAAAACAGGCTTATTTATGATAATGGATCCTAGACCGGCTGAGGAATGGTGGTTTGGAACTTCACCTGAAGGATTTGGCACCATTGCAATGATTGTCAATGTTGTGTTGTCAATTGTTGTATCAAGACTAACAGACCCACCACCCGAACAAGTTCAACAACTAGTAGAAGACATCAGAATCCCTAATAACGCTGGTGAGGCTAAAACACATTAAATTTTAACTTAACATGAGTCATTATCATATTAAAGACCTAGAAAGCTATCATCAAGCCTATGATAAATCGATTCAGAATCCTGAATCATTTTGGAATGACCTTGCTGAAAACCATTTTCTATGGCGTCGAAAGTGGGACAAAGTATTGGATTGGGATTTTGAAAAGCCAGAGATTAAATGGTTTCAAGGTGCTCAATTAAATATTACTGAGAATTGCATTGACCGTCATCTGAGTGCTAAAGGCGATCAAACCGCTATTATATTTGAACCTAACGATCCCCATAAACCAGCGCAGCACATCTCCTACAAAACCTTATCTCAAAAGGTCAATAAAATGGCCAATGTTTTAAAAGATAAGGGCATTGCAAAGGGAGACCGCGTTTGCATTTATCTACCAATGGTGCCAGAATTGGCTTATGCTGTTTTGGCTTGTGCACGAATAGGCGCCATTCATTCTGTTGTTTTTGCTGGCTTTTCCTCAGCCGCATTAGCCACCAGAATTAACGATAGCAATTGCAAGATCATCATCACTGCAGATGGTGCCAATAGAGGCTCGAAAACAATTCCACTCAAGCCAATTGTAGACGAAGCAATAACACAATGTAAATCAGTTAATTCTATTTTAGTAGTTAAAGTAACAAATGAATCAATTAATTGGATTGAGAATAGAGATTTTTGGCTGAAACCATTGCTTGATGACGCCTCTTCAGTATGTGAACCAGAAATAATGGATGCAGAAGACCCACTATTTATTTTGTATACTTCAGGCTCTACGGGAAACCCAAAGGGAATGGTTCACACCACTGCTGGTTATATGGTTTATACCGCCTATACCTTTAAGAATGTATTCCAATATCATGACAAAGAAATCTATTGGTGTACGGCTGATATAGGTTGGATCACTGGACACAGTTACATTCTTTACGGACCATTAGCTAATGGCGCAACGACGCTGATGTTTGAGGGTGTGCCGAGCTACCCAGATTGTGGCAGGTTTTGGAAAATTGTAGAAAAACATAAGGTCAATCAATTCTACACCGCGCCCACGGCAATAAGAGCTCTTGCCAAAGAATCCCTTGATTTTGTAAACGAATACGACTTGTCATCATTAAAAGTACTAGGCACTGTTGGAGAACCAATAAACGAAGAAGCCTGGCATTGGTATGATGAGAATATTGGTAAGAATAGAAGCCCCATTGTTGATACATGGTGGCAAACAGAAACTGGCGGAATCATGCTCTCACCTATTCCTAATGTAACGAAAACCATACCAACATTTGCCACCCTACCACTTCCAGGAATACAAGCCGTACTAATGGACGAAGAAGGAAATGAGATCTCTAACAATGATGTTAATGGACGCTTGTGTATTAAATTCCCCTGGCCATCAATAGCAAGAACCATTTGGGGTGATCACAACCGGTATAAAGAAACTTATTTTTCTACCTTTAAGCAAAAATACTTTACAGGTGATGGTGCTTTTAGAGACATCAATGGCAATTATAGAATCACTGGGCGCGTTGATGATGTCGTCATTGTTTCAGGTCACAATTTAGGCACTGCACCGATAGAGGACGCCATTAATGAACATCCTGCTGTTGCGGAATCTGCTATAGTAGGATTTCCGCACAATATCAAAGGTAATGCACTTTATGGTTTTGTGACTTTAAAATCTGCCTCTATCAATCTTGATCAGGACAAATTGAGACTTGAGATTAATCAATTAATTAGCAACCAGATTGGACCTATTGCAAAATTGGAAAAGATTCAGTTCACAAATGGTTTACCCAAAACAAGATCTGGTAAAATAATGCGTCGAATCTTACGAAAAATTGCAGGGCATGAGATTAATAATTTGGGTGACACCTCTACTCTATTGAATCCTGAAGTAGTTGCTGACATTGCGGATCAGGTGATTTAATGAATCTTTAATTTGAGCCTATATGAAGAATTTTAGAAGCAATTTATAATTTATTTTTCAGTAATGGTTTTCTTTATTAAATTTGGATTAGAAAATTGAAATATTATCATGCTTAAAAATAGCTTCCTAGGTTTATCCTTATTATTATCATCTGCATTGTTTTCGCAGTGTCCAGTTTGTTCATTTACAGCAAACCCAACGATTGCCTGCAACATGCCATACACTGTTAATTTTACGGACATGTCCACCAATGCGCATACTTGGGAATGGGATTTTGGTGACGTGACTTTCTCAAACCTGCAAAACCCTAGTCATACTTATACAGCAATTGGAACGTACACTGTAACACTTACCGTTGGAGATACGATCAGTAATTGTGTTGATGTGCATAGCATCAATTTGGTAGTTGGTGATGTTGAACCGCCCGTTTTAGGATGCCCTAGTCAAGTTCCAGTTTTCGAAAATAGCCAATGCTTATTTGAATTACCGAATTATGGACAATTGTACTTTCAGGGAGATAATTGTGATCCTTCACCAACTATAGTTCAATTTCCTCCTCCAGGTACTTTTATAGGGGAACCTACAACAATAACAGTCTACATTACAGATGCATCCAACAATGTTGATTCCTGCGAATTCACTGCAACACCTGAACCTTCTGAAAACCCTTCATTTTCCTACCCAAACCCTGTTGTATGCAGTGATGACACTATCCAAGTTGCAACTGTTACAGGTACTCCAGGAGGTACGTTTAGCAACCTTCCTATTGGCCTTCTTATCGATCCTTCAACTGGTGAAATTGACGTTATTAGTAGTTTGCCCGGAGAATATACAATATACTATACAACCCCAGGCATTTGTCCAATTGAAGGAGAATTTACAATTGAAATTGCAGAAGTTCCAGCACCACAATATGAATCAGAAACAGCTTGTTTTGAATATACATGGGCAGAAAATGGCACAACATATAACACTAGCGGGACATATATGCAAACACATGTTACCGTTGATGGATGTGATTCAATCTTTGTGCTTGACCTTATCATCAATCAAGTGGATACAAACGTTATTGAGGAAACTTTTTCTTTAGCCGCCGCCGCTATTAATGCCGATTATCAATGGTTAGATTGTGATAATGACTTTACACCAATAAACAACGAAACTGGACAGACATTTTTGCCTGCCTTTAATGGTAGTTACGCCGTTCAAATAACTCAAAATGGATGCGTAGACACATCTGCTTGCTATTTAATTGAAGGACTTGGCATAATAGACAATGACTTTGGGTTAGCTATGAATGCCTATCCAAACCCAACTACTGGGTTAATTAATATTAACCTTGATCAAATTTATGATCAGGTTAGTGTCAAGTTGATGTCACTTAACCACCAAACCATCTTAACATCAACCTATTCTGCTGTTCAAAAAATAAGCTTGGAAATGGAAGTATCTGACGGGATTTATTTACTTGAAATTAAGTCTGATACTGGAAAGACTGCATTACTTAGGGTGATGAAAAACTAAATTATTTCTAAAATAATTTATTCGTAATGTTTTCAAGAAAACAATTAGATTTCATTTAGTATATTGTAAGGATGATTACATCTTAAATTTCAATTATTATGACTCCTATCCTTAAAAATATTATAGCAATCATCATTGCTATCGTGCTTGGTTTTGCTATAAATATGGGAGTATTGATGATCAGTATTAACCTTCTCACTTATCCTGACAACTTTATTTTTGGAGATACTGATAGTTTAAATGAAAATATTCATTTATTTGAATTCAGACACTTTTTTGTTGTTTATTTAGCACATACATTGGGAACGTTTATTAGTGCTTTTACAGTTGTAAAACTTGCAGCAAGCAGACATTTTATATTAGCCATTTCATTCGGAACCTTATTTTTAATGTTAGGTCTAATAATGTCTCTTCAAATTCCGCAATCACCCACATGGTTTGTTATTATCGATCTAATATTCGCATATTTGCCCGTTGCGTGGCTAGCCTATCGATTGGCCGCACCAAAACCTGAAGATTAAATGAAACTAGTTTTTTTACTTTATATCTTGGCTTAGCATTTGAAGCGTCTGCACTTGCAAAAATAACAATTGATAATATTAAACAATCGCAACAATCAGATGCTGAAAAAGAAGAAACATTAAAAAGATTTAAAATGCTTATTGAAAAACACAACCAGAAAGATCAAATTGACAACTTATAATAATACCTGAACCATGAAAGCGGCTACAGTCAACCAAATCAAAAAGGAACTTCAAACCAGATCTCAAGAAGAATTACTTGAACTTTGTCTTAAATTATCAAAATTTAAAAAAGAGAATAAGGAATATTTAACCTATTTATTATATGATTCAGATAATGAGCAGGAATATATATTTGAGGTTAAGTCTGAAATTGATGTCTTATTTCAGGAAATTAATAGAGATAGCTTTTTCTATATTAAAAAGAGTGTTCGAAAAATTCTTCGCCTGACTAAAAAATACATCCGGTATTCTAAACAAAAAGAAACTGAAGTTGAACTACTCCTATATTTTTCGCATAAGCTTATCAATATGGAGCCTTCTATTAAATTAAATTTAGCATTACAAAACCTACTAATTAGACAAATTGATAGTCTTAAGAAGTTAATTCAACAACTTCATGAAGATTTACAGTTTGACTATCAACAAGATCTGGATAAGATCATTGATCAAATCAAATAACTTACTATGAAACGCTATTTTTTATCGATAAAAACATTTTTTTTATCGACGAATAATATTTCTTGTTAAAAATTTATTATCTTCGCGCCAAATTACAAGACAATAAATAATTGCCTAACAATGAAAAAAAATAACTATTTTGTGATGTTTTTCTTTGGATTAATCCTATTTTTTGGACAATCCTCTTCAGCCCAAAACACTTTTCAAAAAATATATGAAGGTATTGGAAATTTACAAGGACACACTATAAAACAAACCACTGATGGCGGTTATATTGTGGCTGGCATGACCTTTTATAACGCCACAAATGATGACGATCTTTTATTGGTCAGATTAAATAGTTTAGGAGATACTTTATGGTGTAAAACCTACGGTGGTTCTCAAGGAGATTATGGTAATAGTGTTACGGTAATACAAACAGATGATGATTTAGATGGTTTTGCTGATAATGGTTTTCTGCTTACTGGGGTAACTAAGAGTTTTGGTAGTATTGATGGTGATTTTTATATTTTAAAATTAGATCAAAATGGTGCAATCCAATGGGAGAATCGTGTGACTGGAACAGGAATTGACAAAGCACAGTCTTCATGGCAAACTACTGACGGTGGTTATGTTATTGCAGGATCTAGTAATTCAAAATCGGTTGGTTCTTCAGATTATTATATAATTAGACTTGACCTTGCAGGTAATTTGCTCTGGGATTACGCCATTGGTGGTGGACTTGCTGACCACGCATCATCCGTTCAACAAACTGGAGACGGAGGCTATATTATTGCTGGCGGAACTCGCTCTTTTGGTGTAAGCGCAATCAATGCAAGTTATGTGGTTAAATTAACTGCTGGAGGCACCTTAGATTGGGATCGCGTTTATGATCATGCTGAAATTGATCAATTTATTTCTATTGATCAAACAAATGACGGTGGCTATGCTATGGTAGGTTTGATTCAACAGCCTAACATGTTAAACATAAGAGATATTAGTTTAGTGAAAATAGATAATAATGGAAATCTAAAATGGGCTAAGCAATTTGGTGGTCTTGATGATGAGAGAGGTGTTTATTTACAAGAAGCTAATGATGGTGGATTAATTGTTTCAGGGTACACTGAAAGCTATGGATCCGGAGATAGAGATTTACTTTTAATAAAGACAGATAATAATGGTACGGTTGAATGGTCAAAAACTTACGGTGGAGCCGGTTGGGAATCAACAGGACTTTGGGGTGAAACTGTTGATCAAACTGCTGACAATGGATATGTTATGATTGGTAATTCAAATAGTTACCCACTTACCAACATTAATGTTTTACATAGTTTATATGTTATCAAAACAGATTCTAATGGTGTTAGTGGATGTAATGAAGTTGATTTTACAATAGATGAAGTTGTACCTGTTTTTAATGAGTTTACACCAAATTCTGCACCTTCAGGAAGCCTTCTATACGTTACTCAAACTTCTACTATTAAACCATTACCAATTGAAAGAATTGACACACTATGTTCATTTATTCCTGAAGAACCGGAACCGGAATTATGTGATTCATGTGGTAGAAAAAAGAATAAAGTTTTGATTTGTCACCGGCACGGAAATCATGGACATACTAGGTGTATTAGTCAAAATGCATTAGCAGCTCACTTAGCCCATGGTGATAATTGCGGACCATGTGAAAACGAGGGACACCACGGACATGGACATGGGCATGGCGGTGACGGTGGACATGGCGGAGGTCGTATGACTACTGATCCAAACAACAGTAGTCAAAGTAATTCAAGCGGTTTCAATTTCGCTCAAACAATTTATCCTAATCCATTTACCAGTATTATAAATATCAATGTAGCAGCTTATCAATTAGGTTCAGAAGAAACTATCACTGTCAATGTTTATGATATGATGGGAAGGAATTTAAGACAAATTCAAATTTCAGGACAATCTAAATTTGAACTTGATTTGTCAGATCTAATTAATGGAATTTACATCTACGATATTCGAACTTCTAAGGAGTTATTAGAAACAGGAAAAATCGTGAAAGAATAAAAAATAATTCAATACTATATTAAAAACGAGCAGCTCAATCTGCTCGTTTTTTTTGTCTCTAATTCATGAGGAATACTAATCGTACGATTGCTAAATTTTAAACCATTTAAACCAACTCATTCTAAATTTCTTAAATAACTCAGTTAATAATTAGCCATAACAACTGAAGACTTTGAATTTCGATACTTTGCCATTAAACTCGAAAAATACTGATCATCTAAGAGTAAATCATAAGACTCAATTACCGCTTTCAGATAATGATCATCAAGTCGACAACAAGATTGATACGAATTGACCAGATCAGTAAATCTAATTTGATAATTCTCCTGTAAATAGCGATCAGCTGTAAAAAAGAAACTACTGCCAGCCCAATATACAGGGCCATATCTATAGTGAGACAGTAAACTATCAGTTACCTCAATAAAAGAACTCGTTGAGCTATTATAATACTTTTTGATCCCATTAATTTTTTTCAAATAGAGAGAATCAAAACTTTCATCAGTAAAACAACCCATGTCAACCATAATCTGACGACTTAAATAAGTAGCATATCCTTCCGAAAACCACATATTCTTTCTGCCAACAAAACAAGTCGACAAATGGCTAATTTCATGCGGTGCCGTCCAGTCTGCTAGAAAATCATCTAAGCTAAACCTAGGGTTGACATAGAAATGAACCGCTTGTTCATCCTTTCTAGATGTATGACCAAATGGAACTGGTTCATTCCCATCTGATAGGTGGAAATAATAATGAATATCAAATTGATAATAACCAATACAATTAAAACTTGCTTCAGTTACTATTTCTATCCAGGTTTGCAGTTTGGCTTTAGTTGAATCTGAAAACTCATCTTCCCAATGCCAATACAGGCTGTGAGCATAGTTACTTACTGTGTCTTTCTTAAAAACATTTGATTTGTTCTTATGGGTTTTTATTTCTTCAACATCAACTTGATCAGAATTAATCTCAGAATTAGAGTTTTGGCAAGCAAATACTATAGATAGTAAAAGTATGCAAACCCATTTATTGATATTTGAAATCATGTATTGCTAATTTTTCTTGAAAATAGCATTAAATATTGAACAAAAAACTAATAAAATAAAAAATCATCATCAATAGTTGATATATCAATTGTTATAACTATATTTGTATATATAATTATTTAACACATGCCAAAAATCAAAGACGTTATACTGTTTCAAATCGATCAAACGAGTAAAAAATCGAAACAATACTCTCAAAAAATATTTGATGATTTAAATATCAATATCACTATTGACCAATGGGTTTTACTTGTGATCATATCGGAACATGAAAAGTTGTCGCAAAAGGAACTGGCAGACCAATCAAATCGAGACCCTGCTTCTATTACCCGAACACTTGATCTTCTTGAAAAAAAACAACTTATTTTAAGAACCAACATACCAGAAAACCGCAGAAAATATCATATAACACTAAGTAATGAAGGCAAACAATTTGTTAAAGCACAAATGCCACTAGTCAATCAAATGCGCCAACAAAGTACTGCCAATTTCACAACTAAAGAATTGGAATTATTAAGTCAAATGCTTAAAAAAATACAAGCCAACTTCACTTAACTTTTTTTATAATATAAATTGATATATCAATATTTGCATTATCAACATGAGACAACTAAGATTTTATTTATTTCTACTCTATTGCTTTATGTGCTTAAGCTGTAAACAATCAAATCAAATGATTACGACTGATTCTACATACGAAACTCATCAATTTGGATTTTCACAAGCCATAGTTGTTAATGATTTTGTTTTTATATCTGGTCAAGTTGGATGGGATCTGAATCATCAATTAGTTGACGCTGAAAATTTTGAATTGGAGTTACTTAAAGCCTTCGATAATTTGGCAAACATTATTGGCGCTGCTAATAGTAGTATTGATAAAATTGTACTGCTTCGATTTTATGTAAAGAATTTAGACAGCACTAAACGACAATTAATTGGCAGAATCATAAACACCTATTATCCTAATGATTATAAACCTGCTTCCACCTTAATTGGAGTTGAAACTTTAGCGCGGGAAAATTTTATCAATAGAAATTGAAGCTATTGCTTCTATTAAATAGATTACCATGAAAAGAATAAGAATCACATTCATTTGTTTTTGCCTACCGCTAATATCCAGTTCAGTGAGTTGCCAAAATACTAATCAGGTTATAACTAAGAATGGTATGACGGTTAAATGGGAGTTTAAAGCTGATCGAATACACTTTGAAATATCTGCACCTACTGCAGGCTGGGTTACCATTGGTTTCAATACCCATAGTGGCACAAAAGGAGCCTATTTATTAATGGGTCATATTGTAAATGATATTCCTAGTGTGGTTGAACACTACACGTTAAACCCTGGAAATTACAAATCGCTGGAGGCGCTTGGAAAATCATCCAATATCTCTGATGTCTCTGGGAAAGAATCAGATTCGACGACAAGATTAACATTTTCGCTTCCTATTAATAAAAATAGTCAATACAGAAAGACCTTAAAAAAAGACTTGAGCTATTATATGATCATGGCATTTAGTCAGGATGATGATTTTCAACATCATTCAATTATGAGAACGTCAATACAAGTTAAACTATAAATATAAACACAATGAAACAATCAATTTTAATTACATTACTAGGCATATTAACTAGTGGTGCTGCTTTTTCTCAAAAGGAGGAAATCAAAAATGTAAAAACAGTTATTTCAGCGTTTGCAAAGAGTGCGGACAATAGTAATGCGGATCAACTATCTACCTATTTAGATGACAATTTTAGAATAGTCATGAATCAACTATTTGGTAGTACTGCTGTAAGCGTGATGACAAAAGAGATCTACATTGAAAAAATTAGATCAAAAGAGTTTGGTGGAGATAAACGCCAAATTGAAATTCAAAATGTCGTGATTAATGGTAATACCGCTTGTGCACAAGTTACCTTTAAAGGAGAAAAAATGACATTTGTATCTCTTATTACGCTGGTTAAAAATGCTGAAGGCGAATGGAAGTTAATTAGTGATATGCCAATCGTACTTTAATTTAATGAACCCTTAAAAATGGTGGGCATATCTTTGCTCACCATTTTAATTTTGATCAATAGACTCCTCAATAGGAAGTGTTTCACTGGTATTAAGGTCGACCCAGTTCCAACCATGTTCATCACTCAAAGTCCACATCATCTTTAACTGCAGAAACAATGCTAACTGACTTATTTTCATCTACTTTTGGAATCGACTAACAACTAAACATTATGATAAGAAATAAGGAAAAGGAACAAAACCTTTGATAATACATGATCAGACTTTTTATAATCAGTAAGATAATTAAAAAAAAAGCAATAATATTTTAACTTTGATGATAGATTTTTCGTTTCAATTATAGAAAATTATTCATAGGTCAAAAAAAACAATGTTAAGTAATACCCTATTTAGCTTAATATTCCTACTATGTTTTGTGTCAACATCTTGGTCACAAATTACATTCCAACACTCTTATTTATCCAACAATGCGTATGGCAAAACGTGTAATAATCTCCTTATCACACCAGAAGGAGACTACCTATTCTCGGGCCGATTGTATGGTAATAATGAAAACTACCTTTACTTGACAAAGGTTAATGCTGCTGGTGACGTATTTTGGAGCTATAAGTATGAACTAACTTCAATAAATGCGTCTGATAATTTTGAAAAACTAATTCAAACCAATGATGGCGGGTATTTGATAACTACCGTAAGATATAATCCAGCAACGATCTCGCAAGAAACAATCTTACTTAAACTTACTGCTAATGGAAGTATAAGTTGGAGCAGATCTATTGCAAATAATTTAGGAGATTTGGGACTCATTTCAGTATTACAGGCAGACGACGGGAATTTTGTGCTGACAGGATCACATGAAATTGGTATTGGTGCCGCTGAAAATTTTTACGTTTTAAAAATATCATCATCTGGTTCTATTATTTGGGATTTTAGAGCTGGTTTTGGTGGTGGAGACAGAATTGTTGGAAGAAACATCAAAAAGACATCAGACAATGGATATATTATTGTTGGACATATTTCAGGGGGTAATCTAACAGACCAGAAAGGAATTGTTATCAAGCTAAACACCAATGGAATGCTTGATTGGCATCACATGTATGACATCAATGATATTGATTTTTTCAATTCTGTTGACACAACATCTGACGGTGGATATATCATCCAAGGTGCCGTTAGAAATTCTACGATCAATACAGTAAATAGTGATGACATAGCTGTTTTAAAAATTAATCCGATTGGAACTATTGAATGGGCCAAGGCATTCTATGTGCCTAATTACCAATTTAACAGAGGTCATTTCATTAAAACAACAGTTGATAATGGTTATATTATTTCCGGTACTAGAACCTTAGGGCGTACATTAATTAAACTGGATAATTTAGGTAATTACTCTTGGTCAAGATCATTTAGTATATCTGGCAATATTGGCTCGGTCGCCATAGCTTTAACTAATACCATTCAAGAAAATGATGGTGGGTATACATTGGCGAATCTCTCTCCTACTTTGCCATCTGAAATTCATTTAATCAGGACCAACACTATAGGGCAAAGTCAATGTAATGAAGTCGGGTTAAATTTTTCATCAACAAACATAAACTATGCAGTTTCTACTCCACAATACACTCAGTTTGCTGGTGACATAGTTGTCAACTCTATTTCTTTTACAGCGACCCCATTTCCTTTAATTAAGCAAACACTTTGTGAAAGTATCTGCATAGAGCCAGAATTAGATAGTAACCTCTCTTACCTTTTTTGTGATGAAGGTTGTATCGATTTTCCAAATCCTATTAGTATACAAACTGAAGGAACCACAATTGATTGGAATTTTAGTAATGGCATTTACTCAAATCTTGAAACCCCTTCTATCTGTTTTGACAACGCTAACGGCAGCTTATTAAATTCAATTGATTTAAATATAAAAGTTACCTCTAGGACAGGTTGTGAATCAACAGTCCAGTATAATAATCTAATCACTATTTCGACAACACCAAAAGCATTTTGTACCTATCTTCCAGATAGCGTTAGAATAGATGACCCAATTGTGCAATTTTACAATGAGTCAGAAAACGCAATAGCTTATGAATGGAGTTTTGGTGACGGTTCATACAGTTCTGAAACTGATCCACTGCACACATACCCTAGCGTTGCCAATGCTTACCAAGTCAAACTTTTAGCTAAAGATCATTCCGGAAATTGTTCAGACACTTATGAATTAACAATTCCCATTAGTGATGAAATTATATTTTATATCCCTAATGCTTTTACACCAGATGACGGCAGTCAAAACACTATTTTTAAACCAATAATGACCTCCGGTGTTGAGCCATATCAATATAGAATGGTTATCTATAATCGTTGGGGTGAGATCATATTTATATCTTACGATTATGAAAAAGGATGGGACGGTCTTTATAATCAAATTTTAGTAGAACGAGGTGTTTATATTTGGCGAATAGACTTTAAAGAAACCATGACCGATAAAAAACACGCCCATACGGGACATGTTACGGTATTGAGGTAATGAAATAAAAGCCACTCAAAAGAATGGCTTTTCCCAAAATATAATTTGTTTTCTTATCTATTATCTAAGTCAAGAAAAGGTCTATAATTTTCTCCAGTATAAACTTGTCTTGGTCGACCAATAGGTTCTTTGTTCTCTCTCATTTCTTTCCATTGCGCAATCCAACCAGGTAAACGACCTAAGGCAAACATCACCGTAAACATTTCAGTCGGAATACCTAAAGCTCTATAAATAATACCAGAATAAAAATCTACGTTTGGATATAATTTTCGATCTACAAAATATTTGTCAGACAATGCTTCTTGTTCCAAACCTTTAGCAATGTCTAATATTGGATCTTCAACACCTAAATCATTTAAGACTTCATCTGCAGCTATCTTAATAATTTTAGCCCTTGGATCAAAATTTTTGTAAACACGGTGCCCAAAGCCCATCAATCTGAATGGATCATCTTTGTCCTTTGCTTTAGCCATATACTTTTTAGTATCACCACCATCTTCTCTAATAGCTTCTAACATTTCAATTACAGCTTGATTTGCACCACCATGTAATGGGCCCCATAATGCATTAATTCCAGCCGAAATTGACACAAATAAGCCAGCGTGCGAAGATCCAACAATCCTTACTGTTGATGTAGAGCAATTTTGCTCATGGTCAGCATGAAGGATTAATAATTTATCTAAAGCATCTACCACAATTTGATTTTGAACATAGTCCTCATTCGGTCTATTAAACATCATTTTTAGAATGTTCTCAACATAACCTAATGAATTATCACCATAATCCAATGGTAAACCTTTGTTCTTTCTAAGTGCCCATGATACCAATACTGGAAATTTACCCAAAATGGTAACTATTGCTCCGTACATTTCTTCTTTGCTCTCAGCATTAACAGAATTAGGGTTAAAAGCAACTAATGCACTAGTTAATGACGATAATACGCCCATTGGGTGTGCTGACTTAGGAAATCCATCTAAGATTTTCTTAACGTCCTCATCAACGTGCGAATGAGCCTTTATGTCATTGTGAAACTTCTCTAACTCTTCTCCATTTGGTAATTCACCAAAAATCAACAAATATATCACTTCAATAAAAGTAGCTTTTGCTGCTAAATCCTCTATTGAATAGCCTCTGTACCTCAAAATTCCTTCTTCTCCATTTAAAAATGTAATAGCACTTTTACAAGACCCGGTATTCTTATATCCTGGATCAATAGTGGTTACACCACCAGATGTGCTTCTTAATTTTGAAATATCAATTGCTTTTTCATTTTCTGTTCCAGTAATTACTGGAAGTTCAATGGTTTTTCCTCCAACTTCGATTTTTGCTGTTTCACTCATTATTTTACTGATAATTTTTAATGTTTAAGTATGTTTTGACCCTCTAAATATAGTTCATAAGTTCCTATTTTCATTAATCAAACCATAAGAATTTTTGTTTAAAAAGTAAAAAATAACTGGATTTTTGTCATTTGAGACAAATTTAGATTACTTTATGACATCATTTTTATTGTATTCTTTAAATCGTATGAAAATATTGTCGGTAAATTTAGGCGAAAGAAAAGCAGTCAATTGGCGTGGCAAAACAATTTTTACAGGAATGTTTAAATTGCCAGTAGACAATCCCATTTTTCTTAGTCATGAAGATGTTGATGGTGATCATGTGGTGGACAGAAGATATCATGGTGGATTCGATAAAGCTTGCTATCTATATGCTTCTGAAGCCTATATTTTTTGGACTCAAGAATATCCTAAACTCAAATTAACATCTGGCTTTTTTGGTGAAAATATCACAGTAGAAGGATTGGATGAAACAGAAATTAACATTGGAGACCAATATATAGTTGGAGAAGCGATCATTGAAATTAGTCAGTCTAGGCAGCCTTGCTTTAAATTAGGTATTAGATTTGAAACGCAAAAAATTATCAAACAATTTATTAATGCACCCTATCCTGGAATATATATAAGGGTTTTAAAGCCAGGCAAAGTCAGTGCATCAGATAGGATGATTTTGCATAAAAAACGACTTGATGAGCCTACCGTATTAGAAATCTTCCAAATGATTTACGGTATTAATAAAAACAAAGCGTTGATCAAAAAAGCCCTTGATTCAATCTTTTTAGCTGACTCCGCAAAAAAAGCCATAAGAAAGCGATTGAAAATCAATTTGATAAAACCAAAACTTTAAGTATAGGGTTTTCAATAATTAATCAATTTAAGCAGTTTGTCTTCAAACCTTTGTTTTGGCAAAAAGTTAATTTCTAAGTCAGCATCAAACGGAACTGGTGTATCTAAACTAGCTTCTCGCATAATTGGTGCATCTAGGTTTTCAAAACAATTTTCTGCAATAAGAGCCGAGAGTTCTCCACCTATTCCACCTGTCAAACAATCTTCATGTAAGACTATAACTCGACCAGTTTTATTGACTGATTTATAGATAGTTTCTAAGTCTAACGGCAGTAATGTTCTTAAGTCAATAATTTCAACATCTAGATTTTGTTCATCAACTATTTCTCTTGCCCAATGGACGCCTAAACCATACGTGATAACTGTAGCTTGATTACCAATTTTTATAATATTTGCCTTCCCTATTTCAAGTGTATAATAATCGTCAGGCACTTCTTCTTTAATACTTCTGTAAAGTCCCTTATGCTCAAAGAAAATGACTGGATTTGGGTCTTCAATAGATGCGGTTAATAAGCCTTTAGCTTCTGTTGGACTAGAAGGATAGACTACTTTTAGACCTGGTGTATGTGTAAACCATGCCTCATTACTTTGAGAATGAAATGGCCCTGCAGCAGAACCAGCCCCTGTAGGCATCCGAATGACTACATCAGCTTTTTCTCCCCAACGGTAATGAAGTTTAGCTAAATTATTAACGATTTGATTAAAGCCAACAGTTACAAAATCAGCAAATTGCATTTCCATTACTGCTTTCATGCCATTGATTGACAACCCAAGTGCTGCCCCTACAATAGCCGATTCACAAATTGGTGTATTTCTTACCCTGTCTTTACCGAATTGTTCAACAAAGCCTTCTGTGATTTTAAATACACCGCCATATTCTGCCACATCCTGCCCCATTATGACCAAGTCGCTGTATTTCTCCATAGACTGTCTTAAACCATCTGATATGGCATCAATAAACCGTTTAACGGATTGTTTATTGGATTTAGGAGAAGTTATATTAAAATCAAACGGCGCATAAATATCACTTAATTCATTAACTGTATCTACTTTAACATTGGGCTCATCAAAAGCAATTTCTAATTCTGATTGAATTTCAGCTTTAATATCATCTATTATCTGTGACTGTAGGTCATCACTTAATACTTCAATTGACTTTAGATAATTTGTATAATTATCAATAGGATCTTTTTTCGCCCATTCATCCTGAAGGCCTTCAGGATAATATTTGGTTCCAGAGGCTTCCTCATGACCCCGCATTCTAAAACTGATGCATTCAAGCAAAAATGGTCTTGGCTTTTCTCTTAAAGAAGCGGCAATTTCTTTAACGGCATGATAGACTTCTAAAATATTATTTCCATCAATTTGAAAAGCATCCATGCCATAGCCAATACCTTTATCTACAAAACTTTGGCAACGAAACTGCTCATTTGAGGGCGTTGACAACCCCCATTGGTTATTTTCAACAACAAATATGACTGGCAAATCCCAGACAGAAGCCACATTTAGCGCCTCATGAAAGTCACCTTCACTTGCTCCACCATCACCAGTGAATGCCATGGCTACTTTTTTATTATTCTTTAGTTTATTAGCAAGAGCGATACCATCTCCAAGTGCCAATTGTGGACCTAAATGAGAGATCATTCCAACAATATGATGTGGTTTCGAGCCGAAATGAAATGACCGATCTCTTCCCTTAGTAAAACCGCTCATTTTTCCCTGAAATTGGGCAAATAGTCTATGTAAAGGAATTTCTCGCGTTGTAAATACACCTAAATTTCTGTGCATTGGAAGCATGAACTCATCTTTATCTAAGCCTAAGGTACACCCTACTGAAATGGCTTCCTGACCCCAACCTGAAAACCACTTTGAAATTTTACCTTGACGCAATAAAATCATCATTTTTTCTTCAATCAATCTAGGCTTTATTAATTGCTTATAGATTGATAATAAAGTGTCGTCTGACAAATCTTTTCGGTCGAATTCCAAGTGCGGTTTCACTACTATGGTCATTGTAAAATTATTTGTATTCAAAATTAGAACTTATTTTAAATTGAAAACGGCTTCACCTAATTTGTTTTCATTAATTTTGAACTAAATTTTAACAAATGAATCCGGAAGTACAGAAAATGATTGACCACTCCTTTGAATATGCCCAGGAGATTCTAATAGACACTAAAGAAATCTATCCTTTCGGTGCTTTTATTGATACCATTGGTAATGTCCACCCTTTAGAGTTTGACTATAACCCTAAACAAATGCCAACCGTTGGTAAAGTGATGGAAAGCCTAAAGACCTATTGTGATGGCGAAATTGCTGCTTCACGCGTGAAGGGATACGCATTGGCATTTGAAGCAGAGCTTACTCTTGAAGAAAATAAACCAGCTAAAACTTGTATTGGAATTAAATTGACACATATAGAAGAATCTAATATCCCTGATTTTTATATGCCATTTACAAACAACGAATCAACTGTAGAATTTGATGCTATTTTTGCTGTAAAACCTTAACGAATGTCAATTTGATAAGTCAGCCTCAGATTCTAATTCCTCAAGGATATCTTCAAACAATGATTTCGCTTTTTCTGGTCCCAAATCCTCTAATTTTTGTTCAATGCCAGACTCCTCTTTTATTTTTTTTAATTCTGGTTCAAGCCCATCAAGAATCTCCTCAATATCTTTGGTTTCAAAATCCCTTAAAAATGCCTTCATCTCTTCATCATTATGCATGTTTTGACGCTCAGATGCTTCTACCAAAGTTTCGACAATCATTCTAAGTGCATTTTTCTCTTTATCCTTAAGCAACAATCTAGTTTCGCCGTTTGTTAATGTAGCCGTTGCCCAAATTTCTTCAATATTTTTGGTGAATTCATTTCCAGTCAATTCATCTAATTCTTCTTTAAGTTCAATAAAGAACTTATTATTTAAAAAGAAGTTTACAGGAAAAGTTGTCATTCTATCAGATGGGTCTTCTATTTTTTTGGTTTCCCCTCTTTCTATCATTTCAGCCCATTTTAGTGAATTCGTAACCAATAGTTTTCCTTCTTTTACATAAAAGTAGGTGTCATTATAAACTGCATAACCATTTGGATGTTCAGTTGAATCCAACAGATTTAAGAATTCATTAATTTTTGTCTCATTCTTTAAATCGAATACGGCAGCTATGGCTGGCACAGAGACCGAGTCTTCGTTATAGTTATTAGCAATAGTTTCAAAACCATCCGCCATAATTAAAGCCTGACCAGTAAAGGCCTCTTCTATCATTTCGAGGCTCAAATTATTTCGACTTAATTCTTTTTCAAGATCATCAAACTCTATTAATTCACCATTCTCATTCATAAATTGAATTAAACTGGCAGGTGAAATATTTAAACCATACGTAAACATTGGCGATTCCGTTCTTCCGAATGTCAACATATCAGCATTTAATCCACCTTCTTGAATAAAATCAAACTTTTTTCTTATGCTATCCGACAAGAAATAGTCTCCTTTTATACGGATACTACCATTTTCAAAGGTTATCGCAGACTCAAAAGTTAAACCTGATAACAAGGCTTGAATTTCACGTTTTTGCCTAGCACGAATAAATTTGAGGTCATTCAGGATATTAAAAGTATTTTGACCATGAGCATATGTGATAATATCACCTTCTTTATCAAAAAAGTCACGATAATTAGTCGTTGTACTTTCTTTGAAGTCACCGTTTAATAATTTCACTAAACGGATAGCCGCTTTTTTAGAATCTAATGAACTCTTAGAAAAAATATTCTCTAATCTGACTGGTACATTAGAAATTATTGCAATATCATCTCTCCAAGCCACTACGTAATTGTCTTTATCCTTTCTAAAATAACTTACGCCATCTTTTTCTTCTATTTTTGCATTGAGCTCCTTTTTAACTAAAGTTATAAATTTATTGACGTTATTTAGTGGAACAAAAGCATAAACCGAAGGAAGCATACCTTCTCCCCTTGCCGCTACAACTTGTACCTGCTCATTAATATCAATTCCTGTTGCCTCTTCTGAAAACAAGAAACTTATCATTGTTTCATAAATCATTGGCAAAGCGCCATCATTCACTCCGGCCTTGGTTGAAAGGTTCTCTGGGACAAATGCAGCTGCAAAAAAAGGTGAATCCATTGTACCAACCATGGCTGCAACTTTATCTTTTCTTGATAAGTCGGAACCGCAAGAGCCAAATAGTGTAATTAATAGAAATATGGAAAGAAATTTACTAATTTTTGACATAAAAGTGATCATTTTGAGCATGCATTTATTGCATATTGCAAAATTAGAAATTATCTTTGATTAAGTGCATACAATTGAACCATATTATAACTGGCGAGGCCTTTATATCGCCTCAGAAGATCCACAATCTCCCTTTTATGGAAGGGAATATAGCGAATTTGAATTCAGTGATGCGATATACAATTATGTAATTCACCCTCAATGGGATAATATCAACTCTCCAACATTATTTATCAAAATACTATATGCCGATTACAATGAAGGCTTCTGTATTATTGAGCTAATGGGTGAATGGAATGACGCCATTCAAAACGATATCATGACCTTGAAGAGAGATGTCATTGAATTGTTAATGTTGGAGGGCATTTCAAAATTCATTTTAATTGGAGAAAATATTCTCAACTTTCATGCTTCTGATGATTGCTATTATGAAGAATGGTTCGACGAGGTGGAGGATGTTGATGGTTGGATCTCGTTTGTAAATTTTAGAGAACATGTATTAGAAGAATTCAAACTAGAAAATATCGACTATTATTTTGTAGCTGGAGGAGAATTAGAAGATGTCAATTGGCGAACTTATACACCTGAACAATTCTATATTAGAATCAGCAATTATGTTCAAAAAAGATTAGCCTAGGTTTCAGTGCGTATCTTAACCGTTTAAACTTTATCTTTAACTTCAGATAACTTAATAAGCTCAAAGTTAAAATTATCCTTTTTAATTCTTTGGATGATCTCTAATACTTTGGGATGTTTTGGGTTCTGATAAACTAGATAATAGCGACCTTTACTCATGCCATTGAGCCTAGAATCCTCCATTAAACCTTCTACGATTAATTTAAACTGAACTAAGGTAGATTGGATCCCCGACAATGATTTCTGAAAATCAATGGCATGAAATACCGTATAGTAATTGGTTTTCCGCCAGAGGTCAACTTTTATTGGGCTATAAATCATGGAGTACTCATCTGGTGATAAAACCTTTTTCCTTGAAAAGTCATTGAATTTTTTATCTAACGTAAATTGATGAAAGGTGTTTTTAAAACCAATGTTTTTAGGTTTGGATGGGGTATCAAAAGACCAAAGCTCCCCAATGTATTTTTTGTAAAGTCGATTAAACGCTATTGGACTCTTTAGCTCAATTAAATCAGAATAGATTAATACCCCTCTTTTCTTTAATGTCAATTTCTTCAACAGTTTTTCGGCATAGGGCTTATCGAATAATGACAAAGAGGTTTCTCCTTTTATGATCATGTTGACATCTTTTTCAAGCAAGCTTAAACTTCTCTTAATGGCTCTAGTTAAATCTGAACTTATTGATTTTAGAGCAATCCCAACCTTATAATTAGAATAACCAAAATAGGGAACATTATCAAGATTAGCCAATAGTCCCACAGCTATTTTTTCATCTGAAAATCGATTGGTTTTAATATATAAAATAGTAAAAAAATGCATCATTTATAAAAATTAAAGTCTTGTACCTTCTGCTTAAAATCAGCCGTTTGATGAGTCAAAAGGCGTTCACACCAAATGGGTAACTGAATCGTTGTTTCATATTTTTTTTGCCAAAATAACATGTAGGATTTTAACTTGTTCAGATAAGTCTCATTCAATAAAATCCAAAATCTTTGTTTTAAATCATTCAATTGTTGATCTGTAATACGCTTTGTTAAATATCTAACTAGATCAGTGTTTTGAGAAATCCCCCTCTTATTTGGAGAAACTAAAACTGGGCAGATCAGTTGATCTTTTTTACCCCATTGTACCATTAATTCTTCAAGCTGAAAATCAAGTTCAAATAGATGTAACAACATAGCATATATCACCACATCTTTAGTGTTCAATATTGATTTAGGATTGAGATTAAACCGGACGGAGTCATCCCAAAACTCATATTCAGGTGAAATTTCTTGCCAAATTTTAACTTCTCCATCAATAAAACTATACCCAAAGTTTGGGATTTGAATTTTCAATTGATTCAAAATACTGTGCCATATAAGATCGAAGGAATCAAACTCAATTCTAGTTTCGAATTCTCTAGCTTGATCATCTAATCCAATATTATTTTTGGTTGCCACAATATTGAATTGGTCGAACATTACTTTGATGTATTTTTTAACATTGGCACAAAGCTGAACACCCCTTTTTTATGAATATCAGTATCTCCATCTTCCTTCTTTGTGATCAAAATCATTTCTTGTTTTACACCTTCTCCAACTGGAATAACCAATCGACCGCCTATTTTGAGCTGTTCAACTAGTTTTTCTGGGATAAAGGGGGCTCCACATGTTACAATCACTTTATCAAAGGGGCCATAAGTTGGCCATCCTTCATAGCCGTCGCCATATTTAAGCGTTGGCTTATACCCTATTTTTGGTAATAAATGTTTTGTTTTAAGAAAGAGTTCTTTTTGCCGTTCAATAGAATACACTTTAGCACCAAGTTCACATAATATTGCTGTTTGAAAACCAGACCCAGTCCCTATTTCCAATACCTTCTCCCCTTTTTTGATCTCTAACAGCTGGCTTTGAAACGCAACAGTATAAGGGTGAGAAATAGTTTGGTCAGCACCAATTTGAAATGCCATATTAGAATAGGCTTGCTCCATAAAGGTCTTGTCTAAAAAAAAATGGCGAGGCACCGCATAAAATGCTTCCAAAACAGACTTGTCTTGAATACCTTTTTGGCGCAACTCATCAATCAGAGCCTTACGCATGCCTTTATGTTTAAATGTATCCTGCATAATTACATTCAAATGTATTTAAAAGGGATAAGATGTACTTCATCAAAATCGAATATTAGTTAACTGAAAAATGTTGAGAAAAAATTAACTCAACTCTTGATGTCTAAAACAATCAATAGTATGGTCATTCACTAAACCAGCCGACTGCATTAAAGCATAACAAATTGTTGGTCCAACAAATTTAAATCCCCGTTTTTTCAAGTCCTTGCTTAGGTTTTCAGATATTTCTGTTGATGACGGCACTTCAGACGCCGTTTGCCAGCTGTTTTGAATAGGTTTTCCACCAACAAACTGCCAGATATAAGCATTAAAACTACCAAATTCTTCTTGAACTTTAATAAAAGCTTTGGCATTAGAAACCACTGATTTAATTTTCAATTTATTTCTAATAATTTGATCATCCTTCAAAAGCGCTTCAATTTTGGTATCTTTGTACTGACTAATTTGATGATAATCAAATTGGTCAAATGCATTGAGATAACCTTGCCTTTTAGCTAAAACTGTTGACCAAGATAAACCAGCTTGAGCCCCTTCAAGACTAATCATTTCAAACCAAAGTTTATCGTCATGTACTGGGACCCCCCATTGGATATCATGATAGCCCTTTTCAAGTTCGGTTTTAGTTGCCCAAAAGCACCGTCGTTCTGCCATTTTATTTGACATATATTCTCAACTCTCTTAAAAAGTCAGAAGGCTTCTTATAGCCAATAATCTTACCAAGTTTGGTTTCTTTTTTACTTAAAACTACAAAGGAAGGAAAACTCATTTTAGAGTCTAGTAAATTTATTGCTAAAGTATTATACCCTCCTTTTGCATTGATCTGTTTATACTCATAAAGATGTCCATTAAAAGCAATAGGCTCTTTTGACTCTGCATTCATTTTGACAGCGTACACATTATTCCGCATAAAGTCTGTTACTTTGGGATCCTTAAAGGTTGTGGCGTCCATTCTTTTACACCACCCACACCAATCGGTATAAATATCAATAAAAATAAACTTTTTTTCTTTTTCATTTCTGTCGATAGCAGTTTCAAAATCAAGCCACTCAATCTCTTGTGGTTTTGTTTGTGGACTTCCTGCAGTTATAAAATCAGACTCACGTGTTTGCGTACTTTTATCGACTGGTGTAGTTTCAGTACTTACTGGTTCGTTTGAAGCACCTGACTCATTAGGTTGAGAAGTTTCCGTAGATGCTGGTTTTGAAGACCCACAGGCCACAAGCAATGCAACGGTGGTTAAGTAAAGTATAGTTTTTTTCATTATAAACGATTTAATGTGAAATTCAACAATTTATTGTAAAGGTGTAATCTGGTTTTACCACCATAAATCCCATGATTTTTGTTTGGATAAACCATCATATCAAAGTCAATATTTTGAGTCACCATTGTATTGATCATTTCCATTGTATTTTGAAGGTGTACATTGTCATCTCCTGAACCGTGAACAATTAGAAAATTACCCTTTAATTTTTTGACATGATTTATTGGTGAGTTATCATCATATCCACTTGCGTTTTCAGCTGGGGTCCGCATGAATCTTTCAGTATAAATATTATCGTACCATCTCCAATTGGTTACTGGTGCTACCGCTATTCCCATTTTGAAGATATGAGCTCCTTTGGTCATGCAAAGGGCAGTCATATACCCACCATAACTCCAGCCTTGAACTCCAATTCTCTCTTTATCTACATAATCCCATTTACCGACTCGCTCAGCAACAGCAATCATATCTTCAGTTTCTAGTTTTCCCAATTGCAAATAAGTCGACTTCTTAAATTCTGCACCACGGTACATAGTCCCTCTTGTATCAACTGAAATGACGATATAACCATTTTGAGCCAATAACTGATGATAAAGGTAACTATTGCCTTGCCATTCATCCTCAACAACATTACTGCCTGGTCCATTATAAATGTAAAAATAAACAGGATATTTTTTCTTGCTATCAAAATCCTTAGGTTTGATGATTGAGGCATTTAAGTCAGCGTCTACACCTTTAATTGTAATAAACTCTTTTGGAGATAGTTTTAACTTTTTCAGTTTTGATTTCAAGGTTTTATTATCCTTTAGCGTTTGTAACACTTTGCCATCCGCATTATGTAGCGTAATAGTTTGAGGTTCATTGGCATTTGAATAATGGTTAATAAAGAATTTCATTCCAGTACTGAATTCCGCGTCATTGGTTCCCTTTTCCTTTGATATCTTAGTCTTATTCTTCCCTTTTAAACTAATGGTGTATAAAGCTTTATAGATCGCCCCTTCTTCAGCTGAAGTATAGTAAACCATGCCAGTCTCCTCATTTATTCCCTTTAATTCAACAACATCCCACTTACCATCAGTAATCTGCTTAACTTTACCCTTAAAACTCACTTTGTAAATATGTCTGTAACCATCAACTTCAGAAGTCCTCAGAAAAGATTCTCCATCTTTTAGGAAAATTAAATTGTCATCAACCTCAACATAAGTTTCAGACTGATCAACGTAAATGACACGTTCAGTAGGATTAGTTTCATATTCATCTACAATAAAATAAGTCAATTTATTCTGATGTCTGTTCAACCCTAATACGCATAACTCATTATCTGTGGTCCATTTCATTCTTGGAAAATACTCATAAGAACTCCCTGATTCAGCGTATTTATGCGATTTTTTGGAATCTAATGTGTAGATATAAATACTTAATTTTGAATTGTCTTCTCCCGCTTTAGGATATCTAAAAGTGTATTGAAAAGGGTATGTTTTTCCAAAATAATAAGGCATTGTAAATTCAGTAACTTCTCTCTCATTAAACTGATAAAAGCTTATTTTCTTATTATCGGGTGACCAATAAAAACCTTTAGTAATCGCAAACTCTTCCTCATACACCCAATCTGTTCCACCATTGATGATTTCATTTCGTTTCCCGTCAAACGTAACCTGAGTAATGTCATTACTTTTTAAATCTTTTAAGAAAAGATTATTTTCAAATATATAGCCTACTTTTTTACCATCAGGTGAAAAATCAGCCAATTGTTGAGGCCCATCATTTGATAAAGCCTGGATTGACTTTGATTTTAAATCAACGACATAATAAAAGGACGTAAAACTTCTTCTATAAATATTTTTCTTTTTTGTTGCAATCAAAACTTTTGACTCATCTGCATTAAATGAATAATCATTTGCTGTGATATGCTTCCCCTCAAAGAGGATAGCATTTAAATCCAGAATTGTTGCGACAGGGGTTCCAAAATTTTCGTAACTGTATTTAACAATTTGATTTTTTTCCAACATTGAAAAATGAGCGCCATCATTCATTGATCTAACTGACTGAACCCGTTCTGAACTGAAATTTCCAGAATCCCAAATTGCTGCATTACTTAATTCTTTTTGCGCACTGCAACTAGTACTGACTAAGAAAAAACAAACTAAAACCAGTGAAAAATACCTCATAATTATATTCGAATTAATTGAAGAGCGAATATACAAAACTTTGAGGAAAACCGCTTAACCATAAGCTTGAAGCTTCAAAGAATTATTAACAATAATCTCAGAAAAAATTGATAAAAATTAACTATCTTTCCGCCTTTAAAAATGATCAAAAAGACAATAATATATGGTAGAATTAGCGAATAAAGATTGGAACGAAATTAGAACAAATGACAGTTGGGCAATTTTTAAAATTATGTCTGAATTTGTAGAAGGTTATGAGAAAATGGCCAGAATTGGGCCATGTGTTTCTGTTTTTGGTTCTGCTAGAACTAGTCCAGACAATCCTTACTATCAAGATGCGGTTAAAACCGCAGATCTTTTAGTGCAATCTGGCTATGGTGTCATTACTGGAGGTGGACCAGGAATTATGGAGGCTGGAAATAAAGGTGCACATCAGGCTAACGGAAAATCAGTTGGACTAAATATTGTCTTACCATTTGAACAGTCAGGTAATCAATATGTTAATCACCCAGTAGATTTCGATTATTTCTTTGTGAGAAAAGTCATGTTCGTTAAATATACCCAAGGATTTATTACTTTTCCAGGGGGGTTCGGTACGCTGGACGAATTATTTGAAGCGTTGACTTTAATTCAAACCAAAAAGATTGATCGTCGACCAATTGTATTATTTGGTAGTAAATATTGGACGGGAATGTTAGAATGGATTAAATTAAACATGTTGGATGCTGAACATAACATAAATGCTGTTGATTTAGATCTAATTAAGATCACAGATAGTCCTGAAGAAGCTGTTAAAATAATCAACGACTTTTACAAGGATCATTTACTACGTCCGAATTTCTAACCTGTCTGACAACTGTTATTCTGCTTTTTTATGTTTTGTTATATTTGCTTGACAAATCAATTCAATAGATGATTGTATTTAGAAACTTAATCATAATCATTTTATTTATGCTAGATTCCAGAGGCACTTGTCAGTCCATGAGACTTGGACCAGAATTGGGTTTAAATTTGATTCGAACTGAACAATTAGAAATTAGTAATAATTATCAACTTGGCTTGCATATTGGTGGTCTGTTTAAATTAGAATTCTCAGACTATATAGGCTTAAGATCAGGACTATACTATAGTCAAAAACGGCAAACTTTTGCAAGTGCAGACACGTCCAACATAGCAATATTTAGTTTAATTGGATTAGACGGTCTTGGGCTTGATGGTCTAAATCTTAATACATATTCTACCCTTTCAAGCTATACAAGTCAACATTATATTCAACTCCCAGTAGCTATAGATTTTAAAATTTATGATTTTAGTGTTTATTTAGGAGGTTATATCGGTTACATGATTAGCAATACAGTAATTGAATATGAAACAAAACGAACACCGTTAACTTCCACCCTAGATTTAAGTCCAATTTTAAGTGCACTAGACACAACAGGTTTATTGTTAAATCTACTTCCACCACCTTATGAAGAAAGCATTACTGAATCAAAAAACAATGACTTCTTAAGTCCATTTGATTTTGGTTTTAAAGTGGGGTTTGGCTATTCGTTAGATAATGTTGAATTCGCAGGTTCGTATCTTTATGGTATTCCCGATTTTCGAAAAAACAGTAATCTTGAACAACAACAAAACCATCAATATTTTCAACTTAGCGTGAACTACGCGTTCGATATTGGCTTAAGAGATGCCCCAGGTTTTGAAACTAACCGTAGTAAAAGGGTAAAACTTAGCAGGTAGAGGGTTAGCCTAACTCCGTATTTATCCAACTCAAAACATTCTCCTTAATCCGACTTTCAATATTTGACACGTCAGCTTTAACGAAAGTCTCTCCTGTAATCTTTTCGTATAATTCAATATAGCGATCAGAAACCAATTCTACGAAATCATCTGGCATATGAGGCATTGTTTGACCTTCAAGGCCTTGAAAGCCATTTTCAATTAACCATTGGCGAACAAATTCCTTTGACAATTGCTTTTGTGCCTCTCCTTTAGATTGTCTATCAGCATAGCCATCAGCATAAAAATAGCGAGAAGAATCTGGTGTGTGAATTTCATCAATCAAATAGATTTTACCATCTTTTTTGCCAAATTCATATTTCGTATCTACCAGAATTAAGTCTTTTTCTGCTGCCAATTCTGTCCCTCTTTGAAACAAGGCATAGGTGTATTTTTCTAATAACTCATAATCTTCTTGGGACACTATTCCTTGAGCAATAATTTCTTCTCTTGAAATATCTTCATCATGTCCTTCCTCAGCTTTAGTGGCAGGTGTAATAATCGGTGTAGGAAATTTATCATTTTCTTTCATGCCTTCTGGCATGTTAACACCACATAACACCCTTCTTCCAGCTTTATATTGCCGTGCAGCATGACCTGACATATACCCTCGAATAACCATTTCAACTTTGAAAGGCTCACAGGCATGACCAACAGCTACGCTTGGATCTGGGGTTCCCAGCAACCAATTGGGTACAATATCTTCAGTCGCTTTTAAAAATTTAGCTGCTAATTGATTTAATACCTGTCCTTTAAACGGTATCCCTTTTGGTAAAATATGATCAAATGCAGATATTCTGTCTGAAGCCACTATCACTATAAAATCATCTTTTAGAGTATAAACGTCTCTTACTTTTCCGTTATAAACATTTTGTTGATAAGGGAACTCAAATACGGATTTAGTTATCGCTGCCATATGCTTTATAAATGGACTGCAAACTTAATCGTTTTTTTAAAATCTCCTGATATCAAGATGTAGTACTTATAAGAATTTATTAACAGCCAATGGATGATTTTCACTTTCAGATTGACCTCTCAAATGACAGATTTAGAATATAAAAAACCCATCAAGATTTTTCATGATGGCTTTTGAGTCTTATCATTATTAAATCAGGTGGCTATCTGCTCACGACTACATTAAACGTATCAATCTTGCCACTATCTGAACTTAACATAAAAACATATGTACCGTTGAGAATGCTGCTCACGTCTACGCTCACTAAGTTGGCATTCAAACTAATGTTCTGCAATGAGACTGCCCTCCCAGTCAAGTCAAAAATAGTCAATTGTGCACTAGTACCCTCAATGTGCGTCAAAGGGATTTTGATTTCGTCAGCCGCCGGATTCGGAAAAGCTGTTGTTTCCAAGATTTGTTCTTCATTCTCAATTCCAGCTACCTCAGTAGTATTAAAAGTTATGGCAACTGTCGCATCAGTAAATCCAAGCGCAAACCAATTGCCGTCATAGCCAATTGCTTCAACAATATGACCGCTTGCAACAATATTTTCAGAGTAATCAATATGATCTGCATTGTCAAAACCAAGAAATACATTCTGACTTAATGAGGTTGCACAGAACAAATAATGCTGGTTATCTACCATTTGAAACGGCTCATCAAAATCAGCAGTCACTGCAATATCTTGATCATCTGTATCATATTCGTATTCTCCAATTGTAATATTGTTTAAGCTGTTCAGCGTAAAATTTGGATCATTGATATCCGTAATTAAATCTTCCCATATATACGCTTCAACAGTAATAATTTCGCCGTCCAGCGTAGTTCCGGTTGCTGAGATGGCATCAAATGTAACGCCTTTAGCGAGCAATCTGCTGGCATTAGGATCAACAAAATGAACACATTGATGAAACGAGGATGAAAAATTTGCTGGTTGAAAATGGACCATATCCATTGGATCCTTTGTCAAAGAGTCAATTCTTGATACTGCATATTTGTTATCAGTTATCATAAAATCAGCATTTAACGAGTTGTCAAAACTAGCGTTGTCGGCTGAGTCTGACGCGATAGTGTACACCATAGTGTAATATTCTTCAGGATAGGATGCTAAAAACCAATCATTCAGTGCTACAAAAACACTATCTCCAGAAGGAATATTGGCAATAAAATTTGAAGTTTCATTATATGTACTTCCGCTTGTTGGTGAAGTAATGGCACAACTTAAAGTCACATTGGTTTGGTCATTTTGTCCATAATTATGAATCCAAGATCCTACATTTACGCTAAATTCACTTGCATTTAGTGCCAACCTAGAAGGTGTAGCAAATTGTCTAGCCCTCAGCACGTCAACAGGTCTCAACCCTAAGTCGTTGCTATAATACCCATTTTTATTACCAATAAAAGCCGTTACATTGCACGTCTCAATATCATTTTTTAGAAGTTCCCCATTTGAGGAACTAATCATGACCACAGGAATTGTAACCGAAGGACCATCTGTAGCACCCAACATATTAAATGCTGTAACATCCGTATTACTGATGATAATCACTGCAATTGCTCCTTCGTTTTGCGCTTGTAAAGCTTTTGTACCAAATTCGCAATCTCCTCTATAAACCACAGCAATTTTACCATTAATTGATGCACCATTCACTAGAGGATTACAACCTAATGAGTCAGCAGTAGTTCCATCATCTACAAAACACATGGTGCCAGCTACTGCATTGGCAGGAACATTTAGATCTGCTACACCCCAATCATCAACAGCATCAGCAATATCAACAAGGTCTATTTCACCAGCAGAAGATGATGGTGGATCAACAATAAATGTCGCTTGTGACAGTGCTAAACCTGACATCACAATTGCAATACTAAAAGATAATAAATTCTTCATAACACTTCATTTTTATGGTCTGACTGATATCAAACAAAAGTAAAACTATAGTTACTTGCTTTCTTTTTTGCCAACCCCGATAAATTTACTCCGTAAGCCGTTAAAAAGCAAGAATTTCTTAGCTATAAACTTCCTTTTTTTAACAGGTCTATCAATGGTACTATAAAACTAAAAATAGATAAAGTTTAATTTATCAAGCGTTTCAATGTAATTTTTTCAAAATATACTGCTGTTGATATTAGACCTCAATACAACCACACCCTACAAAATTTAATCTAATTTCAATTTAAAATTTAACCTGAATAGATTGCGTTTTTTTTAATTAAACATCAGATTAAAAATAATCACGCCTTTTCATGGTCATCAAACGCTTGGATAATCTTTTTAACCAATTTATGTCGAACAACATCATTCTGATTTAACTTAACTATGCCAATGCCTTCAACATTTTTTAAATAGTCCATTGCAGTTATTAACCCAGATTTTTGATTTTTTGGTAAATCAATTTGAGAAACATCACCTGTAATAATAAATTTTGCTTGCTTCCCCATCCTAGTTAAAAACATCTTCATTTGATTATGAGTTGTGTTTTGCGCTTCATCCAGGATAACATATGCATTATCTAAGGTTCGTCCACGCATAAAAGCCAAGGGTGCGATTTCAACTATTCGGTGCTCGATATATTCTGCTAATTTTTCGGCTGGAATCATATCTCTTAAGCCATCATATAGAGGCTGCATGTAGGGATCTAATTTTTCTTTTAAATCACCAGGCAAAAAGCCAAGATTCTCTCCAGCTTCCACAGCCGGCCTGGTCAAGATAATCCTACGAACCTCTTTATTTTTTAAAGCTTTGACAGCAAGAGCTACTGCAGTATATGTCTTTCCTGTTCCCGCGGGACCAATGGCAAAAACCATATCGTTTTCATTAGCAAGTTTGACTAACTTTCTTTGGTTAGCCGTTCTAGCCTTGATAATTTTACCATGGGTACCATGTAACAAAACATCACCATGTTGATCAAAGGGTATATTTTTATCTACCTGTAACATTAAATTATCAATATTACTTTCGGTTAAATTATTATACCTCGTAATGTGTTTTAAAAACAAAGCCAATTTATTTTCAAAAAAATCAATAATTTCAGGTTCACCTAACACTTTAATCAAATTGCCTCTAGCAATAAATTTAAGTTTCGGAAAGTAAGTTCTAATAAGGTCTAATTTAGAGTTGTTAACTCCGAATAATAAAACGGGGTCAATACCTGCAATTTCAATACTTTTTTCTTGCAAAATTTCAAATTATTTGATTGGTTCTTTATATAAAGTTAAAATTAAAATTAATTTTGGTAAAAATTAATTATTAGACTTAAAATTAATGCGAATTGTAACTTTAACTACAGATTTAGGATTAAAAGACCATTATGTGGCTTCCCTAAAAGGTCAGTTACTATCGCAAAACCCTGATATCCATCTGATAGACATCAGTCACAATGTTGAGCCTTTTAATGTTGCGCAAGCTTCTTATTTTGTAAATAACGTCATTAAGGATTTTCCCGAAGGAACCATTCATTTTATTGGAGTTGACAGCATTCCCATTATTAACATTAGTAGTCCCAAACTTAATCTTTATCCAATTATCATGCACCTTAAGGGACATTATTTTATTGGATTGGACAATGGCTTTTTTTCGTTACTACCAGATTTTTATGAGGCAGATGAAATCGTGCAAATTCATGATTTCTCATCTAAGCAAGCGTTGCGTTATCCAACAAAACATATCTATATCCCTGCTATTACGGCCTTATTGAAGGGTGAAAAACTGAAAAACTTAGGAGATAAATTGGAAACGGTAAGACGTGCCTTTACAACACAAGCTACTACAGAAAAGAACCTTATCAAAGGATCTGTTATTCATATTGACCATTATGGCAATGTCATTATCAATATTTCAGAATCTTTATTTAAGAAAATCGGCAAGGGAGAAGCCTTCACCATTTATTTTCGCCAATCAAAATATTTTATTGAACGAATCGTTGATAATTATGGAGAGGCACCAGTTGGTGAAAAGCTAGCTTTATTTAATAATAGTGGACACCTTGAAATTGCAATCAACAAAGGTATTAAGGGCAGTGGTGGTGGTGCAAGTTCATTATTGGGACTTAAGGTTAGTGATACGATCAGAATAGAATTTCACCCAAGAGGTTCAAAAGACAATTTTGACGCCTTATTTCCAACTGGATAAATCAAGCAATTATGAAATCTGGGGTTGTTAAAGCACTTAGTAAAAGTCAAACGCATACCATGAGTAAATATAATGTTGATGAGCTCACATTAATCAAAGGCATTGGTGTAGAAGGTGATGCCCATGCTGGAAAAAATGTTAAACACAGGTCCAGAGTTGCTAAAAATCCCAACCAACCTAACCTCAGACAGATTCATTTGATCCATACTGAACTGCATGCTGAACTTCTTGAAAAAGGTTTCAATATCACTGAAGGTATGATGGGTGAAAATGTTACTACATCAGGTATTGATTTATTAGACCTGCCTAAGGATAGTGTTTTAAATATTGGTCAAACAGCAAAAGTTTTAGTAACTGGATTAAGAAACCCCTGCTATCAACTTGATGGCCTCCAAAAAGGACTAATGCAAGCAGTACTTGGCAAAGATAAAGAAGGTAACTTGATCAGAAAGGCAGGGGTTATGGGTGTTGTATTAGAAGGTGGAGTAATAAAACTTGATGATAAAATCATTGTAGAACTACCAGAACCGCCTTACAATAATTTAGAAAAAGTTTAATAATCTCTAACCTTTATCTGATTTGATGCTTTCCCAAGTAGCGTACATTTTATCTTGACTTGGACGGTTAGGTTCAATCTCAGTTAAAGGATCACAAGGTTTCAATGTTGAGTGACATTCCTCAGGTAATTTTTGGTACAAAGCCGTTCCCATAGATTTCCATTTGATCATGTCATCAGAAACAGATTTTACAATTTTACAAGGATTACCTACTCCTAAGCTTCTTTCAGGAATATGCATCTTTGCAGGAACAAATGTTAATGCACCTATGATACATTCGTTCTCAATAACCACATCATCCATCACGACCGCATTCATACCAATCATTGTGTTTTCTCCAATAGTTGCGCCATGAATGATCGCTCCATGACCAATATGAGCACCTTTTTTCAGAGTAACAGTGGTTCCGGGAAACATATGTATCGTACAATTTTCTTGAACATTACAACCATCTTCAATAATAATTTGCCCCCAGTCTCCCCTTAAAGCAGCACTAGGTCCAATATAGACATCCTTTCCTATAATCACATTACCTGTAACAGTAGCTTGGGGATGCACAAATGAAGATGGATCAACTACTGGTTTAAACCCGTTAAATTCAAATATCATATTGTAGACTGTTTTAACCCTTTAGACAAGGTAAAGATACCTAAATAGAAATAAGTGATTCCTAACATCAGTAAAATATGGCTAAAGTCATTCTTATCAAACCATTGATGCAAATTAATTTTCATCAAAAAAATAAAAGCAGTAGGTAGCATAATTAGAACCCCTAGCCAAAAGTATTTAAACTTGACAGAAATCCGTTCTGTATATTTAAATCCTAAAATTCCAGCAGCCGCAGATATACCAACTATTGTGTTGATCGCAATTGGTAAAAATGGTAAATTAGGAACTACTGACTTATCACCAAAAAATAGCAAATAGAAAAATATTAAATATACAGTTGACAACTTAATTAGTGAAATTTGATTTAATTGTTTAGCCAGTTTTTTATTCCAGTGCACTGAAATCATTGCTTTTTCAACAAAAAAGATAGATATTGGCCCGCAAAGCCAAGATGGTATTTTACCTATAATGTCAAATTGATTATAAAAAGTGTGTCCTACCCCTCCAAGAAATGCTCCAATTCCAAAAACTAGAAAAAATTGTCTCCAATACCTATAAAATGGTAAATTTGAGGTCACTCTTTTTGACATTTTATAGGCAAAGAATAGACTTAAACCACCTAAGAGGGTATCTGTAATTATGGCCATTGGCTCTACCAATTCCAACCCAAATAATTGAAATTCAATTTTGGGAAAATCTGCTCCAATCATGCCAATTTATCTACCTTTATAAACCCCCATTTCACAAAACTTATCTATTCGTTTCGCCATACGTTTGTCCGCATCCATTTTCTCAAGCTTCTCAACATTTTTAATTATAGCTGATTTAACGGCCTCAAAAACCCCTTCACGATCTCTATGCGCTCCACCAAGAGGTTCTTTAATAATATCATCCACTATCTTAAGCGATTTCATATCAGTAGAAGTCAATTTTAACGCCGTTGCAGCTTGCTCCTTATAATCCCAACTACGCCACAAAATTGTAGAACAGTTTTCCGGAGAGATTACTGAATACCATGAATTCTCTAACATCATTACTTTATCACCAACACCTATACCTAAAGCTCCTCCAGAGGCACCCTCACCAATAATAATACAAATTACAGGCACTTTTAAACGCATCATCTCATAAATATTACGAGCAATTGCCTCACCTTGTCCACGTTCTTCAGCTTCTAGACCTGGAAATGCACCTGGAGTATCAATAAGTGTAATAATTGGTTTATTGAATTTTTCCGCCAATTTGAATAATCGTAGCGCTTTTCTATACCCTTCTGGATTAGGCATTCCAAAGTTACGATATTGACGCATTTTGGTATTAATTCCTTTTTGCTGACCAACAATCATGTAGGTTTTACCGTCTATTTGACCAAAACCTCCCACCATAGCTTTATCATCTTTTACATTTCTATCGCCGTGTAATTCAACGAAATTACCATCTGTTAGGGCATTAATATAATCTAAAGAATATGGTCTATCGGGATGACGAGACAATTGTACTCTTTGCCAAGGCGTTAAATCTTTAAAAATATCTTTGATGGTTTGATCTTTTTTCTTTTCTAAATCTTTTATCAACTTCGAAGAATCTACACCACTATTCGCCTCCACTCCTTTTACTTTTAGAATTTCATCATGGATCAACTTAATTGGCTCCTCAAATTGTAAATAATTTTCCATATGGTTCAGTAATATTGGGGGTGAAATTTACTAATTATTTTAATTCAAATTAATTTAAAAGTACATTAATTTCACATCTACCCGTTCTATTCGATTTAATTTTATCTGTTAAATTTGGCCTTATTTGACCTAATATTATAATACGCCTGCAAATTTAAAATAAATTAGTCAAAATAAGTATATTCGTCCAAGAAAGCGTAAGCATGATTCATTTTTCAAAAGCAAAAATAAATATTGGATTAAATATAACCGAAAGACGTGCAGACGGCTATCACAATATTGAAAGTGTTTTTTATCCAATCCCCCTTGTTGACATACTTGAAATAAATCTTGCTGAAAATTTTAGTTATATTTCAACTGGATTAAAAATTGATGGTAAACTGGAAGACAACCTGATTATCAAAGCCTATCAATTACTTCGAAAAGTATATAACATAGGCACTGTCCAGATACATTTACACAAACAAATTCCCATGGGAGCTGGTCTAGGCGGAGGTTCCTCAAACGCATCTTCTACTTTAATCCTGTTGAATCAACTGTTTGATTTAAAAATTGAAACACATGTATTAGAAGAATTAGCCTTAACTATTGGGAGTGATTGTCCATTTTTTATTAAAAACCAAGCGCAGTATGTGTCTGGTAGAGGCGAACTTCTCTTACCAATAGATTTTAATTTAAAAGGGTATTATCTCTATCTAATTAATCCTGGTATTCATATCAGCACAAAGCAAGCGTATTCAGGGATCGAACTTAAATCCACTAAACAAAATCTAGTACAATTAATCGAAAGTTCAATTGATGAATGGTCCAATTTAATCAAGAATGACTTCGAAACTCATCTCTTCAAAACCTATCCAGATCTAGACGAAATTAAGCGTCAATTCTATAAGGATGGTGCTCTATACGCCTCAATGACGGGTTCTGGATCGACCATGTATGGGCTATTTATAGAACCTCCTGTTTGTAGCGCTAAGTATCCTTTAGAACAGATCATTAAGCTTTAAGATTCTATTTCTTAACATAGGTTAAGAAAATATCAGACTTAGTAGTTTGCCACTGTTTTTTTTCGTTTTAATTTTGTGTCAAATATTATTTATTGAATAATTAACCATGGAAAAACAAAAACGAATTGCAGGATGGATTTTAGCAGCAGGAGTTAGTGTTATGCTTTTAATAAGTGGCATCAGCAAGTTTTTTAGCCAAGAATTAGTAGATAATTTTATAAGATATAATCTGGACAGTTGGCGTGAAGTTATAGCTATAGGAGAAATAGCCTCAGCTCTATTATTTCTTATTCCTAAAACTAACAATATTGGTACGCTTCTATTGAGTTCATTTTGGGGTGGCACGATTGTGGTACACATGACTCAAAGTGAGCCTTTTTATTTACAAATCGCTTTATTAATCATAACCTGGGCAACTTATTACATCAGACAATTACAAATTAAAAAAACATAATGATATGAAACAATTTTTCAAAACCACATTACTCGCTGTAACAACAACATTACTGTCGTTTAACGCTACAGCACAGGATGACTTAGTAACCAAAGCAGCACATATCAAATTCTATTCTGAAGAAGGTGGAATTACTGCCAATAATTATGCAGTAGTTAGTAAATTAAATACCAAAACAGGAGAAATGATCTTTTCTGCACCAATACAAAGTTTTGAATTTGAAAATGCGACAATGCAAAAACATTTTAATCAAGAAGGTATAATGAATTCGCAAAGTTTTCCAAAAGGAAAATTTGTTGGTAAAATTGATAATATATCTAACATTGACCTTTCTAAAGATGGTGAATACGACGTTACCGTTAGTGGAAAGTTGACCATTAAGGGAAAAACAAATGATGTTTCAACAAAGGGGAAAATAATTGTAAAAGATGGCAAAATAATGGCGTCTTCAAAATTTACAATCGATCGCTTTGCCTATGGTGTGGAAGGTAAATCACAATCAGTTTCTCAACATATAGACTTGACAATAAATGCGACTTTTAAATAAATACAAGTATTATGTAACCGTCGCTTTTTGCTTTGGACTTATTGGTTTAGGAGCAGGTTTAAACCTTTGGTTCGCTCCTCATATTGATGTTCAGGCTAATCCAGCCTTTGAACATATTGCTGTGAGACCATTTATTAAAGCAGCTATTGATGATATAAGTTCTTTTAATGATAAATACTTAGCAACTGATGGCGATTCTAAAATTATTGAAATTAGCGGAATCATTGGTGAAATTAGTACGAACATGAATAATGAAACAGTTATCTTACTTAATGATGAATCATTTAAAGACGCTGGTGTTCTTTGTACACTGCTAGAAGCTAACAATTTAAAAATACCTGAAATTGGTAGTAAAATAACACTCAAGGGGATTGTTCGTTCTGGTGCAGAATATGACGAAGACCTTGAGCTTTATATAGATGCTGTTCTTGAAGAAGGTAAAATATTAAATTGAAAAAAAACTGAGGTTGACCTAAGGTTTTTTTTATATAAAGGTTTTAACTTTTATCTAGAATTGATTTAACTTCCTGTTTCATTATTTTTACCTTGATAGCATGATCTGCTTTTTGGTCTTTAGAGGCAAAAAGAAAATGGTGATTCAAGAGACGGTTATATTTCTCTATTACCAGTATATCATCTATTACAGCTTTAGTACAAAATGACTTTTGAAAATGCTCATATATATAATCAATAGCAACAGGATTGGGATGCACCAAATCCTTTTCATAAAACCTATAATCTCTTAAGTCATCCATTTGAATTTCATAACTAGGATAATAGATTAGATTATTTGGAAAAGATTGGACTAGATAATCGGTTAATAACAGTAAAGCTGCTTTACTTCTATTATTCTCAACAATGCCATCCTTAATATGTCTTATCGGGCTAACGGTCAATACAATCTTAAGCTTAGGATTATCCTTAATTAGTCGTGTTAATGTTGAATGGTACTCAATTTTGAGACTATCCAAATCCAACATCATTTTATCAAACAATTTAGATTTTTGTTTTTGGCAATTGGCAATAATTTTATTGGTTTCTTTAAAACGATAAGCCCATGCTGTACCAAAAGTTAGAAATAATATATCTATAATTTTGAGAGATTTTTCAAATATTTTAATCGTGCTTTCATACATGGTTTTGTAATCTGAGAGTGAATTGGCACGATACTTAGAGTGAAAATCGAACGAAGCTACTCCAGATTCCAACTCGACTAAATGTCTGCTTTCTAGAGCGCTCGTATTCAAAACATTTAGAATAGATTTTGGATTAAACAAGATGCCAAAAGGATTGAGCTCAATATCAAATTGGTGATCTGCTAGTCGTCCGCCAATACTCTCAGCAAAGCAAGAGCCCAATGTTATAATTTTAGTTTGATGATTAACTAATTTCGCATGATTTAGGGTCGGAACTTCAATTCGAAATTTCATAAATTGAATAAAGTATTAATTTCTTGGTCAAATTTTCTCTTTTCTTTAGTAAATTTAAGCTTTTCTTTTGATATCCAGAGCAAACCATCACAATGTTTTGAGATTAACTCTACGTCATGTGTTGAAAAGATAACCAATTTTTTTAGGTCATTTGCAATATCATTCAGTATTTCAATTACCCGCCTTCTATTAACAATATCTAAAAAAGCAGTCGGTTCATCAAGGATAATACAAGGTGTATCCTGTGCAATTGCCCTTCCAATCATTACAATTTGTTTTTCGCCATCACTTAATGTATTAAAAAGATGATGTTGTAATTCTTCAAGATCGAGTTGCCTAACCGCTTTTTTTACAATTTGGATATCCTGCTCAGATAAGGAGCCAAAAGCATTTTGATATGGCAAACGACCAAGACCAATAACATCTAGAACTGAATAATTTCCAAATACCTCTGGCTTGGTATAAACCACACTGATTAATTTTGATTTTTCTTGAACTGATAAATCTTCAATTCGCTGATCATTCAATAAAATTTGTCCAGAATTTAATGATTTTTGACCCGTCAGCGCATTTATAAAAGTCGATTTTCCTACACCGTTTCTTCCCACCAAAGCCCATAGTCCATTTTCAATATTAAAATTCGAACTTCTAACCGCTTTTCCCTTACCTAACGCAATCGATATGTTGTTTATTTTAAACAGTTTATAAACTTGTTAAAAATGCCATTGTATCCACACCATCTGCATAATCAGTTAAGGATGGGCATTGGCTTTGACCAAATTTAATATAATCTTTTCCAACAATGGCTTGAATTTTTTCCTGATTACCATTAATGTAAGCTGCTATTTCCTCTTTTGAATTATACCTTTTGTAAAACAATACACCTAGTGGTGAATGTAGTGATTCATCTTCCTTTAATAGGATGAATCCATTATCCAACAGCTCTTGAAGATTTAATAAATAAACCGCTTTATTGTAGTCGTAATTATTGGCATATTTATTATGGTTAATAATTGGGTCAAATTCGAAAATACTTTCAAAAAAATGATCTAGGACAAAATCTTGAGGAATCAGTAGTTGTGTTACATTTCTGCAGCCCAATCCAAAAAAATCAAAAATATCATGGCCTAATTGCTTCAACTCTGATTTAGATTCCGTGCCACCTAAAACAGCAATTGAAGTTCTATTTTTTCTAATAATATGTGGGTATTTACCAAAATATGTATTGAAATATGTAGCAGAATTATCACTTCCTGTCGCAATAACAGCGTCAAAGCCTGCCAATCGATCGGTTGTTTCAATATAATCAATCACGTTAGCATCATAAAACGCTAATACTTCAATAATTTTAGGAAATAGATGTTTATCGTCAGATGATAATTTTGCTAGAATTTTGTGTCCACTTAACAACACTGAAATAAAATCGTGAAAACCAACTAATGGAATATTACCGGCCATTATAACAGCAATAGTTTTAGGTTTGTCTGTAGACGTCACCTTATAATTGCTGAGCCAATTCTCTAATGTTAAAGGATCTAACCAGGATGCAATACCCTCAAAAGCTTTTAAGATATTCGACCGGGTAAACCAGCCATTGTAAATATGTTCGCGATTAATCGTGTCAATCAAAGAGTCGTATAATTCTTGGGACAAGCCGCAAGTTGTTTCAGTCCATACTTTTTCATCCAAAATGTCCACTAATACACATTTTAATTTTGACAACAATTCTATTTTATCGCTTGTTTTCATTCAAAGATGTTTTAACTTTGCAAATCTAATTAAAAAGTATTCAAATGGCTATTATAATTACAGATGAGTGTATAAATTGTGGGGCTTGCGAACCAGAATGTCCTAATAATGCAATTTATGAAGGTGGAGCTGAATGGCGAATGGCAGATGGCACGTCTTTACAAGGATCCTTGACTACACCATCTGGCAATACTTATGATGCAGATGCAGACCAAGAACCAGTTGACATGGATGTATATTTTATTGTTCCAGATAAATGTACAGAATGTAAAGGGTTTCATGATGAACCACAGTGCGCTGCTGTATGTCCTGTAGATTGCTGTGTTGATGACGAAGATATCAGAGAAACAGAAGAGGAATTATTAGCTAAAAAAGATTTCTTACATTTATAGAATATCTTTAACCCTTATTAACACTCTCCCCCTTCCATGGAAGATCAAAAAAAACACAAAATTGAAGTCTGCTATAGTCCTCAATCTTTCGACCTTTACAAAACTGAATTTGAAATCATTGTAGTTATTGATGTTCTTAGAGCCACAACAGCTATTTGCGCTGCTTTTGATAATGGGATCAAATCGCTTATTCCAGTATCAACAATTGAAGAAGCAAAGAGTTATCAGTCTAAAGGATTTAAAGTTGGGGCTGAGCGAAATGGCCAAGTCGTGGAAGGATTCGACTTCGGTAACTCACCTTATTCTTACCTAAACCCAGACTTAAAAGGAGAAACAGTTGTTTTAAGTACAACCAATGGCACAAGGTCTATAAATATTGCAAAAAATTATGACAATTGTCAAGTTGTTATTGGTGCGTTGACCAATCTCGATAGCTTATCAACTTGGCTTGTTGCTCAAGAAAAAAACACCTTGTGTTTATGCTCAGGATGGAAAGACAAGTTCAATTTAGAAGATACGATTTGTGCTGGTGCCATTACCGATCAATTATTGAATAGTGGTAAGTTCGAATCAATGGAAGATTCATCAATCGCAGCCAAATACCTATTTTTAAGTGCCAAGGAAAATATTTTTGGATATTTAAAATCCTCTTCACACAGAAGAAGATTAAAACGATTAAAATTAAACGAAGATATCAAGTACTGTCTTAACCCCAATCAAACAACTGTTATACCAATTTTGAAGGGAGACCAACTAGTTGAGTTAAAAGACTATTAAAAGCCTTGAGAGGCACTTTCTCCGTAATTCTCAATACCATCTTCAGTAACGATATAAGTTTTATGAACACCAGCTCTTCTTGAGAATAGCAGTTCAAAGTCAAATTTATTCTCAACCCGCATAATTATTGTTATATACTCTGGATGCTCTGCTGAGCTTAATTTTTCTCTGCAATGAGGACATGAGAAATCAACCAATTCATCTTTCGAAAACTCAACTGACGGTTCGTGTTCAAATACATAAGATCCAAATGTCGTTGATAAATACATATCGCCCACAGCTCCATTACCTCTTTCCGACTTAAGGTGTACCCGCTTAGTTTGATCTAATTGAGAATCACATTTGGGACAAAAGAAATTGTATTGTTCAAATTTCATAGGCAGCAGGGTTCAAAAATTGAATATACTTAAAAAAAGCCAATATTCAAAGTAAAAACTATTCAAAGTTTGTGCCCCATTCTAATGGTCATAAGTAATGACTGCTCGTTAATTCTGCTATTATTTAATTAACATAATGCTAGAAATTGGTTAGTTAGACTTCAATTTCTGACTCTCGAATATTGCTTTGATATCGACCACCAGGAAAATTGTCATTATAATCAAAATTCAACCAGATATACCCTTTAGTATCCTGATAATAATGGATACTTTTACCCTTTGTTTCTTCTACGAAATAGATATTTTTTATCAAGTAAACCACAGTTTCTAAATCTTTTACATCTCCTAATTTAACTTCAGGATACATATGCCCAACGGTACTACCATCCTTCATTTCTACTTTGGTTTTGATAAGACGAACCTCACCCCCAACCGCCCTAATACAGGCAGCCATTAAAATTGAATGATCATCACAATCACCTTTAAAACTATCATCAAATTCTAATTGTTTTATGGTCTCATTCGCAGAAGAATAATAATCCTCATTTTTAGGATCATAGACATAATTCCACTTATTATGTACCTCTGTAAAAATGGAAAAAAAATGAACCCATTTAAGGTTTGTTGATAGATTTCGTGTTTCAGCAAAATGTTTATTGGCAATGTTTACAGCATAATTTCTAACTTCAGGATTTTTGTAGTTGATTGCTTCACGTAACTTATCTTCTTTCAGAAACTTTAATTCTCTATTGGAGAATTTCTCCTTCAAAGTGTTTTTAGAAATATCATAAAGCAAAGTTGAATAATCATGATATAGATTCTCTAAGGTATAAATATTCGCAAAATTTGTAATGGTAAGAACTACTGCACCAGTAAAAACAACAATGAGCACAAGCATTCTTAATTTCTTAAGCAAATAATATAATAGAAAGAATAATAATAGAAATAAGATGATATGATCCAACCGTATAACGCTATCGCTAAGATTAATTTCCAACGCTGGAACATATTTATACAAAAAGATGAATGCCGGAATAGATAGAACAGCTGCAATTACTCCAATGATTACTAAGGAATAAGCTTGATTGATGGCTCCATTTGGATTTTTATTCATAGGCCTAAAGTTAGGAGATAATTATCAATTCAAAAATGTCTATCTACTGAATTGTAATAATCGTCTATTTTTTGTAATAATTACTATATTTATCGCAAAAATCATACAAATATTATTTAGATGAAAAACATATCTGTTATCGGTGCTGGAACAATGGGAAATGGAATCGCACATACATTTGCTCAAAGTGGTTACAATGTAAATTTAATTGACGTATCCCAAAACGCTCTTGATAAAGCAATTAAAACCATTACTAAGAACCTAGACAGAATGGTTCAAAAAGAAAAAATATCTGAAAATGATAAAACACAAACCTTAGAAAATATTTCAACACATATAGATCTTAAATCAGGTGTTTCAAACGCGGATTTAGTTGTTGAGGCTGCCACCGAAAATGTAGATTTAAAATTAAGGATCTTTAAAGATATGGATGAATCAGCTCCTGAATCTGCCATTCTAGCAACCAATACGTCTTCAATTTCAATAACCAAAATCGCAGCAGTGACAAATAGACCTGAAAAGGTCATTGGGATGCACTTTATGAATCCTGTTCCAATTATGAAATTAGTTGAAATCATTCGTGGATATTCAACAAGTGATAAGGTTACAAACACAATTATGGAAACTTCAAAATCACTCGGAAAAGTGCCAGTTGAAGTTAATGACTACCCTGGGTTTGTAGCGAACAGAATTTTAATGCCAATGATTAATGAAGCCATTATAACTTTAAATGAAGGTGTTGCTGGTGTTGAAGAAATTGATACTGTCATGAAACTTGGAATGGCACATCCAATGGGTCCACTTCAATTGGCTGATTTTATTGGGTTAGATGTTTGTTTAGCTATTATGGAAGTACTTTATGAAGGTTTAGGAAATCCGAAATATGCACCATGTCCATTATTGGTCAATATGGTAACTGCAGGAAAAAAGGGCGTCAAAAGTGGTGAAGGTTTTTATTCTTGGACACATGGGACTAAAGATCTTGTTCTTTCAGATAATTTTAAGAAATAGTTAATTCTGAAAAAAATTGACTACTTTATAGAACATGACCTCTAAAGATGATATTATTAAGAATTGGTTACCTAGATATACAGGTACTAAGATAGAAGATTTTGGTGAGTATATTTTACTGACTAATTTCAATGGTTATCTAGATATTTTTGCTCAGAAATATGCAGTTCAAATTAGCGGCAAAGACAAAGCCATGCCAAATGCCACGGCAAATGGCATTACCATGATCAACTTTACCATGGGAAGTCCAAATGCGGCAACCATAATGGATTTATTAGCTGCCATTCAACCTAAGGCTTGCTTATTCTTAGGGAAATGTGGTGGTTTAAAAAAGAAAACGGCTATTGGCGATTGGATTCTGCCCATTGCTGCCATTCGTGGAGAAGGTACTTCTAATGATTATTTCCCACCTGAAGTGCCCGCACTTCCAGCATTTACCCTGCAAAGAGCTGTATCAACAACTATTCGTGAATTAGGTATGGATTATTGGACTGGAACAGTTTACACAACAAACCGGAGAGTTTGGGAACATGACGAAGACTTTAAGAATTATCTGAGAAAAACTAGGGCCATGGCTATTGACATGGAGTCTGCAACATTGTTTATAACTGGTTTTGCAAACGCCATACCAACAGGAGCACTACTTTTGGTTTCAGATCAACCAATGATTGCGGCTGGAATTAAAACTGAAGCTAGCGACCGTACAGTATCAAGTGATTATGTCAACCAACATATCGATATCGGAATCAAAGCTTTATTAGAAATTAAAAATAATGGAACCTCAGTTAAACACTTAAGGTTTCCATATTCTGAAGATTAGTAGTTTATCATACTTAAAATTGATAACCATTTTCTTACAACCATTTAATTTCTTATCACAGAGCATGACGTCTATGAAGTAATTTTTATTGACATCTCTAATTTTAATTTTAACCATTTCCTCATTTGGACAATGGGCAACCACCTACTACTGAATATGATAAATTTATTTGTCCTAACAATAATATACTTAATAGTTCTGGTATTTAATTTAATAGCAATAATAATTATGCGCCAATAATTGGTAAAATTGGTCAAGTTTTTACAGCCTCAGCTAATGGAGATTATGCTTGTAATATAAGTAATGCGTTTTGCAGTGACACCAGTGAGTTCATTCATGTTTTTGATAGTTTTAAATGTTTTTAGCATTAATTTAGCCTTATAAAAGTTATGTTTTCGGTATTTGCTCCGGGAACAGTAAAAGTACTACCTGCATAACTACTATACTGAGTAGCAACACTACTCGTTGAAGTTACCCGTACAACCCCAGTGTAATAGTGTCCGCAACTACCTATAGTGTAATCATGCCATGTAGAGGTTGCATCACCAGATCCTGATATAAAATTTATACTTATATTGAATCCCGCACCAGTCTGGCCAATTTGATTAGCACAACTATATAACGTATACAAATATACTCCTGGTTCTAGAGTAGTCGCCGGACCTGTATAACTCCCCCCTACAGGACAATGCGCGCCAATAGGCAATCCAGATCCTGTTCCTTGAACCGTTGTTGAAATGACATTATCTACAGGTTTTACCCATGACGATTTACCATTTACATCAGATGTCAAAACCTTACCATCCCCCTCTGTACCATCAGTAATTTTCATTGTACCATTTACCTCTAAAGCTTCTGTTGGTGTAGTTGCCGAACCTATGGCAACATATCCTGTTCTAGCCACAGCAGAGGTTAGATCTTCACCAGTTACTCCCCATGCATCTCCTTCAGAAGGCATTGTTACGCTTCCTCCACCATTTGACAAGGATATAGTACTATTTGAAATACTCAATGTCTGTATCTCATTTGATGTTGAACCATCAACTTCTGTAAAAGAAGTCAAATAAGCTGCATCATTCGCAAATGAACTAACGTTTGTAGGCGCTCCTGTTAAACTGCTGTATTGTCCGTCAAAACCTGCAGGCAATTTTGCAAAACCACCATTCTCTAAATAAATTGTGTCATTACTTATGCTCAAAACTTGTAATTCGTTTGTTGGATCAGCATCTGCATCATTAATCTGATCTGTTGGTATATTTGCTAAATCATTAAAATCACCACTGAATGAATCTCCAGATGTTCTGGCGTACAAGGCATAAGGCACGCTTAAAAGCTGACTTGTTCCGCTTATCGTATAATTTGTTCCGCCAGTAGGATCAGTTTCCGTTTGAATAAAGTAAGGCCCATTGGCCCAATCAATTGTTGTAAAATCTCCACTTATTATTGAACCATTTCCTATTTCTAAACTGATTAAACCATTAATATTGGTTGTCGGAAAGTGTGTTTCTTCATAAACAGCTACACCACCAATATTCCCCTGTAAAATACTGACCTGTACACCTACAAACTGACTAGTTATCAGTACATTATTTGCATTTCTGATTACTGCTTGATAACTCATTTTTTCCGGAGTTTGGGCAAAAATGTTTACAGTAATGAATACCACTGTCAATAGTGAGTATAATTTTTTCATGATTTTAATTTTTGATGATATTAAACGTTTTTATAATTTTTTGATCTTTTGTAATAATTATCGAATAGGTTGACTTTGCTAAATCACTCATTTGAATAGAAGTACTCGCGTTGATTATATGATCACCTTGAATCAATTGACCTTGCAAGTTATAGAGTTGGTAGCTAAGATTTTGATTGTTGTAATTCTCAATTTTTAGATTAAGAAAGTCTTTTGTTGGATTGGGATAGATACTCAAATTAATATTAATATTTGTATTTTCAATTCCGCCAGACGTATAAATTTCATACGCTTGCTGTACACCTTGTGCAACTGACCCGTTTATTCCTGAAGTAGTAATACACAAAACTTGACCAACAGAATAACTGACAGTTCCCCCAATGCCAAAAGCATCACCTCCTGTTGTGACTGTAGTTATTTGTGAATATACTCCATCTGTTGTCACTAAAAGAAGTACTATGCAAATTATTTTTTTTAATTGTTTCATAAAATTAATACTGTTTTTTACTCTAAACACCCCTAAAACAAACACTTACTAAAGTAAATGTAAATATATTAACAATTCGATAATTTAGATGTTTTTAATTTATTAAGTAGTTGATTTGTTTTGTAGAATAACAAAATTAATTTGTAAACATAAAGTCGTATTTGATATTTAATAACCATTTTAAACTCATTAACATCTTCGAGTTCAATTACAATTGAATTAAATAATGCATCAGATACGGATGATGAGATCCATTATCATCAGCATGTTTAAATTCACTAACCTGATTTAATTTTAAGCGTTCAACTCAACCTGTCGTTTTAAGTCCAGATTCATTTGTTCAAACTGAGGAATAATATCACGTTTTAATTTTGACTTTAAAAATGGCAACAATAAACCTCTAAAATTCTCATTTTGATCAAACCTTATCTTGCCGTTTCCTAAATCTGTAATTATAAACTCATGTTGACCATCAAAAAGCCCTTTGAACAGCAATTTACCAAGCCAAATCAACTTTCTATTTGGTTCAACTTTTAAAAGAATTGGTGAAAAATTCATGCCTCCCAATGATACAGATACTATTTTACCCTCGACTAAATCACCTTTAAAACTTGAGATAAACTGATTCCATTCTTCATACTTGTCAAAATTGGTTAAAACAGACCAAACTGCTTCAGGACTTTGATTAATTTCGATTGTTGTCTCGATTCGATACATAATGCTATATTTTGTTTACGACAAAATTGAGACAATTTGGACCACGTCCACTTGATCTATATCAAGAAATCATTTGAGTTGCTTATTTCTGATCCTGCTGAAGGTTTCTGGGCTCATGCCTAACATTGAGGCCAGATATTGAAGCGGCACCTGATTAAAGAGAGGCTTGTTTTCATTATAAAATAATAAATACCTTTCCTCGGCTGACATTGAGAGATGAGACATTACTCTGTTCTCTAGCATCATAAAACATTTGGTCATGAATAATTTTTCGAGTTGATACCAATTTGGAATAAAGTCCCCCATTCTATCATAAATTGACTTTGGCAAACTATATATTTGACAATCAGTTAAAGCCTGCATGTTAAACCTAGACCTTTGATTAAAAACTAGACCAGACAATTCAGTAATGAAAGAGTTCGGATAGGCAATCCACTGCGTAACTTCTTTATTTTCGTGGCCTTGATATATTCTAATATAGCCAGAAACAATATAGCTTAGTCTATTGCAATACTGTTCTGATTTAAGGAAAAATTCACCCTTATTTAAAGTTTCAATTTCAAATAAACCACTAATCCTTTGGATATCCTTGTTTTCAAACCCAAGGTATTCTCTTATTCCAGCCTCAAATTCAGGACTCAATTGTGATAAAGTTTAAAGATTTTAATCAATTCATCTGGTGGAATTAGGTTATTGGGATACTTCACCATTTCCTTTAGTACAGTATCCACAGCTATCGGCATCAAACCTAATTTTAAACCAACTTGTCTAATGTATCGGTATTCCTCAGGTGCCAACTTTCCATCAATATTCATAGTAAGCACTAACCGTTGAAACTGAACGATTCTATCAGATTCGTATTTTGGAGCTATGAAGTCTATGTGCTCATCAAACAATTTATCAAAGTCGGGTTTATTCACTTTTAACTGATCTGCTATAGCCCATAAAAAATTATATTCTTCATCTTTAACTTCCCCATCAACCTGCGCAAGTTGAATTAAGGCTTTAACTAAACTTTTGTTATCCTGCATATTAAGTCTATCGTGTGTTAAATTTAATCATTTTAACTGATTATTTTTTTACCGTTCATCAATTTTCGAATAGTTTATGGCAAGAAAAAACCTGCATGTATTGGTGCAGGTTTTAATATTATTAATTAGGTATTAATTCTATAAATCGGCTGCAGTTGCAATCATTTCTGCAATATCCATCACCTCAATATCCTCTTCTTTATTGAAATTTTTAACACCGTCAGTCATCATAGTGTTGCAAAAAGGACAACCCGTCGCGATTAAATCTGGTTTAACAGCCAATGCGTCTTCAGTTCGTTCTACATTAACCTCTTTATTGCCTTTCTCAGCTTCTTTAAACATCTGGGCACCACCAGCGCCACAGCATAAACCTTTTGATTTACAACGCTTCATCTCAACCAATTCAGCATCTAGTTTTTCTAAAACCATTCTTGGTGCCTCATAGACATCATTTCCACGACCAAGATAACATGGGTCATGAAAAGTGATTTTTTTTCCCTTAAAACTACCACCCTCAACTTTTAGTTTACCGTCATTAAATAATTGCTCTAGCAATTGGGTATGGTGAACAACTTCATAATTACCGCCTAGTTCTGGATATTCGTTTTTCAAGGTATTGAAACAGTGCGGACAAGCAGTGACAATCTTTTTTATGGCATAAGCATCTAAAACTTGAATATTCATCATGGCTTGCATTTGAAACAAAAATTCGTTTCCAGAACGTTTTGCAGGATCTCCAGTACAGGACTCTTCAGTGCCTAAAACGGCAAATTTAACATTACAATGGTTTAAGATTTTAACAAAGGCTTTGGTGATTTTTTTAGCTCTATCATCAAAACTCCCGGCGCAACCTACCCAAAACAAAACATCTGGTTGTTCACCTGCAGCCATCATTTCAGCCATTGTTGGCACTTTCAAATTACTCATGTATCTTATTTTTTAAATGCTTGCACTTTGGCATCAACTTCAACTAAATCTGTAAACTTCCCAACATAACGTGTGGCTCTTACTATATGGTTATCCACCCAGTGGTAATTTCCTCCTCTTGGTTTACCCATTAACATGCCATGATATTTAAAACCATGTTTCTTTAACCATTGTTCTGTCACCTCTCTATGTTCTTCAATTCGGGATGTAAAAAAGGTAATGATATGACCTTCATCATACCACTTATTTAACGTTTTTAGAGCATCAGGATACAATTCAGCTGTTACCATTCTTTCTGGTTCTTCGTTAGGAATATCGTCACAAATGGTTCCATCAATGTCAATCAAAAAATTCTTAACATTATCGTCCAAAATTGGTGAAATAGCTTTTCCATCTACCGTTTTATTCTTTAAAATATCACGCTTCATCTTTCCAATTTAATCTATCTGTTGGAGAAAACTGCCATGGTGCCTGATTATTTTCAATATTAGTATTCATAGTCACCAGTTCTGAAGGAATTTTCGACTCTTCCATGACCAAATATCTTCTCAAGTCCACAATAATTTCCAATGGATTAATTAATACTGGGCATTCCTGAACACAAGCATTACAACTTGTACAAGCCCATAATTCTTCTTCGGTAATATAATCACCTAATAATGATTTACCATCATTAAAACCCTTGCCATTTTTTCTTATTCCTTCACCTAATTCATCTGCCCTGTCTCTTACGTCCATCATAATTTTACGTGGAGATAATAATTTACCAGTCGCATTTGCTGGACAAGCTTCTGTACAGCGACCACACTCCGTACAAGTGTATGCATTCATGATGTTCATCCAATTTAAGTCAGTTACGTCCTTCGCACCAAACTTTTCAGGTTCGGCTCCTTCAACTGGTGAAGGAGCAGCAAAAGGGTCTGCATTTGGATCCAACATCAATTTGACTTCATTTGTCACAGATGCCATATTAGTCAATTGCCCCTTAGGCTTTAAATTCGCAAAAAATGTATTTGGGAAAGCCCAAATAATATGCAAATGTTTTGAGTATGGTAAATAATTTAAAAAGCTAATAACCATAATAATGTGACCCCACCAACCAATTTTCTCTAACAAATGAAGAGTTTCAACATCCATACCACCAAAAATCATTGGCCCCATCCAGCTGGAAATGGCAAATCCAAAACTTCCTTCTCCTTCTAAAGCACTTTGACCCATACCATAGAGCACTTCATCAGTACCATTCATTGTGAAAATGCAAAGCACCAAAACGAACTCCATGTACAAAATCAAATTTCCATCAAGCTTAGGCCATCCATTCATTTCGTTCATAGTCAGACGAGGTACTTTTAATAAGTTTCGTCTTGCTAGAAACACAAAGGTTGCCAACAAAGCTAGAACTGACAAAATCTCAATGATACTAATGCTTAGCACATATAAACCACCTAATTTGGGTTGAAAAAAACGGTGGGTATCAAAACTACCGTCTATAATAATTTCAATGAGTTCGATTTGTGTAATCACAAAAGCCACATAGATAAAGATATGAAATAAGCCAGCAACAGGTTTCCTTGTCATTTTTGACTGTCCCAAGGCCACCTTAGCCATGGTTTTCCATCTTAATACTTTATTATCAGATCGATCAACGGGTTTTCCCAATTTGATATTAGTAATGATTTTACGAATGTTGAGTGCAAAAAAAACACCTCCTCCGATTATTAAAATTAGAAATATAATTGTACTTACCATGGGTTAATCAATTAATTTAATCAGGCACTTAGTTAGGTTGTGGTGCTGATTTTACCTTTCTGCCAAATAATGAAAAATGAACATATTTATTCGGATTGGCTTCCATATCGTCAAGTAAATTTTGAATGGACTGATTAGTTTCTATCAATTCATTATGTAAACTATCTGTATGCAATAATGCACCTAAAGTTCCTTCCCCCTGATTCACTTTGACAAGTACACCATTTAACTCAGATAAGGTTTGTTTTGTGTCCAATATTACCGCTCTTAAATCCATATCAGCCAAGGTTGTTGAAAGCGTATCTACATTACCAATTATATGATTAATCTCTCTTTTTTTATCATTTAAATTTCCTGCAATATCATTCACATTAGTTAAAATATCATTAATTACCATTATCTCTTCATTAATGGTAAAAGACAATGTATTGGCTAAGCCTCCGAATTTAGAAATGGCCTCTCTAAACTCATACAAACTTTCGTCAATAGTACCAGCCGCTGTTGTATCCCAAAACGTACCCACAGATTTAACAATTCCATCAACAGTTACAATTAGTTCCTCAGTTTTCTTTTTTAATGGTAAAAGTTCTTTATTAATTTGCTCCGCAATATCCATTTCAACATCAGATATCATAGTATCACCAGTCTCATGATATCTTTCTTCTACAACGGCATTCAAATTTAGCGTTAGACTTAACGCTTTAGTACCTAAAAAATCTGAACTGATTAAGTTAATTTTTGAACTATCTGGAATAAGTATTTCATCCTTAATAACTGAAAATTTGACAAGAATTAATTGTGGATTCTCAGGGTGTAGACCAACACTTTTGACTAAACCAATTTTAACACCGTTTAATTGCACCTCGTTTGACACCTGAAGACCATGAGATTTCTGAAATAGTGCATAAAACTCTCTGTCATTCTCAAAGATTGAATTCCCTTTTAAGAAGTTAACCCCAGAATACAGTAGTAAAATTCCCAAAATAACTAATATTCCAACTCTAAACTCTTTTGAAATTCTCATTCTATATCTTTTTTCGCAAATTTAATAGCTTTTTCTAAATTAATCCGTTCATTTCCTTTAAAAGCAACAACGAAAGCATTTTCAAACCCTTGAACCCTCATCTTCTGCTTTAATTCCTTAGCACTATCAAAAGATTTATAGGCACCAACAGTGTACTTATAAAAGCCTTTATCATAATACATCCAAACTGGCAAACCCTTGAATAGTTCATTATCTAGGGCTAATTTTGACGCATTGGTTTCAATCTGTACTCTAAAAATAACATCTTTTTCCTGAATAGCTCCCTCATCTAGACCGTATTTTTCAACAACCTTCACCTCTACCTTGGTACAATCCACTGCGATAGGCTCCACTTCCCCACCTTCATAGTAGCTTTTATAACTTTCAAATGCATTAAAAAATCCATTCGCCATAGCATTTTGATTAGTCGTATCTAACAACCAAGCCTCTTCTTCTTTATTAGTTAAAAAACCGGTCTCAATTAAAACACTTGGCATTGTAGTTTTATACAGCACTAAAAAGCCAGCCTGTTTAACACCTCTATTTGTTCGACCAAGCTTAACCAATTCAGATTGAATCTTGGAGGCAAATACAATACTATGATTCAAAAAGACACTTAATTGCAGTTGCCTAGCAATTATAGCATCTACAGACATATCAAAATTTTTGTATTTCTCACCACCATCCTCTTCAAGGTGAATGGCTGAATTTTCTCGCTCTGCCACCTTCTGCTGAGATGCAGTTCTATGTAACCCTAGCACAAAAGTCTCTGCACCACTAGCATTTGAAGCTGCAGAATTAGCATGAATACAAATAAATAAATCTGCTTCATTTCTATTGGCAATTTGCGCCCTCTCATCTAATTCAATAAAAACGTCGGTTGTCCTTGTGAAAATGAGCTTGATATCCGGAAAATTCTTTTTTATATAATGACCTAACTTTAAAGAGATAGCTAATGTTATATCCTTTTCTTTTGAGGAACTTCCGTGACAGCCTTGATCGTGACCACCATGTCCAGGATCAATAACAACAGTCCTAATCCCCCCATACAAATCAGACTGGGCTTCTAATGAGTGTAAAAAAAATATTCCTGCAAACAATAAAATAGTCTTGAAAATGTTATTTACCATGACGTCCATCTTAATAAAATTTTAATTTTGCACATTGTATAACAAAGTTAAGACCATAAATTGACCTTTACGATAAAGACATACAGACTTATTCAGTATCTATTGTTGATAATAGCCGTTAGTATAGGTCAGCAATTGAATGCCCAAATTGTGCGAATTGGTGATTTCGGCTTAGGTTCACCAGTTATCTACTCTGCACGTGATTCTATTGTCGCGGACGTACCAGCTCAGATAATCACCTTGTACGGTCAAGCAGACATCAAATATGATGACATTCATCTTACAGCCGATTTAATAATCATTGATATTGAAAACAGTGAAGTTCAAGCCACTTATAGTTTTGATTCAGTAGGGAATTATATTGGAAAACCTATTTTTACATTTGAAAATGAGGAAGTTAAATGCGAATCAATGAAGTATAACTTTAAAACTGAAAAAGCATATATTACTGAAGTTAGAACCCAACAAGGCGAAGGATATATTCATATGGCAGAGTCTAAACGCCTTCCAAATGAGGAAATGCACTTTAAGAATGGTAAGTATACAACGTGTGATGCAGAAAAGCCACATTATCATTTTCAATTATCAAAAGCAATCGTCGTTCCAGAAAAAAGGATTGTTACTGGTCCTATTTTTATGAAAATATTGAATATTCCTATTCCATTAGCCGCTCCTTTTGCTTTTCTGCCAAATTCTGAGAAAAAAAAACACGGTATTGTGATGCCAAGGTTTGCTCTAGGAAGTGTATATGGTTCAGGAATAGAAGATTTCGGGTATTATATTCCGCTTAACGAACGTTGGGAAACCTATTTTTACGGTACTGTTTTTACAACTGGAAGATGGGGATTTCGGAATCAAACCAATTACAATATCAAATACAAGTATTCGGGAAATTTTAAGCTTGGTTACGAACGATTAAAAGGGTATTTTTTCGAAGATAACACCTCTAACAACTACACAGTTTACTGGAACCATAGTCAACATGCAAAAGCCCATCCAAGTTTAAGATTTGGTGCTAATATTGACTTTAGATCAAATAATAATGCGAAGCAAAGCCTTGAAATTATCCCAAAAAATGTTTTCAATACAGCATTTAATTCAGCTGTTAATCTTAATAAAAGTTGGAAAACTAGACAATTAAGTGGGGCCTGGACCGGAAAAGTATCATTACAACAGAATTCAAGAACGGGAAATTATATTTTTGAATTACCAAGTTTCAATTTATCCGTTAATCGATTTGATTTAGGAATTCTAAGACAGTCGAGCATTGGAAAAAAATGGTATGAAAACATTACGATTAATTATACTTTAAACTCATTGAATCGAATAACCGCAGCAGACTCTATCGTTAATACGGCTCTTAGTGTATTAGATTTTGGCTTTATTGGAAATAATGACTTAAACGGGATAAAGCATAATGCTGTTGTCCAAACAAATCTTAAGCCAAAATCTGGTTGGTTTACTTTCAATTTAAATACAACCTATAATGAATATTGGAATTTCCAAAGTATTGATAAGGCTTGGGATATCGATAATGAAAAAATTGACACGACATTCAATGATGGATTTAAATCATCAAGAGACATTAGCTTTAGTGGAGGGTTAGCGACTAATTTTTATGGCTATATGAAGACTAAACTTCCTTCAGAGTTAAAGTTTAGACACGTCATGTCTCCTAACATCTCATTTACTTATAGACCTGACCTTGGGCAACATCAATTCATTCAAATTGACACCTTTGGCACTATGGGTTACTACTCACCTTTTGACTTAAGTCTATATAGAGAATCTGCACCTGGTGAATCTGGTTTAGTTTCATTTTCATTAGGTAATACGCTTGAGATGAAAAAAAGAAGTAAAAAAGATACAATTAATCACGCGTTTAAGAATTACAAAATAATTGATCGATTTTCAATTAACGGAAACTACGATCTAATGAAGGACTCATTGAATCTCTCAGATATACGTTTCAACCTGCAAACATCACCATTTAAGTTTTTGAGTCTTCAGTCTAGTTGGGTGTTAGATCCATACGAATGGATTGACTCAACTGGCTATACAACAAATAACTATGCCTGGGATGCAGGAAAAGGTATTGGTAGAATTACAAATGCAAATTTCAATATCACAAGTCGATATAATAGAAAAGGAAACGCTAAAACAGATACCCTTAGGAATTTTAAAAACAGCAATTTGACACTCAATGCGCAGTATAATATCAACTATTCTAGAAATCAACGAGGCATTGTTCAACAAGACACTTTTAATCTTGATCATACCATCAGAGTTTACGGCAATATTGCCTTATGGAAGATTTGGTCAATTGATTATGATGCCATGACTGATCTAATGGCTTTAACGACTTTTAATGATCCCACAACAACATTTAACCCCAGTTTAAGGTTGGCTGTAAAAAGAGAATTGCACTGCTGGGAAACCAGTATTGAATTTAGAAAAAATGGGAATTTCTTTCGAACTATTAATAATGGCCTGGATCCAAACTACTCTATTCTCTTGAGACTGAATATTAAATCTTCAATGTTTAATTCATTCTTACCTGAACAGAATATTAGAATTCCAGGAATATAATTAAAACAACTTTACTGTTTAAAAGATACGGCTTGCTTTAAAAAGTAACCTGAGAATATAGATAGAACCACAAACACTAGGAAATAATATAACCCCATAAGTGTTGTTGCATTAGTATTCACCCCTACATTCATATTGGTATAAGCAAAAAGAGCCAAAAATACAGCTGCAACAAATACATCTGCCATACTCCATTTTCCAAGTTTATTGACTATTGAAACCAATAATTCAGATCTTCTAGCATCTGGGTAGATTAATACGAATAAGGAAGTCAACAATTTAAAGAGTGGAAATATGATACTAAACAAGATCAAAGTAATGCCAACAACAATATTACCTCCAGTAAACAATAACTTTATGACTTGAAAAATAGATTTGTTTTGATAGAGGTAATACATATCCCCCTCAAAAATTAAGTTATGTTTGAAGATAGCGAGATCAATACTAAAAGTTAAGTCAGTATTTAAGGCTTCTATTTCCAGAAAAGGCGTTTGTAAACCAAGATAAATAAAACATAAACTAGCTATAACAAAGCTAATCCCAATACTTCTATATTTCAGCAGAGAATTCAGATAGAAATAAAAATTTAAAACCAAATAGAATACAACAAGACTAATTAAGCCAAGCCCATAGAAAGTTGCTTCTCTATATATTCTGTTTGCATCCTTCTCTATTAAATTGGCTTGCTTTACTTTTTTTTCACCTGCATCAGAAAACGGATTCAGTTCATCATGATTCTTTATTAAACGGTTTTCAATGTTTAAAATGGTTGATACTTCCTCCTTATGACCTCTGTAATCATTTAATTTTTCAACAATTATTGTTGTTGCGATCACACATGTAATTGCTACCACAATACTTGACCATATTAATAACCTAAAATTTTTCACCTGTTTTTTAACCTTTGAATAGTTTCAATAAAGTTAGCACTTATTTCAGAACTCAATTTGTGTTTGCCATCTTTAACCACTAACTTTCCATTAGCGATTGTACCATATTGCATATTTGAATCCACTGCATAAATCAGTGTAGAGGTCAAGTTCTCAATACTTGTTGAGGCAATAAGAGGATGTGAAGCTGAAATTAAAGCAGCGTTCAGACATTCTCCAACTTGAAAATAATTGGGTTGAAAATTCCCCATAGCTTTACGTCCAGCAATAAGACTTTGTTGAATTCCATAAGCACCACTATCTCCCTCAATATTCGAATTAAAAATATTCCGTTTGTGTGATGTCAATCGTTGACCATAATCTAATAGCCTTAATTCTTCAAAAGGATTTAACCCAATATGGCTATCTGTGCCAATGCTCCAGTGACCACCATAATTTTGAAATTTTTTAAGCGGAAATATCCCATCTCCTAAATTCCCTTCTGTACTTGGACAGATCACTACATTAGCGCCTAATTCAGCAATACCTTTCGTTTCGCTGTCAATCAAATGAGTAGCATGTACAAGGTGAAAACGGTCCGACATATCTACATGGTTTAGCATCCACTCAACAGGTCTAGTACCAAGATAGTCAATTGAATCTTCAATTTCTTTTAATTGCTCTGAAATATGTATATGAAATGGTAGATCTTGCGGACCTTCCTTTGCTATTTTTGCAATTAATTCAGGTTCAACCCCTCGCATAGAATGAATACCAATGCCTACCTTCGCATGATCATATAATTCTGCTGATTTTGAAGATGCTTCCAATAATTTTAAATACGCATCAATATCGGCGCTAAGAAAACGTTTTTGACCTTCAGTAGCAGGTTTTCCAAAGCCACCTTTTTGATAAAAAATTGGAATAAGTGTTATACCTATACCTACTATTTTTGCAGCTTTAATTAGCCGTTCTCCCATTTCAGACAAATTACCAAAGGGCTGTCCGTTTTGATCATGATGTACGTAGTGAAATTCAGCAACATTAGTGTAGCCATGTCTCAACATTTCTGAATATAACAAAGTAGCGATTGATTCTAAATCATCAGGAGAAATAGAAAGTGCCAATTTATACATTGCCTCGCGCCATGACCAAAAATCATCAGCTATAGCACCTGGCTGATGCCGCTCAGCCAAACCAGCCATGGCATATTGAAAGGCATGTGAATGTGCATTTTGAAAACCTGGAAGCGCATAAACATCTAATTCAATAGTATCAATAGCATCATTGTGGTCTTTAATACTTAGAATTTCACCAGTATCATCCACTGTAACAAAGGCAGGAGAAATCCATTGATTCTTTTGTAAAAGACCTTTAAATTGAAATGTTTTCATCTTTAATTTGAATAATCAATTAATTCAAGAATTAACTCTTGTCCTTTTTTAACATCAAGGGTATCAAAATTATCAATAATTAAATCTTTGTGAACACTGTAGATATTACCAATATGTTTAGCATAAATGTCATAAGAAACTTGATGATCTACGAAACTAGTAAGCTCGTTATGAACAACTTGACAAGTAGAATCAAAATTAAAACCATTGATCGAGAATGGTTGATTTATTGTTCTATAATGACTCTCCGTTTCATCAAGACCGTTAAACGCATTGGCATCCCAAACCGTAGTGTTATTAATTCCAAAACCCAATTTTACAATCAATCTATTTTCTTCAACTACTTCTCCCCTTTGTGGTGTTCTTTTGGTAGACCAAACATCTTTTATTTCCCAATCCCCATTAACGACCTTACGGTATCTAAACAATTCAAAAGCTTGCTCACCCAAATCATCAGTATAAGGCTGCCCAACAACTTCTTTAATTTGATAAACCAAGGTGTCATGTGCCGGGCTGAGTGCTTCGTCATGAAAAATCTCAGTAACTTGATACGTTCTCGTCAATTCCGGGTATAATGGAAAATAACTATGACCCAAATCAATATTATTTTGACTTTTATTACAAGATAAAACCACAATTATCAGACCTATGCTTAATACCCATTTTTGCATTATAATGTCATCCTTTTGAGATTAACACCATACATGATGATAAACGCTAGCGAAAAAAGACCATCAAACGCAATGCCTACTGATGCCATTGTAGACCCTCCGATATAAGTATTCGCTACGAGAACAATTCCAATACAGTAAATGAGATAGAGCCAGAATCCGATTGATTTTAATTTAAACATTAAAAACACAGTTATTCCTCCAAATAATGAAACAGCAATAGATATTAAATGAAACGGTGTAAAATTCTCAAGTGTTTTATACATCATAGGGAGTGACCCTTCCATCATCTCAGCCGCAAATTCACTTTCTGTTCTTGTCTTTTCAATTTCATTTTCGTAAAGCGCAATACCTTGACCAAATTTATCAATCCCACCAATATATGTCGTCAAATTGGTTAGTACACTGATACCGATCCAAACCCAAGATAAAATAGCTAGAACTAATAGAAATTGACCACGTCGTTCAGACATAGATTGATTAGAGTCCTCATCCCATTCCGTTCCATCATTAATTGAATTTGTCATAATTTTTTGTTTAGTAATTTAAGCTTTCAATAAAGGTAATGGATTTTTTAATTTCAGGATGCATATAAATATCATCCTCAACCACAGCAACCTTCTCACGATAACTCTTTACAAAATTTTCAATGGTTTCACTTGATTTTAAAGGTCTTCTAAACTCTAAAGCTTGTGTTCCATTAAACAACTCTATGGCAATAATTTTCTTTATATTTTGAATCACTTGATGGCATTTTGTCGCAGCATTCGCGCCCATACTCACATGATCTTCTTGCCCATTTGATGATTCAATAGAATCTACAGAAGCAGGGCTAGCTAATTGTTTGTTTTGACTCACCACAGATGCCGCTGCATACTGCGGAATCATAAATCCAGAATTTAAACCAGGATTTTTAACCAAAAATGCTGGTAAGCCCCTCGTTCCGCTAATTAATTTATATGTTCTTCTTTCAGAAATGCTTCCTAATTCTGCCATGCCAATAGCCAGAAAATCTAAAGTTACAGCAAGTGGTTGACCATGAAAATTTCCAGCAGAAACAATTTCCCCTTCATCTGGAAATATAGTTGGATTATCCGTTACAGCGTTAATTTCTCGTTCAAAAACATTTTTCACATGTGCTATAGTATCTTTTGTTGCCCCATGCACTTGTGGGATACATCTAAAACTGTATGGATCTTGAACGTGAACCTTGGTTTGAGCAACAATCTCGCTTCCTTTTAAAATATTTCTAAAAATTTCAGCGGTTACAATTTGACCAACTTGATTCCGAATTTTATTGACATTTTCGTTAAACGGATTGATACGGCCATCAAAACCTTCCAAACTAACTGCAGCAACCATGTCTGCAATAAAAGACATTTTCTCTGATTCAATGATATTCCACACCCCATAACTACTCATAAACTGAGTACCATTTAACAAGGCTAACCCCTCTTTTGACTGCAAAGTGATTTTTTGCCAACCCATTTGATCTAAAACAACCGAAGATGCTATTTTTTGACCTTGAAAATATACTTCACCTTCACCAATTAATGGCAGTGCCAAATGTGCTAATGGCGCTAAATCACCTGAGGCACCAAGAGAACCTTGTTGATAAACAACTGGAATAATGTCATTATTATAAAAATCTATTAAACGTTGTACGGTTAATAGTTGAACACCCGAATGCCCATAAGATAAACCTTGTATCTTAAGTAAAATCATCAGTTTAACTATTTCCTTTGGCACTTCTTCACCAATACCACAAGCGTGTGAGATTACTAAATTTCTTTGCAATGTGCTCAATTGATCATTAGAAATTACCGTATCACACAATGATCCAAACCCAGTATTAATACCATAGTGTACTTCTGATTTATCTTGTATTGCATCAAGAAAACTTCGACATTTCTGAATCTTTAGTTTTGAAGCATTAGAGAGCTCTAATTTCAAATTGCTTTGAATAACTTCTTTAACTTTTTCAATAGATAGAAATTGATCGTCTATGATATGGTTCATAAAGTTGATATTTTTTGAATGAATTCTTCACCTGAGCAAGTCTCTTGTTCACCCGTGGCCATTATTTTATAAGTAACTGTATTACTATTGATTTCATTATCCCCCAACATGACAACAATTGGAATATGCTTATCATTGGCGTATTTCATTTGCTTTTTCATTTTTGCGGCACTTGGGTACACTTCTGTTGGAATATCATTATCTCTCAACAGCTTAGCCAGTTTCAAACATGACTTTTGTTCAATTTCCCCAAAGTTGACAAACAAAATTTGAGTTCCAGAAATAACGGCCTCAGGGAAAAGGTTCAATGTTTCCATAACATCATAAATGCGATCGGCCCCAAAAGAGACACCAACACCTGACATGCCTGACAATCCAAATAGTTCTGTTAAGTTATCATAGCGGCCACCACCACAAATACTTCCAATTTGTACATTGTTGGCAACCACTTCAAAAATAGCACCAGTGTAATAACTTAAACCACGTGCTAAAGTCACCTCAAATTCTAGTTTAGCCTTATTTAACCCAAGTAATTTTATTTGACTTAAAACATAAGATAATTCGTCCAACCCTTTTAAGCCAACCTCATTACCTTTTAGAAACTCACGTAATTGCTCAACCAAAGTCTCGTTATTGCCACTTAGATTAAATAAAGGACTTATCTTTTTGATGGCAAGATCACCAACCCCCCGTTGTTCTAATTCTTTGATTACCCCTTCAACACCAATTTTGTCTAACTTATCAATCGCAACAGTGATATCAACCAATTTATCAGCCTCACCACAAACTTCAGCAATTCCCGTTAGAATTTTTCTATTATTAAACTTAATTGAAAAATCAGTTAAACCTAAATTAGATAAAACGTCATCAAAGATTTGGATTAATTCGACCTCATAAACTAAAGAGTCACTACCAACCACATCAACATCACATTGGTAAAACTCTCTGTAACGCCCTTTTTGTGGTCGATCAGCTCTCCAAACTGGCTGAATTTGATAGCGTTTAAATGGAAAAGATAATTCGCTTTGATGTTGTACAACAAACCTTGCAAACGGGACGGTTAAATCATATCTTAGCGCTTTGTCAGAAATCGAATTGGCAAACCTTGGTAAATTTGAATCTGCTAACGCATCAGTATCAGCAAGCGCTAATTTATCACCTAAATTCAAGACTCTGAATATTAAACGATCTCCTTCCTCACCATATTTCCCCATTAATGTTTCTGTCTTTTCAATGGTCGGTGTTTCTATGGCTGCAAATCCGTACTTTTCAAATACAGAACGAACTGTTGAAAAGATATAATTTCTTTTGGCCATGGTTACTGGCAAAAAATCTCTTGTCCCCTTTAAAATTGATGGTTTAATACTCATTTATAATGGCGTTTTCCAACAAAAATACTAATTTGTTTGGATTATCATTATCCCAAATTAAGGTATCTATATGAAAACTGAATTTTGTTGAATTCAAGGGTCACTTGATTAAATTAATAACACCCCGTTCAGTCTGCCTTTCATCTTTATTGATCACTTCATAATCTATTTGCCAGATATAAGTCCCGTTTTGTTTGATTTCATTACCGTTTAAAGTACCATCCCACCCCACAGATGGGTCATAAGAAATAAACATCACTTCTCCCCAACGGTTGAAAATGGTTAATTTATAGTCGTAGATATCAACACCAGAAGTAATAATGGGCAAGAAAATATCATTTTTACCACTAAAGTTCGGTGTAAAACTATTAGGCACATAGAAGATGACCTCATCATGAATGATAATCGTTTTAATGATAGAATCATAACAGGTTTGACCTTCATTGAATACTGTTAATGTCACTGAATAGGTACCAGCTTCTTCCGGAAATTCGTGTTCAAGATCTTCTTGATAATAAAAATCTTGCACATCACTAAAATACCAAACATTACTTGCTGCGTCAACCGATAAATTAGTGAAATTTACAGTAGTTGAATTGATGGTAACTGTTGTCGGGGAAAATATAAAATCAGCTTTAGGACTTTTATCTACTTGAATAAAATCGAGCATTCTTGTAGAATCGACACAACCATTTTCAGAATAAACAACTAATGACACATCATAAATTCCAGGCCCATATGTATTTTGGACCGAACCACAGTTTTCTATTATCGTCCCGTCCCCAAAGTTCCAAATGCAATTATACGAATCAGAATTAGTAAAATTGAATAATGGAACATCAAAAGGGCTACAACCGAATAAAGGATCACCTTGAATCTGCGCTATTGGTATATTATAAATTTCAATCATTGTCATTGAATCAACCTGGCAACCTTGATCAGAAATGGCTTCCAATTGCACTTGATATTGACCTACTCCAGGGTAAATCACAGGATCAGGTATTGTTAGGTTAGATGCTAAACCATTGTCTAAATCCCAATTGTACTGCTGAATTGAACCAGAGGTGATTGTAGATGTATTAGTAAATTCAACAGGTTCATTATTGCATACGCTTTCAGCTGTAAACTCAAGTTCTGGGATTGGATAGATGATTTGATCATTGTTTAGGGTATCAAGACAACCCTGATCACTTTCAACAATTAATTCAATTGAATAAGTACTGTCAGTTGGAAAGATGTGGGATGGACTGGCTATATTATAAGCTGTTCCACCCAAATCCCACTCCCAATTGGTAATACTACCTGCAGAGATAGTTGATTGATCTATAAAATTAATAGTTTCGTTTATGCAATGTTCATTGACCTGAAAATCAGCAATTGGAACTGTATAAATCTCAATCGAATTTGAAACGGAATCTATACACCCTTCGTCGCTTTCTGTAATCAGTTGGACATTGTAAATACCTGGATTGGCATACAAATGAGTCGGATTAGCTTGAGTTGAACTTGTTTGATCGTCAAAATCCCAGCTATAATTCATAATTGTTCCAGAATTGATTATAGAAGTATTTGTAAATACAATTGGTGTATACAAACAAGCGGTGTTGACCATTGAAAAAATGGGAATTGGTTCATCAACAATTTTCAATACACACTCAAAATCGTCTGTACAACCGTTATTACTTGTAGCTGTTAAGGTAACATCAAATATTCCTGTACTTGGAAATTGATAGACTGGATTAATAAGTGCAGATGTAGCAATGTTAGAAAAGTTCCAATCATACTGAACAATAATATCAGGTGTATCAATAGTTGATAAATTATTGAAATAAAGACTGTCTAATCCACAAACTTGAACCGTATCACCAGCTGCAACCTGATAATTAATGCCTCCTGATGAAAACTCAAAGATAACGTCTGGCAAAGGACTAACTTTGACAGGCCTAGTAAGGGTATCAATACAACCATCATAGGATTCAACAATTAAACTTACGTCATAGGAACCAGAATTAGCATAAGTATAGCTTTGATTATAACTGAATGAAGCTCCAGTATTATCTCCCATATCCCAATACCAATTATTAATTCCTACAGGTGAAGCTAAGGAATCATTGAGTAAAAAGATAGATTCATTTAAGCAAACGGAATCTATAAATGGGTTAAAAGCCGCCACTGGGTAAACTGGTGTATCAATCTGATAATTTGCTCGAAAACAGCTAGCTCCATCCAAATAAGTGACATCATAAGCTCCAGCACCATAATTCAAGACGGCTAAAGAATCATTCGTCTCACCCACTAAAGCAATACCATTAAGATACCATTGATGGTTCGTTAAGGTAGTATCTTCAGTGTATATGACAAGGTCATTTGTACACCAATTTCCTGAACTTTGCGCCTCCTCGAATGCTGAAACCGTATTTAGCGTTAACTGATCTAAATAAAAGTACCCTCCTACCGTAAGACACCCACCACCTAATGCCACCGCGTTAATGTTTACACTCGGTGTAAATATAAGTGAAAATTGCTGCCAAGAAGCACCTTGAGAAAAAACAACATTCTGGTCATCAAGCAATTGCCATTGCCCAATTCCCGAAGGACAAGCATTTCCACCGAATGGTAAGTCAGTACATGTAGGAGACCCCCAAATACTAAGATCAATTGTACCACCAGCTGTTCCTGCTGCAGCATAAAAATTTAACATATAAGGCGTTCCCGCTAATAAGGGACCACTCAAACAAACACCAACATATTCATTCCAATTATCAGTATTGAAAAACCCGATATAAGCATTATTACCAGGCAATGGAAGAATACCTGAATAGCTCCCTACCCAACCACATGTATTACAATAATCCGTAGTTGGATTTGAGGCCTGAATCCAATCGGAAGCACAAGACATTTGTGAGTCGTTATTTGGACAACAATTGGTGTTTTCGAATGAAAAGTTCGGTATCAAAGATAGAGGTATATTGAAAGCGGGTATACAACTACTGCAATCTGACACATCATTTAAATCAATTAAGCCGTCTCCATCATCATCAATACCATTATTACATATTTCCTGAGCATTACTAGAAATCGCAAAGCAAAAAAAGAAAATTGCAACAAAAAATTTCACAAGTATTGGGTATTTTATAATAATAACGGACTTTTTAGCACATGCGTTGACTATTCTGTGATCTTTTATTCATCTCATTAACATACAATCGAGTCGTTTATACTTCAAACATAAGATAGTCAGAACGTTACCCTCCCTAACTTGAAGAAACAATTAAACCTCTTTATTTCAAATATTAAGAATTAAATTCTAAACTAGCTGATTCTTGAGGAAAACATAGCCGTTTATTTTTTATGTTTGCATTATGTCAAAACTCAATTTGAAAAGAATTTGGAGTTATACAAGTAGTATTTTATTGGGCTTAATTATTTTGACCTTGATTATCCCCTCTTGGCGGATCAAATTTCAGGCTACAGTTCAACGTTTTTTTATTACTTCTGTTCAACTGTCCGCTGATCAAAATCAACTATTGGATTTTTCTAGAGAAAATTGGCAAATCAAGGATCATAATCAAATACGAATAAGTTTTAATAGTCTAAATGGTAAACCTATTATATTGAATTTTTGGGCAACCTGGTGCCCTTCCTGTCAAGCTGAATTGCCAGAACTAAAATCATTGCAAAAAAGTCTTGGAAATGAAGCTTATGTGATATGTTTGACTAATGAGTCGTACGAAGTGATAGAAGAAGCCAATTGCTTTTCTGATTACGGTGACCTCATTTATTACACCAATCAATTCTCACCTCAGTTTAAATTCAAGGTATATCCAACTACATTTGTTTTAGATAGTGATCTTAGAATAATTTCAAAAACTGAAGGTGCTAAAAAATTTAACACAGTTGAAAATTTAAATTTCCTAAGATCCTTATAGATAAATCGTTAAATCTAAGTCGATTTAAAAATATTTTATCGTATCCGTGTATAAATAACACAGTAATAATTAGTAACTTTGTACCGAAATTGGAATTCGCAATTATAGATATTGAAACCTCAGGAGGCAAACCTAAAGATAGTAAAATCATTGAAATTGCAATCGTAATTCATGATGGAAAAACGATCAAGGAAAAGTATCAATCACTGATAAATCCTGAAAAAAAGATCGATTGGTATGTCTCTAAACTAACTGGTATTTCTAATCAGGATGTAGAAAATGCGCCAAAATTTTACGAAGTAGCAAAGACTGTTTATCAGTTAATTGAAAATCGTGTTTTTGTTGCTCATAACATTGGTTTTGATTACCCAATAGTTCGCAATGAATTTAAGTCATTGGGGTTAGATATAAGACTCCCACATTTATGCACTATCCAGACCTCAAGGATTTTAATTCCTGGTTTGGACTCATATGGTTTAAAAAATCTTTCTGCCCATTTAGATGTGAAGTTAACCGAACATCATAGGGCAATGGCCGATACCATGGCAACTGTTGGAATTTTTGAGTATTTATTTGAAAAAGATAAGCATCAACTCAATACCTTCGTTAAACATGATATTAATCCAAAATTACTGAATCACAAGTTAAATTTAAATGCTTTTGATGAAATCCCTAACAAGACTGGAGTTTATTTTTTTTACAACGAGAAAGATGAGTTAATATATATAGGCAAGAGTATTCATATTAAGAAACGGATTGAACAACATTTAAAAAATGATAAAACCGAGAAAGCTATTAAAATGCGTTCAGAAATCGCTAAAATAGAATACAAATTAACCGGTAGTGAACTCATTTCATTACTCAAAGAATCTGAATTGATTAAACTGCATCAACCTAGGTACAATAGAGCCCAAAGAGCCAATCAATTTAGTTTTGGTTTATACTCATTTAAAGACGGCAGAGGTTATATTAATTTATTGATAAAAAAAAATACGCTTACAGAACAACCCATTCATACTTTTACCACAAGTTCTTCTGCTAAATCACACCTTGACAATTGGGTTAAAAATTTCAACTTGTGCGAAAAACTATCCGGTCTATACACATCAAATTCAAGTTGTTTTAATTATTCAATTGAAAAATGTGATGGTGCTTGTGTAGGTAAAGAAGATGTACTTAATTATAATGACAAGGTTAATTCACTTATTGATAAATTAAGTTTTGATCGCAAAAGTTTTTTGATATTAGACAAAGGTAAAATGAAATCTGAAGCTAGCTTTGTTTACATCAAAAAAGGTGAATATATGGGCTATGGTTTTGCACCAGGTTTTATTTTAAAAAAGAACCTTAAGAATTTTAAAAAATACCTAAAACAGCAAAAAAGCAATCGGGATTTCAAATCAATTATTAACTTGCAATTAGCCAAAAATGATAAATTGGAATTAATTGAGTTCTAAAATGCAAAACAAAAAAAGAAATTTAAAACCTTGGCAGTTCAAGTTACATCAAATAATTTTTGAGTCAGATACTTTGGCTGGAAAGGTGTTTGACATTTTACTGTTGGTTTTTATATTACTGAGCATCATTGTGGTGATGTTAGAAAGTATCCCTTCTTTAACGGATGACTTTGGTTTTAATTATACCCCACTGTTTATTACTGTTGAATGGTTCTTTACAATTGTATTCACCATTGAATATCTTGCAAGAATCCTTTCTATCAATAAACCATTAAAGTATATTTTTAGTTTTTATGGCATCATTGATTTATTATCGATTCTTCCAACTTATCTTGGCTTATTTATTAGTAATGACACTAATTCCTTGATGGTTATTCGATCATTAAGACTCATGCGTGTATTTAGAATTCTTAAATTGGGTAAGTTTATAAAAGAATCAAAAATATTAGTTGATTCAATCAAAGCGTCAAGACATAAAATATTTGTATTCTTACTATCTATACTAACTTTAGTCATCATTCTCGGAACAATCATGTACATGATTGAGACAGAAAAAAATAGTGACTTCACTTCAATTCCAAGAAGTATTTATTGGGCAATTGTAACGTTAACAACCGTCGGGTATGGAGATATTGCTCCTGTCACTTCAATCGGTCAATTTATCGCTTCAATAGTGATGATTTTAGGTTATGCAATTATTGCTGTTCCTACTGGAATGGTGACGGCCCAAATGATAAAGTCTGATTCAAAGTCTATCTCAAATAAATCTTGCTCAAACTGTTCTAAAGAAGGGCATGATTCAGATGCAAAATTCTGTAAATTTTGTGGAGAATCAATTTAATAGAAAATTGTTAAAAAGTATTCAACAACAGTTGTTAATAGTTTTATTCATAAAAAAGTCCTAAAATTTAGATATACAAAATACTTTACTTAATTTTGCTATTCTAAACATAAGCGATAGCTTGAAACAAATATTTATGAGTGTTTACGGAAAAAAGGCAGACAATGCCTCTTTAAAGCAAATTGGACTAGAAAATGTGGGTAGTACTTTTTGGAATTTAACGCCGTCAGAATTAGTTGAAGATATAGTAATTTTAGGTCAGGGGTTAATAACTGATTCAGGTGCAATAGCCATTGAAACTGGAGAATTTACTGGTAGATCACCTCAAGATAGATTTATTGTTTGTGATGCGAAAACTGAAGATGCCGTTTGGTGGGGAAACATCAACAAAAAATTTGACTCAGATAAATTCAATGCTTTATACAATCGTATGAAAGCATATTTAACTAATAAAGATTTATATGTTCGTGATGCTTATGCTTGTGCAGATGACGAACACCGATTAAACCTTAGAGTGGTTACAGAATTTCCATGGTCAAACATGTTTGCGTACAATATGTTCTTAAGACCAACAGATGAGGAAATTGCCAATTTTGAACCTGAGTGGCATGTGGTATGCGCACCAGAATTCATGGCAGATCCTGCAATTGACGGTACCAGACAACACAATTTTGCTGTAATTAACTTTACTGATAAAATGATCATTATAGGAGGTACTGGATATACAGGAGAAATTAAAAAAGGTATCTTCTCTGTATTAAACTTTGTTTTACCACACGACAAGAATATTTTGTCAATGCATTGCTCTGCAAATGTTGGTAAAGACGGTGATACAGCCGTTTTCTTTGGTTTATCTGGAACTGGAAAAACAACTTTATCATCAGATGAAAATAGAAGATTAATTGGTGATGACGAACATGGTTGGTCAGACACTGGTGTGTTTAACTTTGAAGGTGGTTGTTATGCTAAGACAATTGACTTGACTGAAGACAATGAACCTCAAATATACAATGCGATTAAATTTGGAGCGATTCTAGAAAACATTGGATTTCATAATGATTCTAGAACACCAAATTACGAAGATGTTAGCATTACTCAAAACACTAGAGTATCTTATCCAATTCACCATATTGACAACATTATGGTTCCATCAAAAGGTGGAATGCCTAAAAATATTTTCTTTTTGACAGCTGACGCTTTTGGTGTATTACCTCCAATTTCTAGACTTACACCTGGACAAGCCATGTACCACTTTATTTCAGGCTACACCGCAAAAGTTGCAGGAACTGAAGCAGGAATTGATGAACCACAAACGGCATTTTCAGCATGTTTTGGTGCGCCTTTCTTACCTTTACATCCAACAAAATATGCAGAAATGTTAGGTGAAAGAATGGAAAAACATAATGTTAAAGTTTGGTTGCTCAATACAGGGTGGTCAGGTGGAGAATATGGCACTGGTGAAAGAATTAAATTAAAATTCACTAGAGCAATGATAACCTCAGCTTTGGAAGGTAAACTTGACAATGTGGATTATACGACACATGATATATTTGGATTAGCAATGCCAAATGAATGTGAAAATGTACCAAGTGAGATTCTTAACCCTAAGAATACATGGGCAGATAAGAATGCATATGATACTAAAGCTAATCACTTAGCAAATCAGTTTATAAAGAATTTTAAACAATTTGAAGATAATGCTAATGCAGATATTTTGGCAGCAGCACCAAAACCTTCGGCGGTAAACGTCTAAGTTATTTATATATTAGTACTTTTAAAAGCACTCTGGGTTTCCAGAGTGCTTTTTTTATGTCGTCAATTCTAATAGGTCGAACACCAGTTTAGAATAATTTAATTATTTTTATATATGAAAAATATATGCCTCCCCTTTTTGACCATTCTGTTACTCTCAGGCTGTATTAAGAAGTATGATGGCAGATTATTGACTGGCAGATTATTGGACGAATGTAATGGACAACCTGTAGCCAATCAAACGCTTAGTCTTTACAAGGACAGTGAGGACAATGACATATTTATCCAAGATGATCTAGAAGAATTATTACAGACCACTACCACAGATGCCAGTGGTTATTTTACATTTAATGGTGAGGGCTATACTGATCGAAAAACCACAACAATTACGGATGCTTCTATACGTTTGACAAACGGGACAAAAATTGCGGTAGGGAACCTTGGACAAGGAAGGGCGTATGAAGAAGGTGGCAATGGTATAAAAAACACAGGAAATCTGTATTTGAGTGGAATGTCGGTTGACATTAACTTACATTTCGGTACTAAAATTGTTGAAGGATCTGATGCAGGTTTTGAAATTGAATTTGTTGAGATTAACTTTGAAGACCCTGACACAATAGTTATAGTTGACACAGTAATTAATAACTTATTTTCAATTACTCACGATACTGGAAAAGCCTTCACAAAAAACCTCTTTAAATCTGATTCGGAAAACTACGGCAAGTTTATTTACTATATTGATATTTACTATGATTACTCTAATTCAAATAAAGGATTAGAGAGATACACTAAGCTATACTTAAGTCAATGCATTAAGGGCGAAGACATTAACCTTACACCTCAATAATTAAAGATGATATGAAAAAAATAGTTTATTTCTCAATTATTATACTGACAATTATTGCCTGTAAAAAAGAGGGAAAAGTCTTTCTTACTGGACGTCTAATTGACACTTGTAACGGTCAACCAGTCGCTGATGAGACCATTAATTTTTATCAAAATTTTGAAGAAGGTGTGAACTGGCTTGATCCTGATACTGATGCTGAAATTTTAGAAACAACTATTACTAATAAAGATGGCTACTTCTTTTTTTATGGTGAAGATTATACAAATAAAAATACTGTCTACTACGCAAACTCTTCTGTTAGGTCTTCGGATGGTAGACAACTTGTAACGGGTAATCTTGGAGAAGGAAAAGGAGACGCTAATGGAAATGTTGCACATAGAGACGTAGGTGATATTATATTAAATGGGATGACAGCAAATATTAATTTCAAAATTGCAACCCATAATAATGGAACTTATTACGATTCTGTTAAATTATTCAGCAGTTATTATGATATCAACCTCACTCTTACTGATTCTAATTCAGGATATTTTACTGGGGAAATTGTTGATCAAAAACTGTGGATTAAAAATCTATGGTCACCCGATACCGAAGGTTATAACCAATATAACCTTTATATTAGACTAGAGTTTTACCGCAATAGTGGCAATACAGTCAAAGAAGTTTGGAAGGATTTCTTTTATAACCCTTGCATCACCAGCGGACAAGCTATTTTTGATTTTGAGTAAAATTCTACATCATTGAAATCAATGATGGTAACAAAAGTCAGCAAGAAAATTGTAACACAATAATTACCTATAAATTTGCTGTCTATTCAATGCTTTTTGATAACGTCTGGCATAGATAAGATGTTGAACATAAGTTTTCGCGAAGTAGCTCTCTCCAGATAAATCTTCTTTTGCTACAAAGTATAAGTAATCATGTTTTTCATAATCTAACACCGCATCAATATAGCTGATTGCTGGAATTAAAATTGGTCCTGGAGGCAAACCTGTGTGTTTATAGGTATTATATGGCGAATCAACTTTTTTATACTTGTTCAATACTCGACGGATAGTGTAATCATCCATGGCAAAAATCAACGTTGGATCAGATTGCAAAGGCATTCCTATCTTCAATCGATTCATATATACACCAGCAATTGTTGCACGATCCTTTTTTGAATTGGTCTCACTGTACACTATAGAAGCCAAAGTTGTTGCTTCAGACTGAGTTAAATTACATGCTTTTAGTTTTGCCACCCGATCAGCATTCCAAAAAGATTTATACTCCTTCGCCATCCGCTTCATTAAATCGTCTGTTGTAATATCAAAATCAACATAATAGGTATTAGGAATAAACATGGAAATAATCGTATAATTATTGAAACCATACTTTTTAATCTTTTCCGGATCAGTCAACCAAGCATAAACCTCCGCCGAGTCTAATAAAAGATCCTTCGTCATTTCCCCTGCTAGGTCTTTTAAAGTTCTAACACTATTAAATGTGACCCTTGCGTCCATTCGACCATTTCCTGCTCTTAAATGATTTATTAATCTATTATTGGTCCATTTATTTTCAATCCTGTATTTCCCTGGCACCACATTTTTGCCTTGATAGTTCTTTTTTTCAGCTAACCAAGTCAATGATTCGATATCCTTCACTAATCCAAGAGAATCCAATTGGCGTAATACAGATTCTTGACTAGAATTTTTCGGTATGAATATAAAGGCATCATCTTCTTCAAAACTGATATTTTTATACATGAAATTTTCATAATAATACCCACCTCCTACAATACCACCAATTAATAGTAAAAGAATAAGAATCCCGCTTATTTTAAAAAATTTCCGCTTTGATTTTGCCATGATTTTCAATTGCTTTAACGCCAATACATACAAAAATAACACTTTGGTAAGTTTAAGCTATAAGATGACAACGAAATGTATCGTTTTCTATTAACTTCTATTATATTTAGATCTTAAAAGCATTAATTGGTAACAAATTACTTTACTTAAAATTCATCAAAAGGCATATCACCATATGATTAGAGATTACCTATTCCCTTTTATTGCCTTTGTTATGATTTATCTGGGGATGCTGGTGATGCAAGCTCCACCACTCATGGCACTTGTCATGTGTTTAATCATTGCCTTTTTATCTAAAATTGGTGATCTGATATTTATAGGAGGACGTAGAAATGCTATCAAAAAAAAATACGGTTTTCTAGCAGATGAATCAAAGTTTCAAAATTCAATTTTAATATTAACTGCTGCCGTCATTCGGGCAGATGGGAAAGCATCAAAACCAGAACTTAATTTTGTTGAAAGTGCTCTAGAGCTGCACTTCAGCGAAAAAAAAGTAGACAAACAAATGGCTTTTCTCAGGACATTAATCCAACGTGAAACGCTCAACTACAAATCGGTTTGTAAGCAAGTAAATGACAACTATCGTTCCGGTGAAAAAATTCAGATGCTCCACTTCATTATAGGTATTGTTGCGTCAGATGGTTTATTGAGCACTTCAGAATACGAAACGGTTAAAGATATTGGTCTTCGGATGAGGCTCCCGCTAAACACGATCAATGTGCTTTTTAAAATGTTTAATTTTATTACCGAACAAGACATTAAAGAGCAACAAAAACGTCGTGAAAGAAAGGAAAACAGAACCCATTCTTTTAAACTCTCCAAAGCGTATGATATACTAGGAATTGATGATAGGGTTACCGACAAGCAGGTCAAAAAAGCGTATCGCAATTTAGCCAAGCAACATCATCCAGATGCCTTAATTAATTTAGATAAAGTACATAAAGACCTGGCAAAAGAAAGATTTCAGATTATCTTAGATGCCTACGAAACCATTAAATCAAAAAGAGGTTTTAATTAAAACAATGCAAATTAAGTCAGTCAATACGGTTATTATTGGGGCAAGTGCTGCTGGATTAGCATGTGCTGCTCAACTAAAGCGAAAAAATATTGATTATGTGTTATTAGAACGTGAAGACCATGTGGCAAAAGCGTGGCGAAACCATTATGACCGACTTCATCTTCATACCAATAAGGCGGCTTCAAGTTTACCTTTTCTTAAATTTCCAAATCAAGTAGGCAAATATCCTTCACGACTAGATGTTATAGCCTATTTAGAGCAATATTGTAAAGAATTGGATCTATCCCCTCAGTTTAATACGGAAGTTTTAAAAATCAAGCAAGAGGACAGCCATTGGATCACCGAAACTGATCAAAGCATGATAAAATCAAAGCATGTTATCATTTGTACTGGTAATACTAAAATACCAAAACCTTATCTAAAGCCGGGTATAGAATCATTTTCAGGAAAAATAATGCACAGTTCTAATTATAAAAACGGCAAATCATTTGAAGGACAACGCGTATTAGTTGTGGGTTTTGGTAATTCAGCTTGTGAAATTGCCATCTGTCTGCATGAGCATGGCGCTATTCCAGCCATGTCAGTCCGTTCAGCAGTTAATATTATCCCACGAGACGTTTTAGGAATTCCCTCTTTAACGATTGGTGTATTGCAATCAAAAATATCACCAAGATTAGCAGACAAATTGAATAAACCCATTATTAAATTAGCCATTGGCAATGTTAGAAAATTAGGTTTGAAGCAACCTGATTATGGACCGATTGAGCAAATCGTTAAACATCATAAAATTCCCTTACTTGATATTGGTACCGTTAAACTCATCAGAGATGGAGAGGTCAAAATATATGGAGATTTGGTCAATATCAGTAAGAACAGGATTCAATTCGAGAATAATCAATCTTCAGATTTTGATGCAATTATTGTTGCTACTGGCTATAGTACTGGACTAGAAAAAATAATTGACATCTCTGAAAATCGACTAAATGATATCCGATATAGTGTAAAGAAACGCCAGCATTTTGGTCAGGCTAATCTCTTTTTTTGCGGCTATCATGTTGCCCCAACTGGCATGCTTCGCGAAATCAAAATTGAATCAAAATTAATTGCTGAACAGATCACATAGAACCTATAACATTTATGAACCTATTTTAATTTAAAGCTTCACGTCAAACAATTCAAATATCTCTTCCTCAGTATATTCTTCAATAGTCACAACTAATGGAATATCAGTTAGAGGTTCATCAGAAGTATTGGTTTTTTCAGCCTCAATGCTTTCCAGTACATCTTTTCCTTGAATGATCTTACCAAAAATCATGTAATCTCCATCTAACCGAGCTACCCCATCCTCCTTGCACACAATATAGAATTGACAAGCATTAGATTGCTTTTCAGGATTATTATCTCTTCCCATACCCAATGCACCATAAACATGTCTTAAAGAATCTACAAACTCTGGATTAATTAAATAAGGTGAATCTTCAAAATAAGTCACTTCATCTGGACAACCACCTTGCACAACAAAATCTTTGACAATACGATTAAACGTAAATTGGTCGTAGTGATGATCATTAGCCAGTTCAATAAATTTAGCTTTATGATTCGGTGTTTCATCAAAAAGCCAAAAATACATATCACCTAACCTTGTACTCACCTTAGCAATGGCGTATTTAACTTCATGAGCAGGTTCTTCAGTTGGTTTGAGTTCAATTTCCTCAGAAGTGCCTTTAGTCTGGCTGTTATTACACGAGAATGAAAATAAACTTAATAAAAGAATAACTGAGAATAACCTTTTCATAGCTTAAATATAAGGATTTTGTCAGATCGCTATGAGCAATCACAGATTCTTGAGAAATATTGTTCAATTAAAAGGATTTAAGTTTATGATATTTAGTCAATACTCACTAAATTGTCAGTTCGATATAAATTCTAAAAAGAATTAAGTGAAGTCAATCGTTGCTATTGCCGTATTTCTCCTAAGCTCAAGTCAAATCATGGCTCAAGGAGAGGTTGTGAAACAAAAGTCATTATTCTTTGAGATGGGTGGTAGCGGAGGTTTCGGCTCATTCAATTTTGAGAAATCATTTTATCAAAAGGAAAAGAACACATTAAAATGGCGAGTTGGACTGAGTATACTTCCAATTGATAAAAACAATGGGGTTAACATTATTTCCCCAATAATGGTACACTATTTATATGGTCAATCTGCTCATAAATTAGAACTTGGACTTGGTCAAGGAATTACTGTTACTACAAAAGGTAGTTTTTATTTTTTAACAACCGCTGCTCTTGGTTACCGTTACCAAAAGACTTCAAAACGACTCTTTTATCGAGCAACCTACACCCCACTTATTTCTTATTTACTTGACTTTCAAGTTCAGCAATGGGCTGGTTTAAGTATTGGTTATCAACTAAAACACAAGGCACAATGAAAAGATTAATAATCATACTATTAGTTGCTTTTACTTTCAATGCTTGTCTCAAGGAAGAATTATACGACGGACCAAATTTCTATGAAGATGGCTTTGAAAATTATTCAATGTTAGATCACCTTTTAGAAGGAGATGATATATTCTGGTCCTTTACCCAATTAACTAGGACTACCAATTCAATTGTGGTTGATTCAACTCACACACATTCAGGTGAAAAGTCTTTAAAATTTACTGCTGAAATTTCTACACCTAGTCAATTATCAAAATGTAGTATTGCCAAACAAAACATGGCCTTTTGGGAAGGCGAAACCATTAGATTTAGTGGCTGGTATTTCCTGCAGGATACAAACACATTGGACTGGATATTTTTAGCAGATATAGAAGAACAAACACCAATTGGTGCTGGACCAGGCATGCGCTTAGCATTGGTTGATAATCAATTACGGGTTGAACATAAATTTTATGAAAGTGATATTTTACAGCCGACTGATCAAGCCATTGATTTTCCGCGAGACCAATGGGTTGAGTTGATTTGGGAAATTAAATTGTCTCAAAAAAATGAAGGCACTGTTAAGTTATGGCAAGATGGTTTGTTAATTATCAACACAGAAAATAACCGGACTTTGCCAAAAGATTTACTGTATGCTCAACAAGGTACAAAAGGCATGTACACAAGCATTGAAATTGGGATTACAGCCAACTCATTTGATGCTGCAACTGTGCTGTGGGTAGATGATGTGAAATTTGAAAAATTGGAGTAAATCTGAATCGTTTTGATCCTGACTTTTTTATATTTTAATAATATAATCCGGCCATAACTGATCAGCTAAAAATCTTAATTAACTAATGTTATGGTCATTACCTCTGAAAATGAATTATGATTTTGTTATTATTCAAGTTATAGACTAGGTCTTATCATATGTACACTTATCGGAATTAACCAATCATTCATTGTTTTAAAGTATTGGGATTAACCAAACAGAATAAAAAAAGTACAATTATTTTATAATGAAATGATTATATGTTATCATATCTCAAAAACATATTTTAAATTCCAAATTCTCTTTTTTTGACCTAATTTCGAGACATTTAAGCCAAAAAACTGTAAGCGATCCATACATAAAAACTTATTTTTCAGACATTTGACAGTGCGAATCAATTGCAATACACATGATCATAATTTGTTTGAAATGTGTTTGGAGTAAGCCGAAAACCCTATTTAAAGAGTAGGCAATTTACCTACTGGTACTGCAGGAACTCAAGTTACAGGCTCATTTTTAACTCCAGATACAGGTGTTGGTGATACTTATGATTGTTTTCAAAGTACCACTCTAATCTATAATGTTGCATGGAGTACTTTGGGAGGTCTTAATAATAATTCAACACTTACTTTCAATTAATACTACTGAATTAATAAACTAGATATTGATTAGTAATCGGTGTTTTGTTTGAATTGAAAAAAGGCATCTAAAATCTAATTTTAGATGCCTTTTTGTTCTACTATACCATCCATACTAGTTTTTGATGAGAAATTTGGATGTATATTTTTTCAATTGTAACTTTTGGCTAGGTTAAAATGTTTCACAATTGAACCTAAAATCAATCAAAGTGTTTGAAGGTTAAACATTCATCTGATATCTAATATGAAAAAATTACTTCTTTTTTTAACAATACTTTCAGGTACTTCATTCAGCTCTTTTTCACAACAAGATCCTAATTTTAGCAGTGATGGTTTTACACCATTTTTGAATAACCCAGCTGCTACTGGAAGTCTAAATAGGTTTTCAGTAAATGCCATTTTTCGAAATCAGTGGCCAGCTATACCAAATCAAAACAAGATCATGGCTTTTATGGTTGAGGGTAATACTAAATTTAGATTCAAATCTTCAGAACAACAATTTAATATGCCTATAGGTCTTAACGTTATTTTAGAAAAATATGGTCTTTTAAGAATCCATACTATTAATGTACCTATAAGTATCCCCATAAAATTAAGGAACTCAACTTTAGCTATGGGTATTTCTACAGGAATCAAGCGCATTGAGTTTGATTCAACATTATTGAGCTTCGGAGATCCAATTCAATTGCAGAATAGCACTGAGTTAGATTTAAATACCGGCGTATTCTGGTACGGTGAGAATCATTATTTAGGCTTTTCTATTACTAATTTTACAGCACAAAATATTGGAGGGTTCAAACGGGTTCGCCATTTTAACTTCAACGCTGGCTATAAATTTAAAATAGGAAAGCACTATTTATTTCCAATGCTTAATGGAACATTTGTTGATGGTTCCAATTTGATCAGGTCAGTGGTTTACTTTCAGTTTAAAGAAGATATCTTCTCGATAGGTGCTGGACTCAGTCCTCGCAATTCCTATTCTTTGGCTGCAACAGTTAAAATAAAACAGTTCAAATTGGCTTATGTTTATGACTATTTCACAAGTTCCCTTTCAAATGCATCAGGTAGATCTTATGAGTTCAGATTGTCTTATGCCATTGCTAAATAGTTTGAGGTTATTTTTTCATCAGTTCTTGCTCTATTTTTTCCATTCTATCGTTCAAGGTTTGAAGTTGATGAAGGATTAGGATGTGTGTTTTTTTCGCATCAATGCCAACAGGGCTTTGATCACTGTGTATTTCTTTAGCGATTGCTTTGTAGATTTTTGGGTCAATTTCAAATTTCATTATCTAGTTGTTTAGAGGGACATTTATGAGTACTATATGTGCAAAACACACAACAATCATCACCTTTTGGTGTGAGTGTTTTGAAGCAGTTTTCACAGTCATATTTTATCTGACAAACTTCTGTTGGAAGCGTTTCAGTCTTTTGATGCCCACAATGCGGACAAGTGATTTCACAAGTTTCTGATAGTTCTGTACTACTTTGTAATTCGTTAAGGGTTGTATCAGTAATTGAATTCGCGCTTGAATCGTTTGAATTCGTAGAAGAAGTACAATTACTCACCAAAAATGCGAATAGCAAAAATGCGATAAATTGTTTTAAAGTATTCATGGTAATTTGATTTGTTGCAATGACCTATTGGGTTATGTTCCGTAGGTCTAAGATAATACAACTGTGAAATATAACCATTATCAGATATTGATTTATTTCTGATGGTCAGATTCTGTTGTAAATTTTTGACTTTGATTAATTTTGAATAGCTTAATATTTAGGCCAACTCCCTCTATTCTAGCCCAGCCTTTAATAGCTTGATCATATTATGGGACTCATCCAATTCTAAAAAGGGATAATCTACTTTGCTCAAAAAAAGACCATTAGGAAGCGTGGGTACTTTCTCTTTCAACTCTTTTTCCAGATTTAAAGTTGATTCAAACTCCTTTAAAGTCATTTTTCCACTACCAACTTCCAACAAAAAGAAAACACAGATCCTTACCATTCCCCGTAAAAAGCGATTGCCGGTGATTGTGAACCGCAATCTCCCTTCCTCCTCATTGACAAATAGGTCACATTTACTGATCTGACAAAAGGTATTATCATGTGCATCCGGCTGCTTGCACAGCGCTTTAAAATCTGTAGTCTCAAGAATAAGCGCTGCAGCTTTTCGCATTAGGTCGAAGTCTAATACCAATCCCTCATAGAAGGCACTGTAACGATTAAGAATCTGGTTTTTATGCCAATGAAAAATAGTCATAAGTGCGTGCAATAGCATCATGCCGAGAATGGTGATTGTCCTTAACTCTAATTACCTCAAAAACGGCAATGTCGTCAGGCAAACTTTTATTTAATCGAAATTTCAAATCGAATTCAGGGGCTTTATCAAGATTAACTTGAATGACATATTGACTAGCATGAACACCAGCATCAATGCGACCACAGCCATAAACACACATATTTTTTTTGAAAATATTAGATAATGTATGCTCTACTACTTCTTGAATGATGTTCTGAGTATCCTTTTGTCTCTGCCACCCTCTGTAGTTACTGCCATCAAATCCTAAATGTATGAAATATCGCATCTGTAAAATTATACATTTTGGAAAGTCCTCAGTATAAAAGTTGTTTATTTTTTAATGGGTGCTATTTTATTCTGGTAATGAACAATATAGCAATTGAATATATACAAGAAAAGCCAATTCATTTAAGCACATAATTTAGTTTCTCAAAAAAAGAGGACAAATTAATTTGTCCTCTTTTTAGTTCTGTTAAAATACTTAATAGTCAGTATCTGATCAAGGTCCAATAAGGACCTTACAGCAAGTCATGTCCCAAGTTATATTCCATGGTGTAGTCAATGGGCCACAACCTTGACAAGGTGAGCAACTACCGGCATACGTTCCTGAAATTGGTTCTAGGACTTCTAATCCTATCCAATCGAATGCAAGTCCTCCAGGAGGAGACAAGGGCGTGGTTGCTCCGCAACATGTTGCAGATGTCGTTGGTGTACTAGCATTAGTTACACCATCACTTGACCATCCTGTAACATCTAAAGCCACCGGTGTATTATTGGTAACCTCTAAATCACAAGTCTGTCCATAGGACAAGCTTAACATCACTGTGGCAACTAAGCTTAAAATTACTTTTTTCATAATATATATTTTATTAGTTCATTCCACAAAGTACAACAAATAAGATAGTTAATGTCCTGAAACCCTAAAGAGTTAAAGAATCAGGACAAACGTACTAATTCAAGTTAGGGAAACTACTTCAAGCAGAACGAGCCTAAAAAATCAGCATAGAAATTTAAAGTTTGTTTTACTGGAATATCTAGTGTAAGGATTTTATCATTAAAAAGACCCCTACTCTTCTGACGTTTTAATTACTGGTTTTTTATTGAGGATTACACTAGGATAAAACTCTTTTCTACTAAAGAATTCTAAAATTGAAATAATTTGTTCTTTTTATATCGCTTCAATAAAACTCCAAACATCTTTTGTCCAAGTCTTTTTTTTCTTGTCAATGGCTTTAGTCTCAAAAGCCCTAACTTGTTCAATAATATCAGCACTCGTGAAAATGTATTTTGAAGATATACTGTTCCCTTTGGCACAAACAGCCATAAAAATGATAATAAATATGATTCTATACATTTTGGTTAAATTGAATTGTCATTGCTACATAACAAAGTAAAACAGAAAAGTAACCATAATTTTAATTGAAAGCAATGGACCAGCTTTGAAACGTTGGTAATTGGTATGAATAGTTCCTTTCAAATTATTTATTGTTTACCGCAAATAATAAATCGATTTCTATCTAACAATAATATCAGCACTAAAAGAAAGGCAAATCCATATCTTTATATCCGACATTAAAAATAACCAATATGAAATTTGTCTTACTCATTCTCTTAAGTATTTCATGCTATTCGTATTGCCAGAAAGCCCCAATTGTTTATAGTTTGCGCTTGCATGAACTAGGCAGTGACAGAAAAGCAATTCATTTTGTTTCAGTGTCCGATAGGTATTTGATAAAGGAAAACGAAGACGCACTTGCCATTCCGGCTAAATACTTGGGACAAAGAACGACACCGGCAGAAGAACACATTATACTGAATGGCACTTATAGACAGCGGTGTTTGACCGCAACAAATATTTCGGAAGATGATGTGGTTTATATCTATGATTACCTCAAAGATAAATTGTTACGATTTTACGTTAGAGGACTTAATTTAGTTGCTGTTCGAAATCAATACACAAGTGATAGAGATAGGCATATTTCGCACCATGATTATCATATTGGTTTTCAGATCAGCTCCGACTATTTAGGTGATTATAAAGATTACCATTCCCATAAATTGGTTTCAATTGGCAGATCGAATCCTTTTACTCGTGGGCAAATCAAACCTATTGCCTGGTCAAAAGTTGACTCAACCCAATTCCCTGCTGGAGACAAGTTAATTCTAAAAAATGTTTGGTTGGTGAATGGAAAATCAGGTGAGACGTATCAATATCAATCTAATGCCATGACCTATTTTATACAAAATATAATGATTAATGATGGCGTTGCTGGTAGGCATTTGGTTGTGATTAATACAAATACAAAAGCCATCCTATTTGAGCAAATTTATGTTGATTCTGAAGGTGGCGATCCATCATTATTGAATTTTGTTCATCCTGAATATGGGGACTATTTGAATCAGTTCACAGGTCAACTTTTTAAGAATCTTCCACCAGTCGTTTTTGGATTTATGGACCATTCTTTTGGCTGCCCAAGTATTGACTTTATCACTAAAAATAAGGAAAGGGTTTATATTCATTGCGATAATAGGCATTAAAACCCAATCAATTTCCTACTCTACCTCAAACGTTGCATACCACCTACGTTGAATTACTTTATTATATTGATATAACTTTATAATTCCATACACTTTATTTATTCCTTTTTGACCTGTAATATAATTATGAAAATCATTTGTAACAATTGCATTTTCAGGATTGAAGGTTGAATCATTTACCCAGTAGGTCATTTCATAAACTCTTGTGGAGTCATAGGCAATGATATAATTATTAACAAGTATTGAATCTCCGGCTTTAATTCTACTCTTATCAAGCGTAATGTAGGGTTCCAATTTGCTAAAAACGTGTTCGTCAGAATAACCAATCAAATACAAGGTGGACAAAAAATCTGCCTCAATATCATAAAACTGTAACAAACTTCCATTTTGACATTTTTTATCAGATATTATATTTAACTTATTAAATTCATTTTTTGCTTTGTCAATTAACCAATAAAAATCAATATTTTGCCAGTGATCTGATTTTATCCACATTCTTAAATAATCAAATTCCTTATCGAGATTAATTTTATTTTCAGAAAACATATTGATATCCTTTTCTAAGATAGCATTTTCAATATTTGATAGTGGTTCTTTAAACCTATTGTAATGAATTTGAATAAAATCCATTCGGCGGTGGCTATTCTTGCTCCACGACTCAATTTTGTCTTTTAGCAATTCTACTTTTGACTTTTTTTTATTAGTTTCTTGATCAATAAATTGACAAATTTCTGGTTGAATGGTTTCACATGAGGCAAAGAGGATAAAAAGTAATAAAATGGCTGGTTTGTAAATCATAATTTAAACTTAGAAGAATTTTATAACATCAAAAAAAGTATAATAATACCATAAAAAGTTAATGTAATTGAAAAGTTCTATCCAATTATCAAAACAAAAGGTTACCTTTTTTAAAAACAAACATTCAGTTGCATAACTGAACCGAACCAAAAAGTGAATATGACATCTAAAATTATCTGATGATTTTAAATTAACTAAATTTGATTAAACGATTCCATAAATAAATATCCCCTCCTATGAAACAAATTGCATTATTTTTTACATCAATTCTATTAACCCTTCTCTCCTATTCTCAAAACACAAACATTTCAGGGGTAATTAATACTTATAAAAGTGTTTCTAATATTAGTGGCAATGTCATTACAGTATCGTCTACAAGTAATTTTACTGTTGGAGATGAGGTATTGATAATTCAGATGCAAGGTGCCACAATAAATGAAACAAATACACAAGCATTTGGGGATGTAATCAATTATAATGATGCTGGAAATTACGAATTTACCAAAATATGCACCATATTAAGTGGAACTGAGGTTGAAGTTTCCAATATTCAAAGATCATATGATCCAAATGGTAAAGTGCAAATTATAACTGTCCCAACCTATGTCAATGCGACTGTAACTAATGTATTGTCAGCATCACCTTGGGATGGAACTATTGGTGGAATACTAGTTTTTGATTGTAGCGGTACACTCACAATGAATGCCGACATTAATCTACAAGGTCTTGGGTTTAGAGGTGGTGGTACCACAACTTCTGGTTATAGTTGTAGTTGGTTTACAAATGTAAGCGATTACTATTATGACATTACCACTGGCGAAGGTGCTGAAAAAGGTGAAGGTATCGCCCTTTATATTCCCAATAAAACAAGTGGATCTGGTGCCCAAGCCAATGGTGGCGGTGGCGGAAACGACCACAATAGCGGTGGAGGTGGTGGTTCCAATGCTGGCTTAGGTGGTCAAGGTGGAGAACGCATCAGACCAAGTACATTTACATGTGCTGGACAAACACCCGGTGTTGGTGGCAAATCGAATGTAATCTCAAATGCAAGCAATAAGGTTTTTTTAGGTGGTGGCGGTGGTTCAGGTCATGAAAATAACACAGGAACTGCAACACCAGGAGCAAACGGTGGCGGTATCGTTATTATTAAAGCCAATATGATTGTTGGAAATAATGCTGTCATTGATGTTCAAGGTAATTCTGTCCCTACCAATTCAGCTGATGGTGCTGGTGGTGGTGGTGCAGCAGGATCTGTTCTACTTGATGTCTCAGCATATTCTGGACCAGTAACCATTTTGGCTGAAGGTGCACCTGGTGGTGATGTATCTAATATCGGTCCGTCGAATTGCAATGGACCAGGCGGTGGCGGTGGCGGCGGTGTCATTTGGTTATCACAGTCCATTATCCCAGGAAATATTGCTTATTCTGTTTCAGGTGGTGGTCCGGGTATTACACTTGCCACAACGCAACCGAATTGTTCAGTTGGCAGCACCAATAACGCAACGAATGGGTCTTCGGGGGTTGCGTTAACAGGTTTATCAATGCTTAATCCCATGTGCGCACTTGCTCCTATTGATTTGATAGAATCAATTTGTGACACAGACAGCATATGGTTAGGTGGAGATTGGCAAGATAGCCCTGGCATTTACAATGATACTGTTGCAGGGATTTGTTGTGATACCATTTACAGTACTGAATTATTCATCTATAATTCAGAAGCTACAAATAATACACAAAACGTTTGTTATAACGATAGCGCTTTTCTTCAAGGTGAATGGCAAATAATGAGTGGCATTTACCTTGATACCAATCAGACAATCAATGGTTGTGATAGTATTATTGAAACAACTTTAGTGATAGAAGCACCTTTAGAAAGTACTATGAATGAAACAATTTGTGAAGGAGAAAGTATCACAATTAATGGAACGGTTTATAGCACAGCTGTAACAGGAGCAACAGAGACCTTTACAAATATTGGAACGTATGGTTGTGACAGTATTGTAACAATTAATTTATCAGTTTACAGTCCAGAAATTGGCGTTTCACTATCTGATCCTTTATTAATTGCAACCGCAGGTGGTGTTCAATACCAATGGCTCGAATGTGAAACTTTCACACCTATACTTGGTGCAATAAACCAAAACTTTACTCCAGTAACTAATGGATCGTATGCTGTTGAAATCACTGATGCTAACTGCATAGATACTTCTGAATGTTATACTGTTTCAACAGTAGGTATTTTGGAAAATCAATTTGGCTTTCCAATTGTACTTTATCCCAACCCTACCCATGGTACAATTACTGTTGAGTTATCCGAAGTCTACCCTATTTTAAATGCTGTTATTTATGGTGTTAATGGACAGATCATTCAGAATTTACATTTTAGAAATACGAAAAGTCTAAATTTTGAAATTGAAGGCGATAACGGCTATTACTTTATAGAACTGACAGATCAAAACCAAAAGAAGGCCAGATTAAAAGTACTTAAAATTTAGAGCTTTAAATCCTTCTTAAATCCTTCAAAATCTAATTTTAAAGTATCATAATCATAAGGACCAATATGACGTTTTTCTTTAAGAAATCCAGCATTAAAGATACTCTTAGTTGAATCAAATTGAGATAAGACAATGTGTGATAAATCAAGTATTGAATGAATAATGTCATCCGTCTGATAACTCCTATTTTCTTGAGTTTTGAAAACCTCAAAGTTATTAAAATGAACGGCTCTATATTCTGGAGATAACCAAACTACAAATGGAATTTCAAACATAAATGGAGTTGCATTACTTTCTTGATGTGAAAAATAGCGTCGTGAGTCATAGACTTCTTCTCCATGGTCTGAAACATATAACAAATAACTATATGTTTTCTTCTCTTTCAAAGCAGATATAATTTCAGAAATTATCATGTCATTATATCGGATGGCATTGTCATATTCGTTAATCTTATCTTTCCCATATGAATTTGTTGCTAAAAAAGACCTATTCTCAGTTTTAATGTCAGCCACATTATTAAAATAATCATATGTTTTAGGATAACGGTCAGGATAATGACCATGTGTTCCCATCAAATGAATAATAATAAATTTTCGTAATTATATACCAAAATAACCCAACCTACACTTACCTCGCAATAAGGCGCACTGAATATGTGTGCAATGTATCGAAATCAATGTTAAGTTTACTATATTTCATTTGATTTTTAATGTCGCCCATCACAATCTGACTTATTTCTCGATCTTGAGTGTTAGTTGAGACGATATTAACGCCAACTACATCCCCATTTGGATTGACTTGTAGTTCAAATTTAAACAGTAGTTCTTTATCGCTTTGAATATATTGAAACATTGCATGTCTTACAACCTTCCTTTTACTTACAATTTCACTAATCCTCGCATTTTCTATGTCTGCTGACACTTCTAAGCTGTCATAATCTAAACTCCTTTCAATCTTTGTAGTGTCTTTATTCAATATTACTGTAGGACGCTCTTGTTGAGCTAATATGCTAAATTGCAACATCATGCAAAAGGCTGTAATTAAATGTCTCATATCGCGAATCTACAAATAAAACTTTAAATGTCACATATATGAGCCTTTTATTTTAATTGATATACCCCACCTTAGTCGCATGAATAATACTGACAAAGACTTTGTAGTTCAGTTTGGTACTCGTGTTCGTGATCTAAGAAAGAAGCATGGTTTTACACAGCTTGACTTATCAGTTAAAACCGACATTCCTCGTACTCAGATTGGACGTATTGAAAGAGGTGAAGTTAATACTACAATTACTACTTCTAAAGTTATTGCATCTGCTCTTGAACTTCCTGTGAAAGATTTGTTTGATTTATTATAAAGAAAATTTCAATAACAGACATTATTTCTTAATCTCCTTTTTCTCTTTATTATATGAACTAATAATTTTATTCAAATTAGAGACTGCTCTATTGCTAATTGCTTCATTAACGTCGTAATTAACATACCTTGCATTTTGACTATTAGTTTGAAGAAATAAATAATCTTGATAATGTTGATCCATTAACTTACTAAGTAATATGCCTCTAGTCTGATGTTTGCTATTAGAACGAATAGACTTATGTGCTTCACTAATATTTTGAAAATTCTCACCATCTAATGTGCATGGAAATAAAGCATGATCTAAGAAATGAATTGCAGAATAAAATGCGGTTGTAACGATCCAGTCATTACAGATTAATGGGTCAAGGTTAAGTTTATTACAAACTTTTTCATTATGTTGACCATGAAGTCTTTTCATTAATCTAACGGACTGTTTGTTTTTAGATCAATGCCGAATTCAAAACCATCACTTTTCAACATATCATGATTAATGTTTTCACCTAAATATGAAATAGATACATTTATATCTTTTTCAAAGTATGCTGATTGTATTTTTGCTATGTGCGCGTATGCTTTATCCATGAATTCATCTGATGTAAAAGTATCGTCCTCAAAGGACAATAAAATCTTTGAATTTCTGATTGAAAGTGCAACAAAAAGCTTTTCTGGCACGAATGAATCTTTATTCAGTAGATTAACAATCTCGGCAGATGATTTTGCTATTTCGCTAGCATTCTCAAAATACAAATCTCTCATTTTTTGATTCATATTATTCTTTCCATGTTCTACTCCATGCTCGTATGCTTCTGCAATTATTTCAAATGGATAGTAACCCTTGGCTGGGGATAAAACAGCTGAATCTGAACGAGTAGCCGCGAATTTTATTATTTCTTCTGTAAAACCTGTTTGCATATCGACATATGATTATACTCAATATTAATATAATTCTTGCTCAAATATAAGTTATATATTTATATCAGTTACAAATTTAACGAGTTATTAACAAATTTAGAATGTTAATAACCTAGTTTTTCTGTTGATTAAATATACAGAATTTTATTTTTATTACCAATAAAAATTTGTTTGATTATGTCCTAGATTTTTCTTATATTTAAAAAGCCCCAAGAACTCGCAATTCTTGGGGCGGATCGGAACAATAAACTTACAGTAAACTCTCTATGAAAACAATAACATCTATTAAACCAATATCTTCTTTTGAAGCGAAAGGCGACATTTTAGTACGTACTGAACTAGAATACTATTCAGATGGAACTTCTAATATCGTTATCGCTAAATATTCATCTTAATTTTCGATAAACTTCATCATTAAATCTTTCCAATCAACGTTTGATATGTGATCGTTTCCCAAATATTTGTAATTGTAGTATCGAACCTTGTTTGAATTGACATCTTTCTAGTGTTGTACTTCGATACAAATTCATCTACATATTTTTGAAGATGTTGTTTGCTAGTAAAGTGAAATATTCCTTTAATTGCTTTCTTTAGCCATGACCAAAATCCCTCTATCGTGTTTGTATGAATATCTCCTCGTACATAATCTCCAGAAGAGTGATTGATACTATTGTGATCGTAATGCCTAGAAAGTCCTTTATACACCTTAAAATCGTCTGTCATTAAAGTGCAATGTGGCTTTATGCTTTTAAATAAAATTGGCCATAGAGTTTTTCTTTGACAATTCTCAACTACGTATGCAGCTAATTTCCCTTCTCTTTCTACCATTCCAAATACTGGAACCTTGTGTTCTCCACCTCTTCCTCTCTTCGACCCCTTTCTTTTCCCACCTACATAAGTCTCGTCACATTCTACCGTATTTTGTAAAGCGTCCTTTGGTTGTTTGAATGTTAGTCTGATTCTGTGAGCGACATACCAAGCACTTTTCTGCGTTACTCCGATCATTTGAGCAAGTTGAATTGAACTTATTCCCTTTTTAGCAACTAGTATTAAGTATATTGCCAAATACCACGTTGATAATGGAAGCTTTGTTCCCTCGAATATCGTTCCCTTGTATATAGATTGTTGTTTCTCACACCTAGAACACTTATACCTTGAATGGGACTTGATGTAATATAACTTATCGTGTTGACAATGAAAACACTTTAATCCTCCCTTATTAATTTGATCGATTAAGTATTGCTTACAGGCGTCTTCATTGCCTTGATTGAATACTTTCGTAAATTGTTTTAAGTTGGTAAATTGAATTAAAGATTCCATATATTTCTTTTATATGGTAACCTTCATCCTTTTATGGGACATGGGCAACGAATCCTACTATTTATTATTATATAAACCCCGTCTGGTTATTTTGGTATATAATTACGTAAATTTTTTATCAATGCCTTCATTAAGAATCTCTTTAAAAGGGCTTAGGAGTATTTTATCATATGACGGTTCGGCATTATCTAATTCAGTAGGTCGGTTAACAAAATTAGTATAATCAGATTCATTTGTTATTGAGGAAATAATAGTTTCATTTTTACCAAATAATTGCTGATTAGATAGCCAATAGGTTTTAAATCCAGCGGCTTTGAATAGTTCAATAATAGTTCCTTCATCATAAAATGGTTTCATGTCTACATGATTTCCAAATGACAACATCTTTTCTAAACTCAATTTAGTATGGGAGTGTGGACTAATGACGTCGTTATAAACAAGGAGTTCATCTTTTATCGCACTAAGTTCAGGATTTGTATTTCTGCCATACTCATAAAGTCCCATATGATTTCTTCCTGTTGATTCACCAATAATAAAAACAAATGTTTTTTCTTTAACCTTTACAGATTGACTGATGTCAGAAAACACCACTTCCCTATGCTTTCTCTTTTCTAATGCTTTATTATAAATGTCCAATTCTGCTTTATAAGATTCTAAGTTTTGATATAATCCATATAAAACATTGTATCTATAATTTTTATTTCCAACTGAAATTAGAATCATAAGAATCAATACAGGAATTAGTGATAATCTCAAAGACTTAGACTGTATTTTTTTAGGTTTTATTCTTAAAATCAAATAAACTGGAAAAACAAGGTATAAAAGCAATAGACCAATAATTTTAAAACTGGAATAAGCATATAAAAATTCTAGAGATTCATCTAAAGGTGATTCTAAAATAGCATAGTAGGCACTTTGGTCAATGCGTTGACCGAACATGTATTGATGATAGATTGGCGGAATTGCATGAAGCATAATCCCTACGCAAATTAGAATTAAATACGGTTTTGAATAACGACCTAAAACATATACTGGTATAGCAAAATAGGCTAAAGAACAAAAAGTTCTAGTAATAGTAAAAAAGTCATAATCGCCTTGGTATATAAAAGCAGTGGTTGAAAAATAAGCTATGACCAGTGCAGCTATTAAAGTATTTTTGGTATTGGGGTTTGTGTTAATATTTATTTTAGGCTGTTGCTTATCTATGTAAGACAAAATTCCTTTTAAAATGACAAGTCCTAAAAACGTAAAAAATAGTGATTCACTTTGACCTTGAAGTAAAATGTAGAATAGAAATATTCGAAATGACATCAAAAATTCAGCCGTAAAGACATGAATGTTCTGGTTTTTAAATTTTGAACTTAAAAAATATAATAAAATAAAAAGACAAGCACCAACTATGCTACTGATAAGTATACGACCAAAATCTTCCTTAAATATTTCTAGAATTGATTGACTGGTTAAATCAATCATACTAATGACTTGAATGGCTAGACTAAGCAGAATACCAGCTAGTATTACATTAATGTAATTTCTCTTGATAGACTGATCTATTTTTGAAACCATTTAGTCGACGAATCTAAATAAAAATTGTGGCATCCAAATGCGCAATTGGCAAATACAGTCTTTAGTAAACCCTTAAGCTTAGAGATCTGATACTTTTAATTACTTTACTTCAACAACCAAGTATTTAGAGACTTTCCAGAATGTTTTAGGATCTTTAATTAAAATTGTGTGTTGATTACCATTGCTTTTAATGTCGTATGATTTCGAAGAATGGTCAGAAATAAATTTTAACTCCTCACCACCATCAACTTCAATTTCGGTCATTTTAGTCAAGTCAATTTGAGTAAAATAATCGTCATTGAAATTATCCTGCAATTCAGTCTTTTTACCTATCCCAATGAATCCGCCTTCCTTAACCAATACACCGTTTTTTTCAAGCTCATCAAACGTACCGTACGCATAATATGCTGTATTCAACTCCTTAATCGTTTCAACCGTTTGCGTAAACTGGTCCTGATATGCCTCTAAAAGTTCAACATACTCTTTATCCAAATCAGATAGCTCTGCTCTTAACACATCAATCTCTTCATCTTGAACTTCAATTTTTGAAGTTAGATTTGTGATCATTTTTTCTAATTCGCTTATTGTATTACTACTGTTTTTCAATTGTTTATTCAGAGATTTCACCTTTTTCTGATTAGATTCTCTTAAATGGTTAATGTTTTGAATTTCTTGCAAAATCCACTCACGGCTATCGCTTGCCAGTTCAACATCTTGAGAACGATAACGAATCTCATCTTCTTTTAGGTTAATCTTGGCTAGATTATCCTCAATTTCATTAAACAACATGATGGATTCATTTAAAATTGAATCTTTTTCAGATAATTTATTTTGTAGGTCTCTATTTTGCGACTTTAATTGTGCCAACTCTTCACTATTATCATTTGATGGTTGATCAGTTGTAGATTCACAAGCGCTAAATAGCATAACACTTAAACATAACACACTGCCGTAAAATAAATTATTCATCTGTAATTTGTTCATTTTTTTTATTTAGTTGTAGATGGTGTCTTCAACCATCAGTTATAACAGGTTATTAAGAATTATTGGATATTTAATTCAATTGTAAATTTAAACCTCAAGCAAATTTAATAATATTTAATACTTTTGAAATATAAATTGAGCCAATGCTTAGAATAATTTTTTATTGTTCACGTTTGGCTATTATTTGCCACTTGAAAACTGAATTATAACACCTGATAAATTTAACTGAAAACTCACTACAATCTTGAAATTTATACCAAACTATATTCTCAATTTTATTTCTAAATTTCTAATTTTTGTCCTTATTTTTTCATTGGCAAGACTGTGTTTTTATTTTTTGAACCATAGTTTATTTCCGGTTGTATATTTTACAGATTTTCTCGTAGGCATCTGGTTTGATTCAATTACGATTGCTATTTTGTTTTTGCCATTAATAATTATTGAATTATTTCCCCATCATTTTCGAGATACTAAAATCTTTAAAATTATATTAAAAATTTGCTTTAGTATTCTCCTATTTCTCGGAACATTAATGAATATTGCGGATATTGAATATTTTAAGTTTTCCTCTACTAGAAGTAATGCCTCAACCCTTAAAATGTTGAGTTACGGAGAAGATTTAAGTAATCAACTCCCCTCCTATTTCAAAGATTATTGGTTTCTTTTCTTGATCCTTACAGTCTTAGTTTATTTAGGCATTTGGTTATATGGTAAATCTCAAAAACTGGTCAATAACCACATCAGGATTCCAAAGCAAATTTTATATTTTATTCTTATTTCTGGCCTATTAATCAGTCTAGGCAGAGGATGGGGATTACGACCAATTTCACCTATTAATGCCTCTAATTATACAATAGACCAAAATGTACCTTTAGTTTTAAATTCGACTTTTACTATCATCAAGTCATTCGGGAACCCAACATTAGAAGAGAAAAACTATTATTCAGAGTCAGAGCTTAAAGCATGGTTTAACCCAATTCATCAATTTTCGTCGGTTGGTCAATTAAATCAGCCCAATATTGTTTTGATAATGCTTGAGAGTTTCTCTGTAGAATACATCAAGGCAATCAATAAAGACTCAATGTCTTATACACCATTTCTGGATAGCTTAATAGGCGAAAGTCAAGTTTATACGAATTGTTACGCCAATGGCAAAAAATCAATTGATGCTGTGCCTTCAGTTATTTCTTCAATTCCTAAATTAATGGATCAGGAATTTATTACCTCAACCTACTCTACCAATACCATTGAATCATTGCCCAAACAATTGAAAAAAATGGGTTATCATTCTGCTTTTTTTCATGGCGCAACCAACGGGTCAATGAACTTTAATCAATTTGCTGCGAAAGCCAGGTTTGACCAATACTTGGGACGTACAGAATATAATAAAGATGAAGATTTTGATGGTACATGGGGAATTTACGATCATTTGTTCTTGTCTTGGGCTATAGATGAGATGGAAACCTTTAAGCAACCTTTTTTTAGCACCATTTTCACTTTGTCATCACATCCGCCTTATAATATACCAGATCACCTAAAAGATCAATTTAAAGGTGGACCAAGTAAAATGCATAATTCAGTAGCTTATGCGGATTACGCGCTTAAATTATTTTTTGACAAAATTAAAACCAAACCCTGGTTCAAAAACACACTTTTTGTCATTACAGCTGATCATACACCAGCCTCGGTAACACCCATTTACTTTAAGGAGCGTGGCAATATGCACATCCCTCTCCTATTTTATTATCCTGATGGATCGACTCTCAAAGGACGAAAGCGCAAAATTGTTTCTCAAACTGACATTATGCCAAGTATATTGGACTTAATTGGCTATCAACACCCCTTTTTTAGTTTTGGAGAAAGCGTATTTAGAAATAAGCATGGATTCAGTGTCAGTAAAATTGGCAGTAAATACTTAATTTTTGGACATCAACATTTCCTAGTTTTTCAAAATGGAAAAGTATTGAAAATGTACCATATTGACGACAAATTACAGAAACACCGTTTACTTAAAAAGAAACCAGAGACCGTAAAATTATTAAAGAATAAACTTTTGGCTTATATTCAGGCATATCATTCTGCTTTAATAAAAAATCAAATGACAGTTAAAACAAATGACTGATCGCGCCAATATATTATTTATTATTAATCCCATTTCAGGTGTCGGGAAAAAGAAAACCATTCCGAAAGCCATTGTCAAACACTTAGATCTATCTATGTTTAGATATGATATTCAATATACAGAATACAAAAAACATGGTTATAAAATTGCATCTGAATTAAAATCTAAATATGATGTTATAGTTGCCATTGGTGGAGATGGAACCGTTAGCGAAATCGGTTCTGCACTGGTTGGAAGTAACTGTGCACTTGGTATAATACCATGTGGCTCGGGAAACGGTATTGCAAGACATTTAAAAATTCCGTTGACGGTAAGACTTGCCATTAAGCAACTTAATGAATTTAATATTGTAAAAATTGATACGGGAAAAGTCAACAACCTGCATTTTATCGGTACTTGTGGCTTTGGTTTTGATGCCCATATTGCCAAAAAATTTGACCATTTCCACAAACGCGGTTTTTCAAGTTATATTAAACTGGTCAAGAAAGAATACAACAATTTTGAAAGTCTTGATTATTTGATTGATGGTACTTATCAAAAAAATGCCATCATGTGCACGATTGCCAACTCTTCTCAATTTGGTAATGGGTTTACTATTTCTCCTGAATCAGATATGACTGATAGCAAATTCGAATTAATTTTTATTGACAAGGTTAAATACAGAAATATCCCTAGGCTTGTTAAACAATTCTTTTCTAGTAAAATACATCAATCCAAGTATTTCAGTACTTTAACTGTTAATAAGAACTTTATTGTTGAATTGGAGGATCGTTCTGATTCTGTATTTCATATTGATGGTGAACCATTTGATGGCTCAGCTAAATACAGTATTGAAATTTTGCCTCAGTCGTTAAAAGTGCTTCGCTAAAAATTAATCTTCTTTAGAAAACAACTCTATAAGTTATTTAAATCAGTAATCTGAAGTGTATATCACCGAATACCAGTTACGTCATAAGTTACTTCTCCTCCTGCTCCACCTAAACCTGTATCCCAATAAATCCTGACTGTATTAGCATTAGAAGAAAAATGTCCGCTGCCTGAAAAACCACTTAAATTTCCTGATGTATCAATTCTGGTCACTAAATCCGCTAGTCCAAGTTTAATTGATATCATTTTATCTTTCTCTTGATCATCCAGATTCTGCCAATACGAAACACTAACGTCAGACTCCTCAAGTATGCTAACCTCACCATTAGATTTATAATTAGAAAAAGTTGATTGAGGATCAAGATCATACCGTTCCTCAATAATGATAACAAAATCAAAACTTCCACAATATTTAAGCCTGTAATCTACTTCAGTTGCTTCAATTATTTCTGGAATTTCATCCTTCCTACAGTTTTGGAAGAACAGCATTATAAAAAATAAAAACAGGAAAATTCTGATTGCTCTTTTCATTATAACTTAAAGATAGTGAAAATTTTAATACATAGTTTTAATTGTAACATTTAAATACGCTTAACTGTTCTACTTATAACGAATTACGTTTATGAATAGATTAGGTATAGTTCTGTTTATTTGTGCTTTTTGCTTCGTAAAATCAATTAATGCGCAGGATGTTCCATTTATGATGCAACATAGGGTACGGCACTATTTAAACCCAGCTTTAACAAATTCTAGGTCTAAACATGAATTCGATTTTATTAGCCAAAATTTGCACCGCCAGACCAATTCAACATTCGTTAGTTTTCAAACGCGCTTAAACCCAATTAATTCTGGATTTGGAATTTATTATAGAAACGAAAATAATTTTGCCATGAGTCGAAATTCACTTGGCTTATCTATATCTCATCAGTTTAGATTTTCTAGAAAATCTATACTATTAATTGGCTTAGCTGGTGAGATAACGAATAATAATTTTAAACTTCCCACGATCCCTATTATATCTCCATATCCTACTAACGGACTTGTTATAAAGCGGTTTGACTACAAGATAAACGTTGGCCTAGTTTGGTTTATGAAAAACTTCCTTTTAGGAGTCAGCGCAAAAAAATATACTACCGTTAACCCAATACTAATAAATATAATGTCTGGTTACACTTTCCGCACTAAAACCAAAGATTGGAAATTAACACCTATAGTGAATATTACAATTCATGATCTATATTACGGTTATAATTTAAGGCTAATTACCGATTACAAAAAGTTAAGATTTAGCTTAGGAACGTCAGGAATCTCAGAGTTTATCACTTCAATTGGGTTAAACTACGATAAATTTTCACTTGAATATGGTTATGGCTTTCAAAACACCCTGTTATCAAGTCTTCCTAACCACACACATGAGTTGGCATTCCACTTCAAAATTCCATACAGAAAATTCGTATTTCGGCCCAATCCCTATATGATGCCTGACTTCTAATCTAAATCAGATCTATTCAGGCTTTTAACATTTCTAAAGATCAAATACAAACCAATTAAAACTAATGGTATACTCAGGTATTGCCCCATATTTAATGCCGTGGTTAAGGTTTCATCAAAACCATCTTGTCTTTCCTTAATGAATTCAATAAAGAATCTTGCACCGAAAACAAGTGCAAAAAAGACACCCAATAAGAAGCCCGTTAACTTGCGTGCATTTGTTTTCCAAAATAACCACATGATAATACCAAAGATGATAAAATAACAAATGGCCTCGAATAATTGTGCTGGATAACGCACTGGAACGGCATCAAAGTATTCAGCATATTCTGCTGGACTGCCAGCTAACTTAGCATACGCTTCGTTAATTTTATCTGAATAAGTTTCACCATTAACGTCTGTCGCGTTGGTTACTCTCAGTGCTAACGTTGTTAAAGCTGTTTCAGAGTCAACAGTAGAAACACCTTCATCTCTTAAAAATTTAAATCCAAAATTTGAATTGGTCACCTTTCCTAAAATCTCGTGATTAAACAAGTTTCCTAATCTAATCAATCCCGCTGCAAGAGCTGTTGGAACAACCAAACGGTCCAGAATCCATAGCACCTTACCTTTAACTACATTCCTATTCAATAAAATAGCTGCAATTATCACACCTATTGCTCCACCATGACTAGCTAGCCCACCTTTCCAAATCATCAAAATTTCAAAAGGGTTTGATAAATAATATTCAGGCTCATAAAACAGGCAATGACCTAACCTAGCTCCTAAAACACCTCCAACCAAGACATAAATAAATGATTTATCCAACCAATCAGATGGCACACCATCCTTTTTATATAATCGCTTTAAAACTTCAAATCCTAAATAAAATCCAAGTCCCCACATTAATCCATACCATCTGGGTGTATTTAAGCTATCTATAATTCGAGGGTTAAAATTCCAATTAATATACAGTAGATCGGTCATCATTTCAATTTTGAGCGAAATTAATCATTCTATCTTAAAGAAAAAAATGTTAATAATCGATCGGCTAATTTACACTTGAAATATCAGGTTTAAAGGATAAAAATTGCCATATTTGCAATCCGTAATTTAACGTTTAAAAAACAAACATGTCTAAAAAACATAATTTTGGTGCAGGACCTTGCATCTTACCGCAAGAAGTTTTTAAGGAAGCAGCTGAGGCTGTATTGGACTTCAATGGTTTATCAATCTTAGAAGTTTCTCATAGAAGTCCTGGTTTTGTTGCCGTGATGGATGAAGCCAGAGATTTAGTTAAAGAAGCCTTAAATGTGCCTGAAGGGTATTCAGTTCTATTTTTACAAGGTGGCGCTTCTCTTGGTTTCTTAATTTCGGCTATGAATATGGCTAGACAAAATAAAAAAGCTGCCTATATTGATACTGGTGCTTGGTCAACAAAAGCTATTAAAGAAGCTAAAAATGCTGGATTAGAAGTTGATGTAATTGCTAGTTCAGAAGATCAAAATTTTAATTATATTCCAAAAAATATTACCGCTGGTAATGGCTATGATTTTGTTCATATCACCTCAAATAACACCATTTTTGGAACTCAATTTAAATCTTTTCCAAAATTCGATATTCCAGTAGTTTGTGATATGTCGTCCGATATCTTCTCTAGAACCGTTAATGTTGCCGATTTTGACATTATTTATGCAGGAGCTCAAAAGAATCTAGGTCCTGCTGGAGCAACCTTATTTATTATAAAAGACTCTATTTTAGGACAATCGACTATTCAGATGCCAACTTATTTAGATTTAAAAACGCATCAGTCAAAAGATTCAATGTTTAATACACCTCCTGTATTCTCAATTTATGTGTCAATGTTAAATTTGCGCCATTTATTAAAAACTGGTGGTGTAACTGATATGGAGAAAAGAAATCAAGCCAAAGCTGATTTACTTTACAACGAAATTGATAGCAATCCATTATTTAAGGGTAATGTTGCAACTGAAGACCGCTCAAATATGAACGTGACTTTTGTGTTGACAGATGACAGTTTAACTGATACTTTTAATAAAATGTGGAATGATGCTGGAATTGTTGGCCTAAAAGGTCACCGTTCAGCAGGCGGTTTTAGAGCATCTATGTATAATGCTTTAAACATAGACTCTGTTGAAGTTTTAGTTAATGTTATGAAAGAATTTACTACAAATAATAGTTAAGGAATGAAAATTTTAGCAAACGACGGTATCTCACCAGAGGGTGTAAGCGCTCTAGAAAAAGATGGCTTTACCGTAGTCACAGAAAATGTGGCACAAGATGAACTAATTGAAGCCATTAATTCAGAAAATTATGTAGGCCTCCTGGTAAGAAGTGCAACTACTGCTCGAAAAGACTTGATTGATGCTTGTCCAAATTTAAAATTAATTGGACGTGGTGGTGTTGGTATGGACAATATTGATGTGGACTACGCAAGATCAAAAGGCATTCATGTAATTAACACACCTGGGTCTTCTTCTCAATCCGTGGCAGAAATGGTCATGGGAAGTTTATTTTCATTGTCGCGATCTCTTTTCCATTCACATAGAATGATGCCTGCTACAGGAGCCAAGGAATTCAAAGCCTTGAAGAAAAAATATGGTAAAGGGCAAGAGTTGAGAGGTAAAACCATTGGTATTGTAGGTTTTGGTAGAATCGGTCGTTCTTTAGCAGCTTATTGTATTGGAAACGGTATGAAAGTACTTGCAGTTGATACGCAAACCAATCCCGTTAAAGTTCCATTGAGTATCGAGCATGTTGGCACTTTAAATGTTACAATCAATCCTTATTCTCATCTCAATGATATCATTAGAGACTGTGACTATATCTCTATCCATGTGCCAAAACAAGCCAACGGAGAAGCCTTAATTGGAGAAAATGAGATCGATAAAATGAAGGATGGCGTCATATTAGTTAACGCTGCCAGAGGTGGTGTAATTGATGAAACCGCTCTAATTAAAGGATTAGATTCGGGAAAAATTAGAGCAGCTGCACTTGATGTTTTTGAGAACGAACCTACACCGCGTGAAGATTTATTAACAAACGAAAGTATTGCAACTACGCCACATATTGGCGCCGCAACAACCGAAGCTCAAACTAGAATTGGTTTAGAATTAGCAGAACAAATTATTGACCTTTTAAAATAAATAATCATGCCTATTATCTCCCCTTCTGTATTAGCATGTGATTTTGCCAATGTACAACGTGATGTTGAAATGATTAACAATAGTAATGCTGATTGGTTCCACATTGATATTATGGATGGTGTTTTTGCTCCAAACATTTCTTTTGGTTTTCCGGTGATGAAAGCAATGGCTAAGCACGCTACAAAACCTTTGGATGTTCATTTGATGATTGTTAATCCAGATCAATATATCACACATTGTAAGGAGGCAGGTGCAGAATGGGTCACTGTTCATTATGAAGCGTGTACGCATTTACACCGAACCATTCAGGCTATTAAGGCTCAAGGCATGAAAGCTGGTGTGGCATTAAATCCGCATACGCCAGTTTCCGTTTTAGAAGATATTATTATTGATCTGGACTTAGTATTAATCATGTCAGTAAACCCAGGATTTGGTGGGCAAAGTTTTATTACTAATGCCATTAATAAGGTTTATAAACTAAAAGCCTTGATTGTAGCGGCTAATGCCCCTACTTTAATCGAAGTAGATGGTGGCGTTAATGATCAAACGGGAAAACAACTGATTGATGCTGGAGCAGATGCTTTGGTTGCGGGATCTTATGTTTTTAAATCTGATGATCCTGTTGCAACTATTGATATTTTGAAAGGATTGTAAACTAGTTATAAAGTTCTAAAATTGCTAAGAATTTGACTTTCGATAAAACGTGACAATTAGCACAAGTAGCTTATTCAAAAGTATTTGGGAAGCAAAGACAGAGTATATCAGAAATAATTAATCTATTATTAGTATCTTGCAGTATTGGCTGTTAATAGCATAACTCATGAAACTTCTGAATACGATCATTTTAGTTTTAATTTATGGGCAAGTCTCAGCCCAATTTTTACAACCTGATTGGCCCAATGAGAATTATAAATTTAATATGGGCGCCACACATCAAGTTGCTGATTCTGATCCGGGATCTATTCCAATATATGCTTCTTACAAAAAAGGTAAGCATCAATTTGGTTTAGGACCATTTTTTAATACGACAAAAACACATAATATTTATGTCACCAGCGGATTTAAGCAGATTAGTATTAAATTGAATGGTTCACCAAGTATAAATGGATATCAAGCATTTTACAGATTCCAACCAAATGGCTCGGAAGGAAAAAGATTATTATTATTGTTAGAGACCACGTTAACCCATTCCTTTTTGAAAAGCAGACTCAATAAAGAAGTTTTTGCCTATGGCAGTTCAATACAGAATCTATATAACATTTGCATGAAATTTAGCGTGACAAATCAAATTGCATTAATACCAAAATTTGGCATTGGATGGCATTCAACTACGTTCCCCAAGCACGAAATTTATGAAGAGCATGGTTATCCTGATATTGAATCGTTCAAAAAAATGAAAATTATTATGGGATTTGGCATAAGTGGTGAAATTGATTTGTTTTAATTATGAAGGTTTTTATTTGTATCTTGTTTTTTTTGATAAATTTTCAAGTAATTGCTGTTGAAACAGACACAATTAAAGCTGAAAGACATTATGGGATAGGATTAAATGGAATTCAGACTTATCAAGGCAATAGCGCCATGCTGATTCCAAAATACTCTCCATACTTCTTTCTTAAAAAGAATCGAACGGTTTATAGTTTTGGACCAACTTTTGGAAAATTAAATATTCTAAATATTAATGAATCTGAATTCACTCCTGGGTCTTTTAGTGTTTTTAACGAATATCTTGTTGATGACAAAATAAGTTTTAATGGATTGTATTTTTCTTCTAGATTCTATCCAAACTCTAAAGAAAAACTGCTTAATCTTTACCTTGAATCAACGCTATCTTATTTGTTGATTAAAAATAATTTAAATGATAAAAAATTTCAAATTATAAATAGTTTAGAGGGGCTATTAAAGTTCGGCACAAGTATAAACCTTATAGACATAGTGAGTATAAATATTTCAGCTGGATTGGGCGGAGATTTTAAATTTGCAAAAAAGAAATATTATGACCCCCTAAATATTGATCGTCAGATCAACCGTATATATAAATCTGTGCTACTTTCTAGAGGGTTTAGTGTCGGACTTGAATTTGAGATTTAACGTCTAAGTGACTTCAAAATAGGACCTCTCCCTATTCACGTGTATTCTCTCGCAAAAGTAAGAAGTTTAATTCTAGCAGCAAATTTGGCTTTAAAGCTAATCAATAAGTTTATTACCAAAGTGTTATTCAAACAAACCTTAGGGAATCATATTACATGTACTAGGTAGAATCAATACTACTGTCTCGTATGAAAAAACTGCTAACTCTTATAATAATATTGTGGCTGAATACAATTCTTTTTTCTCAAACTATGATTGGGGATACCCCAGCAGGAACAAGTCTTAGCAATCCAAACATCAGTCTTGCCGTACCAGCTGGAACAGCAAACAACTTTTATATTAAGGACTCCGCCTCTTTCGACATAAATAATGACGGAAATAATGACTTAATGATACATCTAACCAATGCAATAGCTTCACCATTTAGTGACATTCCTAATATCTTACGATTAAAATTATTAAACCCTGGAATAGAAGTTTGTGTAGATAACGATTCGAGAGTTGCTCAATATAACGTAGGATCTTTACTAGCTTGTAATTCACTTAATAGTTGGGGATCAGATTTTTCGTATATCGTAAATTGCTACAATTCTTTTGGTTGTTTCGGTGCATTTCTAATAACTGACACCTATTTGCTTTATAGATTAAACGGTACAACAGGGTGGATTAAAATTTCATACAATGTAAGTACACCAAATACTATTAATAATGTAATAACAGAAGAAATCAATTAGAAACTATAGATGTTAGTGATTTACCAAATGCAATTTATTTACTGACTTTTGAAATTGATGAAACTCACGAAACTTACACCTATAAATTTGTCAAATCGGCCCCTTAATTTGCTAGATGTCTCCAAATTAAATCTTTGAGTTCAACCAAACCTTGCTGTGCTACTGAAGAAATAAAAAGATGTGGAACATCTGGAATATCTGATTGCATTTCAGCCTTTAGTTCGTCATCTAACATATCGGATTTTGAAATGGCTAACAATCTGGGCTTATCTAATAAGTCCGGATTAAACTTAGTTATTTCATTCACTAAAACCTCATATTCAGCACTTATGGAATCTGTATCAGCAGGGACAATAAATAGTAATAATGAATTTCGTTCAATATGCCTTAAAAACCTTAATCCTAAACCCTTGCCTTCATGTGCTCCTTCAATAATACCAGGGATATCTGCCATAATAAACGACTTATAGTCTCGGTACTCGACAATACCTAAATTCGGAGTTAAAGTAGTAAAAGGATAGTTAGCTATCTCGGGCTTAGCTGCTGACAAAACAGATAATAAAGTCGATTTACCAGCATTCGGGAATCCTACCAAACCAACATCCGCCAATACTTTCAATTCTAATACAATCCACCCCTCTCGTTCTGGGATTCCTGGCTGAGCATATCGCGGGGTTTGGTTAGTAGATGATTTAAAATGTACATTTCCTAATCCACCTTTTCCTCCTTCTATCAGAATTTGCTCCTCTCCGTCCTCAGAAATTTCAAATAAAACTTCACCTGTCTCGGCGTCTTTAGCAATTGTGCCTAATGGCACTTCTACAAATACGTCTTCCCCATCCTTACCAGAACTTTGGTTCTTTCCTCCTGGATCTCCATGTGAAGCCTTAATGTGTTTACGGTATTTTAAAGGTAGCAATGTCCAAAGTTGACGGTTACCTTTTAAAATGATATGTCCTCCTCTTCCACCGTCACCACCAGCTGGGCCACCTTTAGGAACATATTTTTCCCTACGCATATACATTGATCCTGGACCGCCTCTTCCCGATCTGCAATGAATTTTAACGTAATCAATAAAATTGGACATATCTATATATTAAAATAAAAACACCCCCTAAATAAACTTTAGGAGGTGAAAAAAAACATCTAAAGACTATACGACAGCATTTATCGCCTCAAATAATCGTGATGTTATATCATCAATTGAACCCACACCGTCAATCTTCACATATTTGCCTTCTTTGGCATAATAATCTGCCACAACTGCGGTGTGTTCATTATATACTTTAATTCTGTCTCTAATAATACCTTCATCTGCATCATCAGCCCTACCACTATCCTTAGCTCTATTCAATAATCTAACCACCAATTCTTCCTCATCTACATCTAATGCCAGCATTAGACCGATTGAAGCACCTCTATGACTTAAAAAAGATTCTAAAGCTTCTGCTTGAACAGTAGTCCTTGGAAAACCGTCAAAAATAAAACCTTGTGCTTGTGGATTTTTCTCAACTTCACTTTCAAGCATAGATATTGTGACTTCATCTGGTACCAATTGTCCTTTATCAATAAAACTTTTAGCTAGTTGACCCAATTCAGTCCCTCCTTTAATATTAGCACGAAATACATCACCCGTTGATAAATGGAACAAATTATACTCTTCTACCAATCGACTCGCCTGAGTACCTTTACCTGCGCCTGGAGGTCCAAATAAAACAATATTCAACATGCTTTTTTCAGTTAATTTATAAATTTCAGTTAAGTTTCTACCAGCCTCATTATAATCTAGTCCAAAACCGACCACAAATGTATTGGGAATTTTTATACCATAATAATTAATCGGATATTTTTTTTGATAAGCACTTGGTTTAAATAATAAAGTAGCAATTGCCAATGAATTGATATCAAATGGATCAAGCATTGAGTACAATTTCTCTAAAGTCGTTCCAGTATCTACTATATCTTCTAATATAATAATGTCTCGACCAGAAATATTTTGAGGTAAACCAATCAATTCCAAAACTTTGCCCGAAGAAGAAACGCCTTGGTAAGAGGTCAATTTAACAAAACAAACTTCATTTTGAATCTGAATTTGCTTCATCAAATCAGCCGTAAACATAAAAGATCCATTTAAAACACAAATGAATAATGGCTTTTTCCCATTATAATCTTCATTAATTTGACTAGCCATTCTTGAAACCGCTTCTTGAATAGCATTTGCATAAATATATGGTTCAAAGGTTTTATCACCTAAAATGATCTTTTGGGTCATAATTACAAATATAGTTTTTTTAGACAAGTTTAATAATTCAATTTTTCCATCCGAATCTAAAAAATGACTATTACATAACTGAAATTATTACAGTAAAAATAAATTTAACCTGCCATTATAGCAGTGTCTATAAGGTTTTACTGCTATTTTTTCCGAATTTGTAAGTTATTTATGTTTCGGTCTATTAATTGCTATTGCATCATTACCAAAACAAATACAAATGGATATAGAAAAATTTACACATCAATCGAAAGAAGTATTGCAGCATGTCCAAAACCAAATGAATAATTTAGGACAACAAACCATTGAACCAGCTCATATACTGAAGTCAATAATTACTATTGATGATGCTGTTTTACCTTTTTTAGGTACGGAGTTAAAGGTGAATTGGCAAACTGTTGAAAAAGTTATAGACCAATTAATTAATAACTACCCTAAAGTCTCTGGTGGGCAAATTTATTTTTCAAATACGGCCAACCAGGTGATACAAAATGCGCATAAATACATCTCTGATTTTGGAGATGAGTTTATTTCAATCGAAATACTACTCTACAGCATGTTGGACACTAGCGGAGACGTATCAAAAATTCTTAAAGACAACCAAATTACTAAACCAAAATTAAAATCCGCAATTATGAAAATGAGAAACGGTGAATCTGTTAATTCAGCTAGCGCAGAATCGAACTATCAATCTTTAAATAAATATTCCAATAATTTAAACGAAATGGCTAAAACAGGGAAACTAGACCCTGTTATTGGACGTGATGAAGAAATCAGAAGGGTTTTACAAATATTAACTAGAAGAACCAAAAACAACCCCATTTTAATTGGCGAACCAGGTGTTGGTAAAACGGCGATTGCCGAAGGTATCGCACACCGAATCATTAATGGCGACGTTCCTGAAAATTTGAAAACTAAAATTGTTTACTCATTAGATATGGGAGCGCTAATTGCTGGAGCAAAATACAAAGGTGAATTTGAGGAACGCTTAAAATCAGTCATCAAAGAGGTCACCAAATCAGATGGAGAAATCATTCTCTTTATTGATGAAATACACACCCTTGTTGGTGCAGGTGGTGGCGAAGGTGCTATGGATGCCGCTAACATTCTTAAACCGGCGTTGGCACGTGGCGAACTGCGAGCTGTTGGTGCCACTACCCTTAATGAATACCAAAAATATTTTGAAAAGGATAAAGCCCTAATTAGACGATTTCAAACAGTATTAATTGAAGAACCGAATCGGGAGGACGCCATTTCAATTTTACGAGGCATTAAAGAGAAATATGAGAACTATCATAAAGTTCAAATAAAAGACGAGGCTATTATTGCTGCCGTTGAACTGTCTCAACGGTATATTACCGAACGCCAATTACCAGATAAGGCTATTGATTTAATTGATGAAGCTGCTTCTAAATTACGAATGGAAATTAACTCTAAACCAGAAGATTTAGATGAGATCGAACGAAAAATTATGCAATTGGAAATTGAGAGAGAAGCGATTAAACGTGAAAAAGATGATAAAAAGCTGAAGAAAATTAAGAAGGAGCTTGCAGAATTAAACGAAGTCAGAACTGGGTTATCAGCAAAATGGCAAAATGAAAAGAATAGTTTAGAAGGCATTCAAAAAGCGAAAGAGGAAATTGAACAACTTAAACTTGAAGCTGAACGCGCGGAACGTGAAGGTGATTACGAAAAAGTAGCTGAAATTAGATATGGTAAAATTCAAGAAACAGAGCAACAACTTGAAACATATAAACTGAAACTACAAGAAATCCAAAAAGAGTCTAGCCTAATAAAAGAAGTCGTTGATGCGAAAGAAATTGCAGACGTAGTTTCCAAATGGACAGGTATTCCGGTTTCAAGAATGCTTGAGGGTGAACGAGAAAAACTATTGCGACTTGAAGAAGAGCTTGGTAGACGCGTTGTAGGACAAACTGAAGGTATTACTGCAGTTAGTGATGCTGTGAGAAGAAGTCGCGCAGGATTGCAAGATGATAAAAAACCAATAGGATCATTTATTTTCCTCGGTACAACTGGAGTTGGTAAAACAGAATTAGCCAAAGCTCTAGCTGATTTTTTATTTAGTGATGAAAACGCCATGACTAGAATTGACATGAGTGAATACCAGGAGAAACATGCAGTAAGTAGATTAGTTGGCGCACCTCCAGGGTATGTAGGTTATGATGAGGGAGGTCAATTGACTGAAGCAGTGAGACGTAGACCATACTCAATAGTATTATTGGACGAAATTGAAAAAGCGCATCCTGACGTATTTAATGTCTTACTTCAAGTATTAGATGATGGTAGACTGACTGACAATAAAGGAAGAGTTGTCAATTTTAAAAATACTATAATTATTATGACGTCAAACCTTGGTGCATCAATCATCCAAGAGAAATTTGAAAATTACAGTAATTCAAACGATAAAAACAAGATTCTTTCAGAAACGAAACAAGCTGTTTTTGAATTATTAAAGAAGACCATTAGACCAGAATTCCTAAATAGGATTGATGAAACGATCATGTTTAAACCACTAGAAATTGAAGATGTAAAGGCCATTACACGTATACAAATTGGCTTATTAAATAAACGTCTTCAAAAGAACGATATTAAATTACAGTTAACAGAACACGCTGTCAACTGGATATCATACAAAGGATACGACCCACAATTTGGTGCAAGACCTGTAAAAAGAATCATTCAAAGAGAATTACTCAATGAACTATCGAAGGCAATTCTAACCAATACGGTTCAAATTAATTCAACGGTTAAAGTTGATGTTGTTGAAGATAAATTACATTTTGAGACAGAATCAGTCCCAATAGCTGAGGTTGTTGAAGATTAATACAAATAAAAAGTGGTCATTTTTTCAAATGACCACTTTTTATTTAACCGTTTGTATTTACTGCTTATTGCTTTACAATTCGATTGACAACCTTTTGGTCATTAATCATGACATCTAATAAATAAACGCCTTTTTCAAATGCTGATATATCGACAATTGATTTGTCTAAAGCCACACCACTAATAATTATTTCACCCAACATATTGTAGAGTGCATAATTAAACTGTCCGTCGGCAATTATTTCAAATTGAGTCGTTGCTGGATTAGGATAAACACTAATATTTAAATCGTTTTCACCTATTGATAATTGAGAGTTCACAACCACATCAATACTAACTGTACAACCATTATCATCAATTACAGTTGCGGTATAAGTTCCACCTACCAAACTATCAATCATGGCATCATCATCATTATCCCCTGTTCCATCATCATCCCAATCAATTACAATTGGCTGCGTACCTCCTGTAATCGTTATCTCCGCAGTTCCATCACCACCAAAAATTTCATCAGTACTTGCTCCAATTACTGTTGGACCAGAATAATACGTCACGGTCACTTGATCATCACTTTCACAAAGTGTTGTACTGAACTGTCCTGTTAAAGTATATGTATTTGTTCCAAATGGCGGCGTAAATCCTACACCATTAACAACACCATTATCCCATGTATAAGTATCAGCATTTCCAGTACCTGTTAAGATAACCAAACTAGGTGAACATTCGATAACATCTGGCCCAGCACCAATTTCTGGAGCAGGATGGACCGTTACTGTGGCAGAATCAACCGTTTGACAACCATAAGAATCTGCAGTGACAATATAAGTTTGCACACCAGTAAAGTTTGGAGTAAATCCAACATTATTTAATATAAAAGGAGACCAGTTAAATGTTACGTCAGGGCCTGTAGTTGAGGTTGCATTTAATACTGCCCCAACACCTTCGCAAACTTCTGCATCAGGTCCTGGATCTAATTGAGGATAATCTGAATAGTTTAAAATCACTTCATAAGGACAATCCAAAGGATTTGTACTTGTAGCGATATAGGTATTTTCACCAGTTAAAAGTGGTGTAAAAGGAACACCATTGGTAACGCCGTTGTCCCAAGAAATTGTACCACCATTTACAGATGTTGCTGTTAAAGTTGCTTGATCAGACCCACAAATTGCATAACTAGAAACTGTTACTACCAATGCGCTATCTGTACATCCTCCAGTAATGATAACTTGACCGTTCCCAGAATTAACCCCTGTATTATTGATTTGATTCAATCCACTATTGAATGATCCACCACCACCACCGTGATCAGGATCGTTTCCACCAGCACCACCTGAATAACCGCCACCGCCGCCACCGCCGCCGTAAAGATTACCGCCGCCGCCGCCGCCGCCGTATCCACCAACGCCACCACAACCGCCGCCGCCGCCATTACAATAACCTACACCACCAGCCCAAGTTGTAGCATTTAAGCCTCCATGCGCACCACCGCCTCCTACTGTCAACCATCCCGTTCCTCCACCAGCACATATGTCTACTCCCCAAATTCCAGGATCGCCACCGTTACCACCTGTTCCACCAAAAGATGTTCCATCTGAATTTTGTCCACCAGAAGTTCCAGCTTGTCCATCACAATCAGCATGCAATGGAACTGCACTTGTCCAAGGACAACGTCCACCACCTCCACCAGCAGCCATTAATAAGGTATTTGATGAAGCATTGTAGACAAAGGTTCCACCTCCACCACCTGCACTATTTTGAACGTTTCCACCAACTTGTAGTAGACCTTCCTCACCAACAACTATGGTTAAGACATCACCTGCAGATACAGCTACATCTCCAATAATTTGTGCGCCTAATCCACCGTTTGAACCCCCTTGAGCACCAAGACATTCAATAGTAAGTGAATTCGTTCCAATTGGAACAGTATAAGTCTGCAGACTTCCTGTATAATTATACGTCACTTGAGCATAAATTGCAGGAAACAACATTGTAAGTACGAACGTACAAACAAATCTAAGGGTAATTTTTGTTTTCATGATTTTAGGATTGTTACGATTGTTACAGTGTTAAAGTAGGTATTTAATTCGTTTTTTCAAAAAAAAAAATAGAATGCCTAATTATTTGTTTATAAATAATTATTTTTTTAACACGCTTTAAATAAAGAAAACTGCGAAAAGACTAATAAATATTTTTTCAAATACAATGACATTAAATTAGCGAGATATTATTTAATTTAAATTTGTCCTATAGCTACTATTATCGACACCATTAAACAATGAGAAATAACCGTCTCGCGTTTTCAAATTAGCTAATAATTAAACCTGAAATTCATTACTCAAGGTCTATTTTTTAGTTGACCTGGAGTGATAAATTTATACCAAATGAGTTATGGTCATAGAATTTAGGAGATAAATTCAAACTTAGATTTTCTGACACATCAAAACTTACAAAATGGGCATCAACAAAAGCATCCACAACATTTAGACCATATACTACAAAAAAACCTGCAATAAAGTAATCTCTATATTTTACTCTCATTTCGAATTCAGTTTCAAGTTCCTGAAAACTATAACCTTCAAGTTCCGAATGGAAGAACTTTTCGTCACCGAATTCGTTCTTAAATAACCATTCCTTTTTATAGATTGCTGCAGACATACCATGGTGTCTTGCATAATAACCAGTGACAGCTAAACCAGACAAATACAAGGGTGCACGCCACCATGAAATGTGTTTTCTTCCTTGCACCTTCCGGTGACCAATTTCATTATATATTTGACCCGATCCGGGAACAATGGCTGACAGTAGCGCTGCCCTATTGCGATTGTGGGAATAACTGGTATCTATTTGGCCTATCGATTGAATTGGAGCTAACCAGACAAATATGATGATCAGTAGTTTTAGCATGAACTAATTAACTATTTAATTCATTTAATATTGTTTCAAGATCCTGCAAAGACTGAAAATCTATAACCAGTTTACCTCCACCTTTTGAACCACTTTTGATATTAATTTTAGTTTTCAGCTTTGTTTCTAGATTAGTTTTTGAAGATTCAACCAGATCAGACAATTCTATTTTTGGTGATCTTGAAGATATTTTGCTAATTTCAGTTTCCTTACCTTTAATCAAACGCTCAAGATCACGTACAGAAAGCTGATCGGTTAATATTTTGGTAAACAAAAATTCCTGATGTTTTTCGTCTCCCGCAGATACTAAAGCTCTGGCATGCCCCATTGAAATCAAACCTTCTCTGACACCAATCTGAACTTTAACTGGGAGTTTAAGTAGGCGTAGGTAATTTGTTATATTAGAGCGGCTTTTGCTTAGTTTTTTTCCGAGATTTTCTTGTGTAAAATTACATTCATCAATTAATCTTTGATATGACAATGCAACTTCAATTGCATTTAGATCTTCTCTTTGAATATTCTCTACCAATGCCATTTCAAGCATTGTAGAATCGTTTGCTATTCGGATATAACATGGCACTTCTTTCAACCCGATCAATTGCGAAGCCCTAAACCGTCTTTCACCAGAAATTAACTGATACTTATCACGACCTAATTTCCGCACAGTCAGCGGTTGAATAATACCATGTTCCTTAATTGAATTTGACAATTCGTCTAAAGCATCTTCCTCAAAATGTGTTCGCGGATTAAATGGATTTGCTTCAATTTGGTTAATTGAAATAGAGGCTATTGCCCCAACAGTATTGCTATTCTCCAATGATTGCCTTGAAGACGTTATGTCTGTAGAAGCACTTTCTAACAAAGCACTCAACCCCTTTCCTAATGCTCGTTTCTTTGTCATTAAATAATTTGTTTGTCTTTGTTTTTCATTTTAGTCAGGTCGTTCTTCTGCAAAACTTCTCTGGCAAAATTCAAATAATTAATCGCCCCTTTACAAGTGGCATCATGCATTATGATGGTTTCACCAAAACTAGGTGCTTCGCCCAATCTTGTATTACGGTGAATAATTGTGTTGAATACTAATTCTTGAAAATGCGTTTTCACTTCATCAACTACCTGATTAGCTAACCTTAACCTTGTATCATATAATGTTAAAACGATTCCTTCAATATCTAATTCAGTATTTAAACGTGTTTGAATAATTTTTATGGTATTTAATAATTTTCCAAGACCTTCTAACGCAAAGTACTCACATTGAACAGGAACAATTACAGAATGAGCTGCAGTTAAGGCATTAACCGTAATTAAGCCTAAAGATGGTGAACAATCTATGATGATGAAATCAAAGTCATCAACAATTTGTTCTAAAGCCATTTTAAGCCTATGTTCTCGATTGGGGATACTGATCATCTCCAATTCTGCTCCTACCAAATCAATATGCGAAGGTATAATCGAAAGATTCGGATTATCTGTTTCTAGAATCAAATCTCTTACGTTAACTTCATCAACTAAGCAATCATAAATACTTGACTTAACTTCTCTAGGATCAAAACCAACACCGCTAGTTGCATTTGCTTGAGGATCTGCATCAACAATCAAAGTTTTGTATTCTAACACACCAAAACTAGCGCCTAAATTAATAGCTGTTGTTGTTTTGCCTACTCCCCCTTTTTGATTTGTTATCGCAATTATTTTCCCCATCTGGTTCATTTTTATTAAAACAATCAAAGATACTTTTTTTAAGTGAAAAATTAACCCTTTGTTAATAACTTAAAAAAGATTTTTTTGAGGCTGGTTTCACCCTGTATAAATCAGAGATTATTCAATAAAAATTGAGCACAAAACTTAGTCCCTAAATTTATATTTGACAACTGCTCCCAAGATTTTAATTCCAGCCATCACCGCCCCACTAATGGTTCCTGACACTTTTGATTCTCCTATCCTAACCTTATAATTAACAGGTACTTCTTCATATGACATCTTTTTTTTTGCTGCCTTTATTTGCATTTCAATTGTCCAGCCATAGGTTTTATCTTGCATATTTAATGCCAATAATTTATCATATTTAACAGCCCTAAAAGGGCCTAAATCAGTATAATGAACGCCATATATAATCCGCATCAATCTTGTTGATAACCAGTTTCCAAATACTTGTGGAAAAGTCATAGACCCCTTCACTTTTTGACCTAGCGCTCTAGACCCAATGACGAGGTCAATATTCTTTTCAAGAATAGGTGCGACAATTTTTGGTAGCTCTTGCGGATAATCAGAATAATCACCATCTAAAAACACTACAATATCAGGCTTAACTGCTAAACTAGAAAGATAATCCATTCCTTTTAAGCATGCCCATCCATATCCTTTTTGAGGCTCGTCAACTACAATAGCTCCAGCGTCTATGGCAACCATTTTAGTATCATCTGTAGAATTATTATTTCCTACTACAATAGTTGAAACTAAATCTTTTGGAATATCTCTAATGACTAAACCTATGGATTGGGCTTCGTTATAGGCAGGAATTATTACCGCAATATTAGGCTTTGAGTCTGGCATTTTAAGAGTTTAAACTTAGTTAATGATTGATTTTAAACCCGTCATTACCAAAAACAATTGGATCGTCAGATTTAATACGCCCTTCTTCTGGACCATTCTCTAATTTTAAAACACCTCTTGGACAAACCGCAGAACACACCCCACAACCAACACAAGAGGCACGAACAATATTTTGTCCTTTCTGAGCATAGGCCCTAACATCTATTCCTTGTTCGCAATATGTTGAACAATTACCACAAGAAATACATTGACCACCATTTGTTGTAATTCTAAAACGAGACTTAAATTTTTGCACAATGCCCATATAGGCTGCCAAAGGACAACCAAAACGGCACCAAACTCTATTGCCTAAAATTGGATAGAAACCTGTTCCAATAACGCCTGAAAAAATTGATCCAATTAAGAAACCGTACGAAGACTGAATGTCATAGGCAGTAATACCAAAAGCTAACTCTTTCCAATTTTCTAGTTCTGCGAAATAGGTGTATAACGTCAAACCTGTCATTAATACAGCAAATACAAGCACACCATGAATTACCCATCTCTCAATTTTCCAAGATAATAATGATTTATCGGATAATTGTCGGTAAGGATCACCAAGCGTTTCTGCGAGCCCTCCGCATCCACACACCCAAGAACAATACCACCGTTTACCAAAAAAGTACACCATAATTGGCACTATAATAAGTGTTAAAACTATTCCCCATACTAGCATAAACACACCTAAATTACCACTATCTACTAAGCCATCAAGATTACTGCTAAAAAAGAAATCATAATCTAGAGGCCAGGCGTTTTTAAAATCAAACCAAGGTTGGTTAAACCGCACCAATATTTCTGGTATTAAAAAAGCAAATGCAATTTGAAAAAATAAAACAACCGAAGTCCTCACCATTTGATATTTATTGTGGCGATATTTTATAAACATTCTTATTGCAAAAACAGTCATTACACTGCAATACATAAAACCATATAAAAACCATTGGCTAGAAGAGCCTCCGCTTATACTTTTACTAATAAAATCAACTGAAACAATTGGATTAACTAAATAGTTAGGAAAAAAATATAACGCAATATAAAACCCAACAAAAAAAGCAAACGCAACCATTCCAATTACGCCACGATTCGTGGCAGAATGCTGAAATATCCCGTTATTCTTTATGCCTGCAGGACCAAGTAATTTATAATCTGGCAAAATATAAATCAGGCCACCAATTATTGCAAAACCAAATGTAAAAAGGAAAAACAGACTTTGATTTTTTGGCACCCAGCCAGTGACCGACTCACGTACAAGGGGATAGACATAATCTTTATAAGTGGAATTCCACTTCACCCAAATTACTTTAGCCCATTCTTCATTTTTTTTATCAGGGTCTTCAATTGACTCTGCTTTTGTTTTATGGATTTCACCTGATGACTTCGCATTTGACATGATAATTGAAGTCAATTCGGAGGTACTCATAGTTTTTCCAACAACTTCACTTTCTGTTTTCTCAATAAAAATTGAACTTTTTATTTTTGAACTTGATATCCAATTGTCAAAAACTGGTTTTGATACATGATTTTCGCCAGTAAATATGCTAATTGTAAAAACTGTAAAGCCTAACAAGCATATAGCCAGACCAATATGTTTAATAATTTTCATAGGGTAATTTATGAACGTTGAAAAATCCGTTTCCAACTCATTTTTAATAGTTTAATATTGGTATTATTTTCTGCGTTGAATTGATCTACAATAGCTTTTTCATGTTTTTTGTAAAATTCAGGATCAAAATTAGCATCTGCTAAATGTTTTAAAACAAACTCAACGTTTTGACGGTCGGTTAATGCACGATCAAAAAATTCATGTCTCATTCTTATTCCGAACGTATTGATTCCTAAAAATTCACGAGAAGTTTTATTGTAGTTGATGTGAATACCTATCTTACCATTTTCATGTTCCCAATAAAAGCGACCTTCTTCTTCAGCTTGTTTTGCCCAAACCCATCCATAAGTTTGATATTCAATATCAAAAAATTTAGCTGAGTTAAACCAATGCCCTGGTTGATACGCTTTTCTTTCATTACAAATCGTTTCAGCAACTGTTTCACCCATCATTCTACCAGTATACCAAACTGCCTCTATTGGTCGCCGTAGTCCTATCGCCTCATGTTGTTCAGCGCAGTCACCAATGGCAAACACATCTGGAATGTTAGTTTCTAGATATTCGTTTACTTTGACACCTCTGCCTATTTCGATTTTAGAATCCTTTAAAAAATCAATATTTGGAGATACCCCAGCAGTCAATCCAACTAAATCACAATCTATTCTCTCACCCGTTTCTTCAATGATAACAGCCGTAGCTTTACCATTTTCATCTGAAATAATTTCTTTTAAATTTGATGATAAACGTAAATCAATTCCATTTTCAAGAATATGCTTATTAATCATCTCTGATTCTTGCTGGGGCAAAACACCGTTCCAAAAACTATCTTCTCTTACTAAAAATGTTACTGGAATATGGCGGCTATGCATCATTTCTGCTAACTCAATCCCGATCAGTCCACCTCCAACAATTACGGCTCTTTTACATGATTTAGGATTTGGTGCATATTTTTCAATAGCCTCCAGATCCTGTTTATGATACATGCCTGTCACTCCTTTTAAATCTTGTCCAGACCACCCAAACTTGTTTGGTTTACTGCCGGTTGCAATAATCAACTTATCGTAATTAACTGACTCTCCATTATCTAAGTTCAATGTTTTTGATTCTACGTTAACATTTTCAACTTTAGCTTGAATCAAATCAATCCTATTCTTTTTCCAAAACCAATTTTCATATGGTTGGGTATGCTCAAACTTCATATGTCCCATATAGACATACATAAGCGCCGTTCTAGAAAAAAAATATTTGGTTTCTGAGGAAATTATTGTGATTGAATGGTTTGATTTTTTTCGAATATGCCTGGCTGCGGTTACCCCTGCAATACCATTACCAATAATCACAATATTTTTCATATTTTCTTTGACTTTTACACTTATAATTCCTTACAATTAATTAGATAAAATGATGTTATTCGCAGTTGCAAAAACTTCCTGAGCATTTATTATATGTCCAAATAACTCTGCTTCTTTTTTAACAAAATTACTATCATAATCATCTAACAAAGCCTGTTCATCATCTGACCTTCCACGCTTATAAATCAAAGGCACGAATGTCTTAAAATTGGTTTCAACCTCAGTTTTATAAAAAGACAATAAATTGGTTACTGCTAAAATAAATGGCTCAACCTCTGGCAGGTTATCTATTTCACTTAGTCGGTTTATACATACTTCTAGTTCAAAGAGCAATTCAGACATTTTATTTTCCACAGAAGCTGAATCTGCATTAAATAAACTGTCAATCAATTCTAACGATTTTTTTTGCATCCCAGAAATAAGATTATTAACATCAACAGCTGCCAATTTATCTGTATTCATATGATAAACTTCCTGCCTATCATCAAAAGATTCGTTTTGAGGCGGCATTTTTTCTTCAGAGCATGCCGCCGTTAAAAGGAAAAGTATTACAATGCTTGAGTAAATTTTAGACTTCATTAACCTGCAATTTAATAAATATTTCAGAGCCTAGCCGCGGACCGATTGAATTATAGCATTTTTCCATAACTTTAATTTCAAATTTAGATTGAAATAACCCTTGATATTCAGATAAGCTGCCTCCGAATGGAGGACCACCAGAGAAGCCTCTATTAAAAAGAAGACCAACTAATTTCCCATTAGGATTTAATAACTCAGTCATTTTATCAACATACTTTAACCTGAGTTCCGGCAATATCGCGCAAAAAAAAGTTTGTTCAATTATTAAATCAAACTGACCTGTTAATTCAAAAAAGTCGGCATGAAAAATGTGGTTATTTGGAAAATCTGGGAACCTGGCTTTAAAAGTCGCAATAGCCTTTTCAGAAATTTCAACAATGTAGACATTGTCGAACCCATTACGAATTAGGTATTCTGCTTCGTAAGCATTACCACAACCTGGAATTAAAATTTTAGTCGAGCGGTTTTTTATTTGATCAATATACGCTTTTAAGGGTGGTGACACTTGTCCTAAGTCCCATCCAGTTTGACCAGTTAGCCAGCGGTTATCCCAAAAATCTTTTGTCATAATTATAATTGATAGGGTCAAACAAAAACATCCGCCTAAGCGGATGTTTCATAAAAATAACTTATTGTTCTGAGGATTACATTAAAGCCTCTAATTTTTCAACTAGTTTTGCTTTTGGTACCGCTCCCACTGATTTATCAACTACTTCTCCGTTCTTTAAGAAAATGATAGTTGGGATATTTCTCACTCCAAATTCCATTGAAATTGAACCGTGTGTATCTACATCTACCTTACCGATCACTGCTTTTCCGTCGTATTCGTTTGCCATTTCCTCAACAATTGGACCTACTAATTTACATGGTCCACACCATGCTGCCCAAAAGTCAACCATTACTGGTTTATCTGATTGTTTTGCTAATTCATCAAAATTGTCTGCTGTAAATTCAATTGCCATAATATTTCTTTTTATTTTATTTTCTAACTTTTAGTTAATACAAAATTAGATTCTATTTTTTGTTTATCAAATAGAATACCAGATTTTTTTTCTGAACAATTGGCAGTTAATTGAAAGCCTGCCATTTAATACTGGCTTGTTTTGTTTGATACGATACGTTGTTTATTAGCTAAGGAACCAATCCATAAAAGCATGAAAACCAAGGCGGCATTTATGCCTAAAAGTTCCGATCCAAAAACGTAAGTTCCAAATAAATATTCAGAAAATTTCATCACTATAAATACACTCATTGCCACCCCCGTAGTTACAAATAGGGTGTAAAGATCGTTAACTTTGTACTTTGTCAAAACACCGAACATAAACAAACCTAGCAAAGGGCCATAAGTATAGCTGGCAGCAGCAAAAAGCTCTTCAACAACACTTTCGTTTTTAACCATTTTAAACAGTAAAATTGTGATCAACAGTGCGACTGACATAATTACATGAACCCATTTCCGAATTTTTATTTGTTGTTCTTCACTCTTTCTTTCAATTTCAAAGAAATCAACACTTACAGTAGTCGTTAAAGAAGTTAAGGCAGAATCAGCACTTGAATAAGCGGCGGCAATCAAACCTAGGAGAAAAAATACACCCAAAATAATTGGCAAACCTCCTTGTAAGGCAACAGTTGCAAATAGTAAATCGGTTTCTCCATCATATTGCGTCATCCATTGTTGAGCCATCACTTCATTTGAATCAATATAAAGAAATAGCAATCCACCAAGACATAAAAATATGGCATTCACAAATAACAAGATCACACTCAGCGACATCATATTTTTCTGAGCATCTTTAGTTGATTTACAGGTTAAATTTTTTTGCATCATATCCTGATCAACACCTGTCATTCCAAGCGTTAAAAACATACCGCCTATCAATCCTTTTATCCAGTAATTTTTTGCATCTCCATCCGAAGTTTGCCAAACAGTTCCCATATCAGCATCAACAATTTTGGTGTAAATTTCAACTAACCCAATATTCAATTCATCAGAGATTAAATAAACGCTCAAACCAACAGATATTAACATAAATAATGTTTGAAGTGTATCAGTCCATATGATCGTTTTTATCCCTCCTTTAAAAGTGTATACCCAAATCAGCAAGATACTAACTGCAACCGTCACGGCAAATGGTACTCCCATTGATTCAAAAACAAATTGCTGAAGGACATTAGCAACTAAAAACAACCTGAATGCTGCTCCAATTAAACGACTCAGAACAAAAAAACCAGCTCCCATTTTATATGTAGCTCTGCCAAATCTATTTTCTAGGTATCCATATATTGATACTAAGTTTAATCTATAGTATAACGGCAACAGTACAAAAGCAATTATGGCGTAACCAACAATATAACCTATTGACATTTGGAGATATGTAAAGCCACTGCCTTGCACCCATCCAGGAATTGAAATAAAAGTTACACCAGACAATGAAGCTCCAATCATGCCAAAAGCTACTACAAACCAAGAATTATTTCGATTACCAGTAAAGAAAGTATCATTGTCAGATTTTTTCCCAGTGAAAAAGGAAATTGCCAATAAAACAACAAAATAGGCTACTAAAATAAATATAATTAGTCCTGTACTCATTTTAATGATTTAAGGTTCAAAGTTAAAATTTTGTTTAGAAGTCTAATAAGTTAATTAGGAATATTCAAAAATTACCGCCCGAAGAATCTATTTTTTTGATAAATATTTAACTAAACAGGCCCTTTATCTATTTTTTTACTCTAAATTCCTATTTATCAACATTTTTGACGGTAAAAAAAAATTGATCTTTAAATCCTTTAATCACAAGGGCTTGAATTATTTTTAACAGACTTTAATGAAATATACGCACCGTTGCATTAATAAAATATCTACTTTTGTAATGGACTTTAAAACCACATCCTATGAGTAACGCTATGCAGATCTTAAAGCCTGTCAGATTTTCCCAAAAAATTGGTAGGGAATTTAATGCAACACTTAATAAAAGAATAAGAGCTTATTTTAAAGAAAATAATATTTCAAAGCACGCTAATTTTAATATGGTATTGAAAACTATATTTATGGTGTCTTTGTATTTTGTTCCATTGGCTTTTCTTTTATCTGGTGTAATCACAAACTTTTGGATTATTGGACTAATGTACGTCTTGATGGGGCTTGGAATGGCTGGAATCGGCATGGGCGTAATGCATGACGCTAATCATGGTGCATATTCGAAAAATAAGAATGTTAACAGATGGATTGGAAAAATTGTTAATTTAATTGGTGGATACGCAGTTACTTGGAAAGTGCAACACAACGTACTTCACCATTCGTATACAAATGTTCATGGTTATGATGAAGATATCCAACCACCTAGATTTATGCGATTTTCGCCTAATGAAAAATTGAGACCAATCCATAAATACCAACATTATTATGTTTGGTTTTTTTACAGTTTGATGACCCTGTCATGGGTTACTTCGAAAGACTTCATTCAATTATTTAGATACAAAAAAATGGATCTAACTAAGTCTGAAAATGAAAAATTTACACCATTATTTTTGGAACTCGTATTTAGTAAAATATTTTATCACACTACTTTGATTGTATTACCTATTTTGATTCTACCTATCTCATGGTGGTGGGTTCCAATATTTGCTGTTATCAAAAACCTTATTAGTGGTTTTGTTTTAGCAATTGTTTTCCAACCAGCTCATGTTATTCCTGAAACTGATTTCGTACAACCTAACGAGGATAATTTAATTGATAATAATTTTGCTATTCATCAAATGGAGACTACAGCAAATTTTGCTCCAAAAAGTAGAATTTTTAATTGGTTTGTTGGTGGCTTAAACTATCAAGTGGAACATCATCTATTTCCAAATATCTGTCATGTACACTATAAGAAAATTTCAAAAATTGTTAGAGAAACTGCCGAAGAATTTAATATACCTTATCATACTCATAAAACATTCTTCAAGGCCATCTTTTATCATACAAAAATGATAAGAGATTTAGGCAGAGCGTAGGTTTTATAAATTATTACTTTAATTAAAGATTCAGATTTTTTTCTGGATCTTTTTTATTTGTATATATTTATTACCTATGAGTTCGGAGCATAACTTGACTTGGTCAGATTTTCAAAAAGTTGACATTAGAATTGGAACAATTCTAAGTGCACAAGTATTTAAAGAAGCCCACAATCCCGCTTATCAATTGACAGTTGATTTTGGTTCGTTAGGTATTCTAAAAACTTCGGCACAAATCACGGTCTTATATCAACCTGAAGATTTAATTGGTATTCAAGTTACTGCGGTAGTTAATTTTCCACCCAAACAAATTGCCACAATGATGAGTGAATGTTTGATACTAGGTGCCGTAGGTGAAAACAAAGAAGTCACCTTAATATCACCAAATAAACTAACTAAAAACGGGTTAAAAATAGGATGAAATGAAAAGATTAACTTCTTCTTTTATGAAATCTAATGATCAATTTTATTGTTGTAACTATATGTAAAGCATATTTTAACTAACTTCATGGCGAAATGAAATTTACTGAATTAAACTTAAGCGATCAATTACTAGAGGCAATATCTTATATGGGCTTTGAGACCGCTACACCAATCCAAGAACAATCAATCCCTATCATTCTTAAAGGTCAAGATATAATTGCTTGTGCGCAAACAGGAACTGGAAAAACTGCGGCCTTTGTCTTACCAATTCTAAACAAGCTAGTTGGTAAAGAAGATAGTCACGTCAATACTTTAATAATTGTACCAACTAGAGAATTAGCAATTCAAATTGAACAGCAAATTCAAGGTTTATCCTATTTTGTATCCGTCGGATCAAAAGCAATTTACGGTGGAGGGTCTGGTAAGGACTTCAGTGAACAAAAGGATGTTTTGAAAAATGGGACTGATATCATTGTTGCCACACCAGGAAAATTATTATCTCATTTAAAATTAGGTTATGTCAATTTTGATCATATTAAACATCTAGTGTTAGATGAGGCTGACAGAATGTTAGACATGGGTTTTATTGATGATTTAAAAAAAATCATCTCGTACATTCCTGAACAGCATCAAACTATCATGTTTAGTGCAACCATGCCAAGTAGCATTGAACATTTGGCCAAAAAAATATTAAATAACCCGGTAAAAATTGCGCTATCAATTTCTAAACCTGCTGAAGGTGTTAGCCAGCATGCTTATCTTGCATTTGACGAACAGAAAAACCAAGTTTTAACACATATTTTATCTGAACGACAAGATTACGATAGTATAATTATATTCACCTCCTCAAAAGCTAAAGTTTCAGAGATTGTTCGAACATTAAACAAGGCCGGCTTTAAGTCAAAAGGGATTTCCTCAAATTTAGATCAAGATCAGCGAGAGGAAGTTTTAAGAGGGTTTAGATCTAAACGTATTAGAACTTTGGTCGCCACTGATGTAATGAGCAGAGGGATTGACATTAAGGAAATAAATATGGTGATCAATTATGATGTTCCACATGATGCTGAGGATTATGTGCATAGAGTTGGCAGAACTGCACGAGCCAATACCAAAGGTGAAGCTTTCACTTTGGTGAATCTAAAAGACATGCATAAGCTTAGGAAGATAGAGCGTCTAATAGATTCTGAAATTCCAAAACTTCAACCACCTGATAATCTAGGCACTGGACCAGAATGGAAAAGCCAAAGTAATCAACCAAATAAAAAACGCCAGTTCAACTCCCAAAAAAGGAATTTCAAACAGAAACGCAGTAAAGCACAAGGTTCAGGCGCTTATAATAAAGGTAAATCTTAAAATACCACAAAAACATAGACTTACAGTTTATATTCTGGACTTGACAACCTTAGGTTAGTAATTATTTAATTTAGGTCAGCTATTTTAAATTAATTTTTACATTAGTGATCATCTTGGATAAGCAATCAATTATGACCATAAAAGATAAATTTCTTGCACAACGTATCTATTTTTTTCTTGGTACCATATTTATCACTTCTCTAGTTGTTTCAAACTTAATTTTTCAAAAATTCTTCTATTGGTATCCTGCTGATATTACAGTATTTGATGTTAAACTTTTTGAAATTTCTGTAGGATTACTACCCTATCCTATCACCTTTTTAATCACTGATTTAATCAGTGAAATTTATGGCAAAAAACAAGCCAATCAAGTTGTTATTGGTGGAATATTTGCGTCATTATTTTCTCTTCTTATCATTTTAATATCTGACGCCGTTCCATCAACCAGCTGGTCAGCTATTAATGATGATACTTTTTCAAATGTATTTGGTAACACATCACTTGCAGTATTTGCAAGTATGATGGCTTATCTTTTGGCACAGTTTATTGATATTCGAATCTATCATTTTTGGAAAAAACGAACTGCAGGTAAATATTTGTGGTTACGGAATAATTTTTCGACTTTCTCTTCCCAATTTATCGATACACTCACAGTTTTATTACTCCTGTGTTCTTTTGATATCATCAAATGGGAGCAATTTTCTGGTTTACTTGTAGCAGGTGTTTTGTTTAAAATATTGATAGCTGCATTTGACACACCTTTTCTATATCTAGGTGTTTATCTTTTCAGAAAACGGTTTAAGCTTAAAGTAAATGAGGAAATTGATTTACTTTAAAACCGAAATTCACATCTAACAATTAACTATTTGTAATTAAAAATACATATTATTAAATAAATAATTGATATAATTAATATTTATATTACTTTTGTTCAAATAAATTTAAGTAATATGAAAAAATTACCTATTATATGTCCAAGTTGTGAACATGGTCTCGAGGTCAGTCAATTGTCTTGTACAAATTGTGACACTCAAATCTCTGGAAATTATGGTCTCCCTTTTTTACTCCGACTTTCTACAGAAGATCAAGCATTTATTTTTGAATTTATAATGACAAGTGGCAGTCTAAAGAAAATGGCAGATAAAATGGGGAAAAGTTATCCAACCGTGCGAAACAAACTAGACGATATCATTGAACAAATAAAATTTTTACAAACTGAAAATTAAATCATGAAAACAATTCTTTTCAACCCATTCGAAAAATATACAGCAGAAAAACTAATTCTGTTTGGTTTTTTATTAACTGTCATTGGAATTATTTTAGGTGTTTCCTTTTCCGCTAGATTTGATGGTGTTTTGGACCTCCATTTTGTCACTACGAAGGTTAATTATGTTAATCTTATTACAGACATTAGTATTAATATTCTGTGCGTCACGATTACCTTTTTAATTGGTGCTAAAATTATCAATATAAAGACAAGATTAATTGACATCATAGCGACAGTAGTCATTTCCAGAAGCCCATTATATATTCTTTCGGTTTTCAATATTAATAATTACATGGGAAAAATAAGTGAAACTGTGCTTCAGGACAATAACCTGAATTTAGAAAGTAATATTGAATTTTCAGCTTTTGACTTGACTTACATGGTTCTTTTTGGACTTATTGCCATTTTAACCTCAGTTTGGCATATTGCATTATTATTCAGTGGCTTTAAAACAGCGGCCAATGCAAAAGGAACCAAATCCATTATTTTATTTATTACCGCTATAGTAATAGCAGAAATACTATCAAAAATTATTTTTTATAACATCAATTAATAACACTATGAAAAATTTATTCACCATCTTATTTTCTTGTTTGATTTCAAGCACTATATATTGTAACGATATTGTTGGACAATGGCAAGGCTCTTTAAAAAATGGAAAAAAAGAAATAAGAATTGTATTTAACATTACAAAACTAGAAGAAAATTATATTACTACTATGGACAGCCCTGATCAAGGTGCAACTAATATCCCAACAACTTCAACCAGTTTTGAAAATCAAACTTTAAAAGTTGTTATTGAAAATTTTAAGATAATTTATGAAGGTACCATAAATGAATCGGGAATTATAATTGGCACTTTTACACAAGGCAAGCAGGTTTTCCCATTGGATTTAACTAAAAATTCGGATGAAAAGGATATTGTCAAAGTGAACAGGCCTCAAGAACCAACCCAACCTTATCCTTATCATTCGGAAGACGTTAAATTTGAAAATACTCAGGCTGAAATAACCCTTGCAGGGACTTTAACCTTGCCTAAATCTAAAGGGAAATTTCCGGTAGTGGTGTTAATTTCTGGAAGCGGTGCTCAAGATCGTGATGAGACTTTATTAGGTCATAAACCCTTCCTAGTTTTGTCTGATCATTTGACAAAGAATGGAATCGCTGTACTTAGATACGACGACAGAGGTACAGCTGAATCAACAGGTCAATTCAAATCTGCTACATCACAAGATTTTGCAACTGATGTTGAAGCTGCAGTTGCTTACCTAAAAACAAGAGATGAAATTGACCATTCGAAGATAGGACTGGTCGGTCATAGTGAAGGTGGTTTAATTGCACCAATTGTAGCAAGTCAGTCAACTGATGTAGCCTTTATTGTATTATTAGCTGGCCCAGGAATACCTGGTGACAGTTTGCTTTTAATGCAACAGCGTTTAATTAGTGAAGCGGGTGGAACAAAAAAAGCTGACTTAGATAAAGCTGAAAAAGATAATAAAATAGCCTTAGATATTATAGTGAATTCAACTGACCAGAAACAACTGAAAAAAGACTTAGAAAAATATATCACAGAAACTGTTAAAAATGGTTCAGAGGACGATATACCTGAAGGCATGAACAAAAAGCAGTTTATTAAACTACAAGTCAATCAATTGTCTGATCCTTGGCTAGTTAATTTTTTAAAATTCGATCCCGTTCCTACTTTAAAACTAGTCAAATGTCCCGTACTTGCTATTAATGGTGAAAAAGATTTACAAGTACCTGCTACCGTTAATTTAAATGGAATTAAATCTGCATTAAAAGAAAGTGGTAATACTGACCTTACCGCAATAGCCTTTAAAAACCTGAATCACTTATTTCAAGAATGTGAGACTGGCTCACCAGATGAATATGCCAAAATTGAACAAACTTTTGCTCCAGAAGCCTTATCAACAATATCATCTTGGATACTTGAACGAACCAAATGAGTCATTAATATTTAAACATTATCACCGGATAAAGATTATATAAAATCACAACTTTACTCATCAGTAAAGAAATGGGATTTTTTGTGATTTAGTTAAGGGATAATTCTGGCAAAAAAAAAGGGGATTTTCCTACTTGTATTCTTGATATTTATAATTTAATTTTGATTTATATCATATTTAGTAAAATCAGACTCAAAAAAATTAGTGAAAATTAATAGGTTAAGATGATAATTTTTCTAATTAGAATTGATCAAAATAATATAAGACTTCTGACGCCTAAATAAGATGAAACTTTACTAATTGGTTAGTATAAGTAGTTTAAATTCAAATTAAAAAGTCTACACTTGTAGGCTTTTTTTTAACTTTTTACTCCCACTCTTGGTTGACAAGATTAATCATTATCTCTTAGTAGTCGGAAGAGCAATTATTTGACAGTTTCGCCAATTCATTTAAAGTTCTATTATTAAGTTTCTTTTTTAGACTATGTTATTTTGAAACTAAAATTTGTAATTAATAGATTTTCAATTTTTGCCAGCTTATTAAATAAAGATCACATTACTATCACAAAAGCAAACTTTTTTTAAAGAGTTGTACGAAAAAAAACGACAAAGACTGCGATTAAAATCACTTTTAACCTCGCATTTTTTAACATATTTTGTTAAAATTTTTAATTTTTTTTAATTTTTTTCAATTTTAAGTTATTTTTTTCAATTTTTTCTATTCCATAAGGATATGACAATCAAACAATTACTAAAACATAAATAAGAAGTCATTTTATAATTTAATTATAAACTTTAAGTGAATTATCTTGCTGAAAATTTTTTATTAACAAAAACCCAAAAATTATGTACAAATTTAGAGAGATTGAAAGTGAAAATGAACTTGAGAACATCATGCATTTAAGGTATGAAAGGTATCTTAATAGTTCCAAAAAAGAGTTCATTAAACTTAATGAACAAAAAATTGACATTGACATTTATGATTTGCATTCCAAACACTTTGGATTGTTTTATAAAAATGATCCAGTTGGATCAATTAGATTAGTCTGTCATAAATCTGAAATCTATGATGAAAGGGCCTTTAATATCGGTCTCAGAAATGGAATTTTTACAGAAGAAAATCATAGTCACGAGAGTATTATTCAAAACGATTATCCTGATTTTCCATTTGTAAGCAATGCAGAAGTTCCTAACTCAGTTACGAATTTCTACAAAAATGTGTCAAGTCAAAAAAATGCCATTCTTGAAGGCAGCAGATTATTATTAACTGGGAAACACAAAGGCTTAAGATTAGCAACATTTGTAATTGAATGTGCCATTGTTTATTCAATTATCTGTACTGGTAAAAAACATGCTATCCTAAATTGTGATTCATCTCATGAACGTTTTTACAAACGTTACGGTTTTGAGACTATTAACAATACGGAAACTTATTACGTGAAGGGTAGAACTACCGCACCATCACAGGTATTGTCTTTATCTACAATTGGTCAACAGTATAAGGATCAATTTGAGCAGATGGCATCTGAATATAAATCGTCTAACAAAATTTTAAGAGCTATTTAATATGATGACTAAAATTATACCAACAGCTATTTTTATTGTAATATTTTATATTATACCGTTATTACCTCGAGTAGATTTGATGTTAACTTTTCAAATTGGCTTTATTATTTTAACCTGCACCACTTTGTTAATCACTCAACCTCCATTGAGTATTAATGAAAGCAAAGCAAACAAAACCCGAGATAAATCATCTATTTGGGTGATTATGGGAACAGTGGGATTAATTGAGTTATTAATGGTGATTGAATGGGCATATATCAGAAATGATTTCCATGAATTCACTTGGGATTATCTGACAATTATTGGTTCAGTTCTAATTATTGCTGGTTCCATCTTCAGAATTCTAAGTATTCTGACTCTTGGTAAACATTTTACAGCTACTGTAAGAACGCAAGACAAGCAAGAAATTGTTCAACATGGCGCCTATAAATATATTAGACATCCTAGTTATCTAGGTGCATATTTAGCTGTCATTGGCACAACCATTTTCATGCATACTTATATCAGCATTGCTTTTGCAATAGTAGCAATGTTTTTAGCTTATTGGTATAGAATTAAGGTTGAAGAGGTAGCCTTGGTAGAAGATTTTGGTAACGCTTATACTGAATACCAAAAGAAAACAAAACGGATGATTCCGTTAATTTATTAACATTATAAAACATACAGTTATGAATACTGCAACACAAAATTTAACAATTACGCAAAATCAACCTTTAACAACAAAATACACAAGAATTGTGCAAAAAGATTGGTTGAGAAAAATTGAATTAAAAGCATTAAACGAACAATTTAAAATGCACATGAATACAAATGCAATCATTCAAAAAGAGTATACTCAAGCTATTATAAAGACGAGTAAGGCTTTTAACATGAAAGGAATGCAATATATATTCCCTGGTGTAGTTGTACTTTTATCAGTCATTATATTAATGTAATTTGATTGATAAAAAAACGACATACCGTTTAAATGTTTGCATCAATAAAGAATGTGTTAAAACATTTTGTTGTTTGATGCTATGAATAAAATTAATTATACCCCACCCCGCAATATGCCATTTACTTAGCATTAACTCTAGTTAAAAGTAAGGTTGTTTGACCTTTCTTTCAATACGTCGCTGAACTTTTTAAATTGATGTACACTTGATAGTGTAGACTGTCTTTCGGTAGACTTCCAAGTTTGTACACCCAAAATTATTCAATAAAAAAGCGCAACCTCACAGTTGCACTATAATATATACTTGTTTTTATTGAGTTAAATTAGATATGCAATGCCCTGTCGTCAGTTGCGGCAAGTGCTGCTTCTTTAATCGCCTCTGTAAATGTTGGGTGTGGATGACAAATTCTTGACATATCTTCTGCTGAAGCCCTGTACTCCATTGCTGTTACTGCTTCCATAATCATATCTGCAGCTCTAGCGCCAATCATATGAACACCAAGTACCTCGTCCGTTTCAGCATCAGCTAAAACCTTAACAAAACCCATAATATCCATACTTGCTCTTGCTCTCCCTAAGGCTTTCATTGGAAAAGATCCAACCTTATAATTAATTCCTTCTGCCTTTAATTCTTCCTCAGTTTGTCCTACTGCAGCAACCTCTGGCCAAGTATATACAACACCCGGAATTAAGTTATAATTAATATGTGGTTTTTGTCCAGCTAATAATTCCGCAACATAAACACCCTCCTCTTCTGCTTTATGTGCAAGCATGGCGCCTTTAACCACATCACCAATCGCATAAATATTTGACACATTGGTTTGTAAATGATCATTAGTCTCAACCATTCCTCTGTCACTAACTTTAACACCTACATTTTCCAATCCTAGTCCACTAGTAAAAGGCTTTCGACCAACTGCAACTAGGCAATAATCTGCTTCAAACTCAACAGCTGCACCCTTTTTATCTATTGCCTTCACCTTAACACCTTTCCCTGTGTTTTCCACATTTTGAACTTGTGTTTTTAAATGAAACTTGAATCCTTCTTTTTTCAAAACTTTGGTTAGTTCTTTTCCTAAAGCACGATCCATTGTTGGAATAATTGAATCAGCAAATTCTAATACTTCAACTTTTGTTCCCAACCTAGCATAAACAGAACCTAACTCTAATCCAATTACACCACCACCAATAACAAGCATTTTTCCTGGAATCTCATTTAGCTCTAACGCCTCCGTAGAGGTAATAATTCTATCTTTATCTGGCTCCATTCCTGGGAAATAATTTGGTTTTGAACCAGTTGCTATGACAGCATATGTAGTCTCTAAAGCAGATTCCTTGCCATCTTTATCTGTCACCTTGATATGTGTTGCATCAATAAAAGACCCAATACCATGGTGGACATCAATTTTATTCTTATCCATTAAATAATCGATACCAGCAGTAGTTTGAGTGACAACTGATTGCTTGCGATCAATCATGGTTTTTAAATCTGCTTTAAGATTTTCAACTGAAATACCATGTTTCGAAAAATTATGGGCAGCATTAAAATAATGTTCTGAGGAATCTAGCAGCGCTTTTGATGGAATACAACCAACATTTAAGCAAGTTCCTCCTAAGGTATCATACTTCTCGACTAAAGCCGTTTTCATTCCCAATTGAGCACAACGTATGGCACCAACATAACCGCCTGGTCCGGAACCAATAATTACTACATCATATTTCATACTAGTCTGTTTTAAATCTGAGTTTAATTTGCCAATTCGGCAATTTTTGTTTCTAATATTTTGATTTTATTCGAGGCGTCACGTTCCTTATTACGCTCATTTTCAACAACTTTTTCAGGAGCACCACTTACAAAGCGCTCGTTACTTAATTTCTTTCGTACCGAAGTTAAAAAACCTTTTGTATAATCTAGTTCTGATTTCAATTTTTCAATTTCACCTTCAACATCCATTTCATCTCCAAAAGGCATAAAATATTCATTGTTTTTTGTAATAAATGAAAAGGCGTTGCTGACTTTATCATTTACATACTCTAACTTCGACAAATTACCCATTTTAGCAATAATGCTATCATGGCTTTTATTAATAGTTTCGTTTTCTTTAATAAACATTTCTATCTCAACCTTATGAGCAATACTATTTTCTTTTCTAATGTTACGGATATTTGAAATGATTTCAGCACTAATGTCAAATTGATTCAATACATTTTGATCGTACGCTTCAACTGATGGCCACTCTGAGACAACTATATCATTCCCTTTTTCTCTTTCTTCTAAAAAATGCCATATTTCCTCAGAAATAAAGGGTGTAAAAGGATGCATGATTTTTAATATCTTTTCAAAAAAACTGATAGTTGCATTTAACGTTTGTTGATCGATTGGTTGCTGATAACCAGGCTTAATAATCTCCAAATACCAAGAGCAAAAATCATCCCATACTAATTTATAAGTTGACATTAAAGCATCTGATATTCTAAATTTGTCAAAATGATTATTAATTACTGCAAGTACACTATTGAACTTATTATCAAACCATTCAATAGCTTTTAAACTGGACTCTGGTTGATCAATATCCTGAACTGTCCAACTTTTTACTAATCTGAATGCATTCCATACTTTATTGGAAAAATTTCTTCCCTGCTCACATTGTGAGGTATCAAAAGGTAAATCATTACCAGCTGGAGATGAGATTAAAATTCCAACTCTAACGCCATCCGCGCCAAACTCTTCGATCAAATGTAGTGGATCAGGTGAATTCCCTAGTGATTTAGACATTTTTCGACCTAATTTGTCCCGTACAATACCCGTGTAATATACATTCTTAAATGGTGCTTCTCCCAGGTATTCATAGCCAGCCATTATCATTCTAGCTACCCAGAAAAACATAATTTCAGGTGCTGTTACTAAATCATTGGTCGGATAATAATATTTTATTTCTTCATTCTCAGGGTCAGTTAATCCATTAAAAGATGAAATTGGCCAGAGCCAAGAAGAAAACCATGTATCTAATACGTCTTCATCTTGTTTTAAATCAACAGCAGAAAGCGTCCTTCCAGCAACTTTATTCGCTTTAGTCAACGCTTCAGCTTCTGTTTTTGCGATAACGAAATCGTTTTCCCCTTTGCCAAAATACCATGCAGGAATTCTATGTCCCCACCATAATTGACGCGATATACACCAATCATTGATATTTTCCATCCAATGGCGGTACGTATTTTTTAAATTATCAGGATGAAATTTGATTGTTCCATTCATGACGTTTTCTAAGGCAGGTTCCGACAACTTCTTCATATCCACAAACCACTGCAAAGATAATTTTGGTTCAATTGGCACATCCGTTCTTTCAGAATAACCAACTTTATTAATATGATCCTCAACATCAACTAAATACCCTAACTCTTCAAGTTCTTTAGCAATAGCCTTACGTACCTCAAACCTGTCTTGTCCTTCATAATGTAAACCATGTTTATTTAGTAAGCCTGAATCCGTAAAAATATCAATGGTTTCAAGATTGTGACGTTTACCTAACTCATAATCATTTTCATCATGAGCAGGAGTCACTTTTAAACAACCAGTTCCAAATTCCATATCAACGTAATCATCAAAAATGATTGGAATAACTCGGTCAGCAATTGGTACAATGGCATTTTTTCCTTGTAAATTGGCATATCTAGCATCATTTGGATTCACACAGATAGCGGTATCTCCTAAAATAGTTTCTGGCCTTGTGGTTGCAATAGTTAGCCACTCATCTGATGACCCCTCAATTTTATATCGTACATGAAACAATTTAGAGTTGACTTCTTTATGAATCACCTCTTCATTAGATAGAGCTGTTTGAGCTGCAGGATCCCAATTAATCATTCTAACTCCTCTATAAATTTTTCCTTTATCAAATAAATCAATAAAGGTATTTATTACGCTCTCAGAATATTCAGGATTCATAGTGAACTCGGTTCTATCCCAGTCGCAAGATGCTCCTAATTTTTTTAATTGCTCCAAAATTATACCACCATATTTATCCTTCCAATCCATGGCGTGTGCCAAAAACTCATCACGTGATAAATCAGATTTTTTAATCCCTTCTTTTCTCAATTTTTGGACAACTTTGGCCTCAGTTGCAATGGATGCATGATCGGTACCGGGAACCCAGCAAGCATTCTTACCTTGCATTCTTGCTCGTCGAATCAAAACATCCTGAATGGTATTATTCAACATGTGTCCCATATGCAAAACACCTGTGACATTGGGTGGCGGAATCATAATTGTATATGGTTCACGATCATCTGGTTTAGAGGCAAAATAGTTTTGCGCTAGCCAGTGTGAATACCATTTGTCTTCAGCTCGTCCAGGATGATATGCTTTAGGAATTTCCATGCTTTGATTATCGAATAATAAAATTGAGCCTCAAATTTAATCAAATCCTTTGATTAAATAATTAAGAATTCAGAATTTAAAAAATTCAATTTTAATAGATTCTTCAAATATGATAAAAGTTAGTATATACTCCGCCAAAAACTTAATTTTTCATCCCTACACTAAAATTTGTCCTGATTCCTCAACTACCTGAAGAATCAAGACTTTTAAACCTTTCTTTTAATATAATTTTAATGTAATAAGTTTATTTTATTAATCTTCTAATACACACAAATTATGAAAAAATTAAGACTCCTATTGGCTGTACTTGCTTTAGGTACGTACACAAGCCAGGTTATGGGGCAAGACGTTGAATTTGATTTTTCTTGGGTTAGCGCTACACCGACCACCTCAAGCACACTGCCCTTTAACGTTTGTGGGACATCAAATACACTCACCATAACAACAGATGTAGAACATGTTGTTGAGGGAGTTGATGCAAACATGATTCTATTCCCTGGTGTTTTCAGCTTTGACGATTCATTTCCTATTTCTATAGATTTTGGACAACCCGTCTGCAATCTAAGTATATCAATTCTTGGCCTGGATTATTTTGGAGGTGGTCCTCCAAGAGAATACATTACCTTCGACCCTGTATTCCCAGTAGGCATAAGTTCTTCAGGACTAGGCCCTATGATTATTTATACACCAGGGCTTGTTGAACCTGAACCAGCAGTCTCAAGTTCGAAAGGTTGGATACATTGGGATGGTTTGACCTCTGGTGTTTCTATGACATTTAACAGAGATGGTTTCGGAGGCCTTTTGTTTGACTCTATTAGTTTCGACTGTTCTTGCCCACCAACCAATTTAGAATGCTGCGAAGGTAACGATTGGCAGATGCTTTCGTGGGACGACGTTGATGCTGCAGTAGAGTATCATATTGAATTCGGGTTCAATGACTATGTCAATGGGTGTTGCGATTCAACGGGTGTATTTCCGACTGGGTGGATGGAAATAGTAACAGATAACTATTTTGTAGTTCCCGAAACTTTTGCCGATTGTTTTTCATGGCGTGTCCGATACGAAACTGCTGATGGGTCATTATCGGAGTGGAGTGAATGGTCATGTGATTGCTTTGACGACGGAACGCCTACAGAATGCGTTGCTCCTATTAATTTAGACTGTGAGATTGACCCATTCAGTGGCGAAAAAACGTTAAGTTGGGATGCTGTGGTTGGTGCACTGGGCTATGAAGTTAGTATCACTTATAATGATCCATCTTGCTGTTCTGTACCAGGAACTGTAACTACAACCACTGTTTCAACTACTTCAACTTATATTAGTGGAATTGGACCTAATGAATGTTTTTCATGGAAAGTACGGACAATTTGTTCTGATGATCCTACATATTCTGATTGGAGTGAGTCTAAATGCTCAAATGATTGTGCATTCCCAGAAACTAGTCCAGTAAGGGATCCGGTAGATAAACTTGACGAGGAAATAAAGTTACCTGCAAGTCCGCCAAGCCTAGATGTGGATATAATTCCAAATCCTGCTAAAGACTTTGTAACAATCAAGTTGTCAAATTTAGACTCTAAATTGACTTATAGAAACTTACAAATGACAATTACTGATGCTAATGGAAGAATAGTTTACCGCGCTGATTTATCAACCAGTCAACCACATTTGATTGATCTTAAAGACTTCGCACCTGGAATGTATCTCTATACCATTAGGAACAATGATGCCATTTTAAATTCCAACAAACTCATAGTCGAATAGAATAACATCAAACCATTTCAAAAACGAGGGATTTTATAATTCCTCGTTTTTTTGTAATAAGAAATATATTCTCGACTACAGCTCATCAAATCGGAAGCTTTTTTTGTAATTTAACACACAAGTTTTAAAAACCAAAAATACACCAATGTCAATAAAACTATTATTCTGTCTGCAGCTAATGTCTTATTTTAGTCTCGCTCAGGATTCTGGATCAGATTCAAAAGCACTTTATTTAGAAAACAGTACAACGAAGTCTCAAATTGTTCTATTTGAAGGAGATGTTATTAAAATAAGAGCGAATAGATCCTTTAAAACATTAAAAGGAGAACTTCAAATTCTGAATGACAGCATTGTAAAAATCAATAAAACCAAGGTTCAACTCTCAGACATCACTTCTGTTAAAGCACCACATAATTATGATAAAGGCATTAACCAAACCCTAATTGGCACTGGGTCAATTTTTGTTGTTTTAGGTGCTTATGGGATATATTTTGTAAGTCAAAAGAAAGAAGAATACACTACCGCTGCTTTTCTAACTGGAACAATCTTATCCTCAACATTAACGGCACTAGGCATTACAATAGCGTCTGTCGGTATCATCCGCGGTCGTCCAAAAACATATGAAACGACACAATGGTTATTATCTGTGAGAACAATTAATACTGAACCTACGGATTTATAATGTCCTCCCTTTTCTATAATAGGCAGCAATTGACAAGGTTAAAAACGCCAGCAGGGTAATTGGGACCCAAATTGGAATCGGTAATGGATCTCCAGTAGCATATGAATGTAATCCGGTTAAATAGAAGTTTACCCCGTAGAATGTCATTATAATTGAACCGTACCCCCACATAGCACCTAAATTGAAAACATAGTCAGACTTCAACTTTGGGATAAATCTAAAATGCAGAATAATAGTGTAGGTCAAAACAGAGGCCAAGGCCCATGTTTCTTTGGAATCCCATCCCCAATAACGTCCCCAAGATTCGTTTGCCCAAACTCCACCTAAAAACGTTCCTATTGCTAACATGAAAATACCAATAGTCATAGACATTTCACTTACCAAACGAAGCTCCTTTGCAGTTAATAGCATTCTTTTTTTGCTTTCTTTTGTTTTAAATATATCGATCATTAAGCTAACGATAGCAAGTATTGCAGGTAATCCTAAAAAGCCATAACTTCCAGTAATAATGGCTACATGAATCATCAACCAGTATGATTTTAAGACTGGCACCAGCTGAGTAATTTCAGGGTCCATATTGTTTAAGTGAGCAACAAACAACATCAACCATGCTAATATTCCTGCAGCCCCAATAATTATTTTTGAATTTCTTACAAATATCAACCCGGCAACAATAGTTATAAATGAAATAAATACAATTGCTTCGTAGCCATTACTCCAGGGTGCATGACCAGATAAATACCATCTTAAGCCCAATCCAAAGACATGAAGCCCTGCCATACCAACAAATAAAACAACTCCAATTTTATTGATCTTATTGACCTTAAAATTCGGTTTAAATAAATTGATAAACTGAAAAATTAACAAGGTTAAACCAACAATTAAATAACTATAATTTAGCCATTTAAAAATATTTGCTTTATTATAAAAAATCTCCCATTCAATTTCAGTAGTGCTTAAAAGAAGAGATTTGTTTCCTGCTCCTTTTTGGTAAGTTTGAATCAATGTTAGTACACTATCCGCTCCCGCCCATTCACCTGTTTCTTGTGAATTTTGAACTTCAAAGATATAGAGTTGCGTAATCCCATTCACAAAGATACTATCATTACCATGAAGTTTATCAAGATTGTCTGCAGGCGCATACCAAGTATCTGTAGGATCATCTTTCATAGGATAAATTCTTAAATAATACCCCATCACAACACCTCTTAGTATACTGAATCGTTCATCTGTCTTAATGACATCTTTTTCATAAACGTTTCTTGAACGAGGCGATTTTCGTAAAGCTGCCTTTGCTAAAGTAGATAGCTTATATTCTCCATTATCATCATAAAACTCCTTCATTGAGGCCCTTTTACCTTCAACACCCAATAGACGTCTAGTAGAGTCACCTGAGACATAAACAATTGGTTCTTCGAACCAGTGTCCAAAATCAGTATGCAAACCAATAAACACTTGCAGAGCTGTTAACCCATTATAGGTTTGTTGTCGACTAACTTTTCTTAAGATTTTATCAGCCAAAGTATGTACAGGGGCAAATCGACCTTGAAAATCCTGAATGATTAATCTTCCAAATGATTCAGCATGTACAACGTCGACCGGATCATATTTTTGTTCTTCTGACTGCTGAGCGTATCCACCGAATGATAAGCCAAGAAATAATGGTAGTATCACCATCAAAGCTTCCCTTTTTTTCCGCAATGCTTCAGCCTTGCCAAATAACATTTTAAAACGACTGCCGCTTGCAAAAATTGATATTAACATTCCAAGAGCCATCAAAGCATATCCGAAATAAGTAAGGTTAGTTCCTAATTTATCATGATTAACCGACAAAACTGTTCCCTTTTCATCTGGATCAAACGAAGATTGGAAAAACCTATAACCTCCATAATCTAATACATTATTCATAAAAATTCTATGATCGAACTCAACCTTATTTGCTGTGTCTATCAACCTTACTTCACTAGCATAAGATGATGGATTATCCGTCCCAGGATATCGTGCTTGTTCAAAATCATGCAATTGAACAATAAATGGTATTTCAATTAGTTTAGCACCAAAGCTAAAGTGATAATTTAATCCATTAAGATTAGTCGCGAACCTTGGAGATGCTCCCATTTGACTGGAAATATCAATGATTTCTTCAAAGTTTCCATCCTTAATTTTTACTTGCAAAACATCTACTCCTTCTTTATGGTTAATTTCACTAATTTTTTCTAGTTCAACATTTTTTAATTTTTGCTTATAAACAAATTGTACACCATCAATAATATATAATCGCATTGGTAAAAATGGTACTAATGAATCTCTTGGTATCACTCCACTCGATTGATCCCTCATCTGAAGGTATTGAATATCGAAAGGTGACTGCACAAATTCTCCACTATCGGTCATTACAATGTTGACAGCTGCATCAGTTTGCTCATTAACAGCAATCAAAATACCTTTCTCGTCTAAAACCTTTCCATGACCTAAATAATTATTTTGTCTACCCTCATCTCCTACCGTAACTATATGCAAAAAAGTATCCCCATTTTCGACTTGTTTAATGGTATCTGACTCAAAATAACCGGGCATGAAATTATAATATTCAATTTCAATATGATGAACAATATTATTAGTGTCAGGAAAATCAAAATCATCCTCCAAACTTAGCTGGTTACTTGTTAACCAACCTAATCCAATATTTGACAACGCACCATGAAAATCAGCTTTAGCTTCACTCAATGGTCCAGAAATAGAAAAAGGAATATTGTCTACATACTGATTAACTTTATCCTCAACTTTAAATTGCAAGTAGCTTTGCGTAGTTAATAGTGTATTTGATGTGCTACCTTCACGAATTTTCATTATGCCTTCATAACTGTAATAACGGGTAACGTATGAACCTATTAAGATGACCAAGAAAGATATATGAAAAAGTAACGATCCTATTTTTTTTATTTGCAGCAAGTGGTATTTAAAAATATTATTGATCAAATTTATAGATAACAAAAACAAGACCCATTCAAACCATTTTGCACCGTAAACAAAATACCTAGAAACCATTATATCATTGTAACCATATGGGCTTTCAAGAAACGTAGCTGTAGCAATAGAAGCAAGAAAAACAAAGACTAAAATTGCCATAAATGGCATTGACAATAAAAACTTAATGAATCGGGTCATGATACGATTTTTTACCCTGCAAATTTAGACCTTATTTATTTAAATCAATGGTTATATTTTCCGATTTTTTTTTGTCAATGTGAAATTATCATAAAACTGTGCTATTAATATTGTTTATTTAGATTTGAAATTTTATATTTGCAGGCTTTGAAAAACACATTACTCTATAATAAATATTAAAAATGAGAAATAAAGGATTCTTTTGGACAATAACCATTGCATTAGTTGTTGCTACCATTTATCAATTATCATTCACTACGGCTACTAAAAGAGTAGAAAATGAGGCAGTTTCAATTGCAGATTATAAGATTGATTCCATGTTAACGGCTAATGACTCCATGTATTATGGATTAGGTGACACATTGAACCTAAACATAAAAAAAGACTCGTCTAGAGTCTCTAAACAGTTCCAAGAGGAGTTTATAGCATCTATGAACAATGAAGAGATTCACTTCATGGACTACACTTATAAAGAATGTAAAACTAAAGAGTTAAACCTTGGTCTTGATTTAAGAGGTGGAATGAGCTTAACACTTGAAATTTCTGTTCCGGAATTAGTTAAAAATTTAGCTGGTGGTACAGAGAAGAACGAATTCAAAAATGCTCATGATTCTGCTATAGAATTGACTAACTCTGGAAATGGGAAGGACTTCATCACCAATTTTCAAGAGGCATTTGAAAAAAACTCACCTAATGGTAAATTAGCTAAATTATTCCACAGATACAATACTGATGACATTAGCTCAAATGCGACGAATGATGAAGTAGCTGATTTCTTAAAGTTAAAAGCAAACAACGCTTTAAATGGTGTTGAAACTATTATTGTAAAAAGAATTAACCTCATGGGTATTTCCCAGCCTACAGTTCAAAAGCAAGTTGGCGCCAATAGAATTTTCGTTGAATTACCAGGAGCGACTAATAAAGAATACATTAGAAAACGAATGCAAGCAACTGCTAACTTACAGTTCTTCGAAGTTTATGACGTTGCTCAAGATGAAATCATGAACATGTTTATCGGGGCGCAGGACAAATTAAGTAAAGAGCTTTATGGTGATATTTTAGGGGCACTTAATCTTGCAGATGATACCACAAGCACAGAATTAAATTTAGATACCGAGCAAGACAGTTCTGATACCGCAACTGATCCTGATGCAACTGATTTATCGCTAGACTTTGATGATGACGATACTACTAATGCTGATTTAACTGAAGATATAGCTAATCAAAGAGATTCTTTAACTGATGATGAAGTCAGAAAATTAAGACCAATTTCTTCTATTATGCAGATGAATATTCAGCAAGGAGAAGATGGTAACCTAACAACCGGTGGTGGTCCATTGCTTGGTTATGCAGCAGTAAAAGATACTGCCCTCATTAATTCTTACCTTAAGAATCCTGTATTTAGAAATGAATTTCCAAGTGACTTAAGTTTCATGTGGGCTGCTAAGGAAAGTATTGGAACTACAGGTTTACCAACTGGTACGGTAAATTTATTTTGTATTAAAACACCAGCTGAGGCACCAGTGGGCGGAAAGGACATTTCTTATTCGGATTATGGAAATACTTTTGGTAAAGTTGAAGTTACAATGAACATGACCCCTTCAGGATCTGCTAAATGGGAACGCTTAACTACCGATAACGTTGGTCGTCAAGTTGCCATCACAATGGACAATTATGTTTACTCTGCTCCAGTCGTTGAAGAAAAAATGTCAAATGGTAGAGCAAGTATTTCAGGTAGCTTTAGTATTCCAGAAGCCATGGATTTATCAAGTTTATTAAATGCAGGTTCTTTACCTGCTCCGGCAAAAATTGTTAATGAAACTTCCGTTGGACCAACATTGGGTGCTGAAAATATTGAAAAAGGGCTTTACTCATTTTTGATCGCCATTATTATCGTATTGCTTTATATGGTTTTCTATTATGGAAAAGCTGGTATTATTGCTGATATCGCCATGGTATTCAACTTATTCCTTTTATTAGGTATGCTGGTTTCGTTTAAAGCTATCTTAACACTTCCTGGTATTGCAGGTATTGTTTTAACGATTGGTATGTCGGTTGATGCTAACGTACTAATCTTTGAAAGAATTCGTGAAGAAATGCGATTTGGAAAAGGATTAAAAACTGCTATCAGTGAAGGATTCCAAAAAGCAATGGCAGCCATTTTGGATGCAAACATCACCACTTTATTGACAGCAATAGTTTTGGCTGTGTTTGGTTCTGGTCCAATTAAAGGATTTGCCACTACTTTAATCATGGGTATTTTCACCTCTTTCTTTGCAGCTGTTGTTATTTCAAGGTTGATTTTCACATTTGCAATGGCGAAAAACATGACCTTTAATTTTACCACTTCGTTTACCAAGAATTGGTTCCTAAATACAAAATTTGCTTTTGTCTCAAATAGAAAGAAATTTTATATCATATCAAGTGTAGTTATCATAACAGGATTAGGTTTCTTATTCACAAAAGGCCTTGATCTTGGCGTTGATTTTTCAGGAGGACGAAACTATAAAGTAGAATTTGTTGATTATAAAGTAGACAATGATGCACTTAAAACTAGTTTAGCAAAAGAATTTGGTTCTCAACCTAATATTAAATCTATCGATAATGATTATTCAGTTTCAATTACCACTAAATTTTTAATTGATGACAAGTCTGAAACTTCTAGTGATCAAGTTAGAGCAGCTTTAGATGCTGGACTAGTCCATATGAATGTTGGTGAGTATGAAGTCAAAGAATCAAAAATGATTGACTCAATTATTTCAAATGAACTAAAAACAAGTTCATCTTATGCAATAATATTCGCATTAATTATCATCTTCTTATACATTGTTTTGCGATTTAGAAAATGGCAATACGGTTTAGGAGCCCTAGTAGCTATGGCGCATGATGTTTTAGTGGTGTTAGGTTTATTCTCAATCTTCTGGGGAGTCTTAGGATTCTCAATGGAAATCGATCAAGCCTTTATTGCAGCCATACTTACTGTTGTTGGTTACTCTATTAATGATACGGTGGTAGTATTTGATAGAATTAGAGAGTACTTATCTAATTCACGAAGTAAAGATCAAAAAGAGATCATCAACAACGCCTTAAACTCAACAATGAGTAGAACAATTAATACTTCTGTATCTACATTCTTAGTATTATTAGTTATCTTCTTATTTGGCGGGGAATCTATTCAAGGCTTTACATTTGCATTAATGATTGGCGTAGTGGTTGGAACCTACTCATCATTGTTTATTGCAACACCAACTGTAATCGATTTGCAGAAGAAAGATGACCAAAAATAATTAGACAATTACTATATTAATTTAAAAGCCTTCCTTAACTTTGGAGGGCTTTTTACTTTATAGGCTATGCAGTTATTATTTCTAAATGATTTTGGTACGAGTGAACTCTTTTTTATCATGTTCGCTGTCTTGGTATTATTTGGTGCAAAAAGTATTCCTTCAATTGCAAAAACTTTAGGTCGTGGAATGCGCGAGGTAAAACAAGCTTCGGACGAAATTAAAAGAGACATCAGTCGCTCTGCTGCCGAAATGAGACGTGAAATGAATGTTGATAAGCATCTAGATACATTTAAAAATCCCATAAAAGAGCTACAAAATGATATTCTTAAAGAAAATCCGAAACCTTTAAAACCTAAAATTGAGGAGGAAACGAAACCTTCACCACCTAAAATTGAGGAAAAAACCAACGAAAAGACAAACGACGAATGACTTACTTCTGGTTAATTTTGGGACTAGCAACTTTGATTGTTGGAGGAGAGTTTTTGGTCAAGGGTGCAGTTGGCATAGCTAAAAAATTTCATATTTCTACACTAGTTATTGGGATGACAATCATTTCGTTTGGAACATCAGCACCAGAATTGATTGTTAGCATAAAAGCCGCATTATCAGGAAATCCAGAAATTGCCATTGGAAATGTTATAGGCTCAAATATTGCTAATATTGCTTTAGTTTTAGGAATCACTGTTTTGATTTTTCCAATTGTTGTTGACCGAAACTCAAAAATTATAGATTGGCCAATGATGATGCTGTCTTCTATCCTATTCTATCTTTTTGCCTTAGATAATATTATCGAATTTTGGGAAGGCGCAGTTTTATTTATCATTTTATTATCCTTCACTAGTTATTTAATCCTTAATTCTAGAAAAAAGACAAAGAAAGCCATTGCAGAAGAGGAAAAAGAAATTGAAGTGCGTGCAAAAAAAGTTAACATTGGTTTATCAATCCTTTTTACTTGCCTAGGTCTAGTTGGATTGTTTTTTGGGGCTGGCTGGTTATTAGAAGGTGCAGTGCAAATTGCTACTGATTGGGGTATGAGTAAATCCGTTATTGGCATTACAATAGTGGCTTTTGGTACGTCGGTGCCAGAATTAGTCACTTCTGGTGTGGCTGCATTCAGAAAAGAAACAGACATCTCGATCGGGAATTTAATTGGTTCAAATATTTTCAATGTAATGGCAGTAATTGGAATCACTGCATTAGTTAAACCTATTGGTGTAGAAGATGAAGTAATAGATAGCGATATGATTTGGATGTTATGTATTGCAGCTCTTTTACTTCCATTAATGTTAATTGGCAAAAAACTGAGTCGGTTTAAGGGATTCATTTTATTTGCAACTTACGTCATCTACATCACTATTCTTTTGATCAATAGTAACTCTTAGTATCAGATCTATTCTAGATTATACATTATCCTTATCTTTGAGAAAAACAACTTATTATGAAATTTGGAAAAGTAGAGGACCCTTCAACTATTGATTTTACATTGCCAGAAGATCATCATCACACTAAAACTATTCTAAACAAATACGGCGATAAATCTGAAACTAAATTTCATATTGGTTGTGCCAAATGGAACAAAACAGATCTTAAGAATTTTTATCCAAGAGGAACTAAAAATGAATTAGAATATTATTCCGGAGAATTTAATAGTATTGAGCTTAACGCAACCTATTATAGAATATTTCCACCAGAGCAATTCGCAAAGTGGAAAGAAAAAACACCTGAACACTTTAGATTTTTTCCAAAAGTCACACAAAATATTAGCCAATTCAAACGACTCCTTGACGCGGAAGAGTTGGTAGATACTTATGCAAACTCAGTTAGGTACCTTGATCAAAAACTTGGAGGCGTTTTTTTACAAATGATGGCCAACTTCAGTCCGAAAGATTTTGATAGGGTTGTTAATTTTATTGAGTATTGGCCTAAAGACATCCCTTTAGCAGTAGAATTCAGACATACGGATTGGTATAATAATGCTGAAATAGCTAATGAATTATACCTTTTATTTGAAAATCATGGCATTAGTAACGTCATTACAGATACGGCAGGTAGACGAGATTTATTACATATGCGATTAACCACACCATCCGTATTTATTAGATACGTTGGTGCCAACCACGACTCAGACTATTTACGATTAGATGAATGGATTGAAAGAATAAAAATATGGGTTAATGAAGGGATTAAGGAAGTCAATTTCTTTATTCATCAAAATTTAGAAGAAGCTTCTCCTCTACTTTCGACTTACTTTGTCAAACAACTGAATGCAGCCTTAGGTCTATCACATCATATTCCCGCAAACCTTTTAAATCTTAAAACAACTCAGCCAAACACTGGCTTATTTAAATAAATTAATGGATTAAGGAGATAGGTGTTTGAATGAATTTAGAAAGTTAATCCTCTTATTTCTTGAGACTGGAACCTTATAATCATTGTTTAAAATTAAGTAACCTTCATTTAAATATTTACAAATATGATCCATATTGATTAAATGAGATTTATGAACCAATTGAAATCCATATTTTTGAAGCAATTTTGTAAAATGCCCTATGCTTCTAGAACTTAATAACATCTTTCCAGTTGCTGAGAAAATTTGAGTATAACCGTCTACACCTTGGCAATGAATAATTTCATCAATCTTAATGAACTCTATTCCATCTTGTGTGGGCACAGCAATTCGGTTCGATTTTCTTTTCGTCAAATCATTTAACTCATGTTGCCCCAAAACACGATCAATTTTCTTTTCCTTGATGCGCTGAAATATTTCATTAACCGACAATTGTAAGTCCCTATTATTGATAGGTTTTAATAATTTTTCAATAGTACCCGTTTCAAATTCTTCAATATAATGGTGATCAAATGTTGTGACGTAAATAATCTCAAAAGGCTGGTTCTCTATGCTAGATAAAATATTAAATTGTGTCATATTTTTTAAAGCCACATCTAAAAAAATCAATTCTGGCTTCAAAACTTCAATCAATTCAAGACTAATTTTAGGATAGTGAGTTTCACCTATAATATCAATAATAGGGCAAAATTGTTCAATTTTATGACGTAGATTGACTAATGATTTGTATTCGTTGTCGATAAGCAGGGTTCTTACTTTCATAATTGTAATTTTATTGAAACTTGATTCAGTAGGGTCCAATTACTATCACCTTAAAACCAATTCTCTTTGAGGTCCTGCTTTTGAATTTATTTAAACTCATTTGATACTCGTAAGTAAAATAGTAACTATGACCATTTCATTTTATCAAAAGAATAAGTAAAAATAAAAAATATTTTACAAAGAGGATTATTGGTTCTAATTTCTGTAATACACTGAAAATTACTATTTTTTTGATATAAAGAGACAAAAAAGTGACGTATTCTTGACGTACGTCATATCTACATATTATTTTGACTACTAAATGCTTAACACTTAAACTATTGATTGCTATAACATTACATTACATCTGTAGCTTTTTTTAGTCTCCAATGAATTATGAAAATAATTCTACTAATTTTTATTGAAATAATGCAATGCAAGGGCATACCCATCTAATCCAAACCCAAATATTGCACCAGTACAAACGGGTGTTATTAAAGAAGTATGTCGAAAAGATTCTCGATTCGTTATATTAGAAATATGAACCTCAATGACAGGTATATTCGTTGCTTTAATAGCATCTCTAATGGCAACCGAACTATGTGTATATCCTCCTGCATTTAAAACAATGCCAGAGTATTTTTGATTTAAGTTTTGAATCTCCGTGATCAACTCACCTTCAATATTTGATTGAACATAAACAAGGTTGAGTTCAGAAAATTTTGATTGTAGATCCACATAAAATTCTTCAAAACTTTTTGAACCGTAGATATCAGTTTCACGATTTCCGAGTAAATTTAAATTTGGACCATTTAGGATTAAAATTTGTGACATCATCTTGGGGTAAATATAGAAAGGATTATCAAAACTACTTAAAAATTGAAAAAAGTTTGTCTAAAAATAGTGTGGAGGCCTACTTGCGTGATTTTGATAAACTCTCAGACTTTTTTTCCACAATGATTATTTTAGAACCCGAAAAGATTAAGTTGAAGGAATTACAATTATTGGTCAAATGGATTGCTGAAATGGGTATTTCACCCCGATCACAAGCTAGGATTATCTCAGGCATCCGCAGTTTTTTTAACTATCTAATACTAGAAGACATTATTCCAGATGATCCTACGGACTTATTAGAACTCCCAAGGCTAGGTCGTAAATTACCTGAAGTATTATCAATTGAAGAAATTGATTCTCTTAAATCTGCTATTGACCTCTCAAAACCTGAAGGTCATAGAAATAAAGCAATTATAGAAACACTATACAGCTGTGGCTTAAGGGTCAGTGAATTAATTAACCTTCAAATTACCAATATTTATTTTGAAGAAGGATTTATGCGTGTTTTAGGAAAAGGCAATAAAGAACGTCTTGTTCCAGTAAATCCGCAGGTAGAAAAGGACATCAAATGGTATATTGAGCACAGCCGAATCCATTTAAATATTAAAACTAGGCATGAAGATTATGTCTTTTTAAACCGAAGAGGCGCTCAATTAACGCGAGTCATGATATTTACCATTATTCGGCAACTAGCTGAAAAAATAAGGTTAAATAAAACCATAAGTCCGCACACGTTTCGCCATTCTTTCGCAACTCATTTAGTTGAAGGAGGCGCTAATTTGAGGGCAGTTCAAGAAATGCTGGGACACGAATCCATCTCTACTACCGAAATCTACACCCATTTGAGCAATGATTATTTAAGAGAAGCTATTTTGTCCTTTCATCCCAGAAACAATTAATCAGGCTACTTATTTATTGTACTTGTTATTTTCTCCCTTGGGAAGAGAAAATTAAGGAACACAACTTGTTTTCAATAAATGAAAATAAACTACTGTTTTTAAGCAAGTTAGTTCGTGTAAGAAATCAATCTCAAATGCATTTACGATCATTTTTTTAGGAATTAACAGTTAAATTGTCTAGTTTTAATAACCCATTAAACTAATTCATGACCTATTCCAAGGATATAAAACAGGGCTTAATGCTTATTATTTTCGCAACCATGGCATCTAATGTTTATGGTGCCAATTGTGAAAGTGTTTCTACTCCCTTTGGAACATGGAATAATAATGCTACATGGAGTTGCGGTACAGAACCTTCTGGTTTAAATTGTTTAGATACTATTTTCATTGATGAACATGTTTATATTACAGCTCACGTGACATTAACAAGTTGTGCTGCTTTTGTAATGGTTATAAATGATACATTGAGGTTTCAATCTGGAAAAAAAATGTATTTACCAGCGGGGTCTGAAGTTATTCTTAGCGCTACAGGAACATTGTATCCAGAAGGTGGTGGTGGCAGCTCAAATATCATTCAAATTGGTGCAGATGTAGTTTGGACCACTGCAGCAGGGACATACACCGGTCCCTTGGTACTAGATATAGAATTAACTGATTTTTATGGATATAGTCTAACAAGAGGTATTGAACTTAAATGGATTACGGCTTCGGAAACCGACAATGATTATTTTACACTTGAACGCAGCATGGACGGCATAAAATTCAAACCTATTGAATTAATTGACGGCGCTGGAACAAGTCTTGAAACCAATTATTATACCTTCCTTGATAACTCCCCTAGAATTGGCATTAATTATTACCGATTGAAGCAAACTGACTTTAATGGATTGTTTACCTATAGTAATACAATAGCCATTTCTTATTATACAGGAGGTGAGAAAAATAATCTTTGGCCAAATCCGACGACCGATTTCTTTACAATAAGCTGCCAGTTTAATGGGGACATTTCTATTTTTGATTCAAGTTTAAGGCAAATTTGTTCTATTGAACATTATTCTCAAGGTGATAAAATATCAATTTCAGACCTACCGTCAGGTGTGTATTTTGTAACATATAGTTATAATTATGTGCTAAAAATTGACAAATTAATCGTTAACTAAAGAAGGAAATTATTTACTAGTGCGACGTAACTCCCATTTTGATGTGCTTTGACTTTATTCCTTTCCTTTGTAACAAACATTGTTTAAGTGTCTTAGGCGGTATTCAAATTATTATAAATATAAATGATTTTGTTCATAAATAGTAGTTGATTAGAATAAACCTTCATGAAGACTACTATACTTGTTTTTAATTATCTTTGCAAGATTAGGCAATTAAAAAAAAGATTTTATCAGACTGTTATACTTCATATTAACTTTTTTAACCTTATCTAATTCAGGTATTCTTTTAGCAACTAGTTGCAGTAGTGTAGCTATGCCATCTGGAAATTGGAACTCCGGTTCAACCTGGGATTGTGGATCTCCTCCCTCCAGTTCAAATTGTCCTGACACTATCTTTATTGATCAAGCAGTTGTTGTTAACATTAGCGTTACCTTGACCTCTTGCGGTCCAATTGTATTTATTGTCAATAGTACATTGACTTTTCAAACAGGTAAAAAATTATATCTTCCAGCAAATTCTTCAATAATTGTAAATACTGGTGGACTTATTGTTCCAGGTGGTGGTGGTGGAAGTTCTAATATCATAGAAATTGGTGGAACAACTGTTTGGACTACTGGAAGTGGATCGTTAGGTCCTGGCACAGTACTAGATATAGAATTACTTGATTTTTTTGCTCAAATAGAAAAAAATAGTATCGAATTAAATTGGTCCACTGCCTCTGAAACAAATAATGATTACTTTACTATAGAACACAGCAATGATGGTGAAAATTTCACCTCGATTGGACAAATAGATGGCGCGAGGAATAGTTCAAACATTATAAATTACAAATTTGAACACTTGTATCCAGGTTTTGGAATTAATTATTATCGTTTGAAGCAAACTGATTTTGATGGGCAATTCTCATACACCTATACAATCAGTGTGAACTATACAAATTCAACTTATCAATACATTCATCCTAACCCAGCATCTGATTACTTTATTGTCACAACAACCTATTCAAAAGAGGTTGTCATTTCTAATTCTGCCAATAGGCAAGTTTTGATCTTAATTGACTATACAGGTCAAAAAATTGAAATACAACATTTACCACCTGGTCTTTACTTTGTGAGCTTTAAAAAGAATAATGTTTTAAAAACCGAAAAGCTAATCATCAATTAGCGGTTTCCTCAATTGCTTCCAAAATTATCTGTCCAGCTAAATCAATTTCTTCATCAGTAATTGAAAGCGGCGGTGACAGTCTGAATGCATTTGGACAAGACAAGAACCAAAAGCCAATTAGACCTTTTTCAAGGCATTTATCTACCACCAATTTAACCCGATTAAAATCAGCCATTTCAATGGCAAAGAATAAACCAGATTGACGGACAGTTATTACCTCTGGATGTGATTCAATTTTATTAGCCAACTTACCCCCCTTTCTATCGGCTTCTACAATCCAATTTTCTGACTTTAAAACTTCAATACATGCATTTGCCGCGGCAGCAATCACAGGATGCCCACCAAAAGTAGTGATATGTCCCAACATTGGCGAGTGGGTCAACTCATGCATATGATCAAATGAAGAAATCAATGCCCCTATTGGCATTCCTCCCCCCAATCCTTTTCCTAGAGTTAAAATGTCAGGTACGACATCAAAATGCTCAAAGGCAAACATCTTACCTGTTCTTCCCATCCCTACTTGAACTTCATCAAATATGAGTAGAGCGCCTGTGTCATCACATTTCTGCCTTAGCGCTCCTATAAAATCTAAGGTTGGAACACGCAATCCTGCGTCTCCTTGAATCGTTTCAATGATTACGCCGGCTGTGTCATTAGTAATAATATCCAATGATTTGACATCATTAAAAGTAATATAATTTATAGCTGGTAATAAAGGTCTGAATTTTGACTTTTTAGTTTCATTTCCAGTTACACTTAACGAACCATGTGTACTCCCATGATAAGCCTGATGACAAGCAATAATTTCATGCCGTCCTGTGACGCGCTTAACCAACTTTAAAGCAGCTTCATTAGCTTCTGTACCAGAATTTACAATATACGAACATGATAAAGTCTCAGGCAAGATAGAAGCTAAACTGTTAGCTAAAGCCAATTGGCTATCTTGAATGTATTCACCATAAACCATGACATGTAAATGTTTGTCCAATTGCTCCCGGATTGCACTGATAACTTTTGGGTGTCGGTGACCGATATTATTAACCGCGACTCCAGCAATCATATCCATATATCGTTTACCCGATTTATCCCAAATATAAAGACCTTCAGCTCGATCAATATCTAGCAAATAAGGTGTTTGATTAGTTTGCGCTTGTCGTTTTAAAAAGGTTTCTGTCCTTGTCATCATAACTTTAATATGCTGTAAATTTATAGTTTTCTTCGGCTTTTTTAAATTATTTTGTAAATTCATGCATCCGCTAAACACATATTAATGATTTTAAAATTATTATTTTTAATACTTCTTTCATTACCAAACATTTCCTTTACTCAGAATATCATTCTTAAAGACATGGCTACCAATGACATGAAGTCTGTCTCTTACGGATCTAAGTCATTTTTATTGGTTAAATCATATACTGGTTTATCAAGAAAAGACAGAAAAATTGCCAAAGACTTTAATATCCTAACTTATTCAGACGTCCCACTTGATTCTTCAATTGTAGAATTTGATAAAGATTTATTTGAAACTAAACTCATTTGTTTAGAAGCAGATGAAGTGATTTGGACAAAGCCAATCGGTCATTCAAATACAACTAGAAGTTCTGGTTTAGCAACAGATTCTGAAGGTTTTATTTATACAGGTGAAAAAAATTTAAATAAACAATCTATTAATATTGTCAAATTTGACCTCGACGGAAAAAAAGTCTGGTCTAGAGATTTTGATTCATTACTGTATATACATGATATTTATGCTAACGACTCTGATGTAATCACGCTTCAAGTTTCATATACCTATAGAGATCAGATTGAATTTGATTTACATTATTTTTTCCAAACCTTAAAAATTAAAAAATCTGATGGTACGTTAATCTCAAAAGTAAATAATGATGGAATTAACTTTTTTTCTACAAATGGTTTTTCTGATCCTATTTTAGCCTCGCATGCTGATCATTATTTCTACAATGGCGATACATTAGTTTATGCTCGAAACGATTCAATGATGCTAAGAATTGTGTCTGAAAGAAGCCTCTCTGATCATGAGGTGGTTGATGTAATCGGTAAGGAATATACTTACTTTGTTATGGGTCAGTATAGAAACGACAGTTCGTTTCGAATCATCAGAAATAATTGGGCATATGAAAATGGCGAACTATATATTAATCTGTTAATTAACCCGCATGCTGAAATTCTTAAAGTAAGAAAAAATGAGGTGAATGGTGTTTCAGTGTTTTATCAATTAAAAGATAAAATTGGCATGGTTAAACTTGATGCTGACCTCGAAGTGGTGACTAAAAATGAGTCTTTTCTTGATACCAACCAATTTGAGGTGATTTCAGATATCCTAATTCTAAAAGATGGTAAAATTTCTGTTATTGGTATTAACCAAAAGAAAAAGAAAAGGACAGTTTCTGTTTTAAGTAAAACAGAAAACGGCCTTTAAAAAATCTTACATTCTAACTATCTTAAAAGAACTGATTCTATTGTTCCAATAGTCGTAATAACCGCCAGAAGTCCAATCGCATCTTATCTCTTTACAAGCTCCTCTGAAATTACTGTGCTCATAAACAAGGATTTTAAACCCTGGTGGAACCTTGATAGAAGAAATTTGGTCATTCCATCCACCATTTAAGTTATCATAATTGCCAAGTGACACAACAAAGTTTTGCCCTGAAAAATGTACATCAGTAAAAAATACTACATTTTGTTGATTGTAAGGTGAATGTGCAATGTAATTCCGGGATTTCCTATGACCAGGTCTACGAATATTTTGGTGACCAATATAGATTTGACTAGGTATATTATATTGCTCTACATGTTGAATAAAAGTATTTTGATATATAAATTTTGCCAACAACTCATAAGCGCTTGATTTAATATGGCTGATGCGATTATTCCTGTTATAATAAAACCGATATACATAATCGAAATTTTGATTTCTAATACCCGAAATATTTTTATTATAATCATACGATAACCGAATCAATTTATCGTAGTCGCCATTTAATAAAGCATCTAAACGACCATCATAATTGTAATTCAACTTAAACTTCAAATTATAATTAGCATCTTTTATTTTAACTAACTTGCCGCTATAATCGTATTCTAATTTGATAATCAAACGGTTGTTGTAGTCCTTTATTTTCTCAATCTTATTTTGATAATTATACTGAACTTTAAATGGACCTTGAAGCACACCTCCTTGGGTTTGTCCAAATTGATCAAATTGAACAATACCATTTCCGATTAAGATTTCTAACAACATTACATTACCCCTTCCATCAAGCTCTAATCCGTAAAGTGGTGCAATGGTTTGCTTATTTTCTAAGTTAAAATATAGGGTATTAAGAATACCATCATTGGAGACATTTATTTCTGTTGGCTTGATTCCTAAAACCAACTGAACTGCAAATAGACAAATAATTAAAGTAATCTTTTTCATAACCTTGTTTTTGTTTAAAACAGCAAAGGATATGCCAAAAAAAGTTAAGAATTTGTTAACAACAATTAACCAAAAAAAAGCATCCAAAAATTGGATGCTTTTTAATTTAATCTCTAGGAGGTGGCGGCGGTGGCATATGACGTCGTTTTATCATTCCCAACAACTCTCGTTTCCATTGTTCTTCTACTTTAAACACTTTTGCTGCTTTATGTTTTCCAATCACTTTTACAAATTCATCTAAATACTGTAACCGAATTTCAGCCTCCTTTTTCTCAAGGGTTAATAACTTTACGGTTAAATTATACAATTCTTGGTCAGATAGTAGATTATCATTTTTCAACATCCCTCTAATCTTTCGTCGTTTGTTTCTTATCTCCTCAACGGCTTTATCAAAACTCTGATAAACTGGCCAAAATACAGCAGCCTCTTGTTCTGACAAATCAACCTCTTTTAAAATAAATGCTTTCTTTTTTGCTTCAAGCTCTGCCCTATCCACCTTTTTATTCTGTGAAAATCCAAATCCTGAAAACAACAAAAGTAATGCTAGTATGAATATTCTATTTTTCATCTGTTTCTTATTTTTTTCTAAAACTTAAAGTTCATCTATATAATTATATATTTCAGACTCTAATTCGTCAAAAAATATATCATCCTCATCTTCCACAAGTTCTTCATTATCAAGATCAACTAAATAATCAATTATATCTTCTTCAGATAGGTAAGCTAATAATGTCACATCTGCTTGAGTTAAAGCATAAACATCCTCTGAAGCAAGTTCTCCGTCCGTGTTGGAAGGCACAGCCAAGAACAACAATATAATGGCAGCAGCCGCAGCAAACCAATATAAGTATTTAACTTTTGATTTATTTTTAATTGGAATTGTTTCTGTTCCAATTTTTGACATCACCTGATCTCCAAAATTATCAAAAAAAGTTTTGTCAAGTTTTGGCTTTTCTGCTTTTTCTAATTTATCTAAAACTTGAGATTTCACACTTAACTCATCAATGACTTGGTCAGAAAATCCCTTGAAGAAACCATTCGGCACTTCTGGTTTTTCTCTTTTTTTTAACTGGGACAATATGTCTTTTTTAGTTGTCATGTGTAGTTAAGACTATAATTCTAACGTTTGGTTTAAATTGCTTTCAATATTTCTTCAATTTTTTTTACCGCTAAATGGTACGAAGCTTTTAAACCTCCTACTGTTGTTCCTAGCATTTCTGATATTTCGGAATATTTTAAATCATCAAAATACTTCAATTCAAAAACCTGCGCTTGCTTTTCAGGTAAAGTAGCTATTGCATTTTTTAATAGCGCTGATATTTCATTACCTGACCACTCCTTCCCTTCAATAATCACTGAATTTTGAATAAGAGGTTGGTCAATATCCTGCTTCTTCATCTTGTTTTCTTTTCTCAAAAAAGTGACGGTTTCATTATATGCAATTCTATATATCCATGAGTAAAGGGCCGATTTACCTTGAAATTTAGGCAAATTATGCCAAACTTTAATAAAAACATTTTGCATTATATCCTCAGTGTCCTGATGATTCATGGTCATTCTTCTGATTTGCCAATACACGCGTTCTTGAAATTTTTCCATAATCCGTCTTAATCCTAACTCTTTGTTAGCATTAAACGCTTCAATCAGTAATTTATCACTGTCTAATGACATCCTTCAATTTTACTGAAACCAAAATGGAAAATAGTCTGCTATAGTTTATTTTCTAGCAATCACACGCTCAACAGCGGCTATGACATCTGGTGTATTGATATTATACTTAGTCAATAACTCCTCTCCCTTTCCACTTTGACCAAATACATCATTAACGGCAACCATTTCAAGTGGAGTTGGCATCTTCCTTACCAATAATTGAGCAATAGAGTCACCGAGTCCACCATTCATCATATGCTCTTCAGCTGTTACAACACATTTTGTTTTCTTCACAGAAGCTAAGACAGTTGCTTCGTCTAAAGGTTTAATGGTATGCACATTTATTATTTCAGCACTGATTCCTTTTTCAGCTAAAGCCTTTCCAGCCTCAATTGCTTTCCATACCAAATGTCCCGTTGCTATAATAGTGACGTCAGTTCCTTCATTTAATACATCAGCTTTACCAATGACAAATTTTTGATCGGGCGAAGTAAAATTTGGCACTTTAGGGCGACCAAATCGTAAGTATACTGGACCGTCATGATCAGCAATAGCAATTGTTGCCGCTTTTGTTTGATTATAATCACAAGGTGAAATAACCGTCATATTCGGCAACATTTTCATCAATCCAATGTCTTCTAATATCTGATGTGTTGCACCATCTTCTCCTAACGTTAAACCAGCATGAGAGGCACAAATTTTAACATTTTTGTTCGAATAAGCCACAGATTGACGAATCTGGTCATAAACTCTTCCGGTTGAAAAATTCGCAAAAGTACCAGTGAATGGAATTTTACCTCCAATAGTTAACCCTGCTGCCATTCCAATCATATTGGCTTCAGCAATACCAGTTTGAAAAAAACGCTCAGGGAATTCAGCCTGAAACGCATCCATTTTAAGTGAACCAGTTAAATCAGCACATAACCCTACTACGTTAGGGTTTGTTTTTCCTAATTCAGATAACCCAGCACCAAATCCTGAACGGGTATCTTTTTGATCGATTATTTCTATAGTTTTCATAGCTTTAGGGTTATTCCTTTTATCTTATAGTTTGAGCGACATTTTATCGCCTGAAATGATTAAAAAATCTTTGAATAATGTATAATCTGTTGACTTTGCACTAGCTGTTCTGTAAACAATTCGATATTGGCCAGGTTGAAGGTGATAATAACCTATCGTTTTATCCGTATCCAAATCACAAACCCACTCAAGGTCTCCACTTTCAGTTTTGAGAAAAATTTGTCCAACAATCGGATTGTAGGCTTGATATTTTAGTTGACCGGACCCAGGAATATCTATATATTTATAATTGCCCTGACTAATATTGATCCCATTCTGATAAATCCTTGGCAAGGTAAGTACCTCAATATCATATGGTCCAACAATATACTTTTGAACCTCCTTTAAATCTTGGACATTTAAAGTCATTGATTGGTCACCTTGCCTAACAATCACTTTAATATTTGGTTGGGTGGATGGTCCTTTCACCCGTACTGATAGCATTCCCTGTGGACAATCTAGATTAATATAATTGTGACGTCCTCTATAAATTGACACACCTTTAGCTTCTACTCTTGGTAAGGTATTAGCGACAACGTCATACTTTAATTTAGGATCAATAATTGAAATAGTGTCTGGATTACCCTTAAAGTTTAAAGTATGCATAAAGGTGTACTTTAAATTTTTAGTGCCTGCTTCATAAAGAAATACGGTTGTATTCGTCTCGGTTGGTTGACTAGTAATATCATTTAAGTTAATTTGAACGGTCGTATTTAAAAGCACATCACTAACAACAGATTTCATCACTTTTTCAAACGATTGAAGTGTTGATGCTTCGTAAAATCTTCCAATACAACTGAAATCATTTAAGTATGCCAAATCAATGCCTAAACCAACAACAAATGGTGTTACATTAACTCCTTTATCTTTCAGTTTTTTAGCAACCTCACAAGGAAACCCTTCACAAGCCTCTAATCCATCAGTAATTAAAACAATAACATTTCGAGTAGATTTGTCTGGAAAATCGTTTACTGACTCTTCTAATGATCTTGCAATAGGTGTTGTTCCTTTTGGCTCAACATTTTCAATAAAATTAATGATCACATCATGATTATTTTCTCCGAACGGAATTTCTAATTTAGTGTCATTACAATCCTGGAAGGTTGGTGTTATTGGAGCCTGGTGTCCGTAAACCCTCAAGGCTAATTCTAAATCAGGAATTTCTTTTAAATCTGTAATCGTTTTTCGAAGAATTTCTCGAGCTCTTACAATCTTAGTTGCTCCCTCCCACTTGCCATTCATAGAGTTGGATGCATCAAAAATAAAAAGCATTCTTGTTTTTTGTTGACCATACAATGGCATGGTGAGCACAAACAAAACAATCAAAAACAATAATCTTTTCATAAAGTCAGTTTAATATATATGTCGAAATGAAGAGATCATTACACTTTATTTTTAGTAATCACCTAAAGTTTCAGTTAATTGACCTAATGCAATGGCTTCTTGTTCTACTGAAGGTGGAGAACCATGCCATTTATGCGTTCCTTCCATAAAGCTGACACCTTTACCCATTTCCGTTGTCATAATAATCACAATTGGTTTACCTTGCCCAGTCATACCTTTTGCTTTAGCTAAAGTATTCAAAATCTCTTGGTGATCATGACCACTCATTTCAAGTACCTCCCATCCAAAAGCTTGCCATTTTAATTTTAGATCACCCATTGGTAACACATCATCAATGTCTCCGTCAATTTGTTTATGGTTATAATCTATGGTTGAAATAATATTATCTACTTTGTTTCCAGCAGCATACATAGCAGCTTCCCAAATTTGTCCTTCCTGCAATTCTCCATCTCCATGCAATGTATAAATCAATTTATCATCCTGATTTAATTTTTTAGCCTGAGCTGCTCCAACAGCAACTGATAACCCTTGACCTAAAGAACCAGTAGCTACTCGTACACCAGGTAACCCTTTATCGGTACACGGATGTCCTTGAAGTCTGGTACCTAATTTTCTAAAGGTTGCTAATTCACTTTTATCAAAATAACCTCTATGTGCCAAAACACTATATAAAACTGGAGAAATATGTCCATTGGACAAAAAGAAAACATCTTCTCCAACCCCATCCATTTCAAATTGTTCTGGATTGACAGTCATCACATCAAAAAATAAACAAGTTAAAAAATCTGTACAACCTAAAGATCCGCCTGGGTGTCCCGATTGAACTGCTGTCACCATTCTAACAATATCTCTTCGCACTTGACTGCTAATGTCTTTTAATTTCTGTAATTCCATGATTTATTCGCTATTATTTCATCACAAAAATAATTTTTTTTTTGCTAGAAAATTTTAAAATCAAAGAATTCAGTCAACAATTTATTAACTTATTTGTAACCGAATAATTACCAAATAATTAGCTGTTAAAATCTTCTGATTTGAGCGATTTAAAAGACTTAATTCCTCTCAAAAACTTCATCACTAAGATGGAACGTTTGTACAATCCCACCGAATTAAAATTAGTGGAAATTTTCTTAATCTCTTGGCGTTTCTTTTTAAGCACTGACCAATCTCTGTAAAAATGCATATGCGCCATAAAAACGGCTTTAAAATGGGAAAATTTGAATTTTATAATAAACAGGATCGCTGCCACTCCATCAAGCAATAATCTATGTAGCATCTTCAGCAATAAATTGCCTTCATAATTTTTAGCAATCATGTACAAACTGTTCCGAAAATTCAGATACGTTTTTTTCGGATTCATATAATCCAAAGTCCCACCACCAACATGATAAACCTGTGATTTGGCACAGTAGTAAATTTGATGACCTGTTTTTTTAATTCTCCAACAAAGGTCGATTTCTTCCATGTGGGCAAAAAAATCATCATCTAAACCACCCATTTTATGATAAACTTCAGATCGAATAAATAGACAAGCACCAGTTGCCCAAAAAACTTCTTTATTTTCATCATACTGGCCTAAATCCTCTTCAACTTCCTCAAATATTCTACCTTGACAGAATGGGTAAAAATTCTTGTCTAAAAAACCGCCAGCAGCACCTGCATGTTCAAAAGTCGATTTACGCTTAAAGGACAAAATTTTGGGTTGTACTGCTGCTATTTCTGGCTGTTTATCTAATAGTTCAATACAAGGTTCTAACCAGTTTTCCGTAACCTCAATATCAGAATTTAATAACACATAATACTCTGATTTTATTTGAGATAAGGCTTGGTTGTAACCTGTAGCAAAGCCACCATTTGAACTGTTGATAATTATATTAACTTCTGGAAATTCTGCTTTTAAATAGGCAACAGAATCATCAGTTGAACAATTATCTGCCACATAGATAGCAGCTGTTTTAGAGTGCTGAATAACGGTTGGTAAAAAGTCCTCTAGAAATTTTTTACCGTTATAATTTAATATGACAACTGCTGTTTTCAACCCTGATAATATAAAGCTGCGAAAATACTAATTTTCGAAATATATCCCACTATTACCAGTATTTCTTTGTTGAAGATCCGAATTGGAATTATTTCGTTTTAAAATTTCCTGTTGCCAGTTATTATTTTTGATTTCACCATTGAGGTCTGAATGTAATAAAGGATAATCATTTGTCACTAAATCAGGATTATAAAAGACGAATCGAATATTAGATTGGGTTCCAATTTTATAGTAATGCCATATCATGTAAGGATAAGCACTTGTACCTACCGGTTGGTCTGTTACAAAATTGGGTGCGCCATGTTTTAGATGAATTCGTCCTCTATCTGTATCATAACCTGCTCGAATTTGCGTCCCGAACAGCCTTTCAGCATATTTGACTTGTGCTTTATATTTTAGCCAAGCTCCTTCTGAATCGTGTGGTGCCGTCTTTTTCCAAAATTCGTAGAAAAAATGTTTCATTTTGAGCGTATCATGACTATTCAACATGTCACGAATGAGTTCGTATTCAAATTGCTCTGCTATGGGCATTAAGCTACCGACATAGTAGAAAATTGAATCTGCTGACAATTCATCACCAAAAGAATTATCAATATCCAAAGTTGTCATATCAATAACAGGTTCTGGTAAATCATTACGTCGTCTAAATGGAACAACTTTTTCTAACACAACCTCCTGGTTAAGGTTGACAACATTGATAATTAGTTCATACTCACCAGAAGGCAAAAGATCAATTGGTAAAATATTGATTATAGGAATAACCTCGGAAGAGGTCAGTTTTTTATATTGAAAGTAATCTTCCAATATGGTTTCAGTTTTGACATCCCTCACATTAAAAGTGGCAGCAAATGGTTCACCACTTAGAAAGATTGATGGTGCATTATAAAACTCTAAATAATAGACAATTTTATCATAAAGCGGTGGGAAATAATTGGTGAAATATGGAATCAAACGGTAACCATTTTTGGTGAAATTGTCTTTGACATCCGTTTTAGTAAGCTCTTGTATAAAATCAACCTCACTGCATTCTAGCTGCAAGGGTTTAATTATAGGAACCTCTATTTTAAAATCACCTTGTACTTTTTCATTTGCATTAAGATCTTTAATGATTAACTCAAAATCATAAACATCACTTTCTACTAAAAACCGGCGGACATCAAAGAAGTCTTCTACAGTTGAATCTTTCATTTCAGGTGAAGAAAGGTTGTATTTATCAACGGTAATAATTTGTTCATTTTTTTTGAAAATTTGTGTAATCTCCAAATTGGCTTGCAAAAAACCGTTATCATTCATCAAATACTTGATGGTTCCGCTTGCAAATTGAATCGCTGTTTCAACATATGGTTCATCTTCCATAGTATAATAGACCTTGTAATTGAAAAACACCCTTGGTGTCCCCCAGCTCACGACAGAAAAAGTCAAGAAAATTAATAGAAATTTAAACGACATCAATTTTTATTTCAAATTTAGGCAAAGATTTCCACTTTTAGAAATTCTTAAATTATTGTTGATTCAAGTCTAACATTAAACGTGTAATCTGTTTGGTTTCGATTATAAAATCAAAAAAAGGGATTTTTTTTCAAAAAAAGGTTTGGTGAATAAAAAAATAGCGCTACTTTTGCCGCGGAGAATTGGCAGAGTGGTCGAATGCGGTAGTCTTGAAAACTATTGTACCGCAAGGTACCGGGGGTTCGAATCCCTCATTCTCCGCAAAAGGAAACCAAGTGCATTGCACTTGGTTTTTTTATTGGATTCAATTGAAGTTCACTTCAGATTGGAGACAAGAAAAAAACCAACATTATTTCTGCCAAGAAATAATTGGTTTCTATGCTTACGGATTCCCTAAAACGGGATCAACGAAGTTAATCCCTCATTCTCCGCCACTAACCCTTGTAAGCTTAATGTTTGCAAGGGTTTTGTTTTTTGGGTGTAAGGATAGATGTAAGAACATCTCTATTTATTCGGGAAAAACTACTATTTTCATCCTCTGTTAACAAAAAGTATTCTCTTATGACAATGGAAGAAATTTTCACTCCAAGTAACTCAATTGGATTCATAACAATTATTATTAACCTGGTCATGCTTCGGCTAAATTGGTTGACGGCAAAGAGACAAATAAGAAGTGTAGCTGTGCTGAATAACAGACAGGAAGAGATTAATATTATTAGAAATGATATTAATGAACTTTTAGCGCTTACATGGACTTACAGCATTATTCAATCCCTCGGTCAGCATGACAACCCCAAACTCGAGAAATTAAATAAAATTGCAGAAAATCTAAGCCTATTTTTGAATGAACAGGATAAAGATGAAAAACAACTAATAAAACAAATTAATGAATTACTAATTGCTATAGGTAGTGTTGATGAAAGCAAAGTTTCTGTGCAGTCTGGATTGATAAGGAAACAGACTAAAATAATTTTACAAAAACATAGACAATTAATAGAAGAACTTGTTTAGATTCCGTTCTGTTCAAAAAAGCAAGAATGAAAATAAACTACTTGATTTATAATACTTGACAGACCTTATATTGGAAATAAACAATTATATTAACGATCTCAACAACAGTTCACTTGTATAATGGAGTTAAAAGATTTGAAACCAAGGAAGGCAATAAACAAAGCCTTTTTAAAAATTAAACCTAATAGAACTGAAATAGAAAGTTTCAAGACGAATTTGATTGAACTGATCGACCGAACAAATGATACTGAATCAGAAGAATTTCACAAAAATCTAGTTTCTGACTTTCTAAAAGACACTTATTATAAGAACAACCATTTCATAAACACAAAAGGAAGGAATGACCTTGTAATTCATAACGGAAACAAAGCAAAAAGCACAGTTGGAGTAATCATTGAGGCAAAAAAGCCAGCCAACAAATCGGAAATGCTGACAAAGGAAAAAATCAATGTCAAAGCATTTCAAGAATTGGTACTCTACTATTTAAGAGAACGAATTACTCAAAAAAATCTCGAAATAAAATATTTAGTTGCTACAAACATTAACGAATAGTTCATTTTTGATTCCAACCTATTTGAAAAGCAATTTGCCCAAAACAAAGGATTAGTTAAACAATTCAACGATTTTGAAAATGGAAGATTAGCAGGAAAAACAACTGATTTTTTTTACAAAGAAATTGCAGAGCCTTTTGTCAATGGATTAAAGAACGATATTGAATTTACGTTTTTCGATATTCGAGAATACGAAAAACCACTTCGTAACGACAATCCAAAAGACGACAACAAACTTATTTCGCTGTTTAAATTACTCTCACCAGAGCATTTATTAAAACTACCTTTCGCAAATGACAGTAATAGTCTTGACAAAAGGTTTTACGGAGAATTATTGCATATTATTGGACTTTCCGAAACTAAAGATGGAAGTAAAAAACTAATTGAGCGAAACGAAAAAGGCGAAAGAAACACAGGTTCGTTTCTTGAAAACGCAATAATACAACTTGATAGTTTAGATAAAATAAATAGACTTGACAATCCTAGTCATTTTGGAACAACTCAAGAAGAGCGTTTATTTAATGTTGGACTTGAATTAAGCATCACTTGGATTAACAGAATTCTGTTTCTTAAACTTTTAGAAGCTCAACTAAAAACCTATCATAAAGGAGACAAGTCCTATGAATTTTTGAGTATTGATAAAATTCAAAATTATGATGATTTAAACAGCCTTTTCTTTCAAGTTTTAGCTAAACAACAATCCGAAAGAAATGAAGATGTAACAGAACTTTTTGCAAAAGTTCCGTATTTAAATAGCTCACTTTTTGAGCCAACAGGAATTGAACACGGAACATTATTTATTAGCAATTTACGTGACGATAAAACAATTCCGATTTATTCCTTAACTGTTTTAAAAAGTGAAAGCGGAAAAAAGCGAACAGGAAATTTAAGCACGCTTGAATATTTGTTCGAATTTCTAAATGCTTACGACTTTAGTAGTGAAGGAAAAGAAGAAATTCAAGAGGATAATAAGACTCTAATTAACGCTTCTGTTCTCGGTTTAATTTTCGAAAAAATTAATGGTTATAAGGATGGCTCGTTTTTTACCCCAGGTTTTATCACAATGTATATGTGTCGTGAAACCATTAGAAAAGCGGTAGTTCAAAAGTTTAACGAAACCAAAGATTGGAATTGTAAAGACATAGATTCTCTTTACGATAAAATTGAAGACAGACAAGAGGCAAACAACATTATAAACAGTCTTAAAATTTGCGACCCAGCAGTTGGTTCAGGACACTTTTTAGTTTCTGCACTTAATGAAATGATTGCCATTAAAAACGACTTGAAAATTTTACAAGATAGAGATGGTAAAAGACTTAAAGAATACCAATTTGAAGTTGTTAATGATGAATTAATTGTAACTGATGAAGATGGAGAACTTTTTGATTATAACCCAACTAACAAATAAAGTCAACGAATACAAGAAGCTATATTCCACGAAAAGCAAACCATTATTGAAAACTGTTTATTTGGCGTAGATATAAATCCAAATTCCGTAAAAATTTGCCGATTAAGGCTTTGGATTGAATTACTTAAAAATGCTTATTACAAAAATGAAAGCGAATTAGAAACGCTTCCTAATATTGACATCAATATTAAATGCGGAAACTCGCTCATAAGTCGATTTGAACTTGATGCTGACCTTAAAAAAGCACTAAAAAGTAGTAAATGGACTATTGACAGTTATAGAATTGCAGTTGACACCTATCGTAACGCTCAAAGCAAAGAGCAAAAACGAGAAATGGAAAAACTCATTGACGATATTAAAAACGACTTTAGAAGTGAAATATCACTAAACGACCCAAAAGTTAAAAAGCTCAATAAACTAAAAGGTGAATTTTTTGGAATGACCAATCAAACTCAAATGTTTGAATTGACCAAAAGAGAAAAATCGGCTTGGAATAAAAAGCTCAAAAAACTAACGGAAGATTCTAAAAAACTAGAAACCATAATTGAAGAAATTAAAAACAATAAAATTTATGAAGAAGCTTTTGAATGGCGTTTTGAGTTTCCAGAAATTTTAGATGATAATGGAGATTTTGTTGGATTTGATGCAATAATTGGAAATCCGCCATATTTTCAACTTCAATACACCGAATATGGTTCAATTGATTATTTGAAAAAATTTGAGGTATATGAAAAAACAGGTGATATATATTCACTTTTCTTCGAAAAATCGTTAGCTCTTTTACAAGAATTTGGGATTCTTTCTTTTATTACTTCAAACCGTTTTTGCAATACCAATTATGGTACAAAAACAAGAGGTTTTTTATCAAAATTTGGTATAAATACGATAGTGAATATTAATGATGTTGATATTTTTGAAGAAGCAAACGTTGGTACCTTTATTGGATTAATAGAGAAGAGAAAATCTGATAAATTTATCAAAGCTTTTGAAATAAAAACTATAGAAGATGCTAGAAATATTCAATATGTTTCTAATTTGTCTACAAGAGATATCCAATCAGAATTTTTCGGAGAAAAGTCTTGGATTTTCTCAACAAACTCAATTCTAAAATTAAAAAATAAACTAGAAGTAATAGGCACTTCTTTGTCCCAAATAAAAGACATAAAAATAAATAGAGGTATAACAACTAGTGCTAACTCTGTTTTTATAATTGATAAGGAAAAAGGTGAGAATTTTATTAAAGCAAACCCAAAAAATGCTGAAATCATAAAACCAGTTTTGAAAGGAGCTGAAATTAAAAGATACTTTGTAAAAGAATTTTCAAACTATATCATATTAACTAAAACAGGTATTAACATTACAGATTATAATGAAGTTTACGAATACCTTTTAGAAAACAGAGAGGCGTTAGAAAAGGTTTATGAAGCAAAAAAGGGAATGAAAAAATGGTATGAACTTCGAAAGTGTGCGTATTACGATTCGTTTCAAGAAAACAAACTAATATGGACAAGACTTTCTAATATTAATTCATTCGCCATAAGCACAAAGAATGAATACTCGATTGACAGTACTTCATTTGCAGTTGGTGACAATTTAAAGTATTATTCGGCCATCCTAAATTCAAAAGTTGTCTTTTTTTATTTTAAGTTAGGTTCTGTAATTTGGGGAAAAGATGGAATTAAGTGGTTTGGAGATTTTTTTAATAATATTCCTATTCCGAACTCTTCTGAAATTCAAAAAATGGAAATTCAAAAAATTGTAGATGAAATAATTGAAACGAAAAAAGCGAACTCTGATAATGATACAACTTCACTTGAAAATGAAATTGACAAATTGGTGTATAAGTTATATGATATAACAAAAGATGAAGTGAAAATAATTGAAGAAGCCAACGCTTAAAGCCATTCACATTTGCAATTCGCTACAGCCAACACACAAGCCAAATTTTTTTTAATCTGTTCCCTTGTCAACCCCATACCTCAACAAATGAGATAATTCAGGTGGTTCACAATACCCTGTTAAAGTCTCACCAGTTGCTTTATTCACCCAATCAGAAACAGAAGGCATAAACACCCATTCTTGAAAGTTGGTAACCGCTCCAAGCGCATCTCTTTTGAGACCTGTTGAGGTAAATTAAAACCAAATCTTTCAAATAACCGTTTGCCTTTTAATGCACAAAAAATATTATCCAAGGCATAAGCATATACCATTGGTGCAATGGATTGTTTTCTATTGTATAATAGTCATGCTTCGGCTATCGCTCAGCACAAGCTATTAGACCTGTCACTTCTCGATACAACCCCTATCGCCGTTCACTCGAAGTGACAGGCTAGCCTGATCGAGATGAGGCGACAGCCGAAGTATCGAGATTAATACTTCACCAACTTAGTCTGAGCCAGTATGCCTAACGAAGACTTAAGCGAAACCACGTAAACACCTGCTTCTAAAGCTTCAATATTATAGGTTTGATTGATGTATGCTGCGTTAACTACCACATGTCCCGATAAATCATAAATCACAACCCTCAAATCTTCTCCCTCAATTGGATAGTTAATGGTAATCTCAGTTTGGGCAGGATTGGGTATAATATTCAAAAGACTATTTTCAAATTCTATGTCATCAATACCTACTGTTTGAATAGGAATATTCCGGTTCCATTTGAGCAAAAGACCATTACTACATCCCAAAAAGAAAATACTATCATTGGCTTGAACAGCTGAATGCACATGACCGGTGTAAGGCAACCTATATCTTTTCCAGGTAGCCCCAAAATCAGACGTTTCGTAAATTGCTGCATACCAGCCAGGAGTCACAACATTATTTACCGTTTGATAATGCGCACCAAACAGGTAACCATGTTTAGAATTTTCAAACCAAAAATCATTGATTTGAGAAGAGCTAATTCCAACTCCACTGTGATTTTGCCACATATCGTAAGAATACTTAAATACACCATCATCATTAGGCCCACTACTTCCGGCAGCATATACAGTATCACGAGAAATAAATTGCGTCTTAACTAAGCCTAAGTGACCCTGATCTCTAATTGCCCATGTTTGGCCACCATTAAAACTAATCTTACCTTCATTTGCCAGTCCATCATCCATTAAAAGGATGGTATCCCTATTATAATAGGCAGATGAGACAAAGCCTGTTAACGTATCTTGATTCCAGATTCCTCCAGTAACAGGATTTAGGGAAACAACACTTGTATAAACATCATTGCAAAGTAATCCTGCAGTTGTATCATACATGTTAAAGTGTTTGAAGAAACCTTCAGCAATATGAGCTGTATCCCATGTCTGTCCACGGTCTTTTGATTCCATGACAATCGAAAAATAAGGTCCTTGCTGAATTGATAAAAAATAGTAAACGCCTTGTCTCACATATAAATCAACATTAGGACGTCCCTGAGGAGTCGGATCTGTAAAATCAATTACTGATTGACCCATATTGTATGACTTACCAAAGTAGTCAAATATTGGTAAAATTAATAATGTATCACCGTCCATTGCCAAATGACCAATGTGTTCATTTGTATTGACAGGAATTTCAGTAAACTGGCTAAATCCAGCAGTTGATAGAAATAATGATATGATTAGAAATAGCTTTGTCACTCAATTATTAGCTTCTTAGTAAATGGCTGTATACCATTGTATAAAGTTACGAAATAAATACCGGGTTGCAAATTATCAACTGAATATGTAAAATCCCCGTCTTCTGCGGGATTAAGTTGTTGTCCTAGAATTTGAACCATTCTTCCAGTTAAATCAAATAGATATATGTCTACAGTTTGACCAATGCTCTTATCTATTATTAATGAGAATTGATTGTCTGTTGGATTAGGAAAAATTTTAAAAGTAGATCTGACCTCTTCTTCTTCAATTTCCAATAGCGGATCTTTTAAATATAGGGTATATGCAATAATTGCCTCACCACTGGTATCTGTTGGATACCATCCTGAGTGATTACCGAATGGGTCTAATATCTCATATATGTATCCCTGAAAATTAACTCCGGTAGAAGTAAGAGTTCCCTGAACCATTAGTGGATATGGCGGAGCAGGCAACGTTCCCTGTCCGAAAAAATAGTTAGGTGCACAATTAGGTGTTAAATCTGATTGAAGATCCAATATATTCTGTGAATCCGACCCCCTTGACCAACCAGCAATTAAATCATAACCTTGAGGTAAGGTGTGTGTTGCACTGAAGTAATAGCTGTAGCGACGAACTTTTGTCGGTCCTACCGGTTGCCCTCCTACACCTTGTTCAAGGCAGGTCCAATGATTAGTTGAAGTTCCGGTATAGTTAGCTAGAGAAAACGTGTCTTCAACATGGTGGACTAAAAACTTTGGATACCTGATACTATCAAATACTCTTCCAGCATTGATACGTCCCCAACCAGTTTCATTATCGTAACCTGGCTGATTTGGGGTAGTTGTCAGGTCCGTGGCGAAACGAGAAATCAATTCTTCAATATCTTCGGGTGCAAAATTATCACCTGTTTGCGGTTGAATTGCATTTTTATTGTAATCTACCATTAAAGCTGCTACACCTGATGCATGGGGTGCCGCAAATGAAGTACCATCTATCGGACCCACACAAGTGTCATGTGTTGTAGAATCCACAAAGGTATTAGAATATTTGTCAGGATTTTCATAGAGCTGGTGCACACCAGGAGCAATAAAATCTAAGTCCCAACCGCAGAAGGAAAAGTCAGCTCGTGCTCCAGTAGTATCATTAGCACCAACTTTTACCACATAATGGTCAGGAAAAGAACCGGGAAAATTGACATGCATACAGAGCACATTTGGTTGAGCACCATAGTTTCCAGAAGCAACATTCATGGTAATATCTAGGTCATAAGCCGTTCTAAATTCTCTTCGAATAAAAAAGTTAGGTCCACCAGTATGTGCCCAACTATGGTTCATTACATCTTGCATAGGTAGTAAGTTAGTTAATCCCATACCATCATGAATGGCCGTTCCAATTGCGCTAACAGAAGTCAAAGCAGCTGGTTGACAGTCTATTCCTGTCAAAGTATCAAATATTTTCATGTCATGGATCAGTGCACCGTTATCGTTACCTGGCGTATTTAAATCATCCCCACCTGCTATGCCCGCCATACCAGAATTATTATTTCGCCAAGCGCCAATAATCCCTGCAACAGCCGTTCCATGTCCAATGTTATCAGGATAGGCAAAAGTGCTTGGATGAACGCTATTAATATAATCCCAACCATCATTAACTGTAGAGGTTGCATAAGTACCATTACTAAAATCAGAATGACTATAATTAATACCAGTATCGTAAACTCCAACTATTACAGAGTCGCTACCATCAGCATAGTCCCATGCCGGTTCAATATTGATATGGGCATTAGGATATTGTGTCGACCCGTTCAATCCTGCACTGCTCCCATTAGTATACAATGGATCATTTGCTCCGGCTAATGGATATCCATATGGATTCAAAGTAGCCACAACAATATATGGGTAAGCTAAATTTAAACTGTCCATCACAGTTGAGTCTTCTGATTCTTCAGGAATAACCACACCAAATGAGGCATAGAATGGTTCTAGTTCGACCTTTTTTCCTGAGTGGCCATAAGCAAGGGTGTCAAGACTTGTGGACCTTGGAAACATTTTATAACACTTCAATCGGTTGATATCAAAGTCTAATTTTGCCTCAATTGCTGTGCAGGCTGAATCGGCTAAAAAGTCCTCTACATATCCCCAGGTTAGATCCAAATTATCAGTTATAGTCTTATCTAGGTGATCAGGGTTGAAGTATATTAAAACCTCATCATCCACTGCCCAAGGTTCACCATCCTTCATGACACTAGGTTGTTCATTAATCCAGGTGTCAAACTTAACTACTGTTGTCGTTCTGGTTGTGCCATTGTCAGATGTACCTGTCAAATAAAACACATCTCCATCAACTGTAATACTGTTTATTTCATCATTTGCCCCATAATTATCATATTCTTCAGTGAATATCAGACCACCGGTCTCATCATAACATATAGCCATAAAATCTACTTCTTCATCATTTTCGATAGTCCCAACTACCATAATTTTTTCTGAATTAACAACTACAATATGATCTGCACCATATGTTACAATTTCACTAGCATCTCCAAATTCTTTTTTCCATTGTTGAGTACCGGATGAATTATATTTAACGGTCACAAAATTTAGATCTCCATTTGACAATTCAGTGGAGCCGCAAACATAAACGTTACCACTTCCATCAACATCAATTGAAGTACCAATATCGTCATATGTTCCATCTAAATCAGCAGTCCAGTCTAAAGTAAAAGTATCATCAAATTTGAGGGTTCGTATGCGCTTATCTCCATTAACTTCAGCATAACCAGTAATGTAAACATTATCGTTATCGTCTGTCGTTAGAGCTAATGCCTGGTCAAGACCTGCACCTGTTACAGACGTTCTATTCGTGTTGGTTATAGCTCCAGTATTCGGATTTAAACTTAAGGTTGCATAATCCCAATTCGTTGAACTCGAAGCTGAAGCTCCGGTAACCACGGGCGTACTACTCTGAAAAGTAATTCCAGTTGCAGCATCATGCAAATTGGTATAATCATATCCTGTTTGCCATTGTTGAGTACCGCTTGAGTTGTACTTGACAATTGAATAGTCTGAACTATCATTACTTGCCTCAGACCCACCAACAATGTAAATATTGCCTGAAGCATCTGCAATTAAATCAGCTGGTACATCATAGCCATTAGCAGTTCCTCCCCATGTTGAAGCCCATTGCAAGGTTCCACTGGAATTGTACTTTAATACACCAAAGTCAGTATCATTAGTACCTACGGTAAGGGCTGCGGCCACATAGATATTAGAGCCATCTAAAATGATATCAATTCCATAGTCGTCTGCGTTTCCAGAACCGGCGTATGTTTGTTGCCATTGCAAGGTGCCTTCCGAATCATATTTAATAATGGACACATCTGTGTCGCCATTGCTATTAAATGTATTTGAGGTTACATAAAGATTGTCACTTCCATCAACAACTGAAGCTGATCGTTGATAGGCCGCACTGACATTTCCAGAACTGCTTTCCCAGTCTTTATTTAAAAAGGTTCGTCTTTGACTAAGGGCCACGTTTGCAAGGCTAACGACCAGTAAAATTAGTCCGTATCGGTGAAATAAATTTTTCATGGATTTTGAGGTTTTTTGGTTTAGAACCACAAGTTCCTGATAAATAGTATACCAGTCAATAAGGAAAAACCCTGTTTTTTTGTAGAGGAAATTTCCTCTTTTTCCTATCACAAAATAGCTAGTCAACATTTTTTCAAATCAATACCGTTCTCCAATAAGTGAGTCAATTCTGGAGGTTCGCTATACCCCGTTAAAGTTTCACCAGTTGTTTTATTAACCCAATCGGAAGCTGAAGGCATAAACACCCATTCTTGAAAGTCTGAAACTGCTCTAAAACGAATCTCTTTTGTGACCTGTTGAGGTAAATTAAAACCAAATCTTTCAAATAAACGCTTTCCTTTCATAGCACAAAAGATATTATCCAAGGCATTGGCATATATCATTGATGCAATAGATTGATTGCCTTTTTTTTTGAGATCAGGCTCAGTAAAAATCTTACTTCCGTACTTAATGATCTCAATCAAATCACGTTCTAAGTTTTCGATTGATCTTACATATTGTGCTTTAGGAGATGTGAACAGCGTTTTATCAGATTGCCATTGAATCAGCCATTCTTTCTTTAATAGTTCCGCTGTGGCTTTGTCAGGTACAATAATATGCCAATGAGGGTTATATGTTTTCTTTTCAGGATTGAAATTGCATTCTAAAGACCTTATTCCAATTAGTTTAATGCCTTTTCCTCTTTGGTATCGTTTATTACATGTGTCTTTGATGAGTTTAAAAGCCCTGTACATAGCATCTATCCATTTCTTTAATTTAGTATGCGGTGTTGCCTTTACTGTTAAGGTGACAAAATAAGGGTTCTCCCATTCTTTTAACACCGGATAGTAACGGTTTATAATATCAGCCTTTCTAATAGCTAAACAGATCGTACAAAAACGGTTTTTACAATAATCTCCGTATAACTTGTCGTCTACACTAACAATCTTCGATTGACAATAATATGTATTCCAGTATGATTTTGCCCGTTCTGGCTCTCCTTTGGCATTGGCTACATCAACCAAACTTAGTACCAAAGCCCGACTAATTGTTTTTCTTTTGGCTCTATTAAGCAAAGCTGAATTATCATTTAAGTCTGTCCCCTCTCCTTTAATAATGGTAGTTGAGGTAATGTTCCGCTCTAAAGCTGTCCTAGTTTGTGCTAATGTATTGAAAACTACCCGGAAATAGATGATTTTGATAGTAATTTAGAATTCAAAGATAGATTGAAACTGATTGCACAGATATCTGGAATAAATCATGAAGTAATGTTCAATAAACACACTGACTACCAAGTCGAGGATGAGTATAGACTTGTCTGGAGAACTTCTTTTGAAGGCCATGATATCTTTTTGAAATGCCCTAATGCACTACGATACTGCAAAAAAATAACTAGTAATTATCGAGACCAGATCGAGATAAAACCATAGTAAATCTAATATTAACCAAACCCTTAAAAATCTGATAATTAAACAAATGTCGTTATTGAAATAGGGGTCAGAAACTCCTATATCTTCTCCTAGCTCTTGAATAAGCTCTGAACCCATGTTGGTTTCATTCTGAACAGTTAGAAGCAATTCTTCTGCAACCTTGTCTATATTATATTTCTAAGGAGAAAATACACGGGTATGTCCCCAAGACAAAAAAAATGACTGACTGAGTGTCCCGATTAAAATAGGATGAATGGTATTTTTCTTTTGGATAAATGTGCCGCGGCGGCAAATCCAGCAGGACCACCGCCAATTATGGCTACAGGTAAATTATTGTTTTGCATTTTTCTTATTTTTGATTCACCATTTTAAGACAGGCTTTTAAAGCGTCTTAAAGACTAATTGTTCCTTTGCGGGATACAGCTAGAAATGCTTCTTTCATGGCCTCGGCATAACTCGGATGAGGATAACTAATATTTGTCATGTCCTCGTCTCTTACTTCATATTCCATTCCTACAACCACTGTAGAAATTAAATCTGCTGCCCTTGGACTGATTAAATGAACGCCCAATAATTCTCCATACTTTGGATCACTTAGAACTTTTACAAACCCATCTTTTTCATTAGCAGCGCGGGCACGCCCAAGTGCACCAATAGGCACTTTGCTCTTCTTGTATTCAATATTATTCTTTATTAACTCTTGCTCGGTTTTACCTACAGAAGCAATTTCTGGCCAAGTATAAACAACTGAGGGAATCAAGTTGTAGTTAATATGTGGCTTTTGTCCATTAATAACCTCAGCAACAAAAACACCTTCTTCTTCGGCTTTATGCGCTAACATTGGACCTGTGACGACATCCCCAATTGAATAAATTGAGGGATCAGCAGTTTGTAAATGTTGATTCGTTATTATCTGACCAGATGTATTAGTTTGAACAGTCGTGTTTTCAAGACCTAACCCTTTAGTATATGGCTTTCTTCCTGTTGCTACAAGTACATATTCTGTTTGCAAGCGTTGAATTAGACCTTTTTCATCTTTATATGTTACGATTACATGGTCGCCTGTATTTTCTGCACTATGCACTTTTTGGTTGAGCTTTATTTTTACACCTTCTTTGGCCATTATCTTTTTTAGGGTTTTTCCAAGATCAGAATCCATTGCAGGAATCAGGTTGTTGGCAAATTCTAATATGGTAACATTAACGTCAATTCGATTAAAAATAGAGGCCATTTCTACACCAATTACTCCACCACCAATAATTACTATTGATTTTGGTTTTTCGGGTAATGAAAGTGCTTCTGTTGATGTGATAATTCTTTTTTTATCGATTTTGACTCCTGGAATAGACGTTGGCTTGGATCCTGTTGCTATAATGAATTTATCAGCGGTAATCTCAACTATTTCACTACTTGAAGAAGTGACGCTAACCGTTTTATTGTTTAAAAAAGTAGCGAGCCCAGTCATGACATCAATTTTGTTTTTATTCATTAGGTAGCTGAGCCCTTTATTATTTTGATCAACAACTTCATCCTTTCTGTTGATCAATTGGTCAAAATTTAATCGAAGGTCCGAAAGTTCAATACCATGAATATCAAATTTATACTTGGCTTGAAAATAATGTTCGGAACTGTCTAAAAGCGCTTTGGAAGGAATACAACCAACGTTGGTACAAGTACCGCCAAGCACACTATATTTTTCTATTATTGCCGTACGGTAACCAAGCTGAGCACATCTAATTGCGGCAACATATCCACCTGGTCCCGAACCAATTACTGCGATATCATATTTATTGTTCATTGTTTAAAGTTTTAAATTTTCAAAAATTCCGGCAACACCTTGTCCCCCACCAACACAGGCAGTTACCATTCCATATTTATGTTTTTTACGGATCATTTCATTCATTAATTGAGTGGTTAATTTGGCGCCAGTTGCGCCTAATGGGTGTCCTAAGGCTATTGCTCCACCGTTTACATTAATTTTATGCGGATCTAGTCTTAATTCTCGAATTACTGCGAGGGTTTGAGCGGCGAAAGCCTCGTTTAACTCAATGAGGTCAATATCACTTAGGTTTAAGCCTGCCTTTTTGAGTGCTCTTGGAATGGCCTCAATTGGCCCAACTCCCATTATTGCTGGATCTACACCAATTATGGCATAGCTTAACATGCGGGATTTGGGTATAATTCCGAGCCGTTTAATCATCTTTTCTGACATCACAATTACGAAAGAGGCGCCATCATTCATTGGAGAAGAATTTCCTGCAGTTACCACCCCGTTTTCTTTAAAAGCCGGAGCAAGGGTGGCGAGAATTTCTGGACTTGTGCTCGGACGAGGGCATTCATCAATGTCGTGCAATACCCCGTTATGCTCAATGGGAACAATTTCGTTTTTGAATAGCTCAGAATTAAGTGCAATGTTTGCTTTGAGGTGCGAATGATAGGAATAAATATCTTGATCCTCCCTGTTGATTCTGTATTTTTTAGCAACGTTTTCTGCAGTTAGGCCCATTGAAATAAGATAGTCTGGATGGTTTAGTTTAAGTTGAGGGTTGGCAGAAGGGTGATAACCATTTCTTGGAATTCTAGACATGCTTTCTGTTCCTCCCGCAATGATCACGTCTGCCATTCCCGCTTCGATTCGTTGAGTCGCTATAGCAATTGCTTCTAATCCTGATGCGCAAAATCTATTTACGATAAATCCAGGGACGTTTATGGGTAATGCCATTAGTGAGATTAATCGACCCATTTGCAGACCTTGCTCACCTTCTGGATAAGCACAGCCAACAATGAGGTCATCCACTTCTTTTGGATCTAGTTTTGGTACTGATTTTAGTAAGGAATCAATTACGTTTACGGCTAAATCGTCAGATCGTAAGGATTTAAAGATGCCTTTATTTGCTCTGCCTACTGCTGTGCGTAATCCGTTTACAATATATGCTTTCATCTTAACTGAAATTTGTATTTTTAATGATCATAGCCGAAGCTCCCCCTCCACCGTTACAGATTGCAGCAACACCGTATTGGGCATTGTTTTGAATGAGGATATTGCATAAACCAATTAGAATTCTTGCTCCGGATGCACCTAATGGATGACCAATGGCTACAGCTCCGCCATTTACGTTCACTTTTCCCAAATCAATATCTAAAATGCGCGCATTGATTATTGGAACATTTGCGTATGCTTCGTTGATTTCAAAATAATCAATATCAGCTATGGTAAGGTTTGCTTTTTTTAGTGCTTTTTCGATAGCCAAAGATGGTGAAGTAGTAAACCATTCTGGTGCCTGAGCTGCGTCAGCATACGAAACAATTTTTGCCAGAGGCACGAGTTGATTTTGTTCAACGTATGCTTTAGAGGTTATCAGCAATGCTGCAGCTCCATCATTAAGGTTCGAAGCATTTGCTGCGGTTATTGATCCAGTTTTTTCGAAAATAGGATTAAGTGCTTTCATTTTGATGGGATTCAATTTAGCAACATCCTCATCCGCATTAAAAGTCCAATTCCCTTTTTTTGATTGAATAGAAATTGGAACAATTTCACTTTTAAATTTTGACTCCTCTTGTGCTTTTTGTGCGCGCTTAAAAGAAGACAAAGCAAATGTATCTTGCTCTTCTCTTGTTATTTCATATTTGGTATTAGCTAATTCTGCTGCATTGCCCATGTGATAATCACCGTAAGGATCCCAAAGTCCATCTTTTAGCATGCCGTCTATGAGCTGATGATGCCCAATTTTTCGTCCATTTCGGTGATTTTCTAAATAAAAAGGAGCATTGGACATACTCTCCATACCGCCAGCTATTATTGAATGACTGTCACCTGACTGAATAGCTTGAGCCGCATAGCTCACTGATTTAAGTCCTGAAGAGCAAACTTTATTAATCGTTGTTGCATCTATTCGGTCTGGAATACCTGCTAACTTCGCCGCTTGCCGAGCAGGTGATTGTCCAAGGTTCGCGGAGAGAACGTTGCCAAAAATCACTTCATCAATTTGACTCGCATCAATATTTACAGAATGAATAGTCTCACGAATGGCGATTGCTCCAAGTTCAGGGGCGGAATAGTTTGACAAACTACCTAAATACCCACCAACGGGAGTACGTTTCCCAGCTATTATAAATATGTCTTTCATAGTATTCATTATTATTGTTGTATATACAACATTTATGTTAAAAAATTTATTTAAGTATTTTTTCTAAAGTAGCAATAGCAGCCAACCCATCTTCGCCCAGTTTATCTACTAGTTCTTCCATTGTTTCCTCCCAAAGTGGAACTAGTTCCTGTACTAATTTATTACCCACTTTTGACAGTTCAATTTTTGGTCTATAGGCAGATGTTCTTATAACATAGCCCTGTTTTTCTAAGCGTTTTATATTTCTGCTCACTGTTGATCGTTCCAACCTTAATGTCTGACCAATTTTTCCTTGTTCAATTCTCTCCAATTTAAATAATGCAAAAAGAATTGTCATTTGATTTTCCGTAATATTAAAGGAGACCAATTGATTTCTAAAATAACCATCAGTGATTCTAGATAGTTGCCTCATTCTTGATCCAAAACAATTCTGTAAATCGTATGCCATGATGCAAAAGTACAAAAATATGTTGTATATACAAGATGAGTATTGTTTTAACTTATATTTTGAAGGACAGCTCCAGATAATCAAGAGAGATCATGTACATAAATTGACTACATAATTATTTAAATGTTATAATAGTTATTGATCGTGTTCTTTCTAAAAAGATCAAGGGAACTTGTGGTCCAAAAAGTAAAATTCACAGCAAAGCTATTCGGCATAAATGCCATATTATATTAATAATAACCCTCAGTAAAACAACTAGTTAAAAAACACCAGATAATTAGTATGAAATTTAAATCTCCAACTAGAATGGTTCTTAGTTTATGCTTCTAATTGAGCCAGCAGAAATACCTTAAGTAAATTGAATCCGTAAAATAATTTCCTTGTTCCTGTGACCTATATCACAAATTAATAGTGACATAGGTCCTTTTGCATGCAGTTTGATTTTTTGATTTTTGTACTATTAAAATTTAAAGAAATATAAATATGAACACGTTAGAAAAATTTAAAAACAAAGACACAGGATTACTTTTACAAAGATTAAGTATTGGTATACTTATTCTATTCCACGGAATTGCAAACATGAATTCCAATTACTCATTTATCAAAAGTTTGCTAAATGGTATGGGAGTACCTGAATTTATTGCATACTTGGGTTTTATAGGCGAAATAATTGCACCAATATTAATAATCTTAGGCTTTAAAGCAAGATTGGCAAGTTTAGTTTTGGCCTTTTTTATGTTAACGGCAATTTTAATGGCACATACTGCCGATATTTTTACATTAAATCAATTTGGTGGTTGGGGAATTGAGTTAGCAGGCTTATATCTATTTGGAGCGATTGTTATATTTTTATTAGGAGCAGGTAAGTATGCGGTATCTACTACTTCAAAATGGGATTAAAATCTAGTACGTAGCTTTTCATAATCCCTCAATAATGAATAGTCGTCATATATTCTTTTTTAGTTTGTTAGTCACTTCTTTAAATTGTAATTCACAAATTACTAATTTGAAGTTGACTGATAGTTTAAAGATAGATAGAGTATATTTAGGTTTAATGTCAAATACCAGTGTAAATACAACTAATCTTCAAGTAGAGAATTATGTATCGTTACAGTCAGGTTTAATGCTAACATATTCATTAAGTAAAAGGTTAAAATTACGTTCTTTTGGCGTTGTAAAGTTTGAAAGTGACAAACAGACGGGATCCTTTACTTCTCATGAAGTTATTTATGATATTTTCAAGAATGTTGATTGGCATTTTGGAGTAATGTCAACTCCAACAACCGAATTAAGGCCAAATCCTACCACATGGGAAAGTCAAACCGAAACTAATGCGCAATCCAAAATAATTGGAGGAAGATTAGGGACGAAAATCAATTTCAAACTAAGCCCAGAATTTAAAATCTCATATGGTTTTTTTAATCATAATGGTGCCTGGGCAAATCATCTAAAACTTAATTATAAATTTATCATAATATCAGGGTTTATAGAGCAGAACAAATCCTTTTTAGCACTAGATATTAATACAAAAAGAATTAATGGGACAATAGCTTTTGATCCGAATCATCAATTTTCACAATCAATTTTCATTAATTTTAACCAAGGGCTTAGCCTTCTATTAGAATCTGAATATTCCATGATTGATGAAAAAATAACCTTTGGAAATATAGAATTTAGGAAATATTTTTTAAGCTCAAATAAAAGATTGAAAGGTTATATGTCAATTGGATATAATCCAATTACTACCAATAATGTTACTGGAAGTTTTGTCATCCATAATTAATAATTCATTCCATTGTACTAAATTAATTATACTTAACTTAACGCTCAAACAAGAGTTTGTGTTCTTGTTTTTTATACATAAATAACATTCATATCACAAAATAAACCCTAGGTGATCGAACAGAAATTAAAAAAAGCATTTGACAAACATTTTGAAGCTTCGCTGGAAGTTTGGAAAGTTCTTGTTGATTTGTGTGAAGTAGTTAGTTTTAAAAAAAATGAATGCATTAAAGAGGCCAATAGCATTGCCAAATTTGGATATTTTCTATTAGAAGGTTCGTGTGGTTTATTTGTTTGGAAAGAAAACAATTACGTTTGTACAGATTTATTTTTAGAGAACCACTTTTTTGCAGATGACCTTTCTTTGCTAACAGGAAAACCATCTCCCATTGAGATAGGATCCATAGAAAAGTCAACGGTACTGCGCATTAGTAAATCCAATATTGAATCACTAAAAAAAACACCCATAGGAAGTAGACTCTTCCTTGCTGGGGAAGAAAATTCTTCAATTGAAAAGCAGCGTCAACAAATCGAAATAATGACGAAATCGGTAGAAGAGCGATACTTAGATTTAATAAAAAACCGTCCTGAAATTCTCCAAAGAATACCCCAAAAACATATTGCATCCTATTTAGGGATTACTGCTCAAAGCCTAAGTAGAATCAGAAAAAAAATCTAACAAATGTATTTGTTATCCTGTGGTAACTTTATTGCAAATAGAAGAGCATAATTTTGTCTTAAATATTAAATGCATCATTATGATAAAGTCTATAATTACAATTTGCCTAATAAGTCTAAGCTCTATTACACATTCTCAAATTAAGGAATCCACAAAAACAAAAGGGTTTGTGATTGGAACATCAATAGGGGTGTCGCATTCCATTCAATCTTTTCCAAATAAATCACAAAGCAATACCGATTTTGGTTTCGATTTAAAATTGGGCTACATGTTGAAGCCAAATTTTGCACTTTTACTAACCACAAACGTTTCTGGGTACGATTATTCAGGTATAGGCAGAGACAGAAAAAGAGATTTTGGAATATTAGCTCCAACAGTTCAGTATTGGTTTCATGAAAGGTTTTGGGTGCAGGCTGGAATTGGACTAGGATTGGATGCGCCAGTGTTTTTCGACATCAAAGATCCTGACAACAACAAAGAGGAGACTCAATATCATACTGGATTTGGTATCTTAGGGGCGATAGGATATGAGTTCTATCAAACCAAAAAGTTTGCTCTTGATTTGAAAGCCAGAATGACGTACAGGAATGTAAACATTACTGAAGGCAAAACCACAGGTGTTTCTCCATCAATTCTGATCGGAATCAACTTTTATTAAATTCCCAGAGAAATGTTAAGTAAGAGCATAGCATTAAATTTGATGATTGGACTACTTTCAATTGTTATTATTTTTCATTTGTGTGTACTGTTTGAAATCATCTCTTACAAAATAGTTTGGGCAGGTAAAATAAACTCGCTAGATGAAATGAGGGTTTTCGAAACCATTTCAATAGCAGTTAATGTTTTATTACTTTCCACACTCTTTGTTAAATCAAAAAACATAAGGAATAATGTGCCGAATAGAATAGTCAATCTTATCATTTGGGTATTTGTTTTTCTATTTGTGTTAAATACAGTCGGAAATCTATTTGCCAAAAGTATGATTGAACAAGTTTTGGGTACAGCTCTAACACTTATTTCATCAGTATTGTGCTGGACAATTGTACGAAAGGGCAAATAACGAAATGCTATCTAGAGTTACGATTGATTTCGATTTAGTATTTTACAGAAACGACAATTTACCCTGTCTTTGGCAGGCTCCCCCGTAAGACAACTTATAGAAGAAGTATAAACAACACCGCAATCTTTTTCAGTGTGTTCCTAAAAAAATGAATTCTACCCATATAGGTACCTCTATAGAAACACCTAGTTGATTTAGTTCATAACTATTTTTCTTTCTTTTATCACCCTGCGTGATCTACATCACTTCAAAAAAGTGACAAACCTCCTTTCTGTATGACTGAGTTATACTGACCTTTGAATTACAAATAATTTAATTAAAAAGTTATGCCATACATTAACATTAAAGTCACTGATGAGCAAGTGACAAAAGAACAAAAGCAAAAACTGATAGCAGGAGCTACTCAGTTGGTGGTCGACATTCTCGGCAAAAATCCAGAAACAACACATGTCGTTATTGATGAAGTTCCGATTGATAACTGGGGAGTAAAAGGAACACAATATTCAGAATTAATAAACAATAAATAATGAAAAACAAAACAGTAATTATTACAGGTGCGTCATCTGGAATAGGAAAAGCAATTGCAAAACACTTTATCGAAAAAGGAAGTAATGTAGTAATGAATTCTTCCAATGATGAAAATTTAAAGAAAACCTATGAAGAGTTTAACTCTCCTACAAATGCTATCTATTTCGCAGGCGACATAAGCAAGCGAGAAACTGGGCAGAAGCTAGTGGATTTGGCTTTGGGGGAGTTCAATTCTGTTGATGTCTTAATAAATAATGCCGGTGTATTTGCCCCAAAACCTTTTTTAGATGTTGAAGAAAACGATTTAAACTTGTTTTGGAATGTAAATCTAAAGGGAACCTATTTTACAACTCAAGCTGCCATTCCGCAGATGTTGAAACAAGGAGAAGGTTCTATAATTAATATCGGAACAGCTCTAGTGGATCATGCCATTGATGGATTTCCTGCAACAGCCCCATTAACCAGCAAAGGAGCTATTCATGCTTTAACCAGACAATTAGCGGCTGAATTTGGAAAAAATAATATCAAGGTGAATACAATTGCGCCAGGAACTATTAGAAGTCCATTACAAGGGAAAATTGGAGTTGAAGATGCTGACAGTTTAGCCGGTTTACATTTATTAAACAGAATAGGAGAAGTAAATGAAATTGCAGAAGCAGCATACTATTTAGCTTCGGCCGACTTTGTAACAGGAGAAACAATTAATGTGGCTGGTGGACATACTGCAGGACATGCCATCTAATAAAATTAAAATCATAAATTAAATTAAAATGAAAAATATATCAAGGATTATATTAATGGGAATGTTAAGTATGCTAAGCATCAGTGCATATTCCCAAAATTCAGAAAAGACAAAAATTTTGATTGTCGTTACGTCACATGACAAGCTAGGGGATACAGGTGAAAAGACAGGACTCTGGATCGAAGAGTTCGCGACACCGTATTATTATCTAATTGATCAAGGAGTAGAGGTCGTTATTGCTTCGCCTAAAGGAGGTCAGCCTCCTATAGATCCTAAAAGTGAGCTTGCCGACTATCAAACAGAATCAACTAAAAGATTTTATGCTGACTCGAAAGCACAATTGGTTTTTAGTAACACTCAAAAATTAGCTAAGGTTAAACAAGAGGACTTTGATGCTGTCTTTTACCCTGGTGGTCATGGTCCTTTGTGGGATTTGTCTACAAATAAAAAGTCCATTAAATTGATAGAATCCTTTTATAACAACAATAAGCCAATTGCTTTCGTATGTCATGCGCCTGCAGCACTTAAAAATGTAAAAGATGAAAGTGGTCAACCACTAGTGAAAGGTAAAAAAGTAACAGGGTTTACTAATGGAGAAGAGGCTGCGGTGCAGCTAACCAATATTGTGCCTTTTTTAATTGAGGACATGTTGAAGGAAAATGGAGCTTTTTATGTAAAAGGAGAAGACTGGTCTTCTTTTGCAGTTGAAGACGGCTTGCTGATATCAGGACAAAATCCTCAATCGGCCAATCTGGTAGGGGAAATGTTATTGAAACAATTAAAAAAACAATAACTATGTCTGATAAATTTTCAAGCGAAATCAAAACGGTAGTATCCCAATATTTTCAGGCCATTTTTTATGGAGACAGTGATACGTTAGAAAACACTTTCCATCCACAAGCGTTGCTATTTGGAGATATTAAAGGGGAACCTTATTTTAAAACTGTAGCAGACTATATAGATGGAATAAAGAGCAGAAAAAGCCCTAATGATTTAGGAGAAGATTTTAAAATGAAAATTCTCTCCATAGAGATTATGAGTAATATGGCAACTGTTAAAGCACATGTGCCAATGTTGGGCTTTAATTACTACGATTTTTTGTCTCTAAACTTTGTACAAGGAGAATGGAAAATTGTAAATAAGTTATTTACTCATGTGGAATAAAACACTTGCAACAAAGGTGCTTAGTATTAAATACCCAATTGTTCAAGGACCATTTGGCGGAAATTTTTCTTCCGCCAAATTGGTTTCCACTGTTTCGAACTTGGGTGGGATGGGCTCATTTGGGCTTAACTCATACTCACCAGAAGATATATTAAGGATTGATAGGGAGATAAAAAATCTGACTAAAAAACCGTATGCGCTCAATCTTTGGGTTCCATTGAGGGATGATCCTGTTGATACTTATGACAAAACGGATTTTGAAGGATTGAAAAAAGTATTTGATCCTTATTTTGAAGAAATGCAAATTCCACTTCCTCAACTACCTAACACTGAAAAGCAGGATTTTGAAATGCAAGTCGAATCCGTTCTAAAAGCTAAGCCACCAGTTGCTAGCTTCATTTATGGCATACCTTCTGAGGATATAATTCTTGAATTTAAAAAGCGAGGAGTTATCACTATGGCTACAGCCACTTCATTGGACGAAGCTAGCATGATAGAAGAAGCTGGCATTGAATTAGTAATTGCCTCTGGATCAGAAGCTGGAGGACATAGAGCTTCTTTTTTAAAACCTCCGGAGGAGTCGTTGACTAGTACACGTCTTTTAGTTCATCAGATAGTTGCTGAAATTAGTATCCCTGTGATTGCAGCTGGAGGAATTTCGAATGGCAAAGACATTTCAGAACTATTGAAGTTAGGTGCATCAGCAGTTCAAATGGGCACTGCATTTCTGGCCACTGATGAATCTAATGCATCTGACATACATAAATCCAAATTGCTCTCTACTCGGCTTATAAAAACAGATCTCACTAAGGTCTATAGCGGTAGGCTGGCCAGGGTGATTTCAAATAATTTAACTAAAAGTTTTAAAGATTCAACCAGAAAATATAGTGCTCCATATCCTATTCAAAGTAACTTTTTGAGTTCGTTTAGGAGTGCTTGTCTGGAACAACAAAAATTGGGATACTTGGCATTTTGGTCAGGTCAACCTTCTACAATACTGAAGCATAGGTCTACGGAAAAGTTATTCGACTCCTTGATAAAAGAGGCTTCAAAGTATAACTTAATATAAAACTTTAAACAATGAAACAAAAACACCCACTTCCTCCATTTACATTGGAAACTGCAAAACAAAAAATTCAAATGGCAGAAGATGCTTGGAATTCTCAAGATCCAGAAAAGGTAAGTTTAGCATATACTGTTGATAGCGAATGGCGGAATAGAAGCCTATTCATTAACGGTCGAGAAGAAATTGTACGCTTTTTAACTGAGAAATGGAAAAAGGAATTAGATTATAAATTAAAGAAAGAATATTGGTCACATTCAGGAAATAGAATTGCCGTTAGATTTGAATACGAATATAGAAATGAAAATGGAAAATGGTTCAGAGCTTATGGTAATGAAAATTGGGAATTTGACAAAAATGGTTTAATGGAAAAAAGATACGCAAGTATTAATGATCTCGATATTCTCAAAAATGAAAGGCACTTATTATAATGGGAGCATACAATTATCTATGCAATAAGGGTATAAATTCCTGAAACAATTATAGATAAAATGAACTTTAAAAATCAATTCATTCTAAGAAGCAGTATCGAAAAACATATTTCAGGTGTGATTGCAAGTGCAGGAGTTAAGACATTGAGCAATTATCTCCTTTAAAGTTCATTCTTTGGAAGGAAAGGCAAAAACGTTTTCGGAAGGAACATTATGGATAGAATAATTGGCTGCAATCGAATAGACGGCTCCGACTAACTATATTTACCATTCAAGGCACACACAATATGTATAATGCGTATCAAAATGATGTCCATTTAAAATGCGATTATAAGATTCATTATGATTGAAAGTATAGAAAGAATAAAAGATTTGAAAGAACAATTAACAGATTAAAAATATAAATATGAACACAAAAATAGTAATGACCTCAAGTGTCATACTTTTGGTGGGTATTGGAATCCTTCTTTCTTTTTTACCTAATGAAGTAATAGAATATTTAAATATAGAATCAAATACAATTACAATACTCTTTTTGAATTTATTGAGCGCATTATATTTAGGTTTTGGACTTTTAAATTGGATGGCAAAAGGAACGTTAATTGGAGGAATATATAATAAGCCAATCGCAATTGGAAATCTAATGCATTTTGGAGTTGGGGCAATTGCATTAGTTAAAGTTGTTTTGAATATTCAAACACATCTAGAAATTATTATTTCACTCACAGTAGTATATGTGATTTTTGCGATACTCTTTGCCTATGTCTTTTTAACTAATCCGACAAAAAGAGAAAAGTAGAAAGATATTTTATATAATCACTATAAAATAAAAAAATCTACTAGTAAGTTTATTCAGTTGTTACCAAACATTCAGTATTATGAAGAATAGAATAAAACCTCTTTCATTACCTCTTGATAAAAGTACTCAACAAGTAATGGACAAAATTTTCCCTAGTAACTTGCCAAGTCCTAATCTATATCGAATTGTTGCAAAGCATAAAGACCTATTTTCTAAACTGGCTGAAACCAATTTTATAGGTCCAACGGGGGTGTTTGACCAAAAAAGATTACATCCAAGTTTAAGAGAGAAAATAATCTTAAAAACCTGTATTACAGCCGAAAATAGTTATGAATTTGCCTTACATGTAGAGACCATCTCTTTGAAAATGGGGCTTAC